>CXWL01043406.1_pt1 | contig 14484 bp, 16 predicted proteins | sample 590931 | NCBI WGS metagenome assembly CXWL01 (sample SAMEA3498368, study PRJEB10139) | groundwater metagenome | biome: water well; material: biofilm material | place: Germany | collected 2015-04-27 | reverse complement strand
CCGCGCCCGCCGCAGGCTTATGGCGGAGTAATTACAGCTGTTTGTAAAACAGGGCCGTGCCGTCCAGCTTGCCCTTGGCATAGGCGTAATTCGGAATGTAGCCGGCGCAGGTGAAGCCCAACTGCCGGTAAAAAGCTTCGGCGGGGCTTTTTGCCACCGTATCAAAGGTGATCAGCGTGAATCCTGAGGCCCTCGCCTTTGCTTCCAGCGCCTGCATGAGCAAGGTGGCAAGCCCCTGCCGGCGGAAGTCACGGTGCACCAGCAGCTTGGCCACTTCGCAGCGGTGCGGCTGGTTGGGTGGCCAGACTTTTTGCAACATGACGGTGCCCGCAATCACGCCATTCTCGTCGGCAACGAACAGGGTGGTCTGGCCGGAGGCCACGTCCGCTTTCTGTTTCATCCAATAGGCTTCCGCCACATCCTGCGCCAGGGGATGCATAAAGGTGACACCGGCGCCGGAATCGACCGCATCGATGAGAATCTCGGCAAGCCGCAGCACGCGTGAATCATATTCCGAAACTGTCAGTTCACGGATGATCATGCGGAGAGGGTCTCGACGGAAAGGGGCCGTGAGTCAGCGCCGATCTTGTAGCAAACCGGAACACCGGTTTCCAATTCACGCTTGATGATCTGCTCCGGCGTCAGGCCTTCGAGAGCCATGATAAGGGCGCGGAGCGAATTGCCGTGGGCCGACACGAGCACGCGCTTGCCGGAAAGCACCAGCGGCTGGATATGGATCATGTAATAGGGCAGCGCGCGGGCCAGCGTATCCTTCAAGCTTTCGCCGCCGGGAGGGGCCACGTCATAGGACCTCCGCCAGATCAGCACCTGCTCCTCGCCCCATTTCTTGCGGGCGTCGTCCTTGTTGAGGCCGGTGAGTTCGCCATAGTCGCGCTCGTTCAAGGCCTGGTCGCGGGTTTCCGGCAGGCCGGTCTGGCCCAGTTCCTCCAGCATGATTTTCAGCGTGTGCTGGGCCCGGACCAGCACGCTGGTGAAACACACATCAAAAACATAGCCCTTGGCTTTCAGGCGTTTTCCCGCCGCGTGGGCTTCCTTCACGCCTTGCTCTGACAGATCGGGGTCCTTCCAGCCGGTGAACCAGTTCTTCAAGTTCCATTCGCTTTGGCCGTGACGCACCAGCACCAGAGTCCCGCTCATCATTCCAATCCTAATACATCGCTCATTGAATAGAGGCCGGGCTTCTGGCCCTTTGCCCAAAGGGCCGCCTTCACCGCGCCATGGGCGAAGATATCGCGGCTTTCGGCCTTGTGGGAAAATTCGATGCGTTCGGAATTGCCGGCAAAAATCACGGTGTGATCGCCAACGACGGAGCCGCCGCGAAGTGCTGCAAAGCCGATATCGCCCACGGGCCTTGCGCCCGTATGGCCATCGCGTGAACGCAGGGACCTTTTGCTGAGATCAATCTTGCGGCCTTCGGCTGCGGCCTTGCCCAGCAACAGGGCGGTGCCGGACGGCGCGTCAATTTTGTGGCGGTGGTGCATTTCCAGCACTTCAATGTCGAAGTCTTCGCCCAGGGCTTGGGCGGCCTTGCGCACCAGGGAGGCAAGGATGTTCACGCCGAGGCTCATGTTGCCCGACTTCACGATGCGGGCAGACTTGCCGGCGGTGCGGATCTTTTCATCACCGGCCGCATCAATGCCTGTCGTGCCGATGACATGGACGATGCCGGCGTGTGCGGAAAACTCCACCAGCGAGAGCGTTGCCGCCGGTACGGTGAAATCAATAATGCCGTCAATTTTCTTGAACAGTGCGGCGGGATCATCGGAAATTGTCATGCCGGTCAAGCCCATCGCGCTGCCCACCAGCGGCGAGCCCTTTGGCTCAAGCCCGCCCGCCACGCTGCAGCCCGGTGTTTCATCGATGATGCGGGTCAGAACCCGCCCCATGCGCCCGCCAGCGCCCGCTATTGCCAGTTTCATTGTCATGGGGGAGTGTTTAGCAACGGGATTGCGGGATGGAAAGCTTCTTAAAATCTGCCCCTTGTACATCCTCCCATCTCATCATGACCGGACTTGATCCGGTCATCTTCTCCGCATCCGCCAAAAGAAGATGCCCGCGTCAAGCGCGGCCAGGATGAGAAGAGATTGGGAAGTTGAAGTCTAAACGCCCTCGACGATCACGATATCGGCTTCACCGGCGCCAAGGCGCTTGGCCCTCGCGGCCTGGTATTCGGCGGAGTTGTAGCAATCGCGGGCGGCCTGCAGCGACGGGAATTCGACCACTACATTGCGCGGGCGGCCCTTGCCTTCCATCTGTTCGGACGCGCCGCCGCGGGCCAGAAAAACAGCGCCGTATTTCTTGAAGGCAACGGGCGCGTCCCCGGCATAGTGCTTGTACTGGTCCGGGTCGGTCACGGTGACATGGGCGATCCAATAGGCCTTGGCCATTGCTTAGCTCCCGAACCCGTCCCAAAAGGCCTTGGCCTTGGCGAAGAAGCCCTCGGATTCGGGGGAATTGTTGCGAGCCTCTTCGTTGAATTCCTTCAGGATCTCGCGCTGGCGGCGCGAGAGGTTGACCGGGGTTTCGACATTCACCTGGATATACATGTCGCCGGCCTGCGAAGAGCGCAGCACCGGCATGCCCTTGCCCTTCAGGCGGAACTGCTTGCCGGATTGCGCGCCCTCGGCAATGGTGACACGGGCCTTCTTGCCGTCAATGGTCGGCACTTCGATTTCACCGCCAAGGGTTGCCACCGCCATGGAGATCGGCACCTTGCAGAAAAGATCCGCACCATCCCTTTGGAAAAATTCATGGGGGCGGACGGTGAGGAAAATGTAAAGATCGCCGGTGGGGCCGCCGCGCAAGCCGGCCTCGCCCTCATTGGCAAGCCTGATGCGGGTCCCGTCTTCCACGCCTTGCGGAATGTTGACCGAGAGGTTGCGCTCCTTGGTGACGCGGCCCTGGCCGCCGCAGGTGCCGCAAGGATCGGAGATAACTTGCCCGCGGCCCTGGCAGGTGGGGCAGGCGCGCTCCACCGTGAAGAAGCCGGATTGCGAACGTACCGCACCTGCACCTTTGCAGGTCGTGCAGGTTTTCGGGCTGGTGCCGGGCTTGGCACCGGAGCCTTTGCAGGTGTCGCAGGAGACCGAGGTCGGCACGCGGATTTGCGCTGTCTTGCCGGAATAGGCCTCGGTCAGGGAAATTTCCATGTTGTAGCGGAGATCGGCGCCGCGCGCCGCACCGCCGCCGCCCCGCCCGCGCTGGCCGGTGCGCTGGCCGCCGCCGCCACCCATGAAGTCGCCGAAGAGGTCTTCGAAAATATCCGACATGGAGGAATTGAATTCGGGGCCGAAGCCCGCACCGCCGGACCTATGCCCGCCGCCTGCGCCATTTTCAAAGGCCTGATGGCCGAAGCGGTCGTAGGCGGCTTTTTTCTGGGGGTCTTTCAGGATGTCATAGGCTTCGCTGATTTCCTTGAACTTGGCTTCAGCGGCCTTGTCGCCCGGATTGGCATCGGGATGAAATTTCTTGGCGTGATTGCGGTATGCGGCCTTGAGCGCCTTTTCGTCGGCTCCCTTTTGAAGCCCCAGGACTTCGTAAAAATCACGTTTGGCCATTTATATTCACGCCCTCGAATCGGAAGGCCCCCCAACCCTTAAAGCTGGGGGGCTCATCTCTGTTTAGGACGTTTTCTTGTCGTCGTCACCGACTTCCGTGAAGTCGGCATCAACGATGTCATCTTCGGCATCGTCCTTTTCCATGTTCGGCACTTCGCCGTCGGTGGACGCACCGCCGCCCTGCTGCTTGTACAGGGCCTCGCCCAATTTCATGGCCGCCTGGGCCAGGACATTGGTCTTTTCCTTGATTACCTCGGCATCCTCGCCTTCAAGGGCCGACTTGAGATCAGCAACCGCCGCTTCAACTGCAGCCTTGTCGGCGGGTGCAATCTTGTCACCGAGCTCAACCACGGATTTCTGCGTCGAGTGCATGAGGCTTTCGGCGTGGTTCTTGGCTTCCACCACGTCCTTGCGCTTCTTGTCCTCGGTGGCATTGGCTTCCGCCTCCTTCACCATCTTTTCGATCTCCTTGTCGGAGAGGCCGCCGGAGGCCTGGATGCGGATCTGCTGTTCCTTGTTGGTGGCCTTGTCCTTGGCCGAGACATTCACGATGCCGTTGGCGTCGATGTCGAAGGTCACTTCCACCTGGGGCACGCCGCGCGGCGCCGGGGGCAGGCCCATCAAATCGAACTGGCCCAGCATCTTGTTGTCGGCGGCCATTTCACGCTCGCCCTGGAAGACACGGATGGTCACCGCCGTCTGATTGTCATCAGCGGTCGAGAACACCTGGCTCTTCTTGGTGGGGATCGTGGTGTTGCGGTCGATAAGTCTCGTGAACACGCCGCCCAGGGTTTCGATGCCCAGTGACAGGGGCGTTACGTCGAGAAGGAGAACATCCTTCACCTCGCCCTGAAGCACGCCCGCCTGAATGGCAGCACCAATGGCAACCACTTCGTCCGGGTTCACGCCCTTGTGGGGCTCCTTGCCGAAGAACTGCTTTACGACTTCGATCACCTTGGGCATGCGCGTCATGCCGCCCACCAGAACAACTTCCTTGATCTGGCCTGCGGTCACGCCCGCATCCTTCAGGGCCTGGCGGCAGGGCTCAACGGTCTTCTGGATGAGATCATCCACAAGGGCCTCGAGCTTGGAGCGCGTCAGCTTCATGGTGAGATGCTTCGGTCCTGAGGCATCCGCCGTGATGAAGGGCAGGTTGATTTCGGTCTGGGTTGCCGATGACAATTCGATCTTGGCTTTTTCAGCCGCTTCACGCAGGCGCTGGAGGGCCAGCTTGTCCTTGCGCAGATCGATGGACTGCTCTTTCTTGAATTCATCGGCGAGATAATCGACGATGCGCATGTCGAAGTCTTCACCGCCCAAGAAGGTATCGCCGTTGGTGGATTTCACTTCGAAGACGCCGTCGCCGATTTCGAGAACCGAGACGTCGAAGGTGCCGCCGCCCAAGTCGTAAACCGCGATGAGGCCGGCCTCGGCCTTGTCGAGGCCATAGGCGAGTGCTGCAGCCGTGGGCTCGTTGATGATGCGCAGCACTTCAAGGCCGGCGATCTTGCCTGCATCCTTGGTGGCCTGGCGCTGGCTGTCATTGAAATAAGCCGGAACCGTAATAACCGCTTGCGTGACCGGCTCGCCCAAATAGCGTTCCGCCGTCTCTTTCATTTTGGTGAGGGTAAAGGCCGAGATCTGCGATGGCGCATATTTCGTGCCCCGGCTTTCAACCCAGGCATCGCCATTGTCGGCCTTGACGATATTGTAAGGCACAAGCTTTTTGTCCTTGGCCACCATGGGGTCTTCCATGCGGCGGCCAATGAGGCGCTTGATTGCAAAGAATGTGTTTTCCGGGTTGGTTACGCCCTGGCGTTTGGCGGGCTGGCCGACGAGGGTTTCGCCTTCAGCGTTGAAAGCAACGATAGATGGGGTTGTGCGGGCCCCTTCCGCATTTTCGATAACCTTGGGATTCTTGCCCTCCATGACGGCGACGCAAGAGTTTGTCGTTCCAAGGTCAATACCAATAACTTTAGCCATGTATTCTCTCCTCTAGGCAGGCAGCATGCGAAAAGCCCCATCAGGCGCTTACAGTCCCGCTGCCTCCTCTGTGACCGCATATGGTTCGTCTTTTCCCTGATTCCAAGGGAAAAATCGTTCGGGCGGTATATAGTGGGATGTTTCTTTGGCAGCAAGAGAATAGGCGCGTAAAAATACCCATGCGATATCTTCCGGAATTCCTCGACCGCAGCGCCCAGGAGCAGGTTTTGCGGGATTTGCGCGAGACGGTGGCGCAGGCCCCGCTGTTTACCCCCGCAATGCCCAGAACCGCCAAGCCGTTTTCGGTGCGCATGACCAATATGGGGGTTTTGGGTTGGGTTTCCGATAAATCCGGCTACCGTTACCAGGCCAGCCATCCAGAGCTTTTAACCCCGTGGCCCGCCATACCTCAAAGCATTCTGGCGGTGTGGAACAGGGTTTCAAACTATGCCCATCCACCGGAAGCCTGCCTGGTCAATTTCTATGGGGGTGACGCCAAAATGGGCCTGCACCAGGACCGGGATGAAGAGGATTTCGAAGCCCCGGTGGTTTCCATTTCGCTGGGCGACACGGCCCTCTTCCGCGTGGGCGGCACCACGCGCGGCGGCAAGACGCAGTCATTGAAACTGGCCTCCGGCGATGTGCTGATCCTGGAAGGCCCATCGCGCCTTGCCTTCCACGGCATCGACCGGGTGATCGGTAGAAGTTCAACCCTGTTGAAAGACGGCGGCCGCATCAATCTCACCTTGCGGCGCGTCACAAAACCCTAGTTTGTGGGATGTATACAATTGGGGTAATCCTTGCCTTAGCCTAAAATTGTAACTGGGGAGATCATCATGCTGCCAGTCATCATCGGGTTCGTTCTGATCATTGCAGGAGTTCAGGCCTTCATACGCCGGAGACCACCGGTGCAGGGCGGGCCACAGGGCTGGCCGGGGAATTTGTCCACGCTGTTCAGCGGGCCCTTGGCCGGCGCTCTCATGATTGTCGCAGGGCTGGGCTTGCTCTCGTCAACGTCTTTTGTCCTCATCAGCGCTGACAAGGTGGGCCAGTTGAAGCGCACCTATCTCGCATCCGACCTGCCGCCGGGCCGCATCATCGCGCTCCCCGGCCAGAAAGGCCCACAGGCCGAAATCCTCGGGCCAGGCTTCCATTTCCGCCCGCTGCTCAACGTGCTCTATGATGTCGATCCGGTGGATGTGGTGCAGGTGCCCGAAGGCTTTTACGGCCAGATCACCACGCTCGACGGCGCGCCGATGCCGGAGGGCATGTTCATCGCGCCGGTGATCGCCGACGACAAGCTTGTGGTGATGCTGGAAGCCCAGGCCTTCATCGAACTGGGCGGCTACCGCGGTCCCCAGGAAACCGTGCTGAAACCCGGTTCCTACCGCCTCAACCGCTATCTCTTCGACGTGCGCGTGGACAAGGATACGGAAGCGACCATCATACCGACAGGCCAGGTAGGCGTGGTCAAGTCCAACGTCCAGCAACCAGGCCTCAACTGCAAGGAAGAGATGGTGCGGGTGAGTCAGGCCCAGCATGATGCCGACGCACTCTCCGTGCCGCTGGTGCCCAGGGGCTGTATCGGTTTGTGGAAAGAGCCACTGCTGCCGGGCGCCTACTACCTCAACCGCCACGCCTATGAGGTGACACTGGTTGATACCCGGGTCCAGACCTGGGAATACCGCGGCGGTTACCGCCTCCGCACCATCGACCTGTCGATCGACCAGCAGGGCAATCTCAAGCAGGTCGAAAGCACCATCGACGTGCCAATGCCAAACACCGCGGTCGACAAGGCTGTCAAGGTCAAGGTCGAGGGCTGGGACATCCCGCAGGAGCTTCGCGTCGTCGCCCAGATCTCACCAGAAAACGCTCCCATCGTCGCTGGTTCGGTGGGCGGTATCGACCAGATCGAGCACCGCATCCTCACTCCATTGATCCGTTCCATCGTGCGCAACGTGGCAGGCTCCTCGATCCGCATTCCAAAAAAAGATGGCGACAAGATCATCGGCTATGATTTCCGCCCAACGCGGGTGCTCGACTTCATCGAAAACCGCGAAGCCATCGAGGACACCATCGAAGACCAGATCAAGTTTGAATCGCGAAAAGCCGGCGTTGAGATCAAGGAAATCCGGCTTGGTGAACCTGCCATTCCGCCGGAAATCCTGGTGGCCCGCATCCGCCAGCAGCTGGCCGACCAGCTGGGCCAGGCCTATCAGCGCGAGACCGAGGCGCAGAAACAGCGCATCGAAACCGAACAGGCCCGCGCCACCGCCAATGAGCAGCCGCGGCTTGTTGAATCCCAAATCGCCGTGCAAGTTGCCACCCAGCGGGAAAGCGAGCGTGCCGCCCTTGGCCGCGCCGAGCGCGTATACCTGGAAGAGATTGCGCAAGGCCAGTTGGCCCAGGCCAATGTGCTGGGCCAGGACCGCGTGGCGATGCTGCAGGCACTTGATAAGGTCTTGAGTACGCTGGAGCGTGAACCAAGCCTGGTGACAATCATCGGAAAACTTGTGCCGAATACGGTGGTCAACGGTTCAGGTCTTGAGGGTGCCGCGGCAATTCTCGGAAATGCCATGGGGCCCAAAACCCAGCCCTAGACCTGTCGAAAGATGGCGGTTGCATCAATCTTACGCTGAGAAGGGTGACGAAGCCCCGAAACATATTCCCTCACCCTGAGGTGCTTTGGCGTCAGCCAAAGCCTCGAAGGGCTGGTGGAGGCGGAAACAGATGCTTCGAGGCTCGCGTTGCTCGCACCTCAGCATGAGGGTGATTTTGTTGTTCAGCCCTCGGCCTTCGCCACGCCGACCAGCGATGGCCTTAAGCAGCGTTCGCCCACGGCGTAGCCGGATTGCAGTTCCTGCATCACGGTGCCCGGCGGCTTTTCACTGGTTGGTATTTCAAACATGGCCTGATGGAAATTGGGATCGAACTTCTGGCCCACCGCTTCAATGCGGCGGATGCCGTGGCGCTGGAACACGTTCAGCAATTCGCGTTCGGTGACTTCGACACCGGCGATCAGGTTCTTTTCAACTTCGCCGGCGCGTTCGCGTTCTTCTTCCGGCAGGGCCTGCAGGGCGCGGCCCAGATTGTCGGCCACACTCAGAAGATCACGGGCGAAATTCGAGGCGGCATAAAGGGTGGCTTCAGCCTTCTCGCGTTCGGTGCGCTTTCTCAGATTTTCCATCTCGGCCGCCAGGCGCAGCAGGCGGTCCTTGAGGGCTGCCGCCTCCTCCTTCAGCACGATGATTTCCTCATCGCGCGGGTCAGCGTGAACCTCCTCCATGGGAGATTCCATTTCAACGTCATCAAAATCAGGCAAATCAGTTTCGTTGGCCATAGTTAAACTCAATTCATGGCAGGGATGGACCGCATATCGCCTCTTACGCTCCAAAAATCAAGTGAGGAGACGGCTCACGACCTTTGCGGTGTAATCCACCATGGGAATGATCCGGGCGTAATTCATCCGGGTGGGCCCGATAATGCCCAAAACGCCGACAATTTTCTCGTCGCTGTTCTTGTAAGGGGCCACGATTAGGGAGGAGCCGGACATGGAAAACAGCTTGTTTTCCGAGCCAATGAAGATGCGGACCCCTTCGCCGCCCTCGGCAGCGCCCAGAAGCTGGACCAATTCCCTTTTGTTTTCAATATCTTCGAAGAGTTTCCGGATTTTCTCCAGTTCGTCGAAGGCCTTGGTGTTTTCAAGCAAATTGGCCTGGCCACGGACGATCAGGGTTTTGGAATCGGCATCACTTTCGCCGGACCAGACGGCAATGCCGGTTTCCACGATCTTGGCGGAGACTTCATCGAGCTCGCGGCGCAGCGTGTCCATTTCCAGCTTCATGAAAAGCTGGACCTCGGCAATGGTCTTGCCCTGGAAGCGGGTGGAGAGATAGTTGGAGGCCCGGGTGAAGGTGGACGGCGGCAGGCCCGGCGGCACGTCGATGATGCGGTTTTCAACCGCCCCATCCTCGCCCACCAGAATGACCAGGGCCCGGCCCGGGGCCAAGTTCACGAATTCGATATGCTTCAACCGCGCATTCATTTTTGGCGACATCACCACCCCGGCGCAATGCGAGAGCCCGGAGAGAAGGGTCGACGCCTCGCCCAGCACATCCTCAAGGCGGCGCGGGCGGTTGGAGGCGGCGATCTCGGCGTCAATGCGGGCCCGCTCGTCGGGGGTGACGGCGCNNGGTTGGAGGCGGCAATTTCCGCATCGATGCGGGCCCGCTCATCGGGGGTGACGGCGCCCACTTCCATCAGGGCATCGACAAAAAACCGCAGGCCCGCCTCGGTGGGAACGCGGCCAGCGCTGGTGTGGGGCGAGTAGATGAGGCCAGAGTCCTCAAGGTCCATCATCACATTGCGCACGGAAGCCGACGAAAGGCTCGCCGGCAAAATACGCGAGATGGTGCGCGAGCCCACGGGTTCACCGGTCTCCAGATAGGTATCGACCAAACGCCTAAAAATATTGCGCGAGCGCTGGTCAAGATCGGCAAGGCCCGAAGGCCGGTCGTCAAACAGGGGGCGGGGCGGAATGATGCTCATGGGGACAATGTAGGGGGTGACAGGGCGGTTGTCATGGGTGGAATTAAAACCCAACTTCCGGAATGATGTGGGAGCCGTAAAGCTATGGCTCTATGATTTGGATTTTCATGGAGCAGAGTCGAATCGCCAATTTCGCTTGCTGGATGCAGGGGGCGGAGGGTTTCTATGAATCTCGCTAGTTGACATCTTGGGCGCTGAGAGAGAGGGTTGCCGAGTGGATGAAAAAACGGTTTGGACTATCATCATCACGGCTGGTTTGACTGCCATTGCTACCGTCACGACAACGCTGATTGGTGCATACGTCACCTATAGACTTGGCCTGTCGAAAGACAAAAAAACTTCGTCAGGATGAACTTGATCGCCACGCTCGATATTTGGCTATTCGAGTTGTCTGCAAGCTCGATCCGTTTGTAAGCGGATGCTGTGATGTAGTCTATGACGAGGGTGTTTCTGACCAAGAGGGCTATTTTCACGAGAGAGTCGATGATCCTACGATCACGTTTCCAGAAGATGTGGATTGGAAGTCGGTGTCTTCCGATTTGATGTACCGCATACTGGGCTTTCCCAACGAAATTGAAAACGCGGATCAATCGATAGCTTTCGTGGCTCAGGAAATCGTATCAACACCAGATCGAAGTGAATATTTTGAAGAGAGGATTTTCCAGTACGCGAAGCTGGGGCTGACGGCTCTCGCACTCGCTGATGAGATCAGGAAGACTTTCGATGTTCCAGCACCCGACTTCGGCAATTATGACCCCAAAGGTATTTTCGAAAGGGCAGTTTCGAAAGTTACAAGAGATCGTGAAGTTGCCAAGGCAAAGCACGACGATTTCATGGAAGTGATTGCGGCCAAAGCTAAGCCGCCCGAATAACCGACCATTTCCACAAAGAGTTGAGCGATGGCAACAGTTGTCATTGATACTGGCCAAAATATTGTGGGCGTGTTTTCCGTTGAGGAGAAAAATTTCAGAGCGTATCTGGGCAATGACATTGTAGCGGCAATTCGACTCATAGAGACGGCAGATGAAGTCGTGACCTACAATGGGAAGCTCTACGATTTGGAGAACCTTGGAAAGTTTGCAGGGCTGCCCGGTAATTTGCCTCTGAAAGGTACACATACGGACTTGCGTAGCATTTGTTGGAGCGACCGTATTTTAGGCAGTAACTTGGGTTTCACCTATGGAGAGCATTTCGATGACTGTCCGAGCTTTGACGACACGTATGAAGGCTCCGCCGAGCGCGATGTGTACATGACATTCAAACTGTGGGAGCGGTGGAAACAAGGAACGCTCAAAATTCTGGATGGAAACTACGTGAAGCCTTCGGTTTGAAATCAGCGGCGCAGCACGTCCATCAGCTCTTGTGCAATTTCATTTTTTTTATCAGTTGTGCGGGAGAGGTCGAGCTTTTTGTAGATCGCATCGACCTTTTCTAACTCGTCAGCATAGAAGGGTTCTGCAAGGTACTGCGAAGCGTAGCTGAGCGCTGAACTAATTTTCATAAGCCGCCCGAAGTCGCTCAATGATACGTGCTCGTTGTGTCTTTTTCCTCTGCCAATGCCATCTATAGCTGCCATCAAACACTGACGAAAATAGGGAAGGTCTATAGGTTCAATCGTTGCCTGCCAGTCCTTGCCGCCGACAATTTCGGCAACGCGCCATTTGCCTGGCATCAATGCCGCGCCTGCGACAGACCGACCGGGCGTTCCGATTGGGACGTTACCGCGCTGGCGAAGCAAAATCATGCGCACCGCGGTTCCGACGCGAATGTTGCCTACTTCCCATTGAGCTTTCAATCCGCCGTGGTTCGTCTTTGGGCACCAAACATAGAAGCGGCCATCACCGTCATTTGCATCAATCCATGATGTGACAATGATCTCTCCGTCATCTGTGACGCCACCCCAAAAGCCCCTTCCCGACTGCGTGCGAATGCCCACCTCATTGAGCATGTCTACGAATTTCCCAAATGGTGGAAGCTTGAATTTCATTTCCACAAAAGTCTCCTTCGTGTCTCTGTAGTATGTACTTTATCTCTACTACAAGTGTATGTAACATTCAAGCATGCTGAACAGGCATTAGATTTTCGCCTTTGGGGACAGGATTGTCGTTTTCCGCTGCGGGTGGGGCCACCCATTCCCCGGATTTATTGTCATTTCCGTTTGCAACCGCGGCGCGCTAGAGGACGCCCGCAATTACTGAGGGACTAAGCCGCAGGCCGCGTGACGGTCACGCGGATGGGGGTGGGGTTGTAGCCGTTGCAGGGGTTGTGCATTTGCGGGCAGTTGGAGAGTACGGCAAGCACATCGCGTTCGGCCCTCAGCGCCACATGGCTTCCCGGCTTGAGTGCTGCAGTGGCGACGCCGGCGCTGCCATCCTCGAGGACCGGAACGCTCATGAACCAGTTCACGTTGGGCACAATCGCCGCGCGGCCGAGATCGAAGCGCTGCAGGATCTCCTCGAAGTTCGAGTAGCAGGACTCCGTCGTGTGAACGCCGTAGCGCAGGAAATTGTTGGGATTGCTGCAACAGCCATAGACGGTGTCGTGCCTGCCCACCGTATCTTCAATCACCGTCATCAGGCTTTGGCCGCTATCGGAATAGAGCACGCTGCCCAGCCCTATGAAGATATTGCCCTGAACCTTCACCGTGTTGGTGGCGCAGTAGCGGTCCTGCGGATTGGCCCCGTCATAACAAAGGAAATCAACGGCCTGCTGGCCTTCGAGATCGATGATGGTGAGAATATCGTTGGCGGCAACGCGGGCGCCCCAGGGCCGCCGGGCGGGAACAATTTCATCAAGAATGATTTTGCTCTCTTTCATAAATTCAGCCGGCGAGAGCTTTGACGGCCCAAGCCCTTGCATTGAGGGCAATCGTGCCGTTGCCCTGGCGCGGCAGATCATCGCTGAGCTTCTGGCGCAGTTTTTCGCGCGCCTCCTCGGGGAGGCTGACGCAATATCCGGGTGCTGGTCCGGCGCCCAGCGTAAAGGGGCGCCAGAAGTCATCGAAGTCCGCAAAGACGGTTGGAATTTCCAGCGCCGTGCATTCCACGGATTGCAGGCCGGCATTCGCAGCCAGTTCGGTAAGCCCCGCGGCTGTGCAAAAGGGAAACCTTTTGTCCTCGGCAAAGTCTGATGCGACGGCGGGGTCAAGTGCGATGGCGGCATTCCAGAAGGCCCGCATGAAACCCATGCCACCACCGGGATAGTCCCATACGTAGAAGGCGACAGTGCCGCCGGGCCGCACCACGCGTTTCATTTCAGACAAGGCCTTTGGAATATCCGGCACAAAATTCAGGACAAGGGCGGAGGCAACGATGTCCCTGCTGTGATCATCGAGAGGCAGTTTTTGCGCGTCACCCACCTCAAACCTGGCGCGCTTGTCCTCAACATTTTTTTGCGCCGTGGCGACAAATCCGGCGGATTGTTCGATGCCGACAAGACTTCGCGGATTGCAGCGGCTTAGAACGGTGGAGGATAGTGCGCCGGTGCCGCAGCCCACGTCGAGCCAGTCGAGATTGGCGGCCGGCTTGAGCCAGTCAAGAAACCGCACCGCCATTTTCCTGCTCCAACGCCCCATATAGGCATCGTAGCTGTCGCCCGCACTCCATGCGTCATGTTTGGCAACTTCGGACATCCGACTGCTCCTTTACAGAACACCGCCATTCCCAAAGGCATTCAAAACCCGATTGGACAGAGTTGCAAGGCTTTCGAACCCGGACCCGTCAGGCAATGGCCCGATGATCTGGATTTCCATGGAGCAGCAGCGCATCGCTGATCTGGCTCGCCGGAATCCCGGGGCTGAAGAGGAAACCCTGGCCTTGCTGGCATCCGAGCCCGCGCAGAATATCAAGCTGTTCCTTGGTCTCGATGCCCTCGGCCAGCGTCATGAGGCCCAGGCTGTGGCCGATATTGATTGCGGCCCGGACCAGTTCCTTTGACCTTGGCTTGCATCCGAGATCCTTGATGAAGGACCGGTCAATCTTGATCTTGTCGATTGGAAAACTGTTGAGATAGCCCAGGCCTGAGTATCCGGTGCCGAAGTCATCGAGGGCAATCACCACGCCAAGCTCTTTCAGGCTCTTCAAAATATCGAGTGTATCAGAGGATTTTTCCAGCAGGAGTGACTCGGTGATCTCGAGCTCAAGCCGGTGGGGGGCAAGGGCATATTTTTTCAACGCGGCGGAGACGACATCAACCAGCTTTCCGGACTTGAACTGGGCAGGAGATATGTTTACCGCCACCGAGAGCTTCTTCTGCAAGGTGGCTGCCAGCCGGCAGGATTCCTCCAGCACCCAATTTCCCATGGGCACGATCATCCCGCTCGATTCCGCGATTGGAATGAAGTCGGCCGGTGAAATCATGCCCTTTTGCGGATGGT
>CXWL01019990.1_pt1 | contig 14485 bp, 18 predicted proteins | sample 590931 | NCBI WGS metagenome assembly CXWL01 (sample SAMEA3498368, study PRJEB10139) | groundwater metagenome | biome: water well; material: biofilm material | place: Germany | collected 2015-04-27 | reverse complement strand
GCTAAATTAATACTGAAAGTCATGCTATCGATTCCTTATAAAAAATGAACAATTAGCGCTTTGGTACGCTACCTAGGTATTTCGATATCATTACTTTCAATGACACGAAATATTCAATCCGGATTAATTCTAAAAACCGCCTATGGGCATTGGAACACAGACGTATCTGCGTATAGGAAAAATAAACTCACTTTTTTGCTAAATTTCATTATACGTAACCCAGATTTTTAGGCAAATATTCTGCTGAATGATCAAGGAAGTATCTGATTTTTCTTAACAGGCTGTTTAAAAACTATCTGCGTTGCCGCTGCGGTGTTAAAAGCAGGCTAAAAATGTTCATTTATTCAGCATAAACTACGCTTTTTCGCCTGCTTTTGCCTTTCATGCGAAAGGTGCCTAAATGAGTTTTGTTGTGGAATCTGTAGCGCCGATTACGATTCTTGCTTTGTAGCGATGACTCTGAATAGCATGGAATACTGAAAAAGGTTTATTTCTAATCAACTACTTCAAACCCTGCATCGAGAATAGATTCTTTAAGCAAAGCAATAGTGGTACTAGTGGGGTCATACTGAACAATCGCTTGGGCGGGGTCTAGAGTAACTTCCGTTTGGATTACACCGGACAGGTTCTTTAGGACGGTTTTGATGCTGTTGACGCAACCCATGCAGGTCATGCCCTTTATTTTGATGGTGGTGGTTTGCATGATAATGGTATTTCCTTTAAATGATTTTTTAATGATTCGCTTTCCAACGCTTCAATAATAATGAATTGCTGACAACCGATACAGAACTCATGGCCATAGCCGCGCCGGCAATCACCGGGTTGAGCATGCCGATAGCGGCCAATGGAATACCGAGCGTATTATAGACAAAGGCAAAGAATAAATTCTGACGGATTTTCCGGAGCGTGGCGCGAGAGAGGGAAATGGCATCGGCAACACTCATCAGATCGTTGCGTATCAAGGTGATATCAGCGGCTTCAATGGCGACATCAGAACCGGCGCCAATAGCAAAACTGACATCTGCTGCTGCCAAGGCTGGTGCGTCATTGATGCCATCGCCGACCATGGCGGTAAATTTTCCGCCAGCTTTCAGATTCATGACCTCTGCGGCTTTATCTTGTGGTAAGACTTCAGCGCGATATTGCGTAATGCCGGTACGTTTGGCAATGGCGGCAGCGGTCACGACATTGTCGCCGGTTAGCATTACCACTTCAATGCCCATCGATTGCAGGCGTTCAATGGCTTTCAGAGAAGTGTCCCGCAAGCGGTCTGCAATAGCCAGATAACCAAGGATTCTGGAATCGTTATCAGAAATGGATGCAATGCCGATGACTGTTTTACCTTCTGCCTGCAGAGCGGTGATTTGCTTTTCATCCACAGTGGCACCTTGTTGCGTGAGAAACTTGGGTGATCCAAGCAGATATCGGGCGCCATTAATGCGAGCTGTGATGCCGCTGCCAGTGATAGCCGAGAAATCATCAATGGATTGAAGTGGTAGTTGCATTTTCTGTGCACTGTCCAGAACTGCCCGGGCCAACGGGTGTTCTGATCCTTGTTCCAGGGAAGCTGCAATTTGTAATAAATCCTGCATGTTGATCGATTCAATGGGAACAATGTCAGTGACTTCCGGTTTGCCTTCGGTGAGGGTACCGGTCTTGTCGACAATGAGGGTTTGAATCTTCTCGGCATTTTCCAGTGCCGCTGCATTCTTGACCAGCACACCAATCTGCGCGCCGCGTCCCGTGCCAACCATAATTGCGGTAGGTGTGGCGAGTCCTAGCGCGCAAGGACAAGCGATGACCAACACGGCGACAGCATTGATCAGTGCGGAAACAAAGTCATTGGTGAGCCACCAGTTAATTCCCAGGGTCAAGACGCTGATAGCCACGACAATGGGGACGAATATCCCGGAAATTGTATCCGCCAGGCGTTGAATGGGTGCTTTGGAACCTTGTGCTTCTTCGACTAAATGAATGATGGCAGCCAGCTGGGTGTGTGCGCCAACACTGGTTGCGCGGCATTTGAGCAGACCTTGCTGATTCAACGTGGCGGCAAAGACTTTTGCGCCTACTTGTTTGCTGACGGGCAAGCTTTCGCCGGTTAGCATGGATTCGTTAATGCTGGATGTTCCTTCTATGACGACGCCGTCAACCGGCAGATTTTCGCCCGGACGCACGATGAAGATGTCGTTGACTTGCAGGCTGCTCGCTGGCACCTCGAGAATTTCTCCATCACGCTCGATGCGGGCTGTTTTCGGCTGTAACCTGATCAGCGCTTCAATGGCCTCAGAAGTTTTTCCTTTGGCGCGGGCCTCCATCAATTTGCCCAGCAATACGAGAGTAATAATCGCTGCACTGGCCTCAAAATAGACATGTTGGTCCAGTGCGAATGCTGTGACTACGGCGCTGAAGAAATAGGCCATGCTGGTGCCTAATGCAACGAGTACATCCATATTGGCTCCGCCGCTGCGCAGGGAGTGCCAGCCGCCAATATAGAAACGCCGTCCAATCCAGAATTGTACCGGGGTTGCCAAGAGCCATTGCAACCATCGCGGCAGCATGTCCATATCATGACCTGAAAACATGGCACCCATTTGCAACACTAGCGGCAAAGTGAGGGCAGAGGAGATCCAGAATAAACGTAATTCCGCCTGATAGGCTGCCAGGCGCCGCGCTTTTTCTTCGGCGTGGCTGGATTCGCTGATTTCGCTGGCATCATACCCTGCATTAATTACCGCATCGATCAAATTGTCGACCGTTACTAAACCCGGAATGAAATTCACTTTGGCTGTTTCGGTTGCAACATTCACAGAGGCTGTGACACCGGGCAATTTATTCAGCGCTTTTTCGATATGTCCCGCACAGGCCGCGCAAGTCATTTTGTGTAATTGTAGCTGCACAGACTGCGGTGCAATATGAAAACCGGATTTTTCTATGGCACTAATTAGCGTATCCGTTTTAATTTGGTTCTCATCATAATTGACATGCGCTTTTTCATTGGCAAAGTTGACAACCGCCTGCACACCGGCGAGCTTGTTCAGATTCTTTTCGATACGTGCCGCGCAGGCAGCGCATGTCATTCCTTCAATCGGTAGTTCAATTTTTTTGAGGATTGAAGAATTCAAATGTGTATTCCAATGAATGAGGCATTTAAAAATTGTGGCGTCATGGCCGGTGCAGGGTGAAATTTATAAAACAGACAGCCTAATTTTCTGAATGGTAGCCATCTCTAGCGGTCAAGCACCAATATGCCATCGATCAACTTAACTCTATCGCCTTGCTGGAAGCTGGCCGCATCAGGCAGTGCGATGATTGCTTGCCTGCCATCGCTCATGGTGATGCCGATTTGATACGGATTGCCTGGATTAGCCATATTGCCGCCGTGATTGCCAGGCATGCCGCCCGCCGTGTCTGGTTGATTGGTACCTTGTGGGCGTATGACTTCCCTGGCGACTGTTCCAGCGACGATGCCGCTTGCGATGGCATTCAGGTTATTTCCTTGCCCCATTTTATTAACGAAATCAACAATGCCGCAATTGATGCACCCCGACGCAGGCGGCGGCTGCCGGGGTATGATTCCAGCATCTGTGCTCTTAATACTGATGCTGTTTCGCGGTGTACTAATGGCGGTGCCGATGCGATGAATGGTTCTTGGTGGTCTGCCGAGATCCGGCGGGCTTTCGGGAGTGGACTGAGGAGTCAGGTTCTGTGAATTTGAAGGCGGCTGATTATGATGATCTGCATTTGGCGACTGTGCGAACGCGATATCGACAGCAAACAGACTGAAAATACTGGTAGATACAACAGCTAATTTTGCTAAATCAATAACATGAAAGCTATTTGACATCGCTGATCTCCTCGCAGATAGACATCCATACAATAGATTACTTTTAGAGTAAGAAGGATTGGGTTGGTTGCATTATAACGATTTCTATCTGTCCTTGTTGGGGACAGGTATCAAATCGGTCAGTCTGTTTTTGTAGGAATATCTTTCTGTTCTGAAGCATCTTTTTGGGGAGGTGTTGGCGCGTCAGATTGAATTTCTTGATCCTGTTTCTTTTTCATAAAAGCAGCAATGAATATACCTAACTCATATAGCAGGCACAAAGGTACTGCCAGCATGAATTGCGAAACGACATCGGGCGGTGTAATGACGGCAGCAATGACGAATGCGCCGACAATTACATAGGGGCGGATTTCCTTAAGTTTCTCAATAGTAATTACGCCTGTTCTGACTAAAATAATGACAAATACCGGTACTTCAAAAGTGATACCAAATGCGAGGAACATGGATAAAACAAAGCTCAGGTATTTGCTGATGTCTGTCATCACGGCGACACCTTCTGGTGCAAAATAAGTAATGAACTCAAATACCAATGGCAACGCTGCAAAATAGGCAAATGCCATACCGCAAAAGAACAAAAAGCTGCTGCCAAAGACCAAAGGCAGCGCCATACGTTTTTCATGCGAATAGAGTCCGGGTGCGACAAAAGCCCATATTTGATAAAAAGTGTGCGGTAACGTAATGACGAAAGCCATCATCATGGCAACTTGCATCGGGACAAAGAAAGGTGTCGCGACATCCGTGGCGATCATCTGCCCGCCTTGCGGCAGTTTCTCCAGCAGCGGTTGTGCCAACAAGGTGTACAGTTCACGCGCGTAAAAAGCACAAGGCAGAAAGCCTAGCATGAGCCCGCCCAGAACACGTATCATTCTGGTACGTAATTCCACCAAGTGCGATAGGAATGAGCCTTCAAGCATGGTGTTTGCTGGCGAGCGGGGCATCAATAGACATCATATAGGCGATCGGTTATTATTTTTTCTCGTTATCAAGGGAGCTATGAAGCGATTCATTGCTGACCGAGGCCGGTTGTCCGGGTTCTTCAGGCAGCTGTGATGCGGATAGGTTTACAGATGAGTTAACTTCAGTTTGGACATCAGCAACGGTTGTTTTTAACTGATCAACGCCTTGTTGCACGGAATCTTCAATGGATTGAACCGTTTCCTGCACAGAAGATTGCATTTTCTTCAGTTCCTCCATACGCATTTCATTATGGATGTCGGTTCTAACGCTATACACGAAGTTTCGGCAGCGCCCGTATAAATTTCCCAATGTACGCGCTACGGTGGGTAGTCGTTCAGGTCCAATCACGATCAACGCAACCATTGAGATAACCAGTAATTCCATAAAACTGATATCAAACATGTTGTTTCGCTGATTGAAACTGTATTAATGAAATCATCGATCAGACCTGAGTATGCCTGGAAATTTCGCAGATTAATTAGATATCTATGTTCTAGTTTGCGTTTTTTCCTTGATTTCGGCGTCTGTTATCTGGTTATTTACGCTGGTTGACTGTGGTGCGCTGTTTTTGGTTTCAGTTGCTGATTTGTTGTCTTTGAAGGTATTCACGGAAGCTTCCTTGCTTGCTGTGACTTCTATCACTGATTCATTGATAGGAGCTGATTGCGAAAGGGTATTTTCAGTATCGGATTCTTTCATACCTTCTTTGAATCCTTTTAAGGCACTTCCCAGATCGTTACCCAGATTGCGTAATTTCTTTGTACCGAATACCAGAACAACAATGACCAATACGATAATCCAATGCCAAATGCTAAATGTGCCCATTACTTTCTCCTTTTAAATGGAACAGTACTGGCCTAGCCGTGATGAATCATTCCGGGCAGGCGTTCCCGGCCACCGATGATGTGAAAATGCAAATGAAATACTTCCTGGCCACCTACACGGCCGGTATTGATAATAGTGCGGAAACCATCTTCGCAGCCTTGTTCTTTTGCCAATTTCTGTGCCAATAATAGCATTTTTCCTAATAAATTCTGATGATTATCTTGAACATCGGCGAGTGAATCAATATGCAGCTTAGGAATCAGCAAGAAATGAACAGGTGCAGCGGGGTTGACATCATTAAAGGCAAGAATTTCTTCATCTTCATAGATCTTATTAGAAGGAATTTCTCTTCTTGCAATTTTACAAAAAATACAATTATCCATGTTTTAATCCGTTGTTCGTGATGCTTTTTCCAGTATACCCGATACACCTTCACGTCTTTCCAGCTCTTTCAAAACATCATCTGGCGTGAGTCCATGGTAGGCGAGTAATACTAGGCAATGAAACCACAAATCTGCTGTTTCATAAATAACCTGTTCTGCATTACCATCTTTCGAAGCCATCAATGTCTCAGCAGATTCTTCCGCTATTTTCTTGAGTATTTTATCTTGCCCGCCATGAAGCAGCTTGGCTACGTATGAACTGTTTGCATCGGCTGATTTACGTGATTCAATGGTTTCTGCCAGGCGGCGAAGAATAGTTTCGTCAGTCATTTATTGTAGATTTCTAATGGATCTTTAATAACAGGAGCTGCGATAACCCACTCATTATCTTCCAGTCTCTGAAAGAAACAATTGTGTCTGCCGGTATGGCAGGCAATTCCACCGATTTGCTCCACGATGAGAAGCAATACATCTTCATCACAATCCAAATAGATATCTTTTATTTTTTGAATGTGACCAGATTCTTCACCTTTATGCCAAAGTTTTTTGCGCGAACGTGACCAGTATACTGCTTCACGTTTTTCTACCGTCAACTTAAGTGCATCCCGGTTCATCCACGCAACCATAAGAATTTTACCACTGTCCGCTTCCTGAGCGATCACTGGTATCAGTCCATCTTCAGACCAGTTGATTTTGCTAAGCCAGGTATCAGGCATAAATAAATTAGGACTTTTTAGAGTTATGTTACAAATTCCGCCAACAATTCTAACATTATAACCGTACTTCAATACCATGCTGCGCCATATACTGTTTGGCTTGTAGCACGGTAAATTCCCCATAGTGAAAGATACTGGCCGCTAATACAGCATCTGCATGTCCTTGCAGAATGCCTTCGACCAAATGATTCAGATTGCCAACGCCACCGCTGGCTATAACCGGTATATCAATCGCATCTGAAACAGCGCGGGTCAAAGCGATATCAAAACCGTTACGTGTGCCATCTCTATCCATGCTGGTGAGTAAAATTTCACCGGCTCCCAGGGATTGCATTTTTTTTGCCCACTCAATGGCATCAATGCCGGTTGCTTTGCGTCCGCCATGGGTAAAAACCTCCCAGCGCGGTGAGTTCCCGGCTGAGCTAACCTGCTTGGCATCAATCGCTACAACGATGCATTGAGAACCGTAATGATCGGAGGCATCGGCAACCAATTGCGGATTCAGTATTGCCGATGTGTTGATACTAACTTTATCAGCACCGGCATTGAGTAACCGGCGAACATCAGCTACCTGACGTACGCCGCCGCCAACGGTTAACGGAATAAATACTTGTGCAGCGACTTCCTCAATGATATGCAGAATCAGGTCGCGATTATCAGAGCTGGCTGTGATGTCCAGAAAAATCAGTTCATCAGCGCCTTGTTCATCATAGCGGCGTGAGATTTCTACCGGATCACCTGCGTCATGTAATTCAACAAAGTTAACACCTTTAACAACACGTCCATTGGTTACATCCAGACATGGAATAATACGTTTAGCGAGGCTCATCAGTTTTAAAAGCCGGTTGTGAGAATAAGGGGGGAATGAATTGTAATAATCTTCAGTTGCAAGGGCTTATTTTATGAGATACCGGTACTCTTACTCAGTTTGTCAGCCAAAATCTGGGCTTCCTTGAAATCCAGCAAACCTTCATAGATAGCGCGGCCGGTAATTGCGCCCATAATACCCTCTGATTCAATTTCGCACAGTATGTGCACATCATCAATATTGGTAATTCCGCCGCTGGCAATGATTGGTATGGTCAATTCCCTGGCCAATTCAACCGTGGCCTTGGCATTAATGCCACTGAGCATGCCATCTCTGCCGATATCAGTGTAAATAATCGCCTCTACGCCGTAGCCTTCAAATTTTCTCGCCAGATCGACTACGTCATGCCCGGTTATTTTAGACCAGCCATCGACAGCAACCTTGCCATCTTTTGCATCCAGTCCGACCATAATCTGACCCGGGAAGGCATTACAGGCATCTTGCAAGAAACCGGGAATTTTAATGGCGGCAGTACCAATAATGATGTAGGTGATACCATTGTCCAGATAACGTTCGATTGTATCGAGATCACGAATACCGCCGCCCAGTTGAATTGGGATCTGGTTATTGATAGCTTGCACAATTTCACATATTGCTGCTTCATTTCTTGGTTTGCCGGCAAATGCACCGTTTAAATCGACAAGATGAAGTCTCCTTGCGCCTTGGCTTAACCAATGTGTTGCCATCTCACTGGGTTCTTTGGAAAATACGGTGGCATCTTCCATAACGCCTTGTTTGAGTCGAACGCAGTGTCCATCTTTGAGATCTATTGCAGGAATAATCAGCATGGCTTAATCAGAGTTAATAGTTGATTAATAGAGTCAGTTTATTACTTTCTGGTTTTAGAAATGTGGTGTCCATTTGGAAAAATTACTTAATAAGGTTAATCCTGCCAATTGGCTTTTTTCTGGATGGAACTGTACAGCGAAAATATTATCTTTTGTAACAGCACAAGTAAATGGAAAAGGATAATTGCTTCGTGCCGCGATTGATGCAGAATCAGTGGTCTCGACATAATAACTGTGCACGAAATAAAAACGCGCATCTTCTGCGATACCTTCCCATAAAGGGTGTTTGATAGCCTGATAAACTTGATTCCAGCCCATATGCGGTACTTTAAGTTTTTGTCCGTCTGCTGTCGTCATGGCCGTGGCAGGAAAGTGTACGACCTTGCCAGGCAGGATATTTAAACCTTTCACATGTCCTTCCTCACTTTCTTCAAACAACATTTGTAAGCCGATACAGATACCAAGAAACGGTTTGTGAGCAGCTGCTTCCATGACGGCTTCACGCAATCCACGGATTTCCAGCTCATGCATACAATTACGCATGGCGCCTTGTCCTGGCACGACGACACGTTTAGCTTTCCGCACGACATCTGGATCGCTGGTGACTGCAATCGAGGCAGCCGGTGCAACATGTTCAAGCGCTTTCTGTACGGAACGTAAGTTTCCCATTCCATAATCAACAATTGCGATATCAGTCATACAATGATGTAATTAAACAAGGTTACTTATAAAGTGCCTTTGGTGGATGGAATAATCCCGCTTGCCGCTGAATCATGTTCTATAGCCATGCGTAACGCACGCCCAAACGCTTTAAACACGGTCTCAGCCTGATGGTGCGCATTCTTTCCGAAGATATTGTCGATATGCAGCGTTATCAAGCCATGATTAGTGAATCCCTGAAAAAACTCACGAATGAGATCGACATCAAAATCACCAATACGCGCCCGGACAAAATCAACATTGAATACCAAACCGGGACGCCCGGATAGGTCTATGACTACACGTGACAATGCTTCATCAAGCGGTACGTAGGCATGCCCATAGCGGCGCAATCCTTTTTTATCCCCCACTGTTTTGGTAAAGGCTTGACCAAAAGTGATGCCAATATCTTCCACCGTGTGATGTGCATCGATATGCAAGTCACCTTTGGCAGCTATTTCAAGATCTATCATGCCATGGCGAGCAATCTGGTCGAGCATGTGATCCAGAAAAGGCACACCTGTTTCCAGGACAGATTTGCCTGTTCCATCCAAGTTCAGGTCGATGCTGATCTGAGTTTCCAGCGTATTTCGTGTAACTTGTGCCCGGCGCATAGAATAAAATCTTTGATTAATACAAGGAATTGGAGTGGATTCTAAACTGTTTCACTCAGTATGGTGTGTAATGTTGTGCAAAATTGAGAGTTTTCATCGGGTGTACCTACTGTTACACGCAAACAATTTTCTAATAATGGATGCGTGCCATCAAGATTCTTGATGAGTATCTTGCGTTGCTTAAGTGCCTGAAAGATTTGACTGGCTGCATGGATACGAAACAAAATAAAATTAGCGTTCGAAGGATATACCTCAATATTATCTATTGTACCAAGAAATGTTCTCATTTTTGTGCGTTCTGACTTGATCGCTTCCGCTTGCTCTGATAATACTGCGGTATGGTGCAATACCTTCTCTGCAATTAATTGCGTCATTATGCCAATATTATAAGGCAAACGCACCTTTTCTAGTTGCGCTAACCATTCAGACCGGCCGATTAATAGTCCCAGTCTTAGGCCGGCCAATCCTGACTTGGATAGTGTACGCATTAACAATAAATTGGGGTACTGGGTTAGTTTATCCATAAAGCTAGCATCAGCAAATGCATGGTAAGCTTCATCGACAACAACGATACCAGAAGTTGCCTGAATGATGCTTAGAATCGCTGCGGGATCAAATAAATTTCCGGTTGGATTATTAGGGTAGGCCAGGAAAATGACGGCAGGTTTATATTCTGCAATTGCAGCTAGCATTTTTTCCAGATCAAGCGAGAAATCTTTTTGTAAAGGTATTCCAATATATTGAATGTTTGCGAATGCGGCGATCATCCGGAACATGACAAATGCAGGTTCAACACTCATTAATACCGCACCAGGCCTAGCTAGTGCCATGGCAATGATCTGGATAATTTCATCCGATCCATTACCTAGTAGGATATCCATGTCATCGGAAATAGCCAAGACCTGACGTAACGTTCCTTTAAGTTGAGCGGCACTTGCATCGGGATAGCGGTTTACTGGCGCATTTGCCGTTAATTGTGCAATTTCGTCACGTATCACGAGTGGTAACGGGTATGGGTTCTCCATAGCGTCCAGCTTGATCATACCTGTTGCAGGCGGTACATGATAAGCGGAGAGCTCGAGAATTTCCGGACGGATAATTTGATCGGGATGATAAAAATTAGGCATAGATGCTTAGTTTAACTCAATACAGGTTTCAAAGTTAAAATTGTCATTGGGAATCTGATTACACTGACGATGGTAAATTGTGCTGTTGTTCTTTTTAAGCTACCAACTCTTGGGCCAGTGTGAGAAATTCGCTTTGACACCCATGGACTTTTTCTTGCGCCGCTTTAGCTTCCAATTCATTGATTCCCAGACTTTCCATGAGTATTAATGTGTCGACATAGGGGCAACCATCAGTCAGTGCTGGATTTTGTAGTAACCGATTGGCAATGGCGATCAGCTTAACATAGGACGCATGTTTCCCAGAGTAATCCGGGAAATGTTGTTCGGCCACAGCGATTGCAATCTCTTCCGGTAAATCCCATGCTCTGATCAGATACATGCCAATCGTATCATGTGTGATACCGAAGACCTGTAATTGGAGTGAGCGCGCATCCTGTCCCGGGTAGCGAGTAACCAAATCATTCAGATAAGAGAATTCTTTAGGATAAAGATGCCCAAATAATAGATAGCCAAAATTGTGGAATAAGCCGCTTAGATAAATAAGTTCACAGTTTATAAGGTTTTTCTTTGTCATGATATTACAGAGTTCGCGGCATAATGCAGCGCACTCCAATGTTTGACTCCAGATGTGAACGCGGCTCAGTGCGCCATGATTGGGTAGCTTGAGACAACCCGATGAGGCAATACTCATCGTAAGATTGAGAGCAGTATTAAAACCTAATACCAAAGATATGGCATGATGGACAGAAGTGATTCGGTTGCCATAGCCAAAAATAGACATGCGGGCATACTTTAGGATAAAAGCTGCCAAACTGGGGTCTTTTTCAATTAAGCTGGTGAGTTGTTCCAGACTCGCATCGGGATTATTACGTAGCTTTAAAAGTTCGCGAGCAGTCTCTGGAAATGGAGGAATCTGCCCAGCTTGCTCTAGGATGCTGCGGAAGTTTCGGCTGAATTCCAGCTTATTAAAAATCAACATTAATCTGATCTCAAGATTTTAGTTTATGGTGTAGTGCTTGCTCAATTCTGCTTTTTTTGAGCTTTTGCACTACAAGAAATTTTGTTGAAAAGCGATGGCTAAAACGATGAGAAAATTTGCCGTATTTAATATCGGCATTATTTTTGTTTTCTTTACTAAAAATTTATAATAAGCGGCTCATATCACCAGCACTAAACCCGATAAGGGGATCAGAAAAGTTTTTTCCAAAAGCAATAACCTTAAACAATTCACCCATTTCAGCCGGGCTGATCAGTTTTTGCAATTGACTGGATTGTGAAAAAAATCTGCCCGTATCTTCTGTGGGTGTTTGTGCAAGGATGTTGGTAATCCCGCAATTAATCAAAAAATAAGCTTGGGTGGTATAACCTAGAAGCGGTAGTCCGTTATTTTCTGCAGTCTGAGCAATTGCACTAAAATCAACATGACTGGTGATATCTTGCAGGCCGGGCAGATAAAATGGATCATCATGTGCATAATGCCGGTAATGGCACATCAGTGTGCCTTGATTGCGTTGGGGATGATAGTACTCACCACGACCAAAACCATAGTCAATCAATAGAATGACACCTTGTTGTAAGAAGCTTGTCAGGCTGCGCATAAAGTGACTAGCAGTCAGATTAATTTCGCTAACATAGGAATAGGCTAAGTGATTGTCTGGATTGATCTGAGGCAGTAACTGTCCGGCACTGTGACCGAGTTCTGCATGATTAATAGGACGATCTTGCCAGGCAAATTGATTGTTTTGCCATGTAACACCGCGCTCAAACAACTCGTTATTACGCCACTTCACAATGTGGACTGGCATTGCATCCAGCACTTCATTGGCGAGAATGGTGCCAGTAAATTGAGCGGGTAATTGCTCCAACCATTCGATTGCCTGCACAAGGTGCGGCGCTTTATTGGCAAACAGTACTTGCTGTCGTTGCCGGAGTTCGGCACTGACTTCCAGAATAAAATATTTTCTGGGCAATGCATCAGATTTTTCCAATTCGAGCAGTATGTCCAGTGCCAGTCTTCCGGATCCGGCACCGAATTCAAGAATGTCTGCGTGTTTAATTTGCTGGGAAATTTGCAGAACCTGTTGGGCTACTGTGCGGCCAAACAACGAAGAAATTTCCGGTGCGGTGACAAAATCACCCGCGCTTCCCAGTTTGGTTGCTCCGCTACTGTAATAGCCCATTCCCGGTGCATACAAAGCTAGATTCATAAACTGCTCAAATGAAAGCCAGCCGTCGGCTGCATGAATCTTATCGCGAATTAACGTTTGTACAGCGTGACTGTGAGCCAGTGCGGTTTCACTGGCAGGTGGCAAGGTGGCATGTAAAGACATAAGCAAGAATATTTCTTTGTGGTAAATTGCAAAAGTTGTCAACGAATCGGGGCATAGTTTAGCAGTACTTTGAAGGAGGCGTATGTGCAAGGGAAAGTGATATTGGTTACCGGCGGAGCGAAGCGGATAGGAGCCGCCATCTGCCGCAGGTTGCATGCACAAGGTGCCAGATTGGTTGTGCATTACCGGTCTTCACTCGATGAAGCCAAGGCATTGTATGATGAATTAACTCAAAAGCGTCCCGATTCAGTGGCTTTGGTGCAGGCAGATCTGCTTGACACAGAATTGTTGCCCGAATTGATCGAAAAGGCAGCTAACCGGTTTGGGCAACTGGATGTGTTGATTAACAATGCTTCCAGTTTTTTCCCGACACTACTTCAGCAATGTACGCTGGAAGACTGGGACGATCTGGTTGGCAGCAATCTCCGGGCGCCACTGTTTTTATCCCAAGCAGCAGCACCTCATCTGAAAGCGCAACGGGGTTGTGTCGTGAATATCGTCGACATCCATACCGAACGGCCATTAAAGAATTACGTAATCTACAATGCTGCCAAAGGTGGGCTATTATCACTGACCAAGTCACTGGCCGTAGAAATGGCACCCTACGTGCGTGTCAATGGTGTTTCGCCAGGGCCTATTTTATGGCCGGAAGATGGGGAGTGGGCCGACGAAGCGGCGCGCCAGCATATAATCGCCAGTACACTGCTCAAACGCTGTGGCGAACCGGATGATATTGCCAGAACCGTACAATTTCTAATTGCCGATGCGCCTTATATTACCGGGCAAATTATTGCTGTGGATGGCGGGCGGAGTATTCATTTATAGTCTATGAAATAGCACCCAGGGGAAACTAAAAGAATGGCAATAAATGGTAATGTTTCCAAAAAAATTGAAGAGGAGTTGGAGATTTCTATTCTTCTTGAGAATTTTAACTACAGCAATACAGCAATACAGCAANNCAGAAAAATAATAAACAAATTACTCTGCTTCTTTAGAAAAATTACAAAGAAAAAGGTACCCAGTTCGACAGGAGGTAGAGAAAGATCAAATTTTTTTGGCAGAACGAAAGAGAGGGCCAGATTACTTGATCGTTTGCTAAATGGAGAAACCTCTCGCGGATCTTTTCTTGTTGCTGGATATCGAGGGGTAGGAAAAACCAGATTTGTCGATGAGGTATTGGATGACTATAAGAAAGATAATTGTGATGTTATTGAAGTCAGAATTAATCTTGGAAGTGATAGTGAGCTAAGCTCGAAATCTGTATTGTTTAGGCTATGTCACCGTTAATTGTTGAATGTCATTCATACCCAACGCGGCAAGCAAAACTGAGC
>CXWL01002264.1_pt1 | contig 14485 bp, 13 predicted proteins | sample 590931 | NCBI WGS metagenome assembly CXWL01 (sample SAMEA3498368, study PRJEB10139) | groundwater metagenome | biome: water well; material: biofilm material | place: Germany | collected 2015-04-27 | reverse complement strand
GAGATCGGCCATCCAGAGCGAATCTTTCCAATCGGCCGACTCGACAAGGACTCATCCGGCCTCATTCTTCTCACGAACGACGGGGACATCGTGAATGAGATTCTACGAACCGAGCATGGGCATGAACGGGAATACGAGGTCTCTGTAGATCATCCCTTCGATCAGTCATTCATCGATCGCATGGCTCAAGGGGTTGACATTCTCGACCGTCCGACTAGGCCCTGCCGGATTGAGCGCCTCAGTCCCGCACGATTCCGCATCATCCTCACCGAAGGCCGCAATCGACAGATTCGACGCATGTGCCAAGTGTTGGGTTACCGGGTGTTCGACCTGCATCGTGTCAGGATCATGCATGTGACGCTTGACGGATTGGTATCTGGAGCGTGGAAACCGCTCACCGGTGAGGAACGCACGCAACTCTTTCAAGCTGTCGGACGAGGCGGCAGTCCTGGCCCGCATGATTCATGAGGCTTCTGCTGTAATCGTGGATTCGTTGCTGCGGTGAGCTTTCAGTCGGCAGGCTAGCCTACAGATACCTCGATTGACAAACCCACCTTTGGAACTCACACTAGCCCGCGCATCACCCTCGTATCGCCCACGGAGAACGACACCCTGTATGGTCACTGCCTGGTGGAGCCCCCAACTCAATGCCCTGCTTGGCAGCCTCGTCGTGGCGGCAGGTGCTTGGCTGGCGTGGGACTCACTTCCAGTCTGGGGAGTCTTTCTCATTGGTGGCGTTGTCGCAGGATTTCTGATCTGGCAGGGGCGCACGATTGGATTGGTCTGGGCTTGGGCTACCCTGTTGCTCGGCCTGGAGAGTCTTGCCTGGCCCATTGTCACGATGGTTCAATTCCGCTCGATTACGACAGAGCCGACCGATGAACAATTGGGAACGATGCTCTCAGCGGTTCTTATGGGGCTCGTCTCAGCTGTCTTTTGGATCACGTTTTCCTATGGGTTCTTCAAGCGAGCCCGTCAGCCCAGCACCGTCTCGTCAGTCGATGCAACCGACAACCATCCGCCAACATCATAATCAGGCCTCATAAAAAAGAAGGAACACCTACCACATCTCGATCGGATCGACATCGACATCGAACTTGATGGCTCGGCGCAGGTAAGTCCGTTCCATCTCCTTGACCGTCATACGTACCGCTTCGAGGCCTACTTCCCGTTCNNACGAGACCATCTGTCCAGCCACGGACGATGAAGAGCAGGCGGTGAGTCGAGCTACCCAGGCCATAGCAGCATCGCGAACCATTTTCTCATTGGTTCCCGATGCGAGGAGCGCAATCAGATTAACCGAGGGCGGATACCCCAATGCAGCCCGCTGAGACAGTTCTTCCAAGAAAAAGACAGATTCGTCATTCTTCGCCACAGCCTGAATCGCATGATGGGATGACAGACATGTCTGCATGATAACCTGACCGCCGACTCCTGCCGGATGGGCGAGACTGACCGCGTCGAGGAGCATATGATAGGTACGTTCTGCGGATCGGAAATCCGGCACGCTGAGCCCTGCATCCGCCTGCACAATCCCAACAAGGCCCATCGTCGGAAGAGGCCCGTGCCGCAGTAGCAATTGTGTTCCGACGATGATATCCCACCTCCCCTGCTCGACCCTCCGCCAGAGAGCTTCCGCCTGCGCTGGTCGCCGCATGGTATCTCCATCAAGCCGAATCACCGATGCATGAGGAAACAATCGCTTCGCATCTTCTTCTACCCGCTCTGTGCCTTCCCCAATCAACTGCATGCGAGGTCCGGAACAGGAGCCGCAGGTCTCAGGGATCGGGGCAGTGTCCCCGCAGTAGGAACAGGACAGACGAGCTGCCTGCCGAGAGTACATCAACGCGACGTGGCAGGCGGGACAGCGGGGAACCTGGCCGCAGTCCAGGCAGACGAGGGCGCCGGCATAGCCCTTCCGGTTGAGAAACAATAGGACACCGGCCCGGCGACCGATCGTCTGCTCGATGGCCCGAACAAGCGGCTGGCTTAACACTGTACCGCGACCATAATCACGTAATTCAACGACCTGTACGTTCGTCCGGGCATCGGACGGCATGATGTTACGTAAAAATATTCCACATTGTTCCACCACCGCTTTGGTTTCAAGGGAGGGATGGGACGAACTCAACACCAGCACCGCCTGTTCACCCTGCGCCCTCAACCAAGCCACTTCCCGTGCATGGTAGCGGGGTTCTTGCGGTTCTTTGAGCGCTGCATCCTCCTCTCCTTCGACCCAAATCGCTCCAATTGCTGTCAATGGAAGGAAAACGGCCGATCGGGTTCCCACGATCACGCGAACCGTCTGCCGATGAATCTGATCCCACATCTCGGCTTTTGCCTGTTCTGCAAGACCGCTATGGAAACAGATCGGGGAGATGCCCTTCTCATCATTACGGATCAAGCCGGCAATCCATTTGGCTCGTTCTGCTTCCCCAACGATGATGAGGACCGTTTGTCCACGGTCGAGCACCAGGCGAATCGCCCGTTGCAACAGCTTCAATCGATCGGGCCAGGGAGCCTGTATTAGAACCTGCTTGGATCCTGGGCCTCTCAGCACCTCGAACAGTGGCTCCGCCCAAGACATTGCTGGGTCAGGAATCAGCGCTGCAGTGATGTCTGAATCGTCCTGGTTCGCCAGTCTGTCTGGTTGGATGAGAGGCGCCATCCTGACCAATGGCACGGCCTGGATCTCTACCACCCATCCACGGGCCTTGAGATCGTGCAACAAATCGGCAGGGCCAGGACTGCGGGATGACCGGCGAAGTCCTGACGGTTTTTTCCCAAGACGCGTGAGAAATGCCCGCACCTTCACCGAGCAGGGTTCTCGAGACGAAAGTGCGGCTCGCCCCTGTTCCGTCAGTTCGTAGTGGCTAACCTGCGCCCGTGGGTTGGATGCCGGAGGCAACACCAGCCGAAGACATTGCCCCCATGGCGCGACATACTGTTCGGCCACCTGCCGTGAGAGCTGGAACAGGTTCGAGGACACATCTGTTGCAGCCCCCTCCGAGAGCAACGAGCAAATCTCCCTGAGGCGTGCCCGATCAAGACCCTGAGGAAGAACCTGGGAGAGGGCGATTACAGCTCCTTGGAGAATCGACCGTCCGAAGGGCACGAGCACTCGATGTCCAATCCGTAGCGTGGGTCTGAGCGACAAGGGCACGATGTAGGTGAACGGGCCTGCCAGGTGCCGTGGGACAATGACATCTGCAAACAGAACCTCTGGCTCTGTGCGTGGAGGGCCTACCAGTGACGAAATCATGCGGCATTGTAGCAGTACGGGAAAAGGGGGGACAACGATAGAGAAAGAACGGAACCGTTCCAAAAGGGAATCGGTGAGGGTTGACGATGACTCGTCAACCCTCGCACGATACTCGATGGATTTACTGTGGAGGAACGACTGGAGCAGCGGGTTTCTGATCTGAATTGCCCGGGCCGCCTGATGCCGGAATCGTTGCCGAACCTGGATCCTCGGAGGCGGATGGGGGCTTTACCTTGGACGAACCAGTTGGAACGGCTAGGGCCGTCTGGTCCACTGCGGGGGTCGGATCTCCGCTCTCCGCTGAGCTGAGACGGGACAAGCTGTAGCCGGTAACGCCGGTCTCAGTCGGCTTCGCCGCCGGCCCAGACTGCTCACCGGGTGATTCGGGCGAATAGAGTACGATGTCAACGCGACGGTTCCTCTGTCGACCCACTTCAGTCGCATTACCGGCTATAGGCTTCGTATCGCCATAGCCAACCGACGACAGCTTCACCGAATCGATCCCACCCTTCTCAATCAAGTAACGGAGAACGATCCCAGCCCGAGCTTTCGACAAGTCCCAGTTCGTCTGGTAGATCGATTTCAGGGAAGGACCGATTTCCATGTTATCTGCATGGCCCTCGACTCGAATCAGCCGATCGCCGGCAGTGGTGCGCAGATACGCAATCAGTTCATCGAGCACCTGATAGCCCTCGGACTTGATCGTGGCTTCGCCCGACTCAAACCGAAGCTGCTTCATCAAATCACCGAGGCTGATTCGGGTTTCGCCTGCGGCATTCTGAACTTGGAACTTGCTTGAAGAAGAAGCCACAGCAGGGGAGACATCCGGAGACTGTTGGGGTGATTGAGAAATCGGCATGGCCTCAGGAACAGGGGTATGAACCTGCATTCTGAATCGATCGCCCTTCAGAATGCGGGAAATCGATTTTGTGATCAGCGCCGTGGCCGTTCGGTCTTCTATGGACAGGATTTTCAATTCGCCCACGACTCGTCGAGGAAGGTTCCCTCCTGATCGAATCACGTCCATTCGATCCCCAGGCCTGATCCCGTCTTCCCGCCCCCGGTCCAGGTAAACGACATTTCTTTGCGCCACAAGATTCATGATTCCCATGTTGGATTGAAACTCCACAACCCTTCCCTCTACATCGCCGGCGGAAGGTTGATTAACTGCTGCTCCCTCGTCAGTCGGAAGCACGAACTTCATCACCGGATCACCCGGCGATACAGCTCCATAGGCCCGCATGATCCGAACAGTGGTCAGTTCCTTATCAACGTCAATCACCTCAACCACAGCGAGGCGATTGACCAAATGCCCCATGTATTGACCAGTAGTGGGATGGAATACCTTGTGCGATCGTCTGTAGATCGTGAAAGGATCTCCAGGCGCGACATCGCCGGGATTCTTCAATCGGAGGTATAGAATATCTCTGCTGCCCAGAATCATGTGATCCCCAGTGGTCTGATTGTCACCGGTAATCACATTCACGAATCCATCTTGGGGAGTCGATCGCTGGATGGAACCGGATGAATAGGCCAAAGCCGGATCTCCGAATCGGACCGAGTTGAGGTCGTCCGCCGCCCAAGCCAGAGGAAGGAGTGGCACGGCCAAGATCCAACCCATGAGAGAGATGACACATTTCATTGAATAATTAACCATGGTGGTTGTCCTTCATGTAGGGCACGTATTACTGTCAGCAACCATAGCAAATAGTCCTGCATTGTCAAGAATATTGAGGCCTTGTCACATTGACCCGCCAATTCAACCGATGGTATGGTGACCCGGGAAGCGACTTTTCGCGGAAGGGGAATCAATATCATGCTGCCTGACAAGTCCCCGGCCCGCGACGCCCAACTCCAGGGTCGCCCTCGCATCGAGACTCAGATTCATCGACGCAAGAAAGCCAAGGCCTTCTCGGCCTTGGAACCTGAATGGGATCAAATTGACCAAGTATCACCCTCCCATCTACGCATGCCATCAGATCGCATGGCACCTACCCCACCCAACCCGCCGAATAGAGCGAAGAACTCCTTATAAATAAGCCGCCTGCCAACGCCTCTCAACGAACAGGGCCTAGGACTTTCGGGTCGGTTCCACAGGTCTTTTGAACGCTTGCTATCCCCGTAATCCAAAGTCTAAACTCCAGCGATCCTTGCATCTCAAGCTGTTGAAAGGTTAGCCCTATGAGCGGCTCTGAGTTACTCCTTGAGTATCTAGCCAGATACTTTCCGATTATGTTTTTCATAGTCTTAGCCCTGGTGTTCGGCATATGGACGCTGGTTGTCAGTTCTTTGCTCCAGCCGAAATATCCTGAACCGGAGAAGCTCTCAGTCTATGAATGTGGATCGGAACCGTTCTCGGACGCTCGGATGCCCTTCCCAGTTCGATATTACATTTTTGCGATGCTCTTCGTTATTTTCGATATCGAGGTCATCTTCCTATACCCTTGGGCCGTGGTTTTCACCAAAATCGAGTTAATCGGGTTGATTGAAATGCTGGTCTTCATCGGATTGTTTTTAGTGGCCTATGTCTATGCTTGGCGCAAGGGAGCCTTGGAATGGGACTGATCCAAATTGGTCGTCATGATAAGGATGGCACCCCGGACATCGTAACCACGACAGTGGAAAAAGCCGTCAATTGGGCTCGCAAGGGATCGCTCTGGCCCATGACATTCGGCCTGGCCTGCTGCGCCATTGAAATGATTGCCGCAGTCTCGTCACGGTACGATATGGACCGCTACGGCGCCGGTGTGTTCCGGGCCTCACCACGCCAGTCCGATTTGATGATTGTGGCTGGTACCGTCTGCCGACGGATGGCCCCCGTCATCCGAAAACTATACGATCAGATGCCTGAACCAAAATATGTCATTGCCATGGGATCTTGCGCAACCTCAGGAAATATCTACGACAGTTATAGCGTCGTCCAAGGGGTCGATCGCTTTGTCCCGGTCGATATCTATGTGCCTGGTTGCCCTCCAACACCGGAAGCGCTCTTCGACGGCATCCTCAAGTTACAAGAACGAATCATGCTGAAACGCGTGTTTCTGAAACAGCCGGATCAGGTCAAGCCCAGCCTTAAAATATAGGTCTCAATCGATGTCATTGCAGGAACTGGCCAGCCGGCTCCAAGAAGATTTTGCCACCGGCTTCATCAAAGCCGTCGAATGGCGCGGGGAGCTTGCGGTAACCGTGATGCGGGGTCGGCTCCATGAGATCGCACAATTCCTTCACGACGATCCGGCTATGGACTTCGACTACATCGTGCACGTGAGTTCGGTCGACTGGCCCGACGACGAGGAACGGTTTGAAGTCGTGTACGAGTTCTATTCGATCCGGAAACGTCACCGCATCCGGCTCAAGACCAGGGTACCGGAGTCGGATTGCATCGTGGATTCCCTAACGGATCTCTGGAAGGGCGCGGACTTCATGGAGCGCGAAGTCTACGACATGATGGGAATCCGCTTCCGAAATCATCCGGATCTTCGCCGAATCCTCCTGCCGGATGACTATACCGAAGGCTATCCGTTGCGAAAAGATTTTCCGCTCCGTGGCAAGGGCTGGCGTGACACATTTGAGTTCCTGGACGAAACGGCCCGGTAGGACAAACAATGGCCTTTGAAGATCAACGAACAACCGTCTACAAGCTCGATCCGGCCCATCCGGGGAGTGAAACTCTCCCGACCCTGCGCTCGGAGGAGCTCCTGCTCAACATGGGGCCCCAGCACCCCGCCACCCATGGGGTGCTGAAAGTGATCCTCGAATTGGAAGGAGAACGCCTCGTCAAATCTACTCCTGTGCTGGGATTTTTGCATCGCGGCGTGGAAAAGCTCGCCGAAGACGGCACCTATCACCAGTTTATTCCCCATACCGACCGGCTCGATTACGTCTGCGCGATGTACAACAATTTTGCGTACTGCCGCGCGATCGAAAAACTCATGAACATCACCCTGCCGGACCGTGCCGAGTACCTGCGCACGATCGTGGCGGAGGTCCAACGGATCATTGGCCATCAGTTTTGGCTCGGCACCCAGGCTCTCGACATCGGAGCCATGACCGTCTTTTTCTATTGCTTCCGTGATCGGGAAATTTTGATGGATTGGTTCGACGAGCTTTGCGGTGCGCGCCTCACCACCAGCTGGTATCGCATCGGCGGCGTCGAACGGGACTTCACGGCCTCATTGCTCGATAAACTGAAGCAGTTTCTAGACTACTTCCCGCCAAAAATCGACGAGTATGTGGTCTTCCTGGAGAAGAACCGGATTTGGGTTGGACGGACCAAAGGGGTGGCCATCATCTCGGCGGAAGACGCCGTGAGCTTCGGTCTCAGTGGGCCGACGCTCCGCGGCTCGGGCGTTGACTACGATCTCCGTAAAGCCGAGCCCTATTCAGCCTATCCGAAATGCGAATTCAGTGTGCCGCTCGGCAAAAACGGCGACACCTACGATCGATACTGGATCCGCGTCCAGGAACTCTATGAAAGCGTGAAGATCATCCGGCAATGCCTGGAGCAGATGCAGGAGGGCCCCATCATGGCTGATGTGCCCAGCGTCACATTGCCGCCGAAGCAACGAGTCTTTACGAATCTGGAGTCCATGATCCAGCAATTCAAGCTCTTCTCGCAGGGCTTCGACGCCCCTCCGGGAGAGATCTATTGCGGAACTGAAGCGCACAAGGGGGAGTTGGGATTCTACATCGTCAGCACGGGCGGCGGGAAACCCTACCGTTTAAAAATTCGCGCCCCCTCGTTTATCCATATGGGCGCATTCGACCATATGTCCAGAGGCTACATGATCTCCGACGCGGTCACGATCTTCGGGACTTACGACATTGTGATGGGAGAATGTGACCGATGAGAAGTGCTGAGAAATGAGTGCCGAGCATGTACATACAGTGCACCCACTGAGAACTCAACACTCAGAACTCAGCACTGAGGAAAAATTATGGGTTTGAAGCCAGCGGCCAATCCTGACATAGAAGCAGCCACGATCGAACTGTCGATCGATGGGAAGTCCGTGACGGCAAAGAGCGGGGTCTCGCTCTACGACGTGATATCGAGTACGGGCAAGATCATCCCGGCCATGTGCTACCACTATACCTTCGACCCCTTCGGTTCCTGCGGCATGTGTTTGGTCATGCAGGAAGGCAAGAAAGCACCCGTCCGTTCCTGCACCGCCAAAGCGGCGGCCGGCATGATCATCAAAACCGAGGGGGAGGAACTCTTCCAGGCCCGTAAGAAAGCAGTGGAAAAACATCTCTCCGTCCATCCGCTCGACTGCCCGGTCTGCGACGCCGACGGCCACTGTGAACTGCAAGACATGGCCTTCCGGCACGGAGTGACAAACCTGGCCAACGCGAAGCAGAAATTCATTCCGGAAGATACGCGCAGTCCGGTACTCGACTTTAATATGAACCGCTGCATCGCCTGCGCGGAATGCATCAACGTCTGTAAAGACGTGCTGATGATCGATGCGCTTCAATTCATGAAGAAAGGCGGATTCAATCAAGTCGTGCCGAAGGGAGATTTCGCACTGTCCTGCGAGTTCTGTGGAGACTGCCTTGCCGTCTGCCCAGTCGGCGCCATCACGAACAAGTTCTCTAAATATTTGTACAAGCCGTGGCAGATGAAGAAAACCACGACGACCTGTAACTATTGCGGGGACGGCTGCCAGATGTACCTTGAGACCAAGGACGCGGAAGTCGTTCGCGTGACCTCGCCTCTGTCCTGGAAAAACAAATGGGGCGACCGGGCCGACACAGCCAAGGGGCACGGCGGGCTCTGCGTGCGGGGGCGTTTCGGGTTCGAATACATCGATAGCGCTGCACGTTTGAAGCAACCGCTCCTTCGTAAAGGCAATCAGCTCGTCGAAACCCCCTGGCTCGAAACCATGCACCAGGTCGTTGATCGGTTCTCAGAAATCCGGCGCAAGCACGGACCAGACGCGATCGCCGGCCTGATCACCGCCCGTTGCACCAACGAAGAACTGTATCTCTTTCAGAAACTCATGCGCACCGGGTTCCAGACCAACCAGTTCGACAGCAGTGCGCGCTACGGTCACCTGAACTTTGTCCATGCCTCCCGACACGCTTTGGGAATCGGGCGAAGCCCGAACGACTGGGAAGACCTGACGAAAGCCAAAGCCGTGATTCTCATCGGCTCCAACATCACGGAAACAAACCCGCTCACGGCTGTGCGCATCAAAGAAGCGATTCGCGTCTATAGGGCACAAGTGGTGGTCATCGATTCCGCTGTCACGAACATGGCCAAGCTCGCATCCCATCCGGTCCTGATCACGCCGGGAACGGAAGGACTCGTGATCGACGGACTTGTGAAGGCCGCCCTGGAGTTGGACTTGGTTGACGAAACCAGCGTCAAGAAACACCCCCTGGCCTTCGAAGCCCTCAAGGCTGCTGTGGCCCACATCTCGTTGGAACAGGTGGCGGCGCAGACCGGCATGTCGGTCGCATCGTTGAAAGACACCGTGGCGATCTTTGCCGAAGCGCCTCGATCCATCATCCTCTGCGCTGAAGGGATTGTCCGCCGGCCTGATGGATACCAGAATGTCTTGAAACTGATTGATCTCGCCTGGATCACCGGCAAGTTGGACCAACCAGGCTGCGGGGTAAATACAGTCACGGAAGAGCCGAACGAGCAGGGGGCCGTGGACATGGGGGCCGCGCCGGAATTTCTCCCTGGTCAAGCCTTGTTCAGCGATCAAACCGCTCGCGACCGTTTTGCCAAGGCCTGGGACGCCACGCTCCCGACGGCTAACTCAGGGGCAGATCTCGTCGAAATTCTCAATCGCTGCAGGAGCGGCCAGATCCGCGCCCTCTATGTCATCGGAGAAAACCCGCTGGCTACGTTGCCCGCATCGATGGAGGTCCGTGCCGCGCTGGATCGGCTCGAGTTGCTCGTTGTCCAGGATCCGTTCCTGACCGACACGGCGCGCATGGCGCATGCGGTGCTGCCGGCTTGCACCTCTGCGGAGAAGGACGGCACCTTCACCAATCTGGAAGGCCGAGTCCTGCGCGTCCGTGAGGCCATCGATCCAATCGGGGAAAGTTTGCCGGACTGGCACATCATGACGGCGCTGGCCAACGCGCTGGACTGTCAATGGGGGTATGAATCCTCGAACGATATTCAATCCGAGATTATGAAGTTGCTGCCCGGGTACTACAACCTCGGACAGCCACGCAAGGTTGTGCCGGCAATGGACCACTATCTCTCAAACGACTACACCAAGGATGTGGGATCTCGCTATCGAGCCTCCGCTCCATCCGATTCCAAGAGCCAGCGGCCCTTCGCCTTGATACTGGGACAAGTCCTGTATCATTCCGGCAAGCTGTCCACCAATGCCCCCGGGCTCATCACCATTGCCCCTAATACAGGGCGGCTCAGGATGAATCCCCAAGATATGGAACGGCTAGCCGTGGGTGAGGGAGCGACGGTGCGTCTCACGTCGGATCGTGGCTCAATGCAATTGGCGGCGCAGCCCGATCAATCCGTCGCTCCGCAGACCTGTTTCTTCCCGGAACATTTTAATGAGCCGCCGGTGAAGGACTTGATGTCGGTCCAGGTTGATCCGACGACCGGAGTTCCCACATTTAAGCAGACCCGCGTGACGATCGAAAAGGCCTAAGAGAGAGCAGAAAGCGCGCATGAGTGCTCCATCACTGATAAAGCAAGTCCTCCAAGCCGCATTGTTCTATGAGATCTGGGATGCGATGAAGGTGACGTTCAAGCACATGTTCCACAAGCCCATCACGTTCCAGTATCCACGGGAGCAGCGAACCCTTCCCGATACCCACCGAGGGGCACTCGCGCTCTTACGTTACGACGATCACCAGGAACGTTGTGTCGGCTGTGACCTCTGCGAAGCCGCCTGCCCATCCCGCTGTATCAAGGTCATTAGCTTGGAAGATCCGGAGCGTCCACTACAGCGATTCGCCAGTGAGTTTTATATCGACATTACGAAATGCGTCTTTTGCGGCTACTGCGTCGAAGCTTGTCCCGTCAACGCGCTGGCGATGACGAAGATGTACGAGTTCTCAACTCATGATAAGCGCACCTTGCTGTTCGACAAGAAGCGGCTGTACGAAATCGGTGAACGTCATCTCGACGATGCAAAGAAATACCTGTACGCGCATAATCAGGAAAAGAACGTTGAGGAAAGCAGGGAATATCGGTATTATTTCCCGCAATCGGTACTGAAGCCGACCCAACCACCACCCAAGCATCTAGGCTAAGTCATTCAATGGTTTTGGTATTTTTCGCCTATTTTGCCCTGGCCAGTATTGCTGCGGGCGTCATGACCGTCTCGCTTAAGAACCCGGTGCATTGCGGCTTGGCGCTTTTGGCCCTATTGCTCCATGTCTCCGGACTATTCATCATTCTTAACGCTGAGTTCCTCTGGGCCGTGCAGGTTATCGTTTACGCCGGCGCAATCCTCGTGTTGTACCTCTTCGTACTGATGCTCATGAACCTGAAGACCGACGATCGGTATTTCCACTCCTCGTACCTGTACTTTCTGGTCCCGGCAGCGATCGGATCATTGTACGTGCTGGCCCTCCTGATCCGTTCACCCTTCGGAGGCGCAAAGGGCGATGCGCCTGCCGAAGCGATACTCCGGGACGGCGATACCCACGCGGTCGGGATCAAAATGTTCAGTGAGTATCTGTTGCAGTTCGAAATCGTCGGGGTGTTTCTGTTGGGCGCCGTCATCGGCGCGATCGTCCTGGCAAAAACTCCGAAGCCGGCCAACAAAGAACGTAAGGCGTGAAGGGTCAAGCAACCGCAGAAAAGACAACGGTGCGTGCGTTTCACGTTTCACGTTTCACGTTTCACGGATAACTATGGTTCCATTAAGCGCATACGTGGCCGTCAGCGCCGTACTCTTTATTACCGGACTGCTCGGTGTGGTGATCAGACGGAACTTCATCATCGTATTGATGTCTGTCGAGATCATGCTGAATGCGGCGAACATCAACCTTGTCGCCTTTTCCCATTACTTGGAATCCATGGCAGGCCAGCTGGTGGCCCTCTTCATCATCGCCATCGCGGCGGGGGAAGCGGCAATCGGGCTGGCCATCATCATCGTCGTGTTCCGTGGAAAGATCTCCACCAACGTGGATGAGATGAATCTCCTGAAGTGGTAACGTGACCGATCTGCTCATACAACTTATTCCGCTGTTCCCTTTGCTGGCCGTGATCTTAAACGGACTCCTGGGCACGCGGTATTCCCACGACTTCGCGCACCGGCTTGCTTGGGGATCGGTGGGACTGTCGTTTCTCTGCACAGTCGGCGTCTTCGTCGACATCTTGCGGACCGGCACGGCCCACGAGGTCATCGCCTACCGGTGGATCTTCGGAGGCGACCTCACCGTCAATCTGGCCTATCTCGTCGATCCTCTCACATGCATCATGCTGCTTGTCGTCACGGGAGTCGGACTCCTGATTCACATCTACTCCGTCGGCTATATGCATGGAGAGGCCGGATTTACGCGCTTCTTCACCTACATGAACCTCTTCATGGTCTCCATGTTGCTCCTCGTCATGGGGAACAATTATGTTGTGCTGTTCATCGGCTGGGAAGGGGTGGGGCTCTGTTCCTATCTGTTGATCGGCTACTACTACACCAAAGTCTCTGCCGCCAAAGCCGCTTCGAAAGCCTTTGTGGTGAACCGCATCGGCGACGCCGGCTTCCTGTTGGCCATTTTTCTCATCTTCATCAATTTCAAGACGCTCGACTATACGAAAGTCTTTGCCCAGGTCGGCCAGCTCTCGCCGGAGATGGCCACGGCAATTGCTCTCTGTTTACTCGTCGGCGCGATCGGGAAATCGGCCCAGCTCCCTCTGTATACTTGGCTCCCGGACGCAATGGAGGGGCCGACGCCGGTCAGCGCGCTCATCCATGCGGCAACAATGGTCACGGCCGGGGTCTACATGATTGTGCGGAACCATGCCATTTTCGACATGTCACCTACAGCCATGTTTTGGGTTGGAACTATCGGCGGCATTACGGCACTCTTCGCCGCCACCATCGGCCTCGTGCAAACGGACATCAAGCGCGTCTTGGCCTATTCGACGGTGAGCCAGCTCGGGTACATGTTTCTCGGGTGCGGGATCGGGGCCTACACGGCTGCCATCTTCCACCTCATGACCCATGCCTTCTTCAAGGCTCTCTTATTTCTTGCAGCCGGATCGGTCATCCACGCGCTCTCGGGCGAGCAAGATATTCGAAAGATGGGCGGCCTCAAATCGAAAATCCCCTGGACCTATCGGCTGTTTCTGATCGGCACGATCGCCATTGCCGGCATTCCGCCGTTGGCAGGCTTCTGGAGCAAAGACGAAATCCTGGCCCATGCCTTTACGCACGAACACTATGTGCTCTATGGCATGGCTGCCATCGGCGCTCTCTTGACCTCCTTCTATATGTTTCGCCTGGTCTATCTGACCTTTTATGGCACATCCCGCATGGACCATCATACGGAGGAACATGTGCACGAGTCGCCGATGGTAATGGTCGGCCCGTTGCTGGCGTTAAGTGTGCTGTCCGTTCTCGGCGGGTTCCTGGGGTTTCCCCCTGACCAGGGCTGGCTCCATCAATTCCTTGCACCGGTCGCAGGCGCGGTAGGCGAGCATGAGGTGAGCACCGGACTCGTGCTCACCCTTATGATGGTTGCTACAGGGATAGCGTTGGTGGGCTGGGGTCTCGCGCACTATTTTTATAGCGTGAATCGTTCGGTGCCTGATCGTCTGGCGGAACAATTCCAGGCTGCCTACACGACTGTCCTCAACAAGTACTACGTCGATGAACTCTATGACCTGTTATGGGTGGAGCCGACCAAGAAACTGGGCCTTCTGCTCGACTGGTTCGACCGCACCGTCATCGATGGCCTCGTGCGCAGCGTCGCACAGGCCGCTGACTTGGCCGCAGCTGGTTCGACTTGGGCTGAGAAATACGTGATCTACGGCGGCCTCAATATCATCGGGTACGGCAACCATCTTGCCGCTCGCCAGTGGCGGCAACTACAGAGCGGCATGGTGCATCATTACGCCGCCATCATTGTGGCAGGGCTGTTTCTGCTGGCGGTCATTATTCAGCTCATCGTGCAACTATAAAGCGCTGTAATGATAGAAGAACTGGCATCAACGTTTCCCATTCTCACCTGTATTCTTTTTCTCCCCGTCATTGGGGCCGTGGTCCTGTGGCTGTTCGACGACGAGGA
>CXWL01011386.1_pt1 | contig 14490 bp, 6 predicted proteins | sample 590931 | NCBI WGS metagenome assembly CXWL01 (sample SAMEA3498368, study PRJEB10139) | groundwater metagenome | biome: water well; material: biofilm material | place: Germany | collected 2015-04-27 | reverse complement strand
GGGCAGGCCGTCGGCAGCGTCGAAGACGGTGAGCGCGCCGCCGCGCAGACGGGCGACGCCACCGGTGTTCATGCCGAACCAGAGGCTGCCGGCACGGTCTTCGAAGATGGCGTAGACGATGTCGGCGGGCAGACCCTCGGCGCGGCCGAAGGTGGCCACCTTGCCGTCGCGCAGCCGGATCAGGCCGCCACCGCTGGAGCCGAGCCAGAGGTTGCCCTCACCGTCTTCGCTGATCGCGTTGATCACGTCGCTGGACAGGCCGCGGGTGGTATCGAGGACCTCGATCGTCTGCCCGTCGCGCCGCAGTCGATCGAGGCCGCCGCCCTGGGTGCCGATCCACAGGCTGCCTGCCCGGTCGCGCCACAGCGTGCGGATGCGGTTGCTGGTCAGGCCCTGCTTGGCGGTGAAGGCGGTGAACACCCCCTGGCGGTAGCGCTGGAGCCCGCCGTCGGTGCCGACCCAGAGCGTGCCGTCGGCGTCCGGCCAGAGGTCGAAGCAGCTGTCGTCGAGCAGACCGTCCCGAACCGCAAGGCTGGTCATGCGACCCGCGGCGAGGCTGGCGATGCCCGCTTCGGTGGCGATCCACAGGGCGCCATCCGCAGCTTCGCGCAGGGCCCGGATGCGGCGCCCGGGCAGGGGTATGGTGGCGCCGAGCGCCACCAACTTCTCGGCCTTGACCTCGAACAGCCCGTTGCCCAGCGAGCCCACCCAGAGGCGGCCCGCGTGATCTTCGAGCAGGCTGGCGATGCGCAGGTCACCAGCCGCCGGGTCGATGCGCTCGAAGACGCTACCTTGCCGCCGCACCAACCCGCGCGAGGTGCCGATCCACAGCCGTCCGTCGCGGTCCTCGTGGATCGCGTTGATGCCGTTGGCGGGCAGCGCCGGCGTGTTGTCGCGGTCGAAGACGGTGAAGCGGACGCCGTCGAAGCGCACCAGCCCACGTTCGGTGCCGGCCCACAGCCAGCCGTCCCGGGTGCGCAGGATCGCCGACACGCTGTTCTGTGGCAGGCCTTGCTCCGCCTGCCAGCTGCTGCGGAGGTACTGGGTGACCGCCCGCGTCGGGTCGAGCGCCTGCAGCGGAGTGCCGAATACGGCAGCGATGACGGCCAGCGCCAGGTGGACACGAGGGGGGCGGTGCAGCGATATCTCGTTGCAGCGCCCCATGCGTCGAGATTATGCGCCCGGGATTCGTCCATCCGGAAGCCGCGCCCCTCAGCCCATGAAGCCGAGATCCGGGTTGGCGAAGCGTCCGAGGTTGGGCAGCACCATCGCCATGTCGCTCGCGGCGACCCCGAACCAACGGGCGAGGGTGGCGGAGTACTCGTCGACCGAGGTGGTCGGAATCCAGCGGCCCTCGCCGGCGTCGTCGGGGCCGTCGAGGGTGAGGGTGGGGAGCTGGCCGTAGATCTGGCCGCCGCGTACCGCGCCACCGACCACGAAGTGATGGCCACCCCAGCCGTGGTCGCAGCCGTTGCCGTTGGCGCGATAGGCGCGGCCGAAGTCGGAAGCGGTGAAGGCGGTCACGGTGTCCGCCAGGCCGAGCTCATTGATGGCTGCCTGGAACGCTCCGAGGGCGCCGTCGAGCTCGGCGAGGAGGTCGGCGTGGGCGCCGACGAGCGGGGTGGTTCCCACCTGGTCGCCGTGCGTGTCGTAACCCTGGACGGCGCAGAAGAAGATCTGGCGACGCAGTCCGAGGCTTTCGCGGACGGCCACCAACTTGGCGATCATCGCCAGCTGTTGCCCGAGCTCGGTGGTGGGGAAGGTGGTGGTCAGCGCGGGCGCCGCGGCAAGGGCTCCCGAGAGCAGCTCCTGGCTGTCGAGGGCACGGGTCAGGACGCCGCTGTAGCCGCGCTCGAAGAGATGGCCGTAAGTCTTGCCTAGGAGGCGACGCAAGGCGTTCGAGGTCGGATCCGCGCCCTGTCCGGCCGGCACGTAGGAGCGCAGCGCCACCGGACCCTCGGGCGAGACCTGGTATTGCGTCACGACGTCGCCGACCTGGAAGGTGTTGGTTCCGGCAAGGGAGATCGACATCGAGATCCGGGCGTTCTCGTTGAGGGAGGTGAGCAGGTCGGAGACTCTGCCGCCCCAGCCGGTGAGCGCCGGCTGGTCGGGCAACGAGGTCTGCCAGTGCACGGTCATGTCGCTGTGCGAAAAGAGCTGCGGTGGCACCGCGGCGGTGTGGGCGAGGTACTCGTCGCGCGTCAGCGGCGCGAGCAGCGGTCCGACGTTGCCGATGACGGCGGCGCGCCCCTGGTTGAACAGGCCGTGTAGTCCCGGCAGGCTCGGGTGCAGGCCCCACTCTCGGCCGTCGCCGCCCGCCAGAGGCTCGAGGGGCAGGAGTGCCGTTTGCGGGAGGGCCAGGCCTCCGCGGGCCGCCGCGTAGAGGGCGTGATCCGCGCTCCCGGTCGGCACCAGGACGTTGTTGGCGTCGTTGCCGCCGTAGAGGAAGATGCAGACCAGGCTTCGGTAGTCATCGAGCGGCGCGGCAGCCGCGATGCGTTCGAGGTCGAAGACCGTATTGGCGAGCGCGGTCATGCCGACGGCGGTGCAGGCGGTCTGCCGCAGCACGTCGCGGCGGGTGGGACAGTGGAGGCGCGTCTCGGGGATCATGTCGGCTCCTACTTCTGGACCACGTATTCGGGGGCGAGCACGGCGACGCCGATGAGCGTGAGCACGCGCCGCTCGCGTTGCGATGGGAACGCGGGGTCGGCGAGGGCCTCGCGGAGGATGCCGCGGGTGTCATCGGACATGCCGCGGGCGAAGATCCACAGGTCGATGCGGTCGAGCAGCGCTTCGTCGTCCGCCGCCTGCGGGGGCAGGAACGGCGCGAGGTCGGCGCGCAGCGGACCGTTGCTGCCGGCGCCACCGAGCACGGCGAGCGTGAGGTTGGCGCCGCCGACGGCCGTCGTTTCGGTGGTGATCTGAAACTCGGGCGACACCAGACCCGCCTGGGCGATCTCGCCGGGCAGGGCGAAGCTCGGCTCGAAGAAGTTGAACACCGTCGGCGCGCGGAGCGGGATCTGATCGAGGCTCAGGCTCGGCTGGTTGTTGAGGACGAGCCGCCAGTCGCCGTTGCGCGGCCGCGCGCCGAGGGTGCGCAGCAGGCCCAGGAAGCGCACGATCGGCTCGCGCAGGTGGCCGTAGTCCTGGCGTCCCGGCAGGTCGGCGGCTCGTGCCTCGTAGTCGAGCAGGATGGTGCGCACCACCGCGCCGAGACTGCCGCGGACGCCGGCACCGTCGTCGTCGAACGCCTGAGCGCAGCGATATACGTAGGCAGGGCTGGGATTCGAGGTGACCAGGCGCTGGATCAGGAAGCGACAGAAGAACGGCCCGACGTTGGGGTGCCGGAAGATGTTGTCGAGGGCGTCCTCGAGGTCACGCCGGGCGCTCTGACCGGCGGGCAACGTGGTGGCGCCGAGGAGTTGCTTCTGGCCACTGTCGTGGTACGCCGGCCATGGCTCCATGGGAATGCGGTGGTTGCGCTGCGGGCGGAAGAAGCGCTCCGGCTGGTTCTGGTTCTGGCCGCCGAACGTCCAGCCGGTGAACGCCTTGGCGAAGCCCTCGACGACCGCCTGGTCGTAGGTCGGGATGGGCTGATAGTTGCTGTCCAGGCGCAGCGTGCCGTCGGGATGGAGCTCGTAGAGGCCGATGGTGAAGAGCTGGAGGATCTCGCGGGCGTAGTTTTCGTTCGGCAGGCGGCCGAGCTCGGGAATCGCCCGGCTGCTGCCGGCCATGTCGAGGTAGACACCCATCGTCGGGCTGAGCGTCACCGCCTCGAGCAGATCGCGGAAGTTGCCGTCGACGTGGGCGGCGAGGAGGTCGAGATAGACCGCCATCCCCTCCGGGAAGTTGCGCACGTCGTTGTCGCGATCGGAGAGGACGAAGTGCTCGGACAAGGCGAGCACTAGGCGCTGGCGCAGTTGGTCAGCGCCGCCCACGGCCTGGTCGAAGAGCGAGTTGCGCACCAGCCCGGGCTGCGGGTCCTCCCCGGGGCGCGCCACGGCGTCGTAGGCGGCGAGGTGCGACACCGCCGGGAGGCCGAACTGCGCGTCGATGTGGCTCGCGAAGCCCTGGGCGACGACGGCGTCGGTCTCGCCGGGGCGCGGCCCGTAGCTCGCCTGGAGGAGGAAGCGCGCGGCGTCCTTCTCGGTGGGTGGGCCAGCCGGCAGTGCTGGCGGTGGCGGCGGTGGCGTGAAGGTCTGGCTGCCGCTCGTGCGACGCAGGAACCCCTTGATCTCACCCGCCGGATAGAGGGCGGTGTGGAGGTTGAGGTAGCACGCACCGTCGGCGAGCGCCGCCTGAATCGCGGCGACGTCGAAGGTGCCGGCGGGGACGATCCGCCAGATCCGAGAGCCGTCGGCCTCGAGCGGTGCGGTGTCGACGTCGAAGAGGATGGCCCCGCCCGGCCCGTGGATGTGCGAGCCGGTCAGCGGGCCGGTGAGGCCGAGGTAGGAGAACCGCAGAACGGCGGTAGTGGCGTCGGCGGTCAGGGTCAGCGTCGCCGCCCCCGAACCGCTGCTCACCGCGCCACTCTGCGGCGTCAGGCTGGCCACGAACAGGGTGCCGTCGGCCTCGGACGGCGGCGCCGTCAGGGTATAGGCGGCAGTGACCACCGCGCTCGCTCGCCGCCCTCGTTTGTATGCGAAGGCCTGCAACGTGGCGCTCGCGGTGAGCGCGATGGGGCTGGTGTAGAGGGGGCTGGAGAGCCGACTCGGCGTGGTGCCGTCGGTGGTGTAGTAGATCTTGGCGCCGGCAGTGGCGGACGACAGCGTCACGGTGAGCGGCGAGGTATACGTGCCCGCCGGCGGGCTCATCGTCGGGGCGGCGACCGCCCCTGCAGCCGTCGGGGCGGGGGCGGCGACGACTGTCGGCTGGCCGCCGTGCCGATGATCGGCGGTCGGCGGTGCCTGCCCCGCCGCGCCCATCGCCCAGAGTAGGCCCGCGGCCACCCAGAATGAATGCTTTTTTGGCATCGCGCTCTCCTTGGCAGATCGACGCGTTGGGCGCCACGAGGCCCAACTTGGTCAATGGTTCGACTGCTCTTGGAGACTGCAACCCGCGAGGGTGCCGGATCCTGCGCATGCTTTTACGGCATCGGAATCAAAATCTCCCAGCCCGGCTGGATGAGGTTGGGATCGGCGACGCGGCCGCGGTTCAAGGTCCAGATCTCGCTCCAGCGCCCGGGGCTGCCGAGGTTGGCGCGGGCGATGGTCGACAGGGTGTCGCCGCGCTTGACGGTGTAGACGCCCTCGCCCTTCTCGACCTGGACGATCGGTGCCGGGCCGACGCCGCCCAGGTACTTGCGGATCAGGGTGCCGTACTCGTCGCTCGCCCGCAGCTCGCGGATCGCGGCGTTGACCATCTTGAGCAGCGGCCCTGAGCCCTTGGGCACGCCGACGTTGTAGCTCGAGCGGGAGAGGTTGAACTCGACGATCGCCAGGCGGTCGGCGAACGGCCGGATCTCCTCCTGGGCGTAGGGGAAGTCGTAGATGAACGCGTCGAGCTTGCCGGCGGCCAGCAGGTCGAGGTAGCCGTCCTCGAGCTTGTCGAGGCGGGACTCGCCCAGCCGCATGCCGCGGACCTCGTCCTCGGCCGCCGGGTCGTCGAAGATGCCGACCACCTTGCCGCGCAGGTCGCGCGTCGAGGTGATGCCGCTGCCGCGTTTGACGATCAGGCAGAGGCCCCAGTCGAGGTACGAGTCCGACCAGTCGAGGCCGGCGATCGAGTCGTCGGCGCTGTAGCCGCTGATGATCACGTCGGCCTTCCTGGTGGTGATCTTCTCCGGCAGCTGGCTGTACTTGCCGGGGACGATGACGACGTCGTCGACGCCGATGCGGCCGGCGACGGCCTTGGCGATGGCGTAGTCGAAGCCGTCGAACTGACCGCCGTCGGAAAACAGCATCGGCGGGGTTCCGGGCTCGGCGGCGACGCGCAAGACGCCGCCGTCGATGATGCGCTGCAGGGTGTCGGCACTGGCCGGTTGCGCCGCGTGGGCGGCGGCGGCGACTGCAGCCAGGGCGAGGGCGATGACCGCGATCTTCGGCATGACGGCTCCTCCAGGATCATGGGGCTCGTGACCCGATGAGGCTACCGCGTTCGGCGTCGGCCGTCGCGGCTGTCGTCGGGACGCGAGCGGGCCGTAGCACTCATGTCCATGTTTCGAGACGGCGAAAGCGAGCCGGATCGCAAGCCGTGACTGAACCCCGTCAAGTGGCGAACTGGCGTTCGCTGAGCGTCACTCGCGCTTGCTACCGGAGAGTAAGATCCTGGCTGAGGGTGTCGCCTGTCAGATTCGACCGCCCCGCGGCACCTAAATAGGTGTGGCCCCCTCCGAGGCACTTTCAGGCGGGCTGGAGACTCGAGCAATGCAGCAGGGCGAGACGAGTGATGTCGCGACAACTAGTAGTCGGATCAGGCAGAGGGCCAACCGAGTGACACCTGGACTTCGAGCGCTGACGCTGGGGCTTGTGTGGTGCGCCGCCATCGTCGAGCCGGCACGCCCCCAGGATTGCCGCGGCGGGAACGTCGGCAACTGCGCCAACCAAGGTGGAGCACCCTACACGGGCAAAGTATGCCCGCTCGACGGCAGTGATTGCGTTCTGCCGGTCACCAATCCGGCCAACCCTCAGATCTGCTGTCAGACCGGCAGCCCGGAGTCAGGGTGCGCGTCCGGCGCACAGACCTGTCCCGGATTCCCCGAATGCAGACTCCCGGTGGTGAGCTCGCTGTTCCCGGACGTCACCAAAGCACCGGGCGGTTACACCGCCCGCCTCGTTGCCGAAGTGTCGGCTCCCTGGAACAAGGTCTCCAACATAGGAAACGGCCTCGTGACCGTCTGGAACGACAGCGGAACGGCGGACCCTTGCGGGCTAACGAGCCATTTCAGCTCCTGCTCTCAGGTGCAGGCAGATCGTCAGCTCTGCTGGGTCGAAGTCGGGGGCTTCTCTTGCGACCCGAACGGACTTCCCGTCAACCTTGGGACCTTCACCCTCAACGCCAGCATGTGCAGCGGTCAATTCGCAGACTGCCGCTGCAACAACAGCTGCATCTGGAACTGCGCGCAGTTCGCGGATCCCGTCAGCAGCGATCTGGTCATCTACCCGCTGACAATGGGTTGCGCCCCTCCTCGCCCGATGGATTGCGGTGCCGGCGACCAGAGCTGCAAGGAGTGCGTGCACGTGGACGGCTGTGGGGGCAAGGGAGGAACCCCGGGCGCGACGCCGGCCGGGTCACCGCCAGGGACAACCGCCTGCGACGGCGGTCCCAACGCCCTCCTGCGCTATGCCGGTGGAGGGGCTGGCCGGCCGAACACTCCGGGCGAGGATGACTGGAGGACGAACCTCGGGATCGGTTGGTCCCATGAGTACGCGATGAAGGTCTACTTCGACCCAATCGTCAACAACGAGACCGACGTGTGGCTTGTGACCGAGCACGCGACCTTCCGGCATTTCACCAACCTGGCCGGCGGCTTCCCGCTCCGGAAGTACCAGAGCGTGGCACCATCGAGCGAGACGTCGACCCTCTATTTCAACCAGAACACGCTCGGCTGGGAGCTCCACGACCTCGCCGGGGCCGTGACCGTGTTCGACCGCGGCATAAACCTCGGATACTGGAAGTCAACGACCGATCGTTTCGGCAACGCCATCGTCGGAACCCAGCAGAACGGGGCACTAGCCTCGGTGAGCCTGCCTGACGGACGGAGTGAGGATTTCACCTACCTGGTGCACAGCGTCTCTCCCTCGATCGTTAGCGGGAAACTTGCCACAATCACGGAGCGCGGCGTCGGCGTGGGACCCGGAGGTTGCGCCAGCCAGCCCACCAAGTGCCGGACCTGGCGCTACAGCTGGTCTCTCCACCGGCTAACCCGGATCGATCGGCCAGACGGCTCTGCCTGGTCCTTCCTTTACGAGGACAGCCGGTTCCCAAACTTCATGACCCGCCAGATCCTCATCGGAGTTGGCGGCTCACCCCAGAGGGTCGCCGGTGCGTGGCAGCTTGATGACCACGGACGCGTGATTGCTATTTGGCGCGGCAGCTCGACGGCTGGCGTACACGGGCCGGAGCCAAATGCCAGCTCGCTCGAGCGCTGGCTCTTCACATTTACCCAGTTCGACGGCAACGGGGACCCGATCGAGACCCAGGTGACCGACCCGGCGGGCGTCGTCAGCAAACACCAGTTCGGCCGCGACACGGTGAGCGACAAGCCACGTCTCGAGTCGGTTTCTTCGATCTTGGGCGACCCCTGCCCATTCTGCGGCATCGAGCCCAACAGCACGCTCGATTATGACAGCACGTTCCCACTCCAGGTTGCCGAGCGCACCAACGGCCGCGGCTACACAACCCTGTATGGCTACGACAGCCACCAACAGATCACCTCCATGACGGAGGCGCACAACACACCGCGGCAACGGCTTACAACCTGGGTGCGGGACCCGACCTACCCGGCTCTGGTGCTGGAGCGACGCCTGCCATCGACCTCAGGCACGGGAGATCGAGTCACGAGTTGGGTCTACCTAACGGGCGGCCACCTGGACATGAAGATCGAGGTGGGCCGCGAGAACGGCTCAGGCTTCAGCTTGACCACCGAGTACACCGACAACACCGGCGGCCAGCTCACCTTCATCAACCCTCCAGGATTCGAGCCCGCCAACCCCGACCAGACCAACCTCACCTACGACCCGACGCGGGGCAACGGGCAGCTCATCCTCCAAACCAGGCAGGATCCGCTGGTGTCCGCCGTCACCACCTACGGCTACGACGCGTTCAACCGCCGCACGTCGGTCGATGACCCCAGAGGGCTGCGGACGGAGACGACCTACGACGCGCTCAACCGGGTGTCGACCGTGACCCTGAAGGGAGACGGCGGCGCGATTCCCGATCAGGTCACGACCTATGCCTACACGGCTCTCGGCGATCTCGACACCGTCACCAGGCCCGAGGACAACGTCGTCGACTACGGGTACGACGGCAACTCCCGCCTCATCTCGGTGGCACGCAAGGCCAACTCCGCAGCCCCTGCCAGCGAGACGACCACCTACGCCCTGAACCTCGCAGGCAACCGGACCCTCGAGACTCATGATCGCGGGGGAGTCATCGACGCCGAAACGGCGTACGAATACCAGACCCGGTGTCGGGTATGGAAGACGATTCGCGCGCCGCTCCAAAGCGAGCAGGCAACGACCGAGCAGCACTACGACTGCAATGGCAACCTCGACACCGTCTGGGACGCCGACTACGCATCGGGGCCCGCTTCGCAGGTGTACGCGTATGATGAGCTCGATCGACTGACGGCGGTCACCGAGCCATGGTCGGGTGCGGGATTGCCGACGGCGTTCACGACCTACCACTACGACGTCCAGGACCACCTCGACGCGGTCACCGACGCCAACAACAACCAGACGACCTACGTCTACAGCGACCGCGACCTCATGACGCGAGAGACGTCGCCAGTCACCAGCGTGACGACCCACACCTACGACGCTCACGGCCAGCCCGATGTCACCACGGATGACCGCGGCACTATCGTTGACCGCACGTACGACGCGGCGAACCGCCCCGACCTCGTCGACTACCCAGGCACCACGCTCGACGTCGACTACGTCTACGGTGCTACCGCGGGCCAGCCCACCAACGGACGCCTCACGAGGATCCTCCGGGGTCCGAGCGCGGTCGACTACAACTACGACCAGTTCGGCCGACTGACCCAAGACGGCGCCCTCGGCTATCAGTACGACAAGAACGGGCGCCGGACGCAGCTCACCTACCCTGGCGGCGTGGTCGCTACCTACGGCTTCGACTTCGCCGACCGTGAGCAGACCCTGAGCGTCCAGATCGGTGCCGGCGTTCCCCAGACCGTCGTCGCCGGCACCACCTACAACGCGGCGGGGCCGCTGCGCGCCCTGACGCTCGGCAACAACCTCGTCGAGACCCACCTCTTCGACCGCCGCTACGTCCCCGACAGCATCACGGTCGCTCCGAGCGCCGGCCCCGCCCTCCTGTCCTGGGACTACGGCCCAACCGACGGCGTCGGGAACATCGCGACGATCGATGACCTACTCGTCGCCGGCGGCCCTGAGCGGACCTATGCCTACCAGCCCAACCAGTACTTCCTGACCAGCGGCAACGGCACAGGCCTGTGGGGAACACGTGCCTGGACCTACGACCGCATCGGCAATCGCATCTCCGAGACCCGCGATGGCCAGACCGACACGTATGATTACGTCAACGGCGCGACCGACGAGACCCCCAAGCTGGCAACGATCACCTTGGCCGGCGGCGCCGGAACCAAGGCCTACGCCTTCGACGCGGCCGGCAATCTGGATCTCCTGACACTGCCCGGAGGAGCATCGGTCGACACCAAGTTCGACGCCGAGAACCGGCTCGAGCAGGTCGTTCACGCCGGCGATGGCAACTCTGCGTCAGTGAGCTTCAACTATGACGGTCGTGGGTTCCTCGCGAATCTCGGCGACCTCTACTCGGACGGCCTCGAGAGCGGCGACCTGGCCTGTTGGAAGCCGGGCGTCGGTGGCACCTTCGGCGGCTACTGCCCTGGTCCGCCCACCTACAGCAGCGCTGGTACCCTGCTTGCCGTACGCAACCAGTACCTCTTCTACCTGGCGGGCCGGCCTGTTGCCCAGATGGCTCGCTCCGGCAACAGCGGGGCCTGGACCTACCTCTCGGTCGACCACCTCGGTACGCCAATTCTCACCAGCAGCGCTGGCCAGGCGGTGGTCTGGCAGGGCGGCTTCGAGCCGTTCGGGCGCGACTGGACCTCGCCGAGCGCGCTGTCAAAGGGGCTGTTTCTGAGGTTTCCGGGTCAGTGGGAGGACGGAGGCTGGGCTCCGGCCGCGAGCGGGCTCGGGCTGTTTCATAACCTGAATCGCTGGTATGAATCAGGGACCGGGAGGTATGCGTCGGCGGATCCGCTGGGGCTGAGGGGAGGCAACAACCTGTTCAGGTACGCCGCAGCTAACCCGGTTCTCCTTACCGATCCTCAGGGGCGGATTGCATTCCCGGCCGCGGCAATGTTGGCGTGTGCTTACCAGGAACAGCAGTTTGCGCGCGCGCAGCGGACCGCTCTGGCGCCAGTCGGGAAGCCGTTCAGCTACCGCTGGGTGCATTGCTATGCGACCTGCCGTATTCGCAACGTTTGTGCGCTTGGCATTCCCGGAATTAGCGACGTTGTCGCGTACCAGATTGCCACGGGCAAAGAGTACCGCGATCTCTACCACTGCATCGGCGACTACCTCGGCGGCGGTGGCGGAACGAGCAACTTCTGCCAGAGTGCCTTTCAGACCTCAGATTTCGAGGACGATGCCGTCGGGCTCTTCTGTCCGAAGGCCGACCAGTGCGAGGAAGAGTGTCAAGGCCTGGAGAACGAACCTGACACCGCGTTCGGGCCCTTCTATGACCTCTTCTAGTGGTCTCGCCTTGGAATTCGTCAAAGTCGCCGGCAGCGGTTCGAGAGTACCGTGCGTTCTCCTTGCGCTCGGCATCTTCGTCTTCCTCGAGTCTTGCTCGCCTAGTCATCCAGTCTCGGTGCGACGGGTTGACGGCTCGACCTCGACGCTGCGCGTCTATCTTGCCGATGGCTTTGGTGTTGAGAGCTTGGTGCGTCTTGGGTCATTCGCTCCGTACTACGCAATGAGCTCGGAGCAAGCCAAGTCTGACCTGGGAAGCAGACGAATCGAAACCAACGAGGGCGTGATTCACGTGGTTGGCATCGAGGATTCATCAGGCGGTGAGCCGACCGAGACCCGCACATACCTAGCTTTCGACGCCAAGCCACAATTCAAGCTGTTGAGCAAAGATCTCGAGAGACTTGTCGCTCCTCGAACCGAGCGCATTTCAATAATCGATAGTCACGGATCGGCGCAGTTGTTCATCGAGATCGCTGATGGAAGAGCGATCCGTGTGTTGCGACCTTGAGCAGCCACTGCTAGTGTCCTGCCTCTGAGATTCGCATGTTAAGTCGTCGCGCTGTGAGCTTGGAGGGTACCCGCGGCGAATCGGGCAATCGAAGTGAGGATCTCGTCGGCGGTCTTGTGCCAACGGAAGGGTCGCGGATCTCGGTTGCTCTCGGACAGGTAGTCACGGATGGCCTTCTCGAGCGAGACCACGCTGGTGAATGAGCCGCGACGGATCCTCTTCTCCGTGATCTCGGCGAAGAAGCGCTCCACGAGGTTCAGCCATGATCCGTAGGTCGGAGTGAAGTGAGCGTGAAAGCGTGTCCGCTTGGCGAACCAGTTGCGAATGACCGCGGTCTTGTGCGTGCCGTAGTTGTCGAGGATGACGTGGACGTCGAGGTCGGCGGGGACGTTGCTCTCGATCGTGTCCAGAAATTTGCGAAACTCGACCGAGCGATGCCGGCGATGCACCTCTCCGATCACGGTGCCCGCTTTGGCATCGAGCGCAGCGAAGAGCGTCGTCGTGCCGTGCCGAGCGTAGTCGTGGGTTCGCCTCTCGGCCTGCCCGGGTCGCATCGGCAGCAGTGGCTGCGTGCGGTCGAGCGCCTGAATCTGGGACTTCTCGTCGACACAGAGCACCAGGGCGTGATCTGGGGGGCAAAGGTACAGGCCCACGATGTCACGCACCTTCTCGATCAGCAGCGGGTCGGGCGAGAGCTTGAACGATTCGCTGCGGTGGGGCTGCAGTCCGAACGCCTTCCAAATGCGTCCAACCGTGGCGGGGCCGAGACCGACCGCCTTCGCCATCGACCGCGTGCTCCACTGGGTCGCGTTCGCGGGCTTCGTCTCGAGCGTCCGCACGACGACGCGCTCGACCAGCGCGTCCGATACGGTGCGAGGCGTCCCCGATCGGTACTCGTCGTGCAGGCCTTCCAGCCGATCCCGAACGAAGCGGCTGCGCCACTTGCCGACCGTTTGGCCTGTCACACCCAGTCGAGCGGCAGCAGCCTTGTTGTCGAGCCCTTCGGCGCACACCAGCACGATCCTCGCCCGCACGGCCAGCCGCTGCGCGGTCTTGCCCCGGCGACTCCAGCGCACCAATGTCTCTCGCTCGGCAGGCGACAGCGCCAGCTTCGCCTTCGGTCGTCCTGTTCTGCGTCGTAGCACCATGCCAATTCCAACGCAGATTCGCCCTTTTTTATTCCGCGAACTTCAGAGGCAGGACACTAGCTCAGCCACATTTGCCCGTGTGGCCGGAGGGGCGGCGGAGCTAGTCTTCGTCGGGCGGTGAGCCTTCATCATCGATGATGTAGCGCACCAACATCTGGCCCCCCTGGGATAGGTGCCATCCGATTGGTAGCCGTTTGGAATCAGGTGGTTGCGAGTCGAGCGGGCTGGTCGGTGACACCGCAGAGAAGGGAGATCCCGCCAACGGCGTCGAGGCGGTGACGGTGTAGGACTGCGGGCGCAGCAGCAGGCAGGTGCCAGGCACTTGGCCGCCGGGCACGTCGAGCTGGGGCGGGGCTACGGGCCTGCGAACTCGCCGGTATCGAGCCATGCCTGGATCAGCGCACTCATTACTCCGAAGAACCACTGGGTGGTTGGCAGGACATCGACGAAGGCGCGCGGTGACAGCCGGAAGGTGATGGGGTCTTTGGGGTGCGTGATGTCGTCGCGGACCTTCCAGAGGCGGCAGAACGCTGACCACCCTGGCTCTCCGTCTTTGGGCAACGGGAAGGTGGAGTGGTAGATCAACGGGAAGACCTTGAAGGTAAGGTTGAACATCGTCAACGCATCCCCGAACTTCCCTTGCTCCTCGCGCTCGAGCCGTTGCAGGTGATCCGGCTCGAGCTGGATCTCGCCGCGCTGGTGAGCCCATAGCGCGACACGGCGCATGACCCACGTCAAGCCTTCGACATTGGCGAAGAAGCTCCGGATATACGTGCGGTAGGCAGCAGCCAGGATCAGGTAGAACTCGTCGCTCTCGGCCGGCTCGAGCTCTTCGGCGCGCTTCTTCTCCGCGAGGCAAAGGGTGAAGACCCGCTCGCTGTCGTCCTGGAGGAGCTTGAACATCTCCTGCAAGTAGACATAGCTGCCCTTGCGGCTTGCCTTGGCGATCGCCTCGAGCACTCCGGGTGAGGGCAGATTCTTGCCCTTGAACGCCAGGAAAGGTGTTCCCTTTGCCATTGCCGCCTCAGCTTGCCTTTGCGAGGCGGGCGCCGGGTGTCGAGGTGCTCACGCCAGGCTCGGGAAGTACTTGGCCAATGGCTTGGTCTCGGTGAACCGGATCTTGCCCTTGCCGAAGTAGCTGACGGGAATCTCCGTGCCGTCCGCGAGGCGCAGAAAGGCGTCGTCTTGGAAGAACGGAAAGAGCATGAGCTCGCCGCCGCTCTCGGCCTCGACGAGTCCTTCGACATCGATGGTCCCCGGCAGATCGTCGTCACCGGTCACCGAGACCCAGTTCTGCCGGGCGCTGATCGAGTATCGGACAGCCAGCTCTCGCAATGGAGTGAAGAGCACTCCTCGGCCACGGATCTCGGGCACCTGTTCGCTCGCTTTCAGTGGGTCGGCGGTCAGGTCTGCT
>CXWL01005064.1_pt1 | contig 14493 bp, 12 predicted proteins | sample 590931 | NCBI WGS metagenome assembly CXWL01 (sample SAMEA3498368, study PRJEB10139) | groundwater metagenome | biome: water well; material: biofilm material | place: Germany | collected 2015-04-27 | reverse complement strand
CCGAACTGCACTGGCCAATCGCGGACCGCCGCGAGCGCGAACGCACCTACAATCTGCGCAGCCGCGCACAAGTACGCGAACTTGCGCCGCGCTTCCCATGGGACGCCGGATTCGACGCAGCCGGCCTTGGCGGCGTCGAGGAGATTGTGGTCGGTGAACTGAGCGCCATCGGCCCACTGGCCGAACTCTGCATGCGCACGCCGGTCTCCACGTGGCGCGACTACATCACCTGGCACTACATCAACGGCTACGCCAACGTGCTCCCACGCACCATCGATGACGCCAGCTTCGACTTCTTCGGCCGCACCATGAACGGCCAACCGCAGCAGCGCGAGCGCTGGAAACGCGCGATCAGCTCAGTCAACAACGTCCTCGGCGAAGCCGTCGGCGAGATCTACGTCCAGCGTCACTTCTCAGCCGAAGCCAAGGCGCAAACCTTGGAACTGGTCGAAAACATGCGCCGCGCCTATGGTGAGCGCATTCGCTCCGCGGCGTGGATGAGCGAGGAAACCAAGGTCGCCGCGCTCGAAAAACTCGCGACCTTCCGTCCGAAAATCGGCTACCCCGATCGGTGGAAAGATTATTCGCAGCTCGAAATCCGCGCCGGCGACGCGTTCGGCAACGCCGTGCGCTTCGCGCAGTGGACATGGGCGCACGAGCTTGACCGCCTCGGCAAACCGAGCGACCGCGAAGAATGGTTCATGGTCCCCCACGCCGTGAATGCCTATTACAACCCACCATTCAATGAGATCGTCTTCCCAGCGGGCTATCTGCAACCGCCGCTGTTCGATCCAAACGCGGACCCTGCCTGCAATTATGGCGGCGTCGGCGGCGTCATCGGCCACGAAATGGGTCATGGCTTCGACGACCAGGGTGCGAAGTCCGATGCGCACGGCGTGTTGCGCGATTGGTGGCGCCCCGACGATGTCGAACGCTTCGAAGCGCTGACTGGCAGACTCGTCGAACAATACAATCGCTTCCAGCCGCTCGAAGGACTGAACGTCAACGGCCGCCTCACACTCGGCGAGAATATTGGCGATTGCGGCGGGCTGCAGGTTGCGCTGCACGCCTACCGGCTCTCGTTGAACGGCGAGGAAGCGCCAATTCTCGAAGGCACGACGGGCGTTCAGCGCTTCTACATGTCGCGCGCCCAATGCCGTCGGGAACTGCGGCGCGATCAGTCGCTACGCAACCAAGTGCTCACCGATCCGCACTCGCCGGCGCGCTACCGGGTCAACGGCCCGGCGCGCAACATGGATGCCTGGTACGAAGCGTTCAATGTGCAGCCGGGTGATGCGCTCTATCTGCCGCCGGAAGGACGCGTCACAATCTGGTAGCTCTGGTAGCTAGGAAAGCGCGGCCCATGCCAACACAACCGCCGCCAGCGCGCCAAGCGCTGTGCGGCCGGCGTGAAGTGCGTTCCAGCGATCCAACATGGCGCGCGTCTCGTCGCCGGCCGACTCAGGTGCAATCGCCATGAGCTTGTTGTTCAGCGGCAGGATCACAANNTCACAATCAGCGTGTATGGCCAGTTCACGATCAGCAGAACGCCGCCGATCATCCAGCGAACGTCGCTGCTGAGCCATGCCGCCCCAAACGCCGCGGCCCCGCCCAGAACCGCTAGCGTCGCCTGCATGGCAAAGCCAGCTTTGTAGGCGGGCTTCCACTGCGTCAGCGCCGCGCCAGTGGGCAGCTTCATCCGCGCCGGATGCTCAACGAAGTTGATGTAGAAGGCCGCACTCGTGAACGCGGCGGCGATCATCAGAGCCAACAGCTCTAGCGCAGCGATCATATCACTTCTCCAAGCGTCTCTTGAAACCGCCGTGCGCGGCGTGACACAGCGCGACGCCAAGCGCGTCTGCGGCGTCCGCGCTCACAGCGCCAGCGGTGGGCAGCAAGCGCTGCACCATGAAGGAGATTTGTGCCTTGTCGGCGGCGCCGGAGCCAACGACGGCCTTCTTGATCGTAGTTGGCGCATACTCGGCCACAACCAAACCGCGACGCGCAGCGGCCGCGAGCGCCACACCGCGCGCTTGACCCAGCGCCAGCGCCGCGCGCGCGTTCGAATTGACGAACGTCTCTTCAACCGCCGCTTCGTGCGGCTGGTACTGTTCGATCACCGCGCTCAAGCCTTCGAATACGTCATGCAGACGCGACGCGAGCTGTTGTTGCGGCGGTGGCTTGATGACGCCGTGCGCCACGTGGCTAAGCCGCGAGCCTTCGCTCACAACCAAACCCCAGCCGCAACGATTGAGGCCCGGGTCGACGCCGAGGATGAGAATAGCCGTCATGCGCGTTGTCTCGCATCAAGCGCGAGTCGCGCCGCGACCGCCACGTAGATGATCCAAAAGATGTTGTTGGCCTGCAGCGCGTGGCTTTCGCTCAACGTGTAGAGCGCGAACGTCGCCAGAAACGCAGGCGCCCACAGTCCCGCGCGCGGCTGAATGACAACGCCAACACCACGCGAGAGCGTCGCGAACAGTTGAAGCGCAAACAGAACGATGCCGACACGGCCCATGCCGAGCGCAAGCTCAAGCCAGCTCGAGTGCGCGGACGCCACCTGCCACGCGACCGCCTCTCGCACCCAATACGCAGGCCCGTTGTCCGGCAGCCAGAACGCATAGTAGCCGTACCCCAGCCACGGCCTGGCTTCGACAAAGCGCGCGGAAGCATCCCAGATATCCGTGCGGCCTGTCAGCGTAAGGTCGCGCCCAAGCGCTGCAACGAGGAGATCCGGCGCGAGCACGATCGTGCCGGCGCCCGCCACCAAGCACACACCGACCAGCGCACCGGCGCTGATCGTATGGATCGGCCCCCTCCGCACCAGCGCGCAAAAGCCCATGACGCCAAGCCCAAGCGCCGCGGCGATCAGCGCCGTCTTCGAGGTCGAGAGCAACACCAACACGAACGCCGCAAATGCGCAGGCAAGCCAAAGCCTCCGCCGCTCGGGCGTGAGGATCGCCGCCGCCGTACAGATCGCAACGCCAAGCGCCATGATGCCGCCGAGCGTGTTCTTGTGCGTCCAAAGTCCCGACCATGCGCCAGGATGCTCGAACGTCATGCGGCCAATGTTCGGCGCGAGCAGACCGAGCGCGAATGAACCAGCGATCAGCACGATGAAGGCAGCCGCGAGAACGTTCAGCAGCGCCTTCCAATCGTGCCGCCACGCAAGATAGAGCCCGAACGCCATCGACAGCGTGAGCCATACCGAACGTCGCAACGTCGCGCCGCCGTCGATCGACCACAGCGTCGAGATCGCGGCGAGCGCAAGCAACCCCAACAGCAACGGCACAGCGCGCGCCGCAGCCATGGCCTGCGCGCGATCGCGCCAAATCACCCAAGCCAGGAACGCGCACACCGGCAGGAAAAACAGCCGCGCATAGCTAGGCGGATCGGTCAGCCCCTGACTCTGTGCAATCGCGGCAAACAGAGGTTCCGAAAATTGCGCCAAGCACAAGGCCGCGGCCATAGGCTCCCAGCGCGCGAAAGTCGGCGCGGCAGTGCTGACAGGCGCGTGCGCAAGTGACATCACACTAGCCCTGCGCCCAATCCCTTGCCAAAGCGCTAACCCTCGGGCCACCATGCCTGAAACGATTGGGGATTTTCATGGGCGATTGGATCCGGGCGCTGCTGTTCAGCGCCGTCTTTTTCTGCGGCGCCGCGAGCACCGCTTCAGCGCAAGCCCCCAGCGATGCGCAACGCGCGCAAGCGCGCGAGATCTATGAGCGCATCATCGCTTTCGACACCTCCGTCGATGGCGCTCAAACTCCCGCCATGGCGGACTATCTCGCCGGCCTCTTTCGCAACGCCGGCTTTGCCGCTGACGATGTTCATGTCCTACCGCTGAACGGCACCGCGGGCCTGCTCGTGCGCTATCGCGGCAACGGCTCGGCCGGCCGCCCCATCGTGTTGCTCGCACACATGGATGTGGTCCCCGCGCTGCGCAGCGATTGGGAGCGCGACCCGTTCACGCTCATCGAAGAGCGCGGCTTCTTCTTCGGCCGCGGCACCATCGACAACAAGGGCGGCATCGCCCAGCTCACCTCAACCTTCCTTGCGCTTCGCTCCGAGAGCTTTGTCCCCACGCGCGATCTGATCATCTGGTTTTCGGGCGACGAAGAAACGTCTGGAGCAACGACCGAAGCGCTGCTTGCCAACCATCGCGATCTGCTCGGCAACGCAGAATACGCCCTCAACTCCGACGCTGGCGGCGGGCAACTCGACGGCAACAATCGCGGCGTCGCCTACGTCGTGCAGACCGCGGAAAAAACCTATGCCAGCTTCACCTTCACCGCCCGCAATCCAGGCGGCCACTCCTCGCAACCGCGTGAGGACAACGCCATTTATGATTTGGGCGACGCGCTTGCCCGCCTGCGCGCATTCCAGTTTCCGGTGATGTGGAACGACACCACCATCGAGAGCTTCCGCAATGCCGCGCGCGTGTTTCCGGGCGCTGAGGGCTCAGCGCTGCGCCGCTTTGCGGAAAATCCCGGCGATCGCGTCGCCGCGCGCACGCTTTCTCGCAACGTTTCGCTTTCCTCGATGATGCGCACCACCTGCGTCGCCACCATGCTCGCCGGCGGCCACGCTGAGAACGCGCTGCCGCAGAGCGCAAGCGCCACAGTCAATTGCCGCATCTTTCCGGGGGTCGCCGTCGATGATGTCCTCTCCGAGCTCCGCGCCATCGCTGGCAGCAAAGTCGAAGTCACACCGCTCGGACCATCGAACTCAAGCGACGCATCGCCACTGCGGCCCGACGTGATGCAGGCCGCCGCGCGCGCCGTGCACATCGATTACCCCACTGCCGTCATGTCTCCCTACATGTCGGCAGGCGCCACCGACGGCCTCTTCTTCCGCGCTGCCGGAATTCCGACCTACGGCGTCGGCGCGATCTTCATCAGCGACAACGACGATTTCGCGCATGGGCTGAACGAGCGCGTCCCAGTAGACAGCTTCTACAACGGCCTCACGCAATGGCGCGTGATGCTGACGGAGCTCGCGGGCCCGCAATGAGGCGTCACATTCTAGGATTGGCGGCGCTGCTGCTTGCGCCATTGCTGATGGCGCAGACCACGCCGCCGCCACAAACGGTGAGCGACGCCGCCTCGCCGGTTCTCGCGCCGCAGCCGGTTGAGTTCAGCGCCGCGCCGCAGACGGCGAGCGGGACCGCAGTGCTACTGACCCAACAAGCCAACGTGATCAGCGTCGTGCGCGTTGACGCTCCAGTGGCCGGATCAATCCCCCTCGGCAACGCGTCGATCTCGCTGTCGATCGCGCCGGGTACGGAGCTCTTCCCGCTCCTGCTCGTGCAGCGCCGCGACATTCGCCTCTTCTGCACGGTGCAAACTCAGACGACGACCTATAGCCCCATCCGCCCGCCGCTCATCACACGCACCTGTCTTGCCGACGGCAACGCCGACCGCGTGTTCGACCATCTGGCGTTCATTCAGCTCAGCGTTACGCCCACGCGTGCGGTCAGTGGGTCCTGGGAAACGCCAGCCGTATCCCATATCAGCGGCGGCGCGGTGACGATCTCCGTCAGCCCGATTCCATCGCCAGCGCCCTACACGCCGCTGCAGACGCACCGCATTCCACCAGTACAACTCGAACTCACCGCGCGTATCGTTGGCGAAACGGCCGTTGTGGACCTGCGCTCGCGCGAAGGCGACGCGACCGCGCCGATCAGTGATCAGCGCGACGCCGTACTGGCAGCCAACATGCCGCGCACGCTCACGTTCAATGGCGCGCAAGTCGAGCTGCAATCATTGGCCAATGGCACGCTGACCTATCGAGTCATAAGCGCGATCCCAACGGATCAGCCGCTCACCTTCCAGCCATCGCGGCGTTAGCGCCGCGCGCTTACGACTTCCGTTCAGCTTCGCGGTCGAGGCACTGGTATCCTTGATCTTGCCTACGCGGTCGCGGCCTCTTGGCCGTGGCAATACTTGAACTTTTTGCCTGAGCCGCACGGGCACGGCGCGTTGCGCGAGACCTTGCCCCAAGTCGTCGGGTTGTGCCGGTCGAAACCATCCGGCGCGAGCGAAGGAATGTCTTCGCGGCGCGCCATCTCGTTCTCGCCGGTGTCCGGGTTGTTGTGGATTTCGTAGGTCTGCGCCGGCGCGCGCGGCGCCAAAGCTGCTTCGTCGGCTTGGCCGATCTGCAGGCGCAGCAACATGCGCGTGATCGTCGATCGCAGATCCAAGAGCATGCGCTCGAACAGCGTGAACGCTTCCGTCTTGAACTCGTTCAGCGGATCGCGCTGCGCGTAGCCGCGCAAGTGGATGACCGAGCGCAGGTGGTCCAAGAACGACAAGTGCTCGCGCCAACGCATGTCGACGACGCTGAGCAGAACCTGCTTCTCGACCGCACGCAGGCGCTCCGGCCCAAGCATCGCCGCCTTTTGTGCGTAGGCCTGATCCACTTCGCGCGTCAGGCGCTCAATAATCTCTTGCTGCGCGATGCCTTCTTCACGCGCCCATGCATCGACCGGCGAAGTGAAGCCGAAGATTTCTTCCGCTTCCGTCATCAGCTCCGGCGTGTTCCACTGTTCGGGATATGCCTTCTCCGGCATGTGCCGCCAGACGAGCTTCTCAACCACGTCGTGGCGCATGTCTTTCACGATCGGCGCGACGTCGGCAGTGCGCATGAACTCGATGCGCTGCTCGAAGATCGCCTTGCGCTGATCGTTGATGACGTCGTCGTACTTCAGCAGATTCTTGCGGATTTCGAAGTTGCGTTGCTCGACACGGCGCTGCGACGTCTCAAGCGCCTTGTTCATCCACGGGTGGATGATCGCTTCGCCTTCCTGGATGCCCAGGCTGCGCATGATCGCGTCCAAGCGCTCGGCCGCGAAGATACGCAGCAGGTCGTCTTCCAAGCAGATGTAGAATTTCGACTTGCCGGGGTCGCCTTGACGGCCGGTGCGGCCGCGCAGTTGGTTGTCGATACGGCGGCTTTCGTGGCGCTCGGTGCCAAGCACGTAAAGGCCGCCCGCTTCCAGCGCGACGCGCTTCTTCTGCTCGATGTCGACCGTGATCTGACGTTTCAGCTGCGCGATCTGATCAGGCGTCTCGTCACCCTTCAGCGCCGCCTTCAACCGCATGTCGACGTTGCCGCCGAGTTGAATGTCGGTGCCGCGGCCCGCCATGTTGGTCGCGATCGTCACCGCACCCGGCACGCCTGCCTGCGCAACGATCTGGGCTTCTTGTTCGTGGTAACGCGCATTCAGCACTTGGTGCGGAATGCCGCGCTGCTTCAGCATGTTCGACAGGAATTCCGACTTCTCGATCGAGACCGTGCCGACGAGCACTGGCTGTTGGAGCCGGTGGGTCTCTTCGATGTCGGCGATGACGGCTTTGTATTTCTCTCTCGCTGTCCGATAGACTTCGTCGTCCGCGTCCTGACGCTTCACCGGACGGTTGGTCGGCACTTCAACGACGTCGAGCTTATAGATGTCGCCGAATTCGGCGGCTTCCGTCGATGCCGTACCGGTCATGCCGCCAAGCTTGTCATAGAGGCGGAAATAGTTCTGGAACGTGATTGACGCGAGCGTCTGGTTCTCAGGCTGGACCTGCACGCCTTCCTTGGCTTCGATCGCCTGGTGCAAACCTTCAGACAGACGGCGGCCAGCCATCATGCGGCCAGTGAATTCGTCGATTAGAACAACTTCGGTGTCCTTGACGATATAGTCCTTATCGCGCGTGAACAGCTTGTGCGCGCGCAGCGCCTGATTGGCGTGGTGCACGATCGTGATGTTCGCCGGCTCGTAGAGCGAACCTTGCAGCAGGCCGCGTTCAACCAGCATTTCCTCGATGCGCTCGGAGCCCGTTTCGGTGAACGTCACCGAGCGCTGCTTCTCGTCATGCTCGAAGTGTTCAGGCCGCAGCAGCGGGATGAGCGCATCGACCGACTTGTAGAATTCGCTGCGATCTTCAGTCGGACCTGAGATGATGAGCGGTGTACGCGCTTCGTCGATCAGGATCGAATCGACTTCATCGACGATCGCAAAGCGGTGGCCGCGCTGAACCATCTCGCCCAGCGAATACTTCATGTTGTCGCGCAGATAGTCGAAGCCGAACTCGTTGTTCGTGCCGTAGGTGACGTCCGCCGCATAGGCCTGACGGCGCTCGTTGTCGTAGAGCCCATGAACGATGACGCCGACACTGAGGCCGAGAAACCGGTAGACTTGACCCATCCACTCGCTGTCGCGCTTGGCGAGGTAGTCGTTGACGGTGATGACGTGGACGCCACGGCTCTCAAGCGCGTTCAAATAGGTCGGCAGGGTCGCGACCAGCGTTTTGCCCTCGCCCGTACGCATTTCGGCGATCTTGCCTTGGTGCAGCATCATGCCGCCGATCAACTGCACGTCGTAGTGGCGCTGCCCGAGCACGCGCTTAGCCGCCTCGCGGACGGTCGCGAACGCCTCCGGCAGCACTTCATCGATCTTGCCGCCGCGCGCCAGGCGATGGCGATACTCGCTTGTCTTATTCCGGAGCGCTTCGTCCGAGAGAGCCTCGAAGGTCGGCTCCAACGCGTTGATGCGCTGAACCATCGGCTTCAAATGGCGCACCTTGCGCTCGTTGACGGAGCCGAAAATCTGCTTGGCGAGGTTCAGCATTGGCACGTTCTAATGGTTAAGGCGCCGCTTGGGAGGGAGCGCGGGGAGGAGCGTCTAGTGATTTGAGTTAATTGACTTTTTATCGTCCCACTGACGCGCGCGCGCGTGCGAAAACACCCTCGACACGTGCGCTTGCGAGACTTAAGAGCGGCCCTTGGGCGTGTCAATGCGGCCCACAGAACGTGTTCTTGGGCGCGCTCCTTGCACGCGCCTTTGTCGGGAAAGCAGAACGCATGGCAACCCTGAAGCGGCCCTTCCTTCCGGCGGTTCTTTTCGCCGCAGCACTGACGCTGGTCGGCTGCGGATTGGGACGCGACTCGAGCGGCGACAATCAAGGCGGCGCCGACCCCATCGTGGCGGCCACGGTCAACGGCCGGCCCATCTACATCGANNCATTCAGATGCGCCTCTTCGCCATGGAAGCCGAAGCCCGCGGTATCGATCGCCGCGCCGACGTGCGCCGCCAGATCGAAAACGCCCGCGAACGCGTGCTGGCCAACTCGATCTACGAAGAGATCGACTCGCGCGCGACCGATCCCGCCGCCATCGAGCGTCTCTACCGCGAGAATGCGAGCCGTTTGGGCCAAGGCGAGGAAGTCCATCTCCGTCACATCGTGTTCCCAACACGGGAAGCCGCCGATCAGGCCAAAAGACGGCTGGATCAGGGCGAACGATTTGAAGTGATCGCTTTCGAGCAAAACACCAGCGGCGACGGCGGCGATCTGGGCTTTAGTTCGCTCGGCGATCTCACCACCACCATGCGCCAGGATGTCGAGAGCACCACGATCGGCAACCTGATCGGGCCGATCGACATCGAAGGCCACTGGCACATCTTCCAGCTCCTGGACCGCCGCGCCGTCGGCGTCCAAAGCCTCGAAACGTTGCGTCCGCAAATTATCAACTGGCTGCGCTACCAGGAAGTGATGCAGCTCGAAGAGCGCTTGCAGCGTGACGCCCGCATTGAACGCCTGCGCCAGCCTGAGGAAGGCATGGAGCCTGCCGGCGAAGTCACTGCGCCAGAAGACGCCGAACCGGCGCCGACGACGCCGACAACGCCTGCGCCGGATGCCAACGCACCACCCTTCCCGTTCCCGATGGGCGGTGGCGGCGGCGCGCCGCCAAACCCGATGCAGTCACAAGCGCCAGCGCAGCAGCAGCAGCAGCAGCGCCCACCAGCGCAGCAGCCGGCGGCACAACCAGCGCCGCAGCAGCAAGAAACAACCACGCCTACGCCTTAAGGCGATCGTGGGCCGCGCCGCCTTCGACAAGCTCAGGCTGACGCGACTGTGACAGCCACGCTAAAAATGGCGTCGCCGCCAACCATGGCGTCATGCTGAGCTTGTCGAAGCACGACGCCACGCACTACAGCGATGGCCATGAAGCCCGACAACAAAATCAGCCCGCTCGCGCCCGCGATCTTTCCTGATCTCCCTGAGATCGCCGGCATTGAAGCCGCGATTGGCCGCGCCGGGTTCTACAAGCACGAGCGTCCCGATTTGCTGCTCATCCGCTGCGCCAAAGGGACCAAGGCCGCCGGCGTGTTCACCTCGAATGCCGTCGGCTCGGCGCCGACCGATTGGTGCAAGCAAGCGCTCTCCGCCACACGCGGCGGCTCACGTGGACTTCTCGCCAACGCCGGCTGCGCAAATTCCTTCACCGGCCCCGCCGGCGACGCCGCCTGCAAGCGCTCACTCGAGGCCGCCGCCGAAATGCTCGGCGTCGAAGCGCGCGAAATGTTGTCAGCCTCCACCGGCGTCATCGGCGTCGTGCTCGACGATTCCAAAATCTCCGCGGCGCTGCCGAAGCTCGACCTCGCGCCGGTGAACTGGCCGGCCGCCGCCGCCGCGATCATGACGACCGACACTTTCCCGAAAGGCGCCGGCGCCACCTGCAGCATAGGCGACACGCAAGTCCGCATCGCCGGCATCGCCAAGGGCTCAGGCATGATCGCGCCCGACATGGCGACCATGCTCGCCTTCGTCTTCACCGACGCCGCCCTTTCCGCGCCGATCTTGAAAACGCTGCTGCGCCAAGAAACCGAAACCAGCTTCAACTCAATCACCGTTGACGGCGACCGCTCCACCAATGATTGCGTGCTGCTCTTCGCCACCGGCCAAGCCAACGTGCCGCCCATCCCCGACGCCAACGATGAACGCCTGAAAGATTTCCGCGCCGCGCTCAGCAAGGTGCTCGCCGACCTCGCCATCCAAATCGTGCGCGATGGCGAAGGCGCCACCAAACTCGTCACTGTCACCGTCGAAGGCGCGGTGAATGACGGCTCCGCCAAATCCATCGCCCGCACCATCTGCGAGAGCCCACTGGTGAAGACCGCCATTGCCGGTGAAGACGCCAATTGGGGCCGCATCGTCATGGCGATCGGCCGCAGCGATCAGCCGGTGAAGCGCGACATGATCGGCGTCCGCTTTGGCCCGCTTCACGCCGCGCGGAACGGCATGATCTCCGAAGACTACGACGAAGCCGCGATGAGCGCGTACATGAAGGGCCAGGAGCTGGAGATCAGCGTCACCGTCGGCCCCGGTCAAGGCCGCGCGCGCATGTTCACGTGCGACCTCACCAAACGCTACGTCGAGATCAACGGCGACTATCGGAGTTAGCCCCCCTGGACATCGGGCGTGTTGCAGCGTCCGACACGAGATTCCGCGTCACCCGGCAACGCACCGCTTGCCAAGAAGGCGTTTCGTGCCGCGGTGTCACGACGCCACACCCTTGGATGCAACGTGCAGGTATCGAGGAAACCTCTACCCTCGCGCAGTGCTGTCGGTGAAGGTCCGCCGCTGTAGGCGACAGCATATCCGTCAAGGATCATTCGTCGCCCGACATCGAACTCGCCATCTTCCGTTCTCGCCCTACAGGTGACGAGCGGACGTCCAAACGACTCTCTTGATCGTCCCTTACCGTTTTCCGCAACATCGCACGTGACAAGCGCCCCATCGAGTAGTGCGCCGAGGTGACGCGACGCCTCTTCTCCGCACTGTTCAAACGCTGCTCCGCGTCGGCAAATTTGCGCTCTCTCTGGAGCGTCAACCTCAAGTAGCCGCACAGAGGTCTCGCCGACCCAGAATGTGTCGCCATCGTGTATGTCTTCCACGCTCACGTAATTGGCGTAAACTCTTTGACGCGCTACTCCTCCAAAACCTGTGCCGACGACCGCAAGCGCAATCGTCCCACCTGCGACCGCGCCGACAAGACCGATCGCCAAGGGGCGCACCAATTTTTCTAATCGCTCTCCGGGCGTGAACGAAAGGAGCGTCACAATTCCCAGCACAACGGCCAACACAAGGAAGAGATCGAGCAAGGGCAGCACGAAGCGCTGCACGTTAGGGGCATTTCGCGACAGCCCTTGCGCGAGGACGCTATCCGCCGGCGCACTCCAGTGCTCGACGAAATCAACCAACGCGCGAAACAAGCCGCTGTGAGAGCTGTCGCGAATAACCAGCGCGATTGCTCCTCCGAGCGCGGCAACACCTAGCACCCAAGCGGCAGCGCGTATCCCCAACGAACTCTGGCGTGTGCTCAGCAAGAACAGCAGCAGCGCCACGACGAGTAAGCCGAACGGTAGCGCACTCATGGCATTCCCTCCTCTCAGCGACGCTAGCACAAACTCCGCGGCCCCACCGACTCGCCCCTATCCCCGCTTCTTCTTAGCTCCGCGCTTTGAAAATCCGCGTTCTCGCAAAAACGTATCCCACACCTCGCCAACGCACTTAGACTCCTCGCATCGCTCCGCTGGAGGGCAGTCGGCCGCTGATCCACCGATGCGAGAGTGAGGTGATTGAGCGTGACTCCGCCGAAGCTCGTCAGAGCGAAGACGGAGAAGCCCGAGGGAGAACTGAGGGAGAGCCGGGGACTTGTGTCGGACAGCACAGGCCCGCACGCCGCCCGGCGACCGGAGTCTAGGCTGTGAAAGATCAGCCCACCCGAGCCGGCGCAAAAGCAATCACGGGACGCGAAAGGCTCGCGTCACATCGCGCCGTTCACGCGGCGCAACTTCCCGGCGCACGCCTTTCGCGTCCCGCCCTCCGCTGACTTTCCGGCTCGCAAGCCAACAAGGATGACACATGTCTGAACAACGCAATGAGCAACAATCGACGGTGATCCAGCCCTACGTCGTGCTGATGTCTGTCGCCCACGGACGCCGCGCCATCTTTCGCGGCAATCTCAGCGAAGCCGAGCGCTGGTTCAAACTGGCAGAGCGCGCCGCGGCGATCAGCCAGCGCCTTCGAGCATTGGAGGCGCAGGAAGAGCGCGCCAATGACCGGCTCCGTGTCGCGCGCAATCCGTGGAAGCCGTGACCGGCCCTCACGCGCATGACCGTTGAAGCATGGGCCCGTTGAGCTACACGCCGACGCTGGCTAAACCACATCATGACTGAAAACACGCTGCTTCGCTCCCGCACCGGCGATCACCACGGACGCGTCGGCTTCGTCGAACTCTTCTTCGACCTCGTGTTCGTCTTCGCGGTCACGCAAATTTCGCACCTGCTGCTCGAACAACCAGACATTCAGCACGCGCTGCAATCGGCATTTCTGCTCGCCGCCATGTGGGTGGTGTGGATGTGGACGACGTGGGCGACCAATTGGCTCGATGTCGAGCGCACGCCCACGCGCATCATGCTTTTCCTGGTGATGGCAGGCGGCTTGGTGCTTGCTGCAGCGATCCCGCACGCCTTCGACGAACGCGGCCTCACCTTCGCCGCGGCGTATGTCGCAATCCAAGTCGGGCGCACGGCGTTCTTCGTTTATGCGTTGCAGGAGGGCAAAGACAACGAGCGCCGCAACTTCCAGCGTGTGCTGGCCTATCTCATCATCAGCGGCATGTTCTGGATCGGCGGCGGCTTGTCTGAGGGCGCGGCGCGCTGGGCATTGTGGCTGACTGCGCTCTTCATCGACATGGTCTCCCCGCTCTGGGGATTCTGGTTTCCCGGCATGGGCCGATCGACGCCAGACGATTGGCGCGTCGATCCCGAGCACATGTCCGAGCGGAGCGGCTTGTTCATTATCATCGCGCTCGGCGAATCCGTCATTCTCATCGGCGCGACGTTCGCGGCCGTGAATACATGGGATTGGGCGCACCTCGGCGCGCTCGCGGGCGCCTTCGGCGGCGCGGTTGCCATGTGGTGGATATACTTCGCCACCATCGCGGAAGAAGCACGCGACGCCTTTGTCGACGCCGAAAACCCAGGTCCCCTCGCGCGCACCGCCTACACCTACGCGCACATCCCGATGGTAGCCGGCATCGTGCTCGCCGCGGTTGGCAACGAAATGGTTCTCGCCCATCCGAGCGAGCACACGACGTTTGTCGCGACTCTGATTGTTGTAGGCGGGCCGGCCATCTTCCTGTTGGGCAGCTTGTGGTTCTTCTGGATCTTCTGCGGCAAGCCGCCGATCTCGCATATCCTGGGACTTGGCGCGCTGCTTGTATGCGCGCTGGCGGCCGGGTCGCTGCAGCCGGTTTGGCTCAATGCACGTACCACGCTCGTGCTCGCCGGCGTCGGCGCTTGGGAAACTTACGGCTACGAGCGCCCGGCCGGGCAGGAACAACGCTGACGCTTCGGCCGTCCCACATGCATCACACCGCTAGAGAGCAGTCGGCCGGCTGAATGCCGATGCGAGAGTGGGGTGATTGAGCGTGAGGCTCCGATGTTTGGCAGACATGCCCAAACCAACAGCGCGGTCACACCGCTGACACTTGCGCCGCCCTGGCCCTAGCCTAATTCGGGTCGATCACTTCGCGGAGATATCCCATGAAACTCTTCTACGTCCCCGGCGCCTGCTCGCTCGGCCCGCACATCATCATCCGCGAAGCGGGGCTCGACGTTGAGGTGGACAAAGTCTCGTTCGGAGCTCAGCGCACGAC
>CXWL01119650.1_pt1 | contig 14494 bp, 16 predicted proteins | sample 590931 | NCBI WGS metagenome assembly CXWL01 (sample SAMEA3498368, study PRJEB10139) | groundwater metagenome | biome: water well; material: biofilm material | place: Germany | collected 2015-04-27 | reverse complement strand
TCCGTCAAGTTTGATGGGGGGATTGTCGCAGATTTCGGGGGGTAAGTCCGACAGGCTGCTAGCCGACAAGGAGAGGGGTGTGTACTTGTACCAAAGTACAATTGCCCATATTGGCTAAGTAGGCTATAAAGCGCGCGGACAGGTGCATTGCGTGCGTTCTGTCACGCGATTCAACTTGAAACCCCGCTCAATCATGGAGGAAAAATGAAGATCAAGAAAACTCTGCTTGCCGCCGCTCTCGGCGCAAGTCTGCTATCCGCCACCGGCGCTCATGCCGCCTTGACTCTCACCCTCGGCGGCCAGGCCGTGTACGACACCGACCTCAACGTCACCTGGCTGGCCAACGCCAACCTGGCCGCCAGCAACACCTTCGGCGTGAGCGGTATCAGTTCATATGGAAGCATGACCTGGAACACCGCGCAAAGCTGGATCGGTGCGATGAATACCGCGAACTACCTGGGCTATAACGACTGGCGCCTGCCGGTCACGGTGCAACCCGATGCTACCTGTAGTGATCAATGGGGCAGCGCTTTCTTTGGTTACAACTGCACCGGCAGCGAGATGGGGCATTTGTTCTACAACGAACTGGGAGGGGTAGCGAGCAGCTCGATTCTGACCACGAATAATACCAACCTGGACTTGTTCCAGAATGTTCTGTCCCACTACTACTGGTCCGGCACGGAGTACGCGCCGGATAACAGCCGCGCGTGGAGCTTCCTCACGAACGGCGGCAACCAGTACGCGCACCACAAAGACTCCATTATGTTCGTGTGGGCTGTGCGCCCCGGACAAGTCGCCGCCGTCCCCGAACCGGAAACTTATGCGATGCTGCTGGCCGGTCTAGGGCTGCTGGGCTTCACCGCGCGGCGGCGGGCACGCTCTTGAGCTTTCCCGCCCCACAACCAAAAGGGCCGCGAATGCGGCCCTTTTTTGTGGTGCGCCATCAGGCTTAAAGCGCGTTGGCCCCCGCCTGCGCGACCTGCCCGTCCTGGAACGAGCGCACGCCGCTGATGCCCAACCCGCCGACGACTTGCCCGCCGCGCGACAGCGGCACGCCGCCTTCTGCCGGGATCACGCCCGGCAGCGCGAGGTGGATCAGGCGACCGCTCAACACGGCATCTTCCGAGGCCTTGGTCGGGCGCTGGAAAGCGACCGCCGCATGCGCTTTGCAAATGGCGGTTTCCACGCTGCCGAACTGGGTGTCGTGGCCGCGTTGCAGGTAGAGCAGGTGGCCGCCGTCGTCCACCACCGCGATGACTACGCGCCAACCGTTGCGCAGCGCCTCGTTTTCGGCGGCGGCGGCGACACGTTTCGCGTCATCAAGCGTGAGTACTGGCTTTGCTTGTGATCCGGGAAGCGGAGTGGCGCTGACCACGTTCAGTTTGTCCCCAGCGCACCCAATATCCGGTCGCGGATAGCGTCCACGCTACCGGTACCCGGGATGCTGACACAGCGCGGCGCGCGCGCATCGCCGGATTTTCCCCAGGCCAGATAAAATTTCACCAGCGGCTGGGTTTGCTGGTGATAGATCTCGAGGCGTTTTATCACGGTCTCTTCCTTGTCGTCCGGACGTTGCACCAGATCTTCACCGGTCACATCATCCTTGCCGGAAACCTTGGGGGGGTTGAACACGATGTGATAAGTGCGTCCGGAGGCGAGATGGGCGCGGCGCCCACTCATACGCTGGATGATGTCGCTGTCCGGAACCTCGATTTCCACCACACAATCAATGTCAATGTTGGCGTCCTTCATCGCTTGCGCTTGCGGGATGGTGCGCGGAAAGCCATCGAACAGGAAGCCGTTGGCGCAATCCGCCTCCTTGATGCGCTCTTTGACCAGGCCGATGATGAGGTCGTCCGACACCAGTTTGCCCGCGTCCATCACCTGTTTGGCGGCAACACCCAGCGGCGTGCCCGCCTTGACTGCGGCGCGCAGCATATCGCCGGTGGAAATCTGCGGGATAGCGTATTTTTCCTTGATGTAATTGGCTTGGGTGCCTTTACCGGCGCCGGGTGGGCCGAGCAGTATCAGTTTCATGGTTAAACCCTTTCGTTGGTGGCTGGATTATATGCCGCATCAAATTGCTTGCGGGCCGAGTGCAGATCTTCCTCGGTATCCACCCCGGCGGGCGGCGCATCCTGGGTGATGGTGACACCGATCTTGTAGCCGTGCCACAGTACGCGCAATTGTTCCAGCGCCTCGGCTTGCTCGATAACGGCGGGCACAAGCTGGCGGAAAGCGCGCAGAAAGCCGACGCGGTAAGCGTAGATGCCGATGTGGCGCAGTGCGGTGAAATTTTTGGGCAAGCCCTCGCCCTCACCCCCAGCCCCTCTGATGGAACTACTAGCCATTCGACTAAACCCGCAAGCGGGCAAGTCGCTGGTTATCCCGCTTGCGGGAGAGGGGAGGTGAGCAAACGCATCGCGCGGCCAGGGAATCGGCGCGCGGCTGAAATACAAAGCGTTGCCCTGTTTGTCCAGCACCGCCTTGACGACGTTGGGGTTGCGCAGCGTTTCCGCGTCGCGGATGGGGTGGCAGGCGGTAGCCACAGCACATTCCGGGTGGTCGTGCAGGTGTTGTGCCACGGCGCATATCAGGTTGGGCGGTATCAGCGGTTCGTCGCCCTGGACGTTGACCACGATGGTGTCATCCTGCCAGCCACGCTGTTCGACGACTTCGGCGATGCGGTCGGTGCCGCTGGCGTGATGCTCACCGGTGAGACAGGACTTGAAACCGTGCTCGTGCGCCGCAGCAGCAATGGAATGGTGGTCGGTGGCAATCCAGATTTGCTGCGCGCCGCTTTTTGCCGCCTGCTCGGCGACTCTTACTACCATGGGCTTTCCGGCAATCGGCAGCAGCGCCTTGCCCGGCAGCCGGGTGGAAGCGAGGCGTGCCGGAATGACTACATGAAAAGCCAACATATCGGGTGCGGTGACGTGATCGCTTGCAGGGGCGCAGTCATTTAAGTGCTTCAGCCTCTTCTGCGGTAAGCTTGCGCGCCTCATCCGCCAGCATGACGGGAATGTCGTCCTGGATCGGAAAGGCCAGCCGGTCAGCTTTGCAGATCAGCTCCCGCTCTGTCTTGCGGTAAATCAGCGACGATTTGCATAGCGGGCAAACCAGAATATCAAGCAGTTTGGCGTCCATTCGGGGCAATCCTTTCCAGGATGAGCTGGGTGAGCGCCGGGTCGCAACACGCATCCACGCGCAGCACCCAGCATTTTTCGTCGGCGATTGCGCCGCATTTTACCGCATCTTTTTCCGTCATGAGTATCGCATCGGCGTCAGCGTAATCAAGGTCATTCCGGGTGTAGCTGTAGTGGTCGGGGAAGGGGTGGGCCAGCGCATGCAACCCCAGGCTCTCCAGATGTGCAAAGAAACGCTCGGGATAGCCGATTCCGGCGATGGCGTGCAGGCGCTGACCACCCAAATCGGCGGCTTGCACCGAGATTTCCGGATTGAGCAAATTGTAAAAGTGGTCGCCGCTCAACTGCATGCCGAATTCTCCGGAAGCGGGTATCCCGCCATTAATCACTACCGCATCAGCTTGCGCCAGGCGCGCGACCGGCTCGCGCAGCGGCCCGGCAGGTAGCAGGAAGCCGTTGCCGAAACGGCGCACGCCATCCACCACGACAATTTCCATGTTGCGCCGCAAACGGTAATGCTGCAAGCCATCATCACTGAGTATCACGTCGCACTCGGGGTGGGCGCGCAGCAGCGCGCGGGCGACGGCGGGGCGGTTGCGTCCCACCCATACCGGGCACAGCTTGCGCTGCGCCACCAGCACTGCCTCATCGCCATCCGCAGCGGGATCGCTGGTGGCATACACCGCTCGAACAGAAGCATGTGCGCCGCCATAACCCCGGCTGATGATGCCGGGATGCCAGCCGCTATCGAGAAACTGCTGCACCAGCCACAGCGCGAGCGGCGTCTTGCCGCTGCCTCCCACATTGATGTTGCCCACCACAACAACCGGAACCGGCAGTTTTTCACCAGAAAGAATGCCGCAACGGTACAGCCCCCGGCGGAACCCAGACAACAAACGGAATATCAGGCTGACAGGCAGTAAAACGAGATGCAGCGGAGTAATGCAATACCAGTGACGCTCCAGCCAGCGCATGCCTATTTCCGGCTGGTGGAAAAGGTGATGCGCCCGTAACCCGCGAGCCGCGCGGCTTCCAGAATATTGATTACCGCCTGGTGGGGCGCCTTGGCATCGGCGCTGATGATGATGGTGGGATCCTTCTGTTCGCCTGCCGCCCGGTTGAGCGCCTGCGCCAGCCTGGCGGCATCGCTGAATGCGACCGTCGCATTGTTGATCGCGTAATGCTCCGAAGCGTCAACAGAAACATTGATCTGGCTGGCCTGAACCGCCGCCTCCTCGCCGCCAGCCTGCGGCAGGTTGATCTGCAACTCGGAAAATTTGGCGTAGGTGGTGGTGACCATCATGAAAATCAGGATCACCAGCAACACGTCTATCATCGGAATCAGATTCATTTCCGGCTCTTCTCGCGTACGCCCGCGCTGGAAATTCACGATACCCCCTACTCTTTGCGCGCACCGTGGACGATTTCCACCAGCTTGATCGCCTGCTGTTCCATCTCGATGGCAAGGCTGTCCACCTTGGCGCGGAAATGACGGTAGAAAATCATGCTGGGCACGGCCACGATCAAACCGAATGCGGTGTTGTACAGCGCCACCGAGATGCCGTGTGCGAGTACGGCAGGGGTGTTGCCGATGGCATTTTGCGCACCGAAAATTTCGATCATTCCGACCACCGTGCCGAACAGCCCGAGCAGCGGGCTGATCGAGGCGACCGTGCCGAGGGTGGTCAAAAAACGCTCCAGCTCGTGCGTCACCGTGCGCCCGGATTCTTCGATGGAGTCTTTCATCACCTCGGGGGAGCTTTTGATGTTTTTCAGACCGGCAGCAAACACGCGCCCGAGCGGAGAACCTTCCGCAAGGCGGGACAACAGGGCTTCACTGACACCGCGCTGCTTGAGCTCCTGCACGGTTTCGTCGAGCAGGCCCGCAGGCGCAACCGTTTTATTGCGCAGGAATACCAGGCGTTCCGCGATCAAGGCAACGGCAACCACCGATGCCACAATCAAAAGCCAGATGGGCCATCCGGCAGCTTCTACGATAGCAAACACGCGATCATTCCAGGGAGGTTTCAATATGAAGGGCGAAACTGTATCTTGTCGCGCCTGTTTGGGCAAGGATTCTGGCGCAGGATTCTGGTGCAGAACCCAATATCCAGGCATTGCCCAGTGTGATTATAAAAGTGATATATAGGCATAACATCTTGTTTATACAAGACACAAAATGTGATATTTGAATTTTGCGGAATTTGAGTCGGCACCTGCTGTTTTTGGCCTGCGGTACAATCGCGCGCCATGACCACCCCGCCCGATTCTCCGCAGGCGCGCCGCGCGGCGCGCATCGCATCGCTCCATCCGCTCGAATTCCCGCCCGGTCTGCCGGTGGTGTTGCGCCGCGACGATCTGGCGCGGGCCATCGGCGCACACCAGGCCGTCATCGTATGCGGCGAAACCGGGTCAGGCAAGACCACGCAGTTACCAAAAATCTGCCTGGCGCTTGGTCGCGGGGTGCAAGGCATGATCGGGCATACCCAGCCGAGAAGAGTGGCTGCGCGCTCGGTGGCTGCACGCATCGCGCACGAATTGAAAACCGAGTTCGGCGGGACGGTGGGTTACAAAGTGCGCTTCAACGACAAGGTTTCAGACTACACCTGCGTCAAGCTTATGACCGACGGCATTCTGCTGGCGGAAATCCAGGGCGACCCGCTGCTGAAAAAATACGACACCCTCATCATAGATGAGGCGCACGAACGCTCGCTCAACATTGATTTTTTGCTGGGCTATTTCAAGCGGCTGCTGCCGCAGCGGCCAGATTTGAAGCTCGTCATCGCCTCGGCCACGCTGGATGCGGAACGCTTTGCCAAACACTTCAGCGGTGCACCGATCATCCAGGTATCTGGTCGCAGCTACCCGGTAGAGATACGCTACCGCCCGCCACAGCAAAATGAAGAAGGGGAAATACCGGATTTGCCGCTGGCGATATGCGGCGCGCTGGACGAGCTTTCCATCGGCGGCCTGCGCGGTGATGTGCTGGTGTTCCTGCCGGGCGAACGCGAAATCCGCGATACGGCGGAAGCATTGCGCAAGCATCACCCGAAGGGCGTGGAGATTCTGCCGCTGTTCTCGCGCCTGTCGGTGGCAGAGCAGGATCGCGTGTTCCGGCCAACCTCCGGGACGCGCCGCGTGGTGCTGGCAACCAACGTCGCGGAAACCTCGCTCACCGTGCCCAATATCGCCTACGTGATAGACAGCGGCCTGGCGCGCATCAACCGCTACAGCATCCGGCAGAAGGTGGAGCAGTTGCGCGTCGAGAAAATTTCGCGCGCCTCCGCCAGCCAGCGCGCGGGGCGTTGCGGGCGCGTAATGAGTGGTGTCTGCGTGCGCCTGTACGACGAAACCGGCTTTCCGGAGCGCGCCGAATACACCGACGCGGAGATTTTCCGCGTCTCGCTGGCGACAGTGATCTTGCGCATGGCCGCGCTCGATCTCGGCGAGGTGGAGCAATTCCCGTTCATCGAACCGCCCGGTTCGCGCTCGGTGGCAGACGGGTATCAGTTGCTGGCGGAGCTGGGAGCGATAGACGAAAAACGGGAATTGACCCCGCTGGGCCACGAATTGGCCAGGCTACCGCTCGATCCGAAAATCGCCCGCCTGCTGCTGGCAGGGCGACAGTACCAGTGCCTGGCGGAAATCCTCATCATCGCCAGCGCGCTGTCGCTGCAAGACCCGCGCGACCGCCCCGCTGAGCGCCGCGAGGCGGCGGATGCCGCGCACCAGCGCTTTAACGATGAGCGCTCGGATTTCCTGGCTTACCTGAAATTGTGGGCATGGTTCCAGGAAGCGGTGAAGCACAGGAAATCCAACCGCCTGTGGGCGGAGGAGTGCCGCGAAAAATTCCTGTCGCCATTGCGCCTGCGCGAATGGCACGAGCTGCACCAGCAACTGCACGCGCAGGTGGCCGAAATGGGTATGAAGCCGCACGAGCAGCCTGCCAGCTACGAGCAGATACACAAGGCGCTGCTTACCGGCTTGCTCGGCAATATCGGAAGCAGGAGCGTGGAGGACGCCTATTACCTCGGCGCGCGCGAAATCAAATTTTTCATCGCATCCAATTCGGTGCTGGCGAAAAAAGGGGCGAAATGGGTGGTGGCGGCCGAGATCGTCGAAACGGCGCGGCTGTTTGCCCGCTGTGCCGCGCGCATCGAGCCGGAATGGCTGGAAGAGGTCGGCGCGCACCTTATCAGGCGGCATTATTACGACCCGCACTGGGAAAAGAAAGCGGCGCAGGTGGCGGCGTGGGAGCGCAGCACGCTGTTCGGCCTGGTCATCAACCCGAAAAAACGTGTGCATTACGGGCCGATGAACGTGGTGGAATCGCGCGCGATTTTCATCCGCCAGGCGCTGGTGGCGGGGGAATTCAATACGCAGGCGGTATTTTTCGCGCACAACCAGAAACTGATCCACGACATCGAGGTGCTGGAGCACAAGGCGCGCCGCCCGGACGTGCTGGTGGACGACGATCTGATCTGCGCTTTTTACGACAGCCGCATTCCGCCGCACATCCACAACGGCGCGGCGTTCGAGGCGTGGCGCAGGGAAGCGGAGCGTGATCGGCCAAAGCTGCTCTACCTGCAACGCGACGACCTGATGCGCCACGAGGCGGCGGGCATCACCACCGACCAGTTTCCGCCGCAACTGCTGATGAACAACGTCAGCTACGCGCTGGCCTATCATTTTGCGCCCGGGCAAAAGGACGACGGCGTGACGCTGACCGTGCCGCAAATTCTCATCAACCAGGTGTCTGCGGCGCGGTGCGAGTACCTGGTCCCCGGCCTGCTGGCGGAAAAAGTGGTGCAGTTGCTGAAAACCCTGCCGCAAAAACTGCGCCGCCACCTGGTGCCGGTGCCGGAATTTGCCGCCACGTTCTGTCGTGAAGTCGCGCCTTCCGATACCGTGTTGCAGTACGCGCTGGCCCGCCATATCCGCCAGCAGAAACAGCTTGAAGTACCGCCGGATGCATTTCGTTTCGAGCAGTTGCCCGCGCACCTCGCGATGAATTTTCGTGTGGTGGACGAGCACGGCAGGCAGTTGGGCATGTCACGCAATTTTGCCCAGTTGCGCGGTGAGTGGCTGGTGAAGACTGCACAGGCTGGCCCCATTCCCAACCCCTCCCCCGGAGGGAGGGGGGTTGAAACCGTGGGAAAGGTGTTGTTTTCCGCATCCCATGAATCCGGCCCTCCCGTACTTTATGGGAAAGCTGCGGCAGGGGGCACAGAAGTTGCGATGCACCATGCCTCCTGGGACTTCGGCGATTTTACGGAAACTTCGCGGGTGCGCCGCGCCGGGCAGGATGTCACAGTGTTCAACGCGCTGGTGGATCAAGGTGACGCAGTGGCGCCGCACGTTTTCGACACCCGCGACGAGGCGCGGATCGCGCACCGCAAGGGACTCGCGCGCCTGTTCATGCTGGCGCTGAAAGATCAAGTCAGGTTTCTGGAAAAGAACCTGCCCGGCTTGCAGGCCGCAGCGATGCAGTTCCTCCCCTTCGGCAACCGGCAGGATTTGCTGTGCCAGATATTGTCCGTTACTTTTGACCGCTGTTGCCTGATGGAGCCCTGGCCTGCCAGCGAAAAAGAGTTCGCCGCGCGCTGCAAGGAAGCAAAAGGCCGCCTGGCGCTGGTGGCGCAGGAAATTGCGCGGCTGGCCGCAGCCATCCTGGCCGAATACCAGTTGGTGCAAAAAAACCTGCAAGCCGCCAAGGCGCACGGCCAGGCCGTTCAGGACATCCGCGCGCAGTGCGGCTGGCTGCTGGGAAAAGAGTTTATTGCGCAAACTCCCTACCAGCGCTTGCAGCATATCCCGCGCTACCTGAAGGCAATCAATGCGCGGCTGGACAAATTGCGCGGCAACCCCGCGCGCGACGCGCAACTGCTGGCGCAACTGGCGCCGATGCAGCAGCAGTGGCAGCGCAGGTTGCAAGGGTGGCAGCAGGGCGAGCGCGACACCAGGCTGGACGACTTTGGCTGGCTGTTGCAGGAACTGCGCGTGTCGCTGTTCGCGCAGGAGCTGAAAACGCCGGTGATCGTGTCGGTGAAGCGCTTGCAGAAAGTGTGGGAAGGGATGTAAGGAAACACCATGTATAATTTTGGCATGCACGGAAATGAATGCAGGGTGGATACGGCCTGCGGCCTTTATCCACTCTACCGGGATTTCAGAAGCTAACGGATGGGAGCTGACATGCTTGACCAGTTGAACAAGCAGGAAACCGCCATGTTGCGCGATGAGATGGAAATGTTGATGGGTGAGCGCGCGAGCCTGCTGAAAATAGTGGGAGCCGCCGCCGCGCTGGTGGCTAATACCGATGGTCGCGACCTTCCTGCAGAAGCCGCAGAATCTGCGGAGCTGCTGTCAAAACTGGTGAACGATCTGCCCGAAGAAACGCTGCTGGAAGCGCTCGAAAGCGTGCAGGCCGAGGTTGATCCGGGTGACCTGGAGGTTTCCTGAAAATCCGATGCGCCAGGGCATGGAAACCAGCGGCTCGCCGTTAGGCGACACGCGCATCAAACTGGGACTGATTCTGTCCGGCGGCGGTGCGCGAGCCGCCTACCAGGTCGGGGTGCTGCGGGCCATTGCCGGTATCCTGCCGCGCCACGCGCACAATCCCTTCCCCATTATCTGTGGCACCTCGGCGGGCGCGCTGAATGCGGCCACGCTGGCGGTAAACGCGCAAAATTTCCGCAAGGGGGTGCAATATCTCAGCAATATCTGGAAAAACTTTCAGGTAGGGGACGTTTATCGCGCGGATCCGGTCGGGGTATTCGGCAACAGCATCCGCTGGTTTGTCGGCGTGATCTTGAGCACCATGGGCATCAGCAAAATGAGCCGGGCGTCGCTGCTGGACAACGCGCCGCTGGTGGATCTGCTGAACAAAACCCTGCCGTGCGAAAAAATTCAGGAAAGCATAGATGCCGGCCTGTTGCACGCGCTCAGCATCACGGCTTCGGGTTATGGCTCGGGCCACTCCGTGGCGTTTTACCAGGGCGCGAAAGACATCCAGCCGTGGCAGCGGGCGCGGCGGCGCAGCGCCCCGGTAACAATAGACGCCTCGCACCTGCTGGCCTCTTCGGCCATCCCGTTCCTGTTTCCGGCGGTGCATATTCACCGCGAATATTTCGGTGACGGCTCGATGCGCCAGATCGCACCCATCAGCGCCGCGCTGCATCTGGGCGCCAGCCGCGTGCTGATCATCGGACTCGGGCAGGGCAGCCAAGAGCAGCCCAGGCACGGGCAAATGGACGATTACCCGTCGCTCGCGCATATCGCCGGCCACGCCCTGAACAGCATTTTCCTGGATAGCATGGAAGTGGATCTGGAGCGCCTGCACCGCATCAACCGCACGGTGTCCATGATGCACGAGGACGCCCGCCAGACGGTCAAATTGCGCCACGTTGACGTGCTGCTGATCGAGCCCAGCCAGCCGATTGACGGCATCGCGGAGCGTTATGCCCGCCGCCTGCCGTGGGCCATCCGCTTGCTGTTGCGCGGCGTGGGCGCGATGCGGCGCAGCGGCGCCAATCTCGTCAGCTATCTGCTGTTCGAAAAAGGGTTCTGCCGCGCGCTGATCGAACTGGGCTACCAGGACGCGATGAAGCGCAAAGAAGAGATCCGCGCCTTCCTTGACACGGGGCGCGACCTCGCCGCACCGGACAACCTGCCGCAATGAAAATTTCCTCCGGCACCCCGCCTCCGCCCGCGCCAACCGCATTCACGTTTACCCTGCTGCGCCTGCTGGCGGACGGGGAGTTCCACTCCGGGGAAACGCTGGCCAAACATCTGGAAATATCGCGCACCAGCGTACACAACGCCCTGCGCGGGGTGGAGGATCACGGCCTGACCCTGCATCGCGTGTGCGGTCGCGGCTATCGCCTGGTCAACCCGCCGCAGTGGCTGGACGCTGCCAGCATCGCCAAACATCTGGGAGCGGCGGCAAAGCATTTTTGCATTGATATCCTCGACAGCGCACCTTCCAGCAACACCCTGCTGTTGCAGCGTGCCGCGCAGGGCGCGCCGTCCGGCAGCGTGCTGGCGACGGAATGGCAGAGCGGCGGTCGCGGGCGCCTGGGGCGCCGGTGGTGCTCCGCATTGGGAAACGCGCTGACTTTTTCGCTGTTGTGGCGCTTCGAGCGCGGCCTGGCGGAGCTATCCGGTTTGAGCCTGGCGGTCGGAGTGGCGCTAGTGCGTGCTTTGCGCGGACTCGGTGTTGCGGGTGCAAGCCTGAAATGGCCGAACGATGTGATGGGCGAACGCGGAAAACTGGCGGGCATCCTGATCGAAACGCAGGGCGACATGCTGGGTCCGAGCGCGGTGGTGATCGGGGTCGGCCTCAATCTGTCGCTGCCGGGCGCGCTGTTGCGCCAAATCGGACAACCCGCGACCAGCCTGGCGGACATGGCAATCGCCGTGCCCGAACGCAACCTGCTGCTGGCGGCGCTGTTGCGCGAACTGTACGGCGTGATGGATGAGTTTTCCAGGCTCGGTTTCGCCGCGTTGCGCGCGGAATGGGAAAGCTGCCACGGCGCGCAGGGGCGGCAGGTGCTGTTGCTGTTGCCCGGAGGAAGCCGGGTAGCGGGCATCGCGCGCGGAGTGGCCGATGACGGCTCGCTGCTGCTGGATACGCAGGAGGGTAGCCGGAAATTCAATGTGGGCGAAATCAGCTTGCGGGCGGCGGAGAACGGGAATGCTGCTGGTTGATTCCGGCAACAGCCGCATCAAATGGGCGCTGGCGGCAAATGGCGCCTGGCTACGGCAGGGCGAGGCCGGTCACGCTGACGCGGCAACCTTGCGGCGCGCGTTTGCGGCCCTGCCGCCGCCGAGTAGAATCATTGCGGCCAACGTGGCGGGGGAAGAGGCGGAGCAACGCATCCGCGCGGCGTGCGCGGCATGGGCCTGCCCGGTCGAATTCATCGCGGCCGCCGCCGAACAATGCGGCGTGCGCAACCGTTACGAGCAGCCCGCCCGGCTGGGCGGCGACCGCTGGGCGGCGCTGATCGCGGCCTGGCACCAGGAGCGCGCGGCCTGCCTGGTGGTGAACTGCGGCACCGCGACCACGGTGGATGCGCTCTCGGCGTGCGGCGAATTTATCGGCGGCCTGATTTTGCCGGGCGTGGACATGATGCGGCGCAGCCTGGCCGAAGGGGCCGCCAACTTGGCGTGGGCAGCAGGAGCCTGGCGGGAGTTTCCGCGCAATACCGCCGATGCCGTGTTCAGCGGCGCCATCGGGGCCACGGTGGGCGCCATCCGGCAGCAGTATGCCCTGCTTGGTGAAAAAGGCGCGCGCTGTTTGCTGTCGGGCGGGGCGGCGGACAGCGTACAACCGCACCTCGGCCTGCCGCTGGAGCGGGTGGATAATCTGGTGCTGCACGGGCTGAACATCATCGGGCGGGAAAGGGAACTATGATGAAATGGGTGTTCGGGCTGCTGCTGCTGGCCTGTGCGGCATTTTTCCTGTTCATGCGCTGGGGCGAAGCGTTGCTGGAGGGCGGCGCCAGCTCGCACCCCCCCCCCCCNNAGGGCGGCGCCAGATCGCACCCCCCCCCACCGTACAACGAGAGCAAAATCAGGTTGCTGAAGGCGCCTGCCGCACCGCAGCCCTTGCCCGCACCCCCTCTTCCGGCTTCTCCGGTCGCAGCAGCTCCCGCTTCGTCGCCCTGCATGGAGTGGGGGGAATTTTCCGGCGCCGACCTCGCGCGCGCGGCTGCCGCGCTGGACGGATCGGGGCTGGGCCGTCTGGTTACACAGCACCAGATCGAGCGCAGCAGCGGCTACTGGGTTTACCTCCCGCCCCGACCAAACCGCGCCGAAACGGACAAAAAAATTGCCCAGCTCAAATCCCTCGGCATCGAGGAATACCACGTCGTACAGGAAGCCGGGAAATGGCAGCACGCCATTTCCCTGGGCTTGTTCAGAACCGGTGAAGCCGCCCAGAAATTCCTGGATAAAATCCGCGAAAAAGGGGTGAAATCCGCCACCATGAGCGAGCGCGCCGGAAAAATCGCGCTCACACTGTTTGCGCTGAAAAATCCGGACGCGGGAACGGTTGCAAAAATGGCAGAGCTGCACGCCGGATTCCCCGGCAGCGAACTGAAGGCGGTGGCGTGCGAGTAAATCGGCGCAGTCCGGAAGGTGTGGTGTAGTGGTGTAGGCTGGGGTGAGGCACGAACCCCAGCAGCAAATTACGCCAATTGCAACCTCAAGCAACAAATGGTTTTGGAATGCTGGGGTTCGTGCCTCACCCCAGCCTACGATCAAACATTTCGTGTGTGGGAGCCATGAGAACCTATACTCGCGCATTCACACCCGGCGGCACGTTTTTCTTCACCGCCAATCTGGCCGACCGTTCCGCGATGCTGCTTACCGACCACATCAACGAATTGCGCGAAAGTGTGAGGCAGGTGCGCGATTCGCATCCGTTTTATATCGCCGCGATGGTTGTATTACCCGAGCACCTTCATGCGATCTGGACACTGCCCGCAGGCGATGCCGATTATCCGGCACGCTGGGCGCTGATCAAGGCTGGGTTCTCGCGCAAGTTGCCCCGGACCGAGCGTATCGGCGAAAGCCGCCGCAAGAAAGGCGAGCGGGGGGTGTGGCAGCGCCGCTACTGGGAACACCAGATACGCGAACGACTTTGCGCGGCATCTGGATTACATTCACTACAACCCGGTTAAACATGGTTATGTGAGATCGCCATGCGACTGGCCGCATTCGTCCATCCATCGTTTTATCCGGGAAGGCACCCTTCCGCCGAACTGGGGAGCGAGCTACATTGCCACAGAAAGCGCGTTATATGGAGAGCCTGCGTAGCAGTAGGCTGGGGTGAGGCACGAGCCCCAGCACTTCAATGCCGCATGTTGCTGGGGTTCGCAAGCTCACCCCAGCCTACGTGCTACGTGCTAGGCATGATGTTCCCGCCGCCCCAATCCCTCGGCCAGAAACGCCAGCACCAGGCTATTAAGGGACACCCCTTCCGCCTTGGCGCGCGCGGTGAGTTGTGCATGCACCGACTTCGGCACGCGGGCAACGAACTTGCCGGAGGCCATGCCGCCGGAGTTCGGCGCAGGAACAGCAAAGCCCTTGGTTTCCAGCGCTGCAATGACTGCAGCGAGTGCATCACGCCCGTTAGCGATAGCCTCTGCCACCGTTTCGCCATCGGAAATGCACTCCGAAAAATCCGGGTATGAAATCAGGAATCCGCCGCCTTCCGCGCGGGAAAGCGGGCGAATATCGAATGGGTAATTTTCTAGTTTGCGCATGACTCAATCTCCATCCACTAATTCTAATTCGCTTTCATAATGAGACTAATAGCGCTATCATCCACGATAGGATTCCACACA
>CXWL01015925.1_pt1 | contig 14495 bp, 13 predicted proteins | sample 590931 | NCBI WGS metagenome assembly CXWL01 (sample SAMEA3498368, study PRJEB10139) | groundwater metagenome | biome: water well; material: biofilm material | place: Germany | collected 2015-04-27 | reverse complement strand
GCCCGCTTCGCCCGCCCAGTCACACAACGCATCTCACGTTCAAAGTCCGACAGGCTGCTAGTGTCCGAATTACCCCATCTGCTGGTGGTCGAGGACGAGGCGGAAATTGCCGAGCTGTTGCGCCGCTATTTCACCGGCCAGGGGTTTCGCGTGAGCATGGCGGCGGACGGCACGAGCATGCGCGAGGTGCTGGCGCGCGGGGCGGTGAGCCTGGTGCTGCTCGATCTCGGCCTGCCGGGCGAAGACGGCTTCGAGCTGACCCGGCAGTTGCGCCATCAGTGGCGCGGCCCGGTGATCATCGTGACCGGGCGCAGCGATGCGATCGATCGCGTGGTCGGGCTCGAGCTCGGTGCCGACGACTACGTGACCAAGCCGTTCGATCTGCGCGAGCTGTTGGCGCGGGTGCGCTCCGTGCTGCGGCGTTCGGCGCCCGCGCCGATGGCTGCCCCGGAAGCGCCGACGGCGGACACGCTCGAGTTCAACGGTTTTCGTCTCGACCGTGGCGCGCGCTCGTTGACTGCGGCCAGCGGCGCGCCGATCGCGCTGACCACCGGTGAGTTCGAACTGCTGCTGGCGCTCGTGCAACAGCCGATGCGCGTGCTCAGCCGCGATCAGCTGATGAACAGCGTGCACGGCCGCGACTCGGGTCCGTTCGATCGCGGCATCGACGTGCAGATCGGCCGCCTGCGCCGCAAGATCGAGATCGATCCCGCCAATCCCGATTTAATCAAGTCGGTGCGTGGCGCCGGCTATCTGTTCGCCGCACGCGTGCAGCGCGGTTAGTGTGTCTTGCCACTGATAAATTGAAGATATTTCCGATGAATTTCAGTCTCAGGCAAGGCGCGAGGAGTAGACATAGCTCTTCTATGGCGACGACGAGCAACGCAGCATGAGGCTGAAAGTCGCGGAAATAATTCAATTTATTAGTGGCAAGGCGCACTAATGCACAACCAGCCCGACATGTACCGCGCGCTGTTCGAGACGGCGCCGGACGCGATGGTCGTGACCGACAGCGATGGCATGATCGTGCTGGCGAATCCGCAGGCAGCGCGGCGATTCGGCTACGGCGAGGAAGAGCTGATCGGGCAGCCGGTGGAAGTGCTGGTCCCGACGCGCGCGCACGCGGCCCATCGCAGGCATCGCGACCGTTACATGAAGGGGCCGCACGAGCGACCGATGGGGGTGGGCCAGGAGCTCATCGGGCTGCGCCGCGACGGCAGCGAGTTCCCGGTCGAGATCGCGCTGAGCCCGATCCGCACCGATCGCGGCGCGTTCTATGTGGCCGCGATCCGCGACATTTCGGACACGCACCGGGTGCGCCAGGCGCTGGCGCGGGCGCGATACGACACGTACGTCGCCCAAGCCGGGCAACTGGCGCTCGAATCGACCATCGAAGTCGCGCTCGATCGGCTTCCGGCGATGCTGATCGAGGCGCTTGCCATCGATGCGGTGTTGGTCGTGTTCCGCACGGACGATCGCGCCGAGTGGCAGGTACGCGCCGTGCAGGGCGTGGCGCCACACGAGCTCGACGCCTTGATCGCCGCGCTCGGCCAGGTGCCCGCGCCGCTCGACCGCGACGGCGACGGTCAGCCGCGCATGCTCGAACTGGCGCGGTCGGAAGCGCACGGGTTCCGCAGCGGGCTTGCGGCGAGCCTGTTCGACGTTTCTCGCTCGCTGGGCTCGGTGTTTGCGCTGGACCGTCGCGAACATGCGTTCGATCGCGAAGCCGCGCACTTCCTGCAGACGATCGCCAATCTGCTCGCGGCGGCGCTGCAGCGCAATCACACGCAGGAACAGCTCGCGCACGCCCAGCGGCTGGATGCGGTCGGTCAGCTCACTGGCGGAATCGCCCACGATTTCAACAACTTGCTGACGATCATCTCGGGCAATCTGCAATTGCTGGAGGCCGAGCTTGGCGAACGCGCGGACACCCAGCCGATCATCGGCAGCGCACTCAAGGCGGTCGGCCGTGGCGCCGAGCTTACGCGCAAGCTGCTCGCTTTCGCGCGCCGACAGCGCCTGAGCCCGCGCGCGCTCGTCCCGGCGCAGGTGCTGGGCGAGCTCGGTCTGATGCTCAGGCGCACGCTGGGCGAACAGGTCGATCTAGCGATCGAGTGCGGCGACGCCGTCGGCAAGGTGTACGCCGACCCGGCGCAGCTCGAGGCGGCGCTGATCAACCTCGCGTTGAATGCGCGCGACGCGATGCCGCGCGGCGGGCGCCTGGGGCTCGGCGTGCGCGAACAATCGATCAGCGCAGAGGGCGCCCGCGATCCGCTGCGCGCCGGCGACTGGGTGGTGTTCGAAGTCAGCGACACCGGCGTCGGCATGGCGCCGGAAGTGCTCGCACGCGCGTTCGAGCCGTTCTTCACAACCAAGGAACCCGGCAAGGGCAGCGGCCTCGGGTTGAGCCTCGTATACGGTTTCGTCAAGCAGTCTGGCGGCCACCTGCTCGTGGAGAGCCGGATCGGCTTTGGCACGCGCATCGAGATGTACCTGCCCAAGGCGCCNNCCTGCCCAAGGCGCCGGCGAGCGCCGACGCCGACGGCAAGCGGGCGCACGGCGAGTTCAGCGGCGGTCACGAGACCGTGCTGGTGGTCGAGGACGAACCCGATGTGCGCGGCATCGCGATCGCGTTCCTGCGCTCGCTGGGCTACCGCGTGCACGCGGCAGCCAACGCCGCGGAGGCGCAACACTTGCTGGCAAGCCAACCTGAGATCGCGCTGCTGTTTTCCGATGTGATTCTCGGCGCCGGCCCCACCGGCGCCGAGCTCGCGCTCGAAGCCCGCCGCCAGCGCCCCGACCTCGCAGTATTGCTGACCTCCGGCTACGAGCGCCCTGCCGCCGCGTCCGACGAGCAACCCGGCACCGAATTCGCGCTGCTGCGCAAACCGTATCGCCGCGAGGAACTGGCTACCGCTCTGCGCGCAGCGCTCGAGCGGTGATCTTGTGGGTCCGTGCTTGCGTGGGTGAGGCGGCACGCTTAGGACGCGCAGCGTCCTGCGCCGACGAACGCCCGAAGCTATGCTGAGGGCCGGACGATTCTTCTTGGTTTTTGAGCCGCAGCCAAAAAGCCCTCAATGCGTACGCGCCGGCGCTGCCGTCAGCGCGCGCAGGCGGTCGGGGTCGAGGATGCGGATATCGCGGCGCTCGACGGCGATCAGGCCGCGTTCGGAGAGCAGGCTCATCGCGCGAGTGACGGTTTCCAGTTGCAGGCCGAGGAAACTGCCGATTTCGGCGCGGGTCATGCGCAACATGAAGTGACTGGCGCTGAAGCCGAGCTCGCGCAGGCGGTCGCCGAAGTCGAGCATCAGCAGGGCAACGCGCTGTTCGGCGCTCAACGTGCCGATGCTCAGCATCCAGCGGCGCTCGCTCAGGATCGAACTGGTCAGTTGCTCCGTGAGCGTGCGCTGCAGCAATGGGTTGCGCGCGCAGGCTGCCAGCAGCTCGGCGCTCGGCAGTTGCCAGACCTCGACGTCGTCGAGCGCGATCGCATCGCACGCATGGGTCGCCATGCCGAGCGACTCCAGGCCGAGCAACTCGCCGCGCAGGTGGAAGCCGGTGACGCGCTGACGCCCATCGGCCGACGCGATCGACGACTTGGCGACGCCGCAATGCAGGAAGTGCGGACCCGTGTAGGCATCGCCGGCGCTGAAGATGGGATGCCCGGCGGCGACCCGGCGGCGCTTGACCGACAGGTTCTGCAGCAGCAACTCGGGTTCGACGCCGCGACCGCCATGAGAATGCGCGAATGCGGACGGCGCCAGCGGAGTGGGATGATGCAACTGGACCAGAGCGACGTGCATGGGTGACTTCCTGCGACTGCGATGTTTGCAGGCTAGGCAGCCACGGAAACCGGCCGATGGCTGCTTCGCAACGTCGTGTAACAGTCTGTCGCAGCGGCGCGTTTCGAGTGGCTGGATTGACGCCGGTCAATACAGGGACGGCGCGAGGTCGCGACACTCAGGTCGACAGCCTCCGGTAGCCGCCCATGCAGGACATCCTCGTGCTTTGCGATAGTGCGGCGCCGACACCGGCGCTGGCATTCGCGGCGTCCCTTGCGCAGGGCCGTGCGGGGGCCATCACCGCCCTGCATGTCTGCGAGCCGATCGCGCTGCCGGTCGATGTCCCGCTCACCGCTGCCGCCGGCATCGTTGTCGCCTGGACCCAGGAACGACTGGCACGGGTACGCGCCCTGACGCCCGATTTCGAGCGCTGGGCACTCACGGCCGAGATTGCGCACAGCAGCCGCATCGTCGCCCAGGGTCCGCTGCCAGAAGCGCTCGCGTGCGCCGCCAACTGGCACGATCTCATCGTGGTCGAACGCGACGATCGCGCCGCCTGGGGCACGGTCAACGCGATCGGCCAGTTGCTCCTCGGCACGCCGCTGCCATTCATCGTGCTGCCGCACGCCCATCGGCCGGCGACGGCGCTCGCGACCATCGCCGTCGCCTTCAACGGCTCGCCGGAATCGACGCGCGCGCTGCATTCGGCCCTGCCGCTGCTCAAGCGCGCTCGGCGCATCCTGTTGCTGCGCGGCGACCGCCGCCCGCCCTTTTCGGCGATCGCCGAGGCGCCGCGATTCGACGCTGCCCAGCACCTCGAACGTCACGGCCTGCAGTTCGAGGAGTGTCCGCTGGAATGCGGCGATGCCCACGCCGGCGAGGCCATCCTCGACCTGGCGATGCGGCAGCACGCGGACCTGCTGGTGATGGGCGGTTACGGTCGCAGCCGCTTCAGCGAATGGCTGCTCGGCGGCGCCACCCGCCACGTCCTGCGCAGTGCGCAGCTACCGGTGCTGCTGCGACACTGATGTGGGAGAGAACCCAAGCGAACGGCTCACGCCGATCGCGGCCATGGCCGCTCCCACATGAAGCAGGGGCACGAACCACGAACCAGGAACCAGGAACCAGGAACCAACCAGCATACTCACCCCGCAAGAACCGACCGCGGAGGCCCTGTGCGCAAGATCCTTCTGGCCCTGGACCAGGGCACCTCCAGCTCGCGCGCACTGTTGTTCGATCAGGATGCGCGCCTGCTCGGCAGTCACGGCATCAATTTCAGTTGCAGCTATCCGCAACCGGGGTGGGTCGAGGTCGATGGAGAGACGCTCTGGCAGACGCTGCTCGACTGCGTGCGCGGCGTGTTGCGGGACACCGGGATCAGCGCGGCCGAAGTGCATGCGCTCGGAATCACCAATCAGCGCGAGACCGTGATTGCCTGGAATCGGACGACCGGCGAGCCGGTCCGGCCGGCCATCGTCTGGCAGTGCCGGCGGACGGCTGGCGACTGCGATCGCCTGCGCGCGACCGGTATCGAGGACGCAGTGCGCGAGCGCACCGGCCTGCTGCTCGACGCGTATTTCTCGGCCACCAAGATGCGCTGGATGCTCGACCAGCGACCCGAGGTGCGTCGGCTTGGCGAGACGGGCGAGCTCTGCTTCGGCACCGTCGACTCCTGGATCGTCTGGAAGCTCACGGGCGGCCAGACCCACCTGACCGATGCCAGCAACGCGTCGCGCACCCTGCTCTACAACCTGTCCATGGGCGATTGGGATCCGTGGCTGCTCGACGCCTTCGGCATTCCGCGCGCGAGCCTGCCCGCCGTCGTCAATTCCAGCGGCATCGTTGCGCACACCGATGCGGAGTTGCTGGGTGCTGCGATCCCGATCGCCGGCATTGCCGGCGACCAGCAGGCGGCGCTGTTCGGTCAATGCTGCTTCACCCCAGGCATGGCCAAGAACACCTACGGCACCGGTTGCTTCCTGCTGGCGAACAGCGGCGCCGAGCGCGTGCGCTCCCGGCACGGGCTGCTGAGCACGGTCGCCTGGCGCATCGACGGCCAGGACACGTTCGCGCTGGAAGGCTCGGTGTTCGTCGCCGGCGCGTTGATCCAATGGCTGCGCGACGAGCTCGGATTGGTGTCCAACGCCGACGACACCGCGGCGCTGGCGGACAGCGTGCCCGACAGCGCCGGCGTCATCATCGTGCCCGCGTTCGTCGGCCTCGGCGCGCCGCATTGGGACAGCCACGCGCGCGGCCTGATCTGCGGCCTCACGCGCGGCAGCACCCGCGCCCACATCGCGCGCGCCGCGCTCGAGGCGGTCGCGTTCCAGAATTACGACCTGCTCGAAGCGATGCAGCGCGACACCGGCGTGCCTTTGCGCGAGCTGCGCATCGACGGCGGCATGAGCAGCAACGATTTCCTGTGCCAGTTCCAGGCCGACTTGCTCGGCATCCCCGTCAGCCGCCCGCTGCAAGCCGAAAGCACCGCGTTCGGCGCCGCGTTGTTGGCGGGGCTTGGCAGCGGGGTGTGGGGCTCGCTGGAGGAGATTGCGCGGTTGTGGGGATTGGCGCGGCGGTTCGAGCCGAGGGATCTAGGTGAGCGACGTGAGGCGCTGCTGCAGGGCTGGCGGCAGGCGCTGGCAAGGGCGCGGCTGTAACCGTCTTTGTGGGAGCGGGCTGGCCCGCGATCCTTGCTTCTGCTTGGTTTGTCTTTGTCCCACAGAGCAAACCAAGCGACAGCAAAGATCGCGGGCGAGCCCGCTCCCACCAAAGCTTTACTCCACCACGATCTCCGCCTTCAACGAATGTGCGATGTAGCACTCGGCATGCGCCTGCTCGTGCAGGGCCGCGAGCTGTTCCGGTGTCGGGATACGGTCGCCGGAAAACTCGACCGCGGGCCTCAACCGGATCATCGAAATGAACGACTTCCCGAGCGCGTTCTTCGTCATCGTTCCGACGGGTCGGTCGCGATAACGGTCGACACGAAACCGCCGCTTTGCCGCAATCGCCAGGAACCACAGCATGTGGCAACTCGACGCCGCAGCGACCAGCATTTCCTCGGGGTCGATCGCCGAAGCGTCCGACATCGGCACCGGTACCGATAACGGCGACGACGAGGCGGTTACCGCGGCGCCGCCGTCGAAGACGAGGCGATGCGCTCTCGAGTACCGATTGTCGAGAAAATCCTGGTCGCCGCGTTCCCACGACAGCGCTGCGCCGTACTCACTCATGCGGGTGGGTCCTTGATGAAGCGTTTGCTTTGCAGCGTGTACCCAAGCGACTCGTAGAACGCATGTGCATCGAGCCGGCGCACATTGCTCGTGACCTCGAAACGACGACAGCCGTGCTCCGCGAACCACGCCTCGGCGGCGAGCATCAGCGCCTTGCCGAGCGCCTGCCGACGCGCGTGCGCGGCGACGCTGAGCGCGCTGATGCGGCCCATCCAGCCGACATGCAACAGCGGCAGGCAGCAGGCGCTGAGCATGCCGACGAGCTCGCCGTCCGCCGCCTCGGCGACGAAGATGCGTGCGCTCGGCGACGTCAGATGAACCGTGAACTGCTCGTCGAATTGCGCGGCAGGCAAGCGATAGCCGAGCACGGCGGTGAGTTCGACGACGGCGTCGCGATCGGCAGCAACCGCGACGCGGACGTGCGCGCTCATTCGGCCAAATAACGCCAGGGCTCGCTCAAGGTTGGGCGCCGCCAGATGGTGAAGAAGGGGATCGGCTTCGCGGGCTCGCCGTTTTCCGCGGGCGCATTCAGCGTCAGCATGCCGATGGTGATGCCGAAATCGCCGCTGCTGGCGATCAGTACTCGATCAGGCGCCCAGGTCACCGGACTGGTGTTTTCCGGCAAGCCTTCTCCGATCAGATGGCCGATCGCGTCGGCACCGACGACGAAGCTCGCGGACGCGCCGCCGCCCATGTTGATCGCATCGATGCTGCCGTACTGCACGAACGCCTGACCGAGGCCGAGCTTCTGCGCGGCGTCCGAAAACGCGCGTTCCGCCGCATCCAGGCTGGCGCGACAGGCCTCGACTTCCTCGGCATTCGTGTTGACCTGTCGCAGTCGTGGCGGCAGCGCCGGCGCCATCGTGAGCAAGGTCGGTTCGCCCTCGGCCCGACGTCGGTGCTTGTAGACGGCCACGCGCCAGCCCGCTTCCTGTCGGATCCAGTACGCCAGATACTTCGCCGGCACCGTGCCGCCATCGGCGCGCGTGACTGTCATGTAGCCGAAGGTCAGGCCATGCAGGCCATCGGCGGAGATGCCCCCGCGCACCGGCGCCCAGGTGGCATGCGCGCCGACGTTGTCCAGATTCGCCGCGACCGCCGCCAGCGCCTCCGCGCGCCCCTGCGCGAACTTGCCTTCTGGCGTCGGCATCATGACGTCGTCGGCGAACATGGCGCCGAGCGCGGCGCTGAGTCCTTCGATGTTCGCGTGTTCTGAAAATCCGCGATCGGCGTCGAGCAGTTCGTCGACGACTTGTTGCGGCGTGCGGGTGGTGTCGGCGGCGACCTGGCCGGCGGTTTGACAGGCGCCGAGCAGGAGGCTCAGGAGGACCAGCGCGAGGCTGGCGAAAATGCGTGCAAATCTCATCGAAGTCTCCGGCTGGCTGGACCGCGCGGAATCATGAACGATCCTGGCACGGCCGACCCCTGCCGCTTGTCAGGCAACGCTTCGGAGGCGAACGAAAGGAAGCGAGAAACGGTCCGCAGATGACGCAGATAGGGGCCGATGTCGGGTACATGATTGCCGCATGCGTCAAGCCCATCGCTTTGCTTCCATCTGCGCAATCTGCGTCATCTGCGGATCGCTCTGCTTCTACAAGCTTCCCGCAAACTCCCCCATGTACGCCCGGTAGTGCCGAAGCTCCGCCACCGAGTCGTGGATGTCGGCCATGGCCAGGTGCGCGCCGACTTTGTGGAAGCCGGTCAGCAGCGCCGGCGACCAGCGTTTTGCGAGTTCCTTGAGGGTGCTCACGTCGAGGTTGCGGTAGTGGAAATACTGCTCGAGCGTCGGCATCTGCCGGTGCAGGAAGCGGCGGTCCTGGCAGATCGAGTTGCCGCACATCGGCGACAGCCGTTCCGGCACGTAGCGGCGCACGAACGCGAGCGTCTCGGCCTCGGCCTGTTCGATGCCGACGCCGGCTTCCAGCAANNCGCGCTGCCACAGGCCGCTCTTGGTGTGCTGCTTGCGGTTCCAGTCGTCCATGGACTGCAGGCGCGCAAGCGGCATCGCGATCGCGTGCACCGGGCCCTCGGCGAGCACGTTGAGCTGCTTGTCGGTGACCAGGGTCGCGATCTCGAGGATGTCGTCGCGATCGGTGTCGAGGCCGGTCATCTCCAGATCGATCCAGATCAGGTTGTCGTTGTTGAGAACGGCTTCAGCCACGGGTCTTGCGCTCCTTTTCCTCAAGTCGTTTGCCGCGAAAGAATGTGCGCAGCCGTTCACCGGCCGCTTCGGCCAATACGCCACGTTCGATCGCGATGCGGTGATTGTGGCGCACGTCGCCGAGCAGGTCGAAGACGCTGCCTGCCGCGCCGGTCTTGGGATCGTCGGCCGCGTATACCAGCCGCGCAATGCGCGCATGCAGCATCGCGCCGACGCACATCAGGCAGGGTTCGAGTGTGCAATACAGCGTCGCATCGACGAGCCGATGATTGCCGANNCGCGACGATCTCCGCATGCGCGCTCGGATCGCGGTCGAGAATATTGCGGTTGTAGCCGCGACCGACAATCGTGTCGCCGATCACCACGAGCGCCGCGACCGGCACTTCGCCGAGCGCCTCGGCTTCATCGGCGAGGGCCAGCGCCTGGCTCATCCAGCCCTCATCGCGCGAGAGCGGGGTGTCGCTCACTCCCACTCGATCGTCGCCGGCGGCTTGCCGGAGATGTCGTAGACGACGCGCGAAATGCCGCGCACCTCGTTGACGATGCGGCGCGCCACGAGATCGAGGAACTCGTACGGCAGATGCGCCCAGTGCGCGGTCATGAAGTCGACCGTCTCGACCGCACGCAGCGCAATCACCGGTTCGTAGGCGCGCGCATCGCCGACGACGCCGACCGAACGCACCGGCAGATACACCGCGAACGCCTGGCTGACCTTCGCGTACAGCCGCGCGGCGCGCAGTTCCTCGATGAAGATGTGGTCGGCGCGCTGCAGCGCATCGACGGCGAGCGCGGTGACCTCGCCGAGTACGCGCACGGCCAATCCCGGGCCCGGGAACGGATGTCGGTAGACCATGTCGTGCGGTAATTCGAGCGCGGTGCCGAGGCGGCGCACTTCGTCCTTGAACAGCTCGCGCAAGGGCTCGATCAGCTGCATGCGCAGGCGCTCGGGCAGGCCGCCGACATTGTGGTGCGACTTGATCACGTGCGCCTTGCCGGTGCGCGATCCGGCCGACTCGATGACGTCTGGGTAGATGGTGCCCTGCGCGAGCCAGCGCAGATCGCCGTGGCGCGCGGCTTCTTCCTGGAACACGTCGACGAACAAGCCGCCGATGACCTTGCGCTTGGCCTCCGGATCAGCGATGCCGGCGAGTGCCTGCATGAAGCGCGCGCGCGCGTCGACACGCACGACGTTCAGATGCATGTGCTCGGCGAAGGTCGCCATCACCTGGTCGCCTTCGGCAAAGCGCAGCAGGCCGGTGTCGACGAAGATGCACAGCAGTTTGTCGCCGATCGCGCGATGCAGCAGCGCCGCGACCACCGAGGAGTCGACGCCGCCGGAGAGGCCGAGCAGCACGCCGTCGTCGCCGACCTGCGCACGCGTACGCGCGATCGCGTCCTGCGCGATCAGATCCGCCGTCCACAGCGTCTGGCAGCCGCAGATGGTCTTGACGAAACGCTTGAGCATGCCCGGGCCGTGATGCGTGTGCGTCACCTCGGGATGGAACTGCACGCCGAACCAGCGCTTCTCGTGCTGCGCCATGCCGACGATCGGCACCGTCTGCGTGCTCGCGATGATCTCGAAACCCGGCGGGACCGCATCGACGCGATCGCCGTGGCTCATCCAGACGTCCATCGTCGGCGACTCGTTGTCGCCGGCAAAGCCATCGAGCAGTTCAGACGAGCCCATCGGCAGCACCGCCGCATAGCCGAACTCGCGCTCCGCGCCAGCGCTGACCGTGCCGCCGAGCTGCGCCGCCATCGCCTGCATGCCGTAGCAGATGCCGAGGATCGGCACGCCGGCTTCGAACACTTCCTGCGGGATGCGCGGCGAGCCGTCGACGAGCACCGACTCCGGCCCACCCGACAGGATGATCCCGCGCGGCCCGAACACCGGAATCTCCGCCGGATCGTGATCCCATCCCCAGATCTCGCAGTAGACGCCGATCTCGCGAATCCGCCGCGCAATCAACTGCGTGTACTGCGACCCGAAATCCAGAATCAGAATCCGGTCCTGATGAATATCGAGTCTCATGAGCGGGTTCCTTGGGGTGCTTCGGGTGTGATCAGTGGTTCAACGTACATGATCAGGCTGGGACTGCGTTGACTGGAAGACCGTGCTCCGTCCAGGCTGCGAAAGCGGGACGCAAAGGACGCAAAGTGCGCAAAGGACGCAAAAAAGGCAAAAAGGGCTTTTGATTCTTTGGCGTCCTTTGCGAACTTTGCGTCCTTTGCGTCAAAAACAAAACCGAACGAACAAAACCTCAATCCAGCCGGTAGTTCGGTGCCTCTTTGGTGATCTGCACGTCGTGGACATGGCTCTCGCGGACGCCGGCGTTGGTGACGCGGACGAAGCTCGGTTGGGTGCGCATGGCTTCGATGGTGGCGCAGCCGACGTAGCCCATGCTGGCGCGCAGGCCGCCGACCATCTGGTGGACGATGCTGCGCAGCGGGCCGCGATACGGGACGCGGCCCTCAATGCCTTCGGGGACGAGCTTGTCGGTGTCGGTGCCCTCCTGGAAATAGCGTTCCTTGGAACCGAGCTGCATGGCGCCCAATGAGCCCATGCCGCGGTACGACTTGTACGAGCGACCCTGGTACAGCTCGACTTCGCCGGGTGCTTCCTCGGTGCCGGCGAACAGGCCGCCAATCATCACGCAGTGAGCGCCGGCGACGATCGCTTTCGCGAGGTCGCCAGAGTAGCGGATGCCGCCGTCGGCAATGACCGCCGCGCCGCTGCCCTCGATCGCGCGCGCGACCATCGAGACCGCGGTGATCTGCGGCACGCCGACGCCGGCGACGATGCGCGTGGTGCAGATCGAGCCAGGACCGACACCGACCTTGACGCCATCGGCACCCGCGTCGACCAGCGCGAGCGCGGCATCGCCGGTGGTGATATTGCCGGCTACGACCTGCAGCGACGGGTGGCGCTGCTTGACCCAGCGTATGCGGTCGATCACGCCTTTCGAANNGATCACGCCTTTCGAATGGCCGTGCGCGGTGTCGACGACGACGACGTCGACGCCGGCCGCGACCAGCGCATCGACGCGCGCTTCGGTATCGCCGACGACGCCGACCGCGGCGCCGACGCGCAGGCGTTCCTGGGCGTCCTTGCAGGCGTTCGGGTTGTCGCGCGACTTCTGGATGTCCTTGACCGTGATCATGCCGCGCAGCTGGAACTGGTCGTTGACCACCAGAATCTTCTCGATGCGATGCTCGTGCAACAGCGCCATCACGGCGTCGTCGCTGGCGCCCTCGGGCACCGTGACCAGCCGCGGCTTCGGCGTCATGATCCGGCTGACNNTTGGCTGACCGGCTCGTCGAGTCGGGTGACGAAGCGCAGGTCGCGGCTGGTGACGATGCCGACGAGATCCGGCCCGTCGACCACCGGCACGCCCGAAATCTGATTCTTGCGCGTCAGCGCGATGACCTCGCGGATGCTGGTGTTCGGAGCGACCGTGATCGGATCGCGGATGACGCCGGCTTCGAACTTCTTGACCAGCCGCACCTGGGACACTTGACTGGCTATCGACATGTTCCGGTGGACGATGCCGATGCCGCCCATCTGCGCCATCGCGATCGCGAGCCGCGCCTCGGTGACGGTGTCCATCGCCGCCGACACGATCGGGATATTCAGCGTGAGGCCGCGCGTCAGGCGGGCGCCGAGATCGACATCGCTCGGCAGTACGTTGGAAAAAGCCGGAACCAGCGAGACGTCATCGAACGTGAGCGCCTCGGCCACGATACGCATGGGGAATGCCTGTATGGAGCGAGGCGACCCATTATAGACCGAGCGCTACGGGCGATTGCTCGGGCAGTTGCAGTGTGGGAGCGGCCATGGCCGCGAATCGGCGTGAGCCGATTGCGCCGCGCGTCGCTCAACCCATCGCCCGCGCCAACCTCCTGATCGCCTCCTCCAACTCCCCCGGCGACAGATGTCCATAGCCGATCAGCAGCCCAAGCTCCACGGGCGGGGTCTGGTAGTAGCGATTGATTCCCCACAGCCCGAGATCGAGCGCCGCTGCGCGCTCGATCAGCGCAGCTTCTCCAGAGGACGGGGTACCCGACACCCAGACGCACACATGCATGCCGGCCTGCTCGCCAACCACGCGGACCCGATTCCCCAAATGTTCTGCGATCGCGTCGAGCAGCGCGCGTCGGCGCTCGTCCAGGTGGCGGCTGCTGCGCAACAGCAGGCGCTCGAACTGGCCGCTCTCGATGAGGTCGCTCAAGGCCTGCTGCTCGATCGCCGCGCAGCCGCGGTCGGCAAGCCATTTGGCGGCGTGGAAGGCCTCGCGCAGCGCGCGCGGCAACAGCAGAAAACCCAGGCGCAGCGCCGGAAACAGCACCTTTGACAGCGATCCCAGGTAGATCACGCGGCCACCGCGGTCGAGCGACTTGAGGGCCGCGAGCGGGCGTCCACCGTGGCGGAAATCGCCGTCGTAGTCGTCCTCGATGATGTAGGCGTCTGCGCGCTCGGCCCATTGCAGGATTTCGCTGCGGCGCGCGAGCGCGCAGACCGCGCCGCTCGGGAACTGGTGCGAGGGCGTCACTGCGAGCAGACGTACGTGCTGCTGCTGCAAGTCCGCGACGACCAGGCCATCGGCATCGACGGCGATTCCGGCGACCTCCGCGCCCTGGGCCAGCAGGCTCTGGCGCAGGCCCTGGTAGCACGGGTCCTCGACCAGCGCGCGCTGGCCGGGATCGAGCAGCAACCGCGCGCTGAGCTCGATGCCTTGCTGGGTGCCGTTGATGATCAGCAGGTCCTCGGGATCGACCAGCAACCCGCGCCGTCGCAACAGATAGCCCGCCAGCGCGGTGCGCAGTCGCAGCAACCCGGCCACTGGCGGATATTCGAACGCGGTGTCGTCAGCTGCGCGCAGCAGCGCCCGCCGCCATGCGCTCTGCATCGCCGGCAGCACCAGCGGACGCCCGTAGTCGAGGTCGAGTCGCCTCGCGCTGGTCGTCTGCAGACGTGCATGCGGCAACAGCGCCAGCGCGCGACTCGCGTAGTCCGACAACCGTGGCGCGGCTTCGCTGGCGGCGTCGGGCACGGCCTTCGTACCCGACCATCCTGCCGAGCTGACGCGCGAGCCCGCCCCAGCTTTGGCGGCAATGAAGCCTTCGGCAGTGAGTTGGTCGAACGCGGCGAGCACGGTGTTGCGCGAAATCGCGTGGGACCGGGCAAGGCTGCGACTCGACGGCAGTCGCGCGCCCGCTGGCAGACGACCTTCGACGATCGCGACGCGCAGCGCACGCACGAGTTGCGCGCTCAGCGGCTCGCCGGATGCGCGGTCGAGCAGCAGCTCCAGATCGAACATGGCC
>CXWL01001951.1_pt1 | contig 14497 bp, 13 predicted proteins | sample 590931 | NCBI WGS metagenome assembly CXWL01 (sample SAMEA3498368, study PRJEB10139) | groundwater metagenome | biome: water well; material: biofilm material | place: Germany | collected 2015-04-27 | reverse complement strand
CTTTGCGGCTTGCCTGCTTACCCCGAATCCTCAGTCGAGTGTATGAATAACTACACCGCTTCTTAGAAAAATCCCTTGTGAAACCAATAGCCTGCGCGATCATCGTGCGAATTCATGAAATATCCGGGTTAAGAGTTCTGTCAGAGTTTGTACGGGTGTTTTATGTTTTAGGGTTCTTTGCCCAATAACGAATAACGTTTATCCGTCATGCCACAAAAATTGAATCGAAGCTGTGAACTAATTCGCGACGGATAAACCTTGTTGGACCAAACTGCCTTCGGTGCGCTACGGGTTTGGGGATTAATACGCTGATTCCTGCTCAGTGTCAAGATCAGTACACCATTGACCCACGGTAAATTTGTTCTAACCCCAGAAACTACGAAATTCAGCATTTTCGGATAACCTTAAAATCATATGGCATTGATTTTAATAAGTTTAATCAGAGTTTGTTAGTGATTTTGGGGTGCTAATCGGAAATCAACGTAACATTATGTTTTTGAAAGTATTAGTAATCATAACAAATTAATCCTGACCATTGACCTGCATGGCAATCTGGCTGGAATATTAACAGTTTCGGCTGGCAAGAATCAAAAGATCAGTAACGATGATCCCTTGTTGCAGCAGGTTAAAATGATGACCAAATCAGGTGATCAGAAAAATGGTTGGCAGGATGATTCTTGCACGGATGAAAACTCTTCAGCGGGGATTCCATCCGAGAATAATACAATGATTGCTGAGAAGACTATCCACCCAACAAATCCGCACTTGCTGGAAACCCGCATAACTATCGGCTTCCTAAGCAGGATAAGATGGTTGCGGGGGCAGGATTTGAACCTACGACCTTCGGGTTATGAGCCCGACGAGCTGCCAGACTGCTCCACCCCGCGTCAGAAATGGAATTATAACACGATCTAGCCCAAATAGGTCAATCAGTCTGCCGCAACTCCAGGATTAATTTGTTCTGATTACTAATATTTTCAAAAACATGATGTTACGTTGATTTCCGATTAGCACCCCAAAATCACTAACAAACTCTGATGAAACTGATTAAAATCGATGGCATATTTTTCATGTTATCCAAAAATGCTGAATTTCGTGGTTTCTGGGGTTAGAACAAATCTACCACGACCGCAACCCTCTATATGTTGATAAATAATTCAGCACTGCGTGGTCCATCTTGTCTGTTTATGTCGCTGCCAGGCTGCTTCCTTTCCAAGCACTGCATCAATAATCTGTAGAATGTTACCTACATTAACTGGCTTGTCCTGTTGTTTAACATTTCCAGTTAAATTAGCCTGAGGTAATTTTCCACGCTGATAATAAGACCATATCTCCGTGGCATAATCAGATTGTGCTAATTCTGGAGCAAAGCGACTGAAATAAGCTGTCAAATTATCAATATCACGTTTAAGCATATTGCGTGCTTGATGATTACCTTCTGCATTAACTGCCTGGGGCAAGTCAATAATCACAGGACCCTGGTTATTTGCCAGCACATTGTATTGTGACAAATCACCATGAACTATCCCTACACAAAGCATCTGTACGATCTGTTTGATCAGAATTCGATGGTACTCGCGCGCCTGTTTCGGTGTAAGTATTAAATCACTCAATCGTGGAGCCACATTACCTTCCGAATCCGTAATCAGTTCCATCAATAAGACGCCGGCAAAAAAATTATAGAATTTTGGCACACGCACACCAGCAACCCCCAGGCGGCATAACATGTCAATCTCAGTACTTTGCCACGCTTCCTCACGCGTAAGATGGCCATAGTGACTGCCTTTTTCCATCGCACGGGCACGACGACTATTCTTTACTTTACGTCCTTCTGTATAGCAGGAGCGCTGCTGGAAATTACGTTTATTGCTCTCCTTGTATACTTTAGCGCAGCGAATATTCTCTCCACAACGTACCATATAAATCATGGCTTCTTTGCCACTCATTAGCTGGCAAATCACACTATCAATCAAACCTTCTTCAATTAATGGTTCTAGTCGTTTGGGTATTCTCATAGGTTGTTATGCGAGCGCACTCTGATTCTTTTGTACGCTTCTCATCCTCCTGTATTGTAATGAAAATAATTTGCAATCCTCGTCGTGGTATTCGATAACTATTCAGATCTGAATTAACCACGATGAACAAATTGTAAGAAGAATAATTTCTTTTGGGAATGTGACAAATTGTCGCGCGACAATTTGTCACAGGGTGGTTTTACAATCAAACAGGTAAAAATTTACTGCACTATTTCTGTACATTACATTTTTAACCCGGATATTTCATAAATTTACGTGATGATCACGCCAATTTATGAAATATCCGGGTTAAACCAACTCACCGAGTTCAAGGCAAATCAATATAAAATATTGAGGAAATTTATTGTTAGCTGTCACTCTCGACTGTTATGCTGCGACTTAATTACGATTAATAGCAAAGTGATCCTGATGATCATTCCATAATCATTTGCTGCAAGGAGTTTTATGCAACAGGAAAAAGATCTTTTTACACATCAGGATACACTGGCTAACTTACATGAAAATTTGCCGTTGACAGAAAAGCTGAGTTTTCTGCATCAAGTTATTCGTCAGGATTTTCCATTTATTGATCGCCTGGCAATTGCCCTGTTTGATGAAAAAACTGAAATGCTCAAAACTTATACACACAGCACTGAAGGTCACGACAGTCCGATTACTACCTACGAAACACCGCTCAGTTCTGCGCCATCACTACTTGCCATCATCGAACATCGCCGCCCACGCTTGGTGCAGGATCTCAACATTTTCTCCAAAGGTACTCATGAACATACCCAGCGTGTAGCTGCCAAAGGTTATAAATCCAGTTACACCATGCCACTCTATCAAAGCGGCACTTTCATTGGTTTTCTGTTTTTTAATTCTCTTCAAGAGCACCCATTTACACCCAAGACACTGCGCCAGATTGACATCTATGGCCATTTGATCGCACTGATGGTGATCAATGAGCTAACTGCCATACGTACCTTGCTTGCTGCGGTTCGCGCAGCACGTAATATGACGCATTATCGTGATCTTGAAACCGGTTCACATATTGACCGTACTGCTCACTATGCCCGCCTCATTGCACGTAAACTTTCGCCCAACTACAATATTAACGATGAACAGATTGAACATATTTTTCTATTTTCGCCAATGCATGATGTGGGCAAGATTGGTATTCCTGATAATATCCTGCGCAAGCCTAGTAAACTTAATGCAGCAGAATTTGATGTCATGAAAACCCATCCGGCAAAAGGCCGTGAAATTATTGATTCCGTTCTTGAAGATTTTAGTCTGGGTACATTTGGTCACACCAATATCCTGCGTAATATTGCAGAGTATCATCATGAAGCGATTGATGGCAGTGGCTATCCCAAAGGTTTGAAAGGCGACGAGATTCCTATAGAGGCACGTATCAGTGCAGTAGCTGATGTATTTGATGCATTGACTTCGCGTCGTTCATATAAAGCACCGTGGAGTAATGAAGATGCTTTCACCATGTTACGACAAATGTCTAATTCCAAGCTGGACCGTGATTGTGTTGAGGCATTAATTAGCAATGCCGACAAGGTAGTGGAAATTCAACAACGTTTCCTTGATAAGGATATGATCTAAAACCAGGAAATAAAGAATATCTCATTCGTTTGAACTATCTTGTTTGATCCATTTCTGCACGACCAGACTTCCCACCAGGTCCCCTTCCACATTCACTGTGGTACGAACAGTATCGAGTATTCGATCAACCGGCAACAAAATGGCAATCGCCTCAATGGGCAATCCGACAGATTGCAGCACCACAACCATCGTTACCATGCCGGCACTGGGAATACCTGGTGCACCGATTGCCGCCAGCATGGCAGTCAAAAATACAACCATCTGTTGCAGCAGACTGAGTTCAACACCCACCAGATTGGCAATAAACAAAGCAGCAACTGCTTCATATAGCGCCGTACCATCCATATTCATGGTAGCACCCAGTGGAATTACAAAACCTGCCACATCCCGTTTGACATGCAAATGCTGTTCAGCACAGCGTAATGTAACGGGTAATGTCGCTGCACTGGAACTGGTAGCGAAAGCAGTAATTAACGCTTCACGGGCACCCAGCCAGAATTTGAGCGGTGTCATGCCGGTAGTCAGATAGAGAATAAGTGGCAGCACCACCAGACCGTGCAACAATGCGGTACCCATCACAATAGCCACAAATTTGATCAAAGTGGTCAGTAAACCGGTATCTTGCGTGGCAACCAGTTGCAACAATAATGCCATGATACCGAATGGTGCCAGACGCATAATCCAGCCAACCAGCATCAGTATCAATTCCAGAAATTCCTGCATTAATGTCAGGATATTGTGATAACGCTCACCGCCCACCACCAGCGCGATGCCCAGTAACAAAGCAAATATCACCACAGCCAGCACATTGCCTTGCGCCAGTGCAGCGATTGGATTTTGAAACAGAGAATGCAAAAAATGTGCAAAGAAATCAGGCAGTGACATCTGTGTCACCTGAAAGCCCTGCATGGCATCCTGAAACATCGTTATTTGCAATCCACCACCGGGTTGCAATAAATTGGCGGTCGTTAATCCCAATACAATGGCGAGCATCATCGTCAAAGTAAAGAAAACCAATGTTCCCTGCCAGACACGATTCATTTGCCGATGTGAACGCAAATTGGCCACACCGACAACAATTGATGTGAAAACCAGTGGAATCAATACCATCCGCAGCAGATCAATGAATAATGTACCCACCAGTTTTGCAGCATACAGACCACTTTGTGTAATGCTTGATTCCTGTCCCAACATGGAAAACCAGAGGCCAAATAAAATACCTAATAATGTACCCAACAGAATTTGGACATTGAGTGATATCTTGTTCACTGATTCATTGTCATTTTTATGTTACCCACTGTTAACAATGAGCCCCCGCCAATTCTTTGCATTCGGTAGTGTGACAAGGTGACTTGTTCTTCTGTTTCACGACACTAGATTCTCTCGGATACACCTTCCTACTCCCCCACATCGCTCACTTCAATAAGTGTTACCAATAAATGGAGCAAACTGATTACACCCAATCCTTACCAATTAGAAAGTCTGTATAGAGCTTATCTTCGGCGCTGCCTGCTGCTGGTTTCCAGTCATAGCGCCATTTTACAATGGGAGGTAATGACATCAATATGGATTCAGTACGTCCACCCGTTTGCAAGCCAAATAAAGTGCCACGATCCCATACCAGATTAAACTCAACATAACGTCCACGTCGATAAGCTTGAAAATCGCGCTCGCGCTCGCCATACGGTGTATCTATGCGTCTTTCCAGAATAGGTTGATAAGCAGTCAAAAAATGCTCTCCAACATTTCTGGTTAGATTAAAGCAGGTGTCAAAATCGGGTTGATTCAGGTCGTCAAAGAAAACACCTCCTATACCGCGTGGCTCTTTACGATGTTTTAAATAGAAATATTCATCACACCATTTTTTCAGGCGTGGATAACAATCATTCCCAAACGGTTGCAATGCATTCTTGCAGGTTTGATGAAAATGGATGGCATCTTCTGCATAGCCATAATAAGGAGTCAGATCCATGCCGCCACCAAACCACCAGACAGACTCAGTTCCTTCCTTGCGTGCTTCAAAGAAACGTACATTCATATGCACTGTTGGCGCATAAGGGTTACGTGGATGTAAAACCAGGGATACACCCATTGCTTCAAACGACCGGCCGGCTAATTCAGGACGTGCAGCAGTGGCCGATGCAGGTAATCCAGCGCCATACACATGTGAGAAATTAACACCGCCACGTTCTAAAACATTACCTTCTTCAATGACACTACTCATTCCACCACCACCTTCCGGGCGATCCCATTGGTCGCGTCTAAACGCTTTGCCGTCTACCTGTTCAAGCCCTTTCACGATACTGTCTTGCAGGTTAATAAGAAATTCTTTTACTCGTGGTGTATTCATGCAAGCTTCCGGTTTTGATTTAATTTAATTCAATATAGGGTGTATACGTATTCGGATATTTCAAAAATTCATCCATTTTTGGTTATCTTCGTATAATCCAAAGGATCGATATACTTTTATAATTAACGATACTAGGGTCTGTTGACATTTCAAAAATAGGTATTTAAAAACAACCGCTTACAATCGTGAGGATAATTCGTAACCCACTGATACAGCAAGCGTTTTTATCAAATGTCAACAGACCCTAGGCAACAAACTACATTTTATTTGTAGATATAGCGCGATGAAAGAATTTCATTATTGATATTCCTCAACTCAGGCAGCGACTGTTTAATATCAAGCTTGGAGATTGTCCGAGAATAGAGTGATCTGCTGCGGAAAAGCCATTTTAATCATATTTTCCGATCATTTTTCGTTAAATAGAATAACTATTCGTCTCAAATGTTCAAAAAATCTGCCTCAAAATGGCTTCCCCCTCGCTACGACCACTATTCTCGGATAGCCTCCTAGGCCAGAGCCCGCCCTTGACCCGGCTCCACGACTGAAAAAAACGGACATTTCTATTTAGCACTAACAGTTGACTGCAGAACGCCCGCCTACTGAGAAAACGTGATCAAACCACACTTTGATGTATGAAAATATGAAGTATTTATTTAGTTTTTTCTGCCATTTTTCGATGGGTAGCAGCCATTTCTAAATTTTGTTCTGCCGCTTTCTCATATTCTCGTAATAAAGCTTGATGGTGCGATTGGAAAAGTTGTCCTTCTCGACCATAGTATTGGCTCTGATTTTCATACTCATCCAGTATTGTTTTTTGTTCTTCTGCTTTTGCGTTCATTTCCCTAGCTTCCTTTTCATAATATCTAGCTAATTTTTTGTGGTCGATATGGGCGTTATCTTTCACTTCAGCATCGTTTATGTTTGCTGATTCTCCAGCCATTAGTGTATTTGAAGCCAGGAAACTGAGAATAACCAGAACTGCGAAGAATATCTTTGTTTGCATGATGAGTCTCCTTGAATAGATAAATAAGTAAAAAGGTATTTCATTGCTACTACAAATATTCAACCGGTTTAAAATATTTCTTATTTAGTAACTTGTCTCAGAGAATCTCACTATCTACATTGTACATTGACACTTTCTTACTTTTTCTGTTCATCATAACAATGTATGTCCGATCATCGATAATAATATGGTCTAATTTAAGTCTTGTCCATAATTAACATAAATAATTTTGAGTGATAACGTAGTTCTTTTGCCATGAAATGGTGCCTTTCTTAAAAGGCTAATCCTTTTCAGCTCCTCATCACTTATTCGTATACCTTTTAGATAGAAAAGCCTTACTTTTAAAAGACGTTGTGGTCAAATAAAACTGTGTTAGCCCCAAATAAAACTGGACACTTTACATGTAAGCATGCGAAGACTTGGATACAAGTCAAATAGCCTTTTACATGGAATTCTTTCAACTTTGTTTGCTCTTCCCAGGCAATTCTATTTTTTTTACTAAATCATACAAATACTCTCTAAACTCTTGCTTGAGTTCGGGATGTTGTAAAGCAAATTCTACTGTTGCCTCTAAATATCCAGACTTACTCCCACAATCGAAACGCTTGCCATTAAATTCATAACCTAACACGGTTTCTTCTTTTAATAACTTCGCGATAGCATCCGTTAACTGAATTTCATTACCGGTTCCTCGCTCTGTCTTTTCAAGAAGCTTGAAGATACTTGGTGTTAATATGTAACGACCGACCACAGCTAAATTAGAAGGAGCCTTACCAATGGCTGGTTTTTCAACAATTGCATTGACCTTTGACAAGCGCTCAACCATCGGCGCGCTATCAATAATACCGTACCTATTAACTGTCTCGTGAGAAACCTGTTCTATTCCCAATATTGAGCAATGATATTGATTATATATATCAATCATTTGATTCAGACATGTTTTCTCATTTGTATTGATCAAATCATCCGCCAGCAATACAGCAAAAGGCTCGTCACCTACAACTGACTGTGCGCATAAAACCGCATGGCCCAACCCTAGTGCTTCAGCTTGTCGAATGTAGACACAATCAATATGCGATGGCAAGATATTGCGTACAATACTCAGCATCTCCTGATTTCCACTCGCTTCCAGCTTTGCCTCCAACTCATAGGCTTTATCAAAGTGGTCTGGTATTGAACTCTTGTTGCGCCCTATGATAAAAATTAATACATCAATTCCTGCCGCAACTGCTTCTTCTGCTGCAAATTGAATCAGTGGTTTATCAACTATCGGCAACATTTCCTTTGGATTTGCCTTTGTGGCTGGCAAAAACCGTGTCCCCAATCCAGCAACAGGAAAAACAGCTTTTCTTATCACTTTCATTCAGGAAGTCTCCTTAATATTTATTAATTTTTCTCAGTTAAAGTGATGTCTCTTGAATATTGCACAAGATACTCATTTTTGTAGGATACAACTAATACTTTACTCATGAACTAAGCAGGAGAAGTAGTTTTATTCATTATGATAATCCAGATCAATTTTGATAACCCTTAGGATTAGTATTCTGCCAGAACCAGCTACTTGCACACATTTCTTCCAATCCACGTTCTGCCTGCCAGCCCAGCAACTCAAGTGCCTGTTTCGGATCAGCATAGCAGGAGGCAATATCGCCAGAACGTCTAGGCGCAATCCTGTATGGAACAGATCGCCCGCTCGCTTGCTCATAAGCATTCACTATATTCAGAACACTGTAGCCCCTGCCAGTACCAAGATTCACTGTTAAACATCCAGCGTATTCATTTCCTTGCACTCTTCTCTGTGAAGCTTCAAGTGCTTCCAATGCCTTGATATGCCCTATTGCCAAGTCAACCACGTGAATGTAATCCCGCACTCCGGTACCATCCGGGGTAGGATAATCGTTACCCCATACGCTGAGAATCTCTCTTCGCCCTACGGCTACCTGAGCCACGAAAGGCATTAAATTATCTGGAACTCCTCGTGGATCTTCACCGATCAATCCACTGACATGAGCACCTACCGGGTTGAAATAGCGTAGAATGCTGATCCGGAAAGAATCATCGCTGTGATGAAGATCGCGCAGAATCTCTTCGACCATCAGCTTGCTGCGTCCATAAGGGTTGGTGGGCGAAAGCGGATGGCTCTCTGTCAGTGGCAGTTGAATCGGATCACCATAAACAGTAGCTGAAGAACTGAATACCAGGGTTTTTACACCACACTCCTGCATTGCTTCAAGTAGGCGCAGCGTACCAACAACGTTATTATCGTAATAAGAAAGTGGCTGTTCAACCGATGCTCCAACTGCTTTTAGGCCAGCAAAGTGAATGACAGCATTTGCTTTACTCTGCTGCAGAGCAGTTACCAGTGCAGCGCGATCGCGACAATCACCTCGCACTAATCCCGGTTTTCTGCCGGTAATCTGTTCCACTCGCGCTAGAGCTTCAGAGCTGCTATTGCAGAAATTATCAAATACTGTGACATCAAAACCCGCATTAAGCAATTCAACGCAAGTATGTGATCCAATATAACCGGCACCTCCTGTGACAAGAATCATGGTTATATGCCTCAACTAGAGATTATGGATTCACTCAAAATCATTTCATTTCCCCTCACGTAAATTAAGGTTACTTCTGTTACTTCTATTTACAAAAGTGTTTCATAAAGCTTGCCACAAAATAATCAAGTGAACTTGTCGGCAGCTGATTGATGCCTGCTGCAGCCTTGCGTCCACCACCTGTCTCAAATTGAAGACAAAGCATATCAGCGCCCTGCGGATTAGCTATTGATGCTCGCACACTAACCGTATAATTCCCGGATTGATTCGGTGTAATCACTGCATGAGCACATTCTGGGTTTTCGTTTGCCAATTTATTGGCAAAATTACCACTGACTCGTCTCGCCCAAGGTGCGTCCGGGAACAAATAGATTGCACCGCGATCATCTTCCATTAATGGCCGCAGTGAATTCGCCAGATTCATATCGTCTCTCAAACCTAAAGCAAGTTTCGTAAAGACAGCCGCTTCAGCGATAAAATCAAATGGATTTATATAAGGCTCTATTTCCCCATACAGCTCTGCTGGATGAAAATGCAGATCATGCAGACTGTCCCCATAACCATTGTAATTTAGATATTCACCCAAACGGGAAAGTTTCTCTGCTTCCGATTCATCAAGACCTGCCGAGGTCGCAAGAATATGAGCTTTATGTATGAGGTTATCACCAAAAGCAGCAACAATTGCCCACAAATGAAATTTCCCCTCCAAATACCGGTCAACCAGAATACTGGTACATACCTCGGCAGATAAATCAATGTGCGTAATCAGGTTGCGATGTTGCGGTATTTCTCCCGCATGATGATGATCGAAATATTCAACCTTTACTCCCGCTTCCAGCAGACGCATAAGTCCCTTGCGATTGCTATCCAACGAAATATCGAGCACTATCACCCGATCACCTGCATCAGCCTCTACCCGATCTAGCAACTTAATATCACGCTTGACCCCTGTGATCAAGCTGGCAGTTGTTGGGTTTGCCAGCCTATGCTGATGCAGTGCGCACAATCCATCAGCATCACCATTAAACACATAGTAATGATTCATATTGATATTATAAGTAATCTTCCATACAGATCATCCGGTTATAAAGATTCTTCAGTAATTAGAACAGCATACGAGCTAAGTCTGATCAAGCACACCTTCAGCAACCAGATAGCTAACAATCTTTTCGACTGCCTGCTCTGGGATTTGGATAGTAGTGTCAATACGAATTTCTGCATTCTCTGGCATCTCGTAGGGTGAATCTATGCCTGTAAAGTTTTTTAATTCTCCACGTCGCATCTTCTTGTACAAACCTTTCGGATCTCTCTCTTCCGCTACGTGAATTGGCGTGTCGATAAATATCTCAAAGAATTCCCCCTGCTCTACCAGTTCTCTTGCCATCCTACGTTCAGAACGGAACGGCGAGATAAAAGATACTAGAACAATCTGCCCTGCATCGACCATCAACTTGGCAACTTCACCGATACGACGAATATTTTCAACCCGGTCTACCTCCGTAAAGCCAAGATCCTTATTGAGACCATGACGTATATTATCTCCATCAAGCAGATAAGTATGCTTGCCTAATGAATAGAGCTTCTTCTCAACAAGATTGGCAATTGTCGACTTACCACTGCCAGACAATCCTGTGAACCAGAGTATAAAAGGTTTCTGTCCTTTAATTGCAGCATGTGCCTGCTTATTGACATTGATTGCCTGCCAATGAATATTTTGCGATCGGCGTAAAGCAAAATGCAGCATACCCGCACCAACCGTATTATTGGTCAGACGATCAATCATAATGAAGCCACCAGTATCACGGTCTTCTTTATAGGGATCAAATGCGATCAACTGATCGCAACTCAGATTACAGACACCAATTTCGTTAAGTTCCAATTTCGTGACAGCGACATGCTCTAGCGTATTGACGTTAACCTTATATTTAAGCACAGAGATATTTGCTGTTACAGTTCTTGTTCCAATCTTCAGCAAATAAGGTCTTCCTGGGAGCATGGGTTCATCAGACATCCATACGACTGTTACTTCAAATTGATCTGCCACCCCCGGTGGTGAATCAGTTGCTGCGATAATATCACCCCGGCTGATATCGATTTCATCTGTAAGCGTAAGCGTGATAGACTGCCCTGAAACAGCCAGCCCAAGATCTCCGTCACTGGTTACGATACGTGCGACACGACTCTCTCTGCCAGATGGCAAAACGCGAATTGAGTCACCAGGCTGGATACTGCCACGGACAACGATGCCAGAGAAACCACGAAAATCCAGATTGGGACGATTCACCCATTGCACAGGCATGCGAAAGATTCCAGATTTCTCAACCGGGTCTTCCACCTTTATGTTCTCAAGATACCCCATCAATGTTTCCCCGTGATACCAAGGTGTGTTCGTACTCGGCGCAGTGATGTTATCGCCTTTCAGGGCAGACATAGGGATTGTAACTATATTCTGCAGACCTATCTCTCTTGCAAAAATACGGTATTCAGTATCAATCCTGTTATAAATTTCTTCCGAGTACCCCACCATATCCAGCTTATTAATCGCCAGCACGACATGATGAATCCCGATTAACGAAACCAGATAGCTATGCCGGCGAGTCTGCGTCAGTACACCTTTACGGGCATCGATAAGAATAATCGCAACATCGGCCGTTGAAGCACCAGTGAACATATTACGCGTATACTGTTCATGTCCAGGAGTGTCTGCTACGATAAACTTTCGCTTATCAGTCGAAAAGAAACGATACGCCACATCAATGGTAATGCCTTGCTCACGCTCTGCCGAAAGTCCATCAACCAGAAGAGCAAAATCCAAGTCACCCGCTTGCGTACCTACTTTTTTTGAATCTACTTCCAATTGAGCCAATTGGTCTTCGAACAACATCTTTGACTCATAAAGTAACCGTCCGATCAGTGTACTTTTCCCGTCATCAACACTCCCGCAGGTGATAAAACGTAGCAGGCTCTTATTTTCATGAGTTCTTAAATATAATTCAATATCTTCTGCAATTAAATCAGACACATGCGCCATTAAAAGTACCCCTCCTGTTTCTTTTTCTCCATCGAGCCTGCAGAATCATGATCTATGAGACGACCCTGCCGTTCAGATGTTCTTGCAAGCAGCATTTCCTGAATTATTGACGTCAAAGAACTTGCTTCACTTTCAATTGCCCCTGTTAAAGGATAGCAACCCAGTGTGCGAAAACGTACTTTCTTCATCATGGGAAGCTCTCCCTTCTGCATTGGCAAACGATCATCATCCACCATAATCAATATTCCATCTCTCTCTACTACAGGACGTTCCTTCGCAAAATACAACGGAACTATTGGTATATTATTCAGGTAGATATACTGCCAAATATCGAGCTCTGTCCAATTAGAAAGAGGAAATACCCGAATACTCTCACTTTTATGCTTACGGGTGTTATACAAGCGCCAGAGTTCGGGACGCTGCAACTTTGGGTCCCATCGATGTTGAGCCGACCGGATTGAAAAAATACGCTCCTTCGCACGCGATTTTTCTTCATCCCGGCGTGCGCCTCCAAACGCAACATCAAAACCGTATTTATCAAGCGCCTGTTTCAAGCCTTCTGTCTTCCAGATATCGGTATGAATCGCAGAACCATGTGTAAATGGATTAATTCCCTTCTCAATTCCAGTGGGATTAATGTGAACGATTAGCTCAAGCCCGAGCTTGTTCGCCATCACATCACGAAATTCAATCATCTCTTTGAATTTCCACGTTGTATCGATATGCAGCAGCGGAAAAGGTAGTTTCGAGGGATAAAATGCTTTTACTGCAAGATGCAGCATCACTGCACTATCCTTACCGATGGAATAGAGCATTACCGGATGCTCGCACTCCGCAACAACCTCCCGCATGATTTGAATACTCTCCGCTTCAAGGCGTTGTAAGTGTGTCAACATTGTCAATAAGTTCCTTAATTATTAAAACATGGTACAAGCTTATATTAATGTATTTTTGGATTCTTGGTTGCGAAATAAATTATCCTTAACGCCCCCTCCTTTTCTGAAATGAAATTACCTCTGCCCCGAATGGCACTTACTTAAGGCAATCGTCAGGATTCTTCGTCATTCCCGCGCAGGCGGGAATGACGGGATGCTGTGCTTTTGTGGCATAAGCAGTGAATTGATTGAGTAGTGCCCTTTAAGTAAGTACCATTCACCTCTGCCCCCTGCTCTCCCTCTTGTTCTTTAATGCTTGCCACACTGTTCGAACATCAACAAGCTTATGACGAATCAACAGTGTAATGGCAATCTCTTCAATGGCCGCATAAAGGCAGAATAAGGCAGCTATTCTAAAGGGCCAGTCGAGTAACCCGGCAAAAAGTAAAACATAACCTAAAACGGTTATAGCCACAGCCAGTTTTACACTCCACGTATGGTAGCTTATAACTGCATGAAATTTAATGAAACCTATGAGTACTGGCAGTGTAAAACTAAGAACAATGATAATAAAATAAAGCTTTTCTCGTTGTATGATGTCCGGCCATAATATCCAGGAACAGATCGCCATCGTTGAATAGATGATAAAATCACCCCAACTATCAAGACGAGAACCTAGCTCGGTTATCTGTCTCAGTGTCCTGGCAAGAAAACCATCAAGCACATCCGTAAACACTGCAAATAATAATACCCCAATAAACCAGTATGGCTGCTGAGTAAGTGCAAAGTAAAACAGTACTGGCGCCATCAATATCCGAATTAGGCTAACCAAGTTAGGCAGATTGACTATTTGATCTTTGACGTGGCTCATAATGACCATCGTAAGACAATTAAAATTAATAGGATCTTTAACGCCCCCCAAGCGATAAAGAACATGAGTCATTGCCATATCAATAATGATGAAGATAAAAACCAGCAATATTGTAGAAGAAATCGGGTGCTGATTTTATATAATGTCAATTATACGCAAATGTGTGAACCATACTGATCAATCTTA
>CXWL01004501.1_pt1 | contig 14499 bp, 14 predicted proteins | sample 590931 | NCBI WGS metagenome assembly CXWL01 (sample SAMEA3498368, study PRJEB10139) | groundwater metagenome | biome: water well; material: biofilm material | place: Germany | collected 2015-04-27 | reverse complement strand
CTGCTCGAGCCGGCGCGCGCGCAGTGGAGCGGCGCCGTGCTGGTGGCGGCCACCGTGCTGGCGATGCTGAGGACGCGCCTGAGCCCGCTGTGGCTGATCGCCGCCGGCGCCGTGGCAGGCGCCGCCGGCTGGGTCTGAGCCGGCCTACTTGGTGCCGAAGATCTTGTCGCCCGCGTCGCCCAGGCCCGGGATGATGTAGCCCACCTCGTTGAGATGGCTGTCGATGGCAGCCGTCCAGCAGCGCACGTCGGGGTGCGCCGCCTCCAGGGCGCGTATGCCCTCGGGCGCCGCCACCAGCACCAGCGCTCGGATATCCCTGCAGCCGCGGCTCTTCAGCAGGTCCACGGTGGCAATCATCGAGCCGCCTGTGGCCAGCATCGGGTCCACCACCAGCGCCGTGCGCTCGTCCAGGTGGCCGACAAAGCGATCGATATAGTGCTCGGGCTTGAGCGTCTCGTGGTTGCGCGCCAGGCCGACCACGCTGACCTTGGCGTTGGGGATCATGTCCAGCACGCCATCGAGCATGCCCAGGCCGGCGCGCAGGATCGGCACCACGGTGACCTTGCGGCCCGCGATCTGCTCGATCTCGATGACCCCGCTCCAGCATTCGATGCTCGTCTTCTCGAGCGGAAAATCCGCCGTCGCCTCGTAGGCCAGCAGGCGCCCGAGCTCATTCGTCAGCTCGCGGAATTTCTTCGTCGAGATGGTGTGCTCGCGCAGCAGTCCCACCTTGTGGCGCACGAGCGGATGGTTGAGGGCGATGACGGGCATGGTGCGGGCTCGGCTGGTGGGGTGCGGGCAGTGTAGCCAGCGCGCTGCGAGGCCGGCAGCACATGTGATGACCGCGTTACCGATCCTGGGCGCTGCCAGCCGCGCGCCGCTGGCGCAGCGCCTCGTACAGGCAGACGCCCGCTGCCACCGAGACATTCAGGCTCTCGACCGCGCCCTGCATGGGGATGCGCACCAGTTCGTCGCAGCTCTTGCGCGTGAGCTGGCGCATGCCGGTGCCCTCGGCGCCCAGCACCAGGGCCAGCGGGCCGCTGCAGTCCAGCTCGTAGATCGTTCGCGGAGCGTCGTCGGCGAGGCCGACGATGCGGATATCGCGCTCCTTCAGTTCGGCCAGGGAGCGCGCCAGGTTGGTCACCATCAGGTAGGGCACCGTCTCGGCCGCGCCGCTGGCGACCTTGGCCACGGTGGCATTGAGGCCCACGGCGTGGTCCTTGGGCGCCAGCACGGCATGTGCGCCGGCGCCGTCGGCCACGCGCAGGCAGGCGCCCAGGTTGTGCGGGTCGGTCACGCCGTCCAGCACCAGCAGCAGCGGTGCGCCCGGCACTTCGTCCAGCACTTCATCCACCGAATGGCGTGCCGCCAGCGGCGTGACGCGCGCCACCACGCCCTGGTGGCGCGGCGTGCCGGCGAGGCCGGCCAGCCGCTCGGCATCGGTTTCCACCAGTTTGGCGCCGGCGTCGTGCACGCGCTGCACAAACTGCCGCATGCGGGCATCGCGCCGGCTGGCATCGACGTGGATTTCAGTGATCGACTGCGGCGCTGTCTTCAGCCGCACCGTGACGGCATGAAAGCCGAACAGGACCTTGGTGCTCATCGGCCTATCGTAGCGGCCGCTGCCGACGCCGCTGCCAACGCCGCTACCACAGCCCGAGCGTGCGGCCGCCGAGCAGGATGCCGATCAGCAGCGGCTGGTGCAGCATGTAGATGCTGAGCGGCCAGCGCCCCAGCAGTGCCAGCGGTTGCAGCACAGGCGGCACGGCGCCGGCAAGCAGCGCGGGCCGCTGCCGCAGCAACCCCTGCCCCGCCGCCAGACCCCAAAGCACGACGCCCAGCCAGGGCAGCACGGGCACCCAGTCTTCGGTGATCGGTTTGTGCGTGACGAGGCCCAGCCACAGCGCATAGGGCGCATCAAAGGCAGGGTGCTGCAGCACCTGCGGCACGATCAGGGCCACCGCCCCCAGCAGCCACAACCCGCCGCGCAACGGGGCCAGCAGCCGGCACAGGATGAGCATCACCGCAATGCCGTGCAGCACGCCAAAGCTGATCCAGCTCTTGGGGAACATCAACGCCGAGCCCAGGCTCACCAGCAGCGCGCAGCCCGCCACCTGGGCCCAGCGGCGCCAGAATCGTGGCCAGCCCTGGGCGGCGTGCAAGGCCAGCGCCTGCCCGAGCCCGGCGCTGAAGAGAAACAGGCTGACGATGCAGGTGCGCTGGGTGGTCCAGAAAACGTCGCGCTGGAAGTGCTGCCGTGGCTCCAGCAGGCCGTAGAAATTGAGATCGAAGGCGAAGTGGAACAGCACCATCCAGACGATGGCCGCGCCGCGCAATGCATCCAGCCGATCGCAGCGCGACGCGGTCATTCGGACTTCTCGTAGATATCGGCAAAGCGCTGCCCATCCCAGGCATAGAGCAGGTAGGCGGCGTGCAGGCAGCGGCTGGCGCCGCGCGGCGAGAACAGCCCCACGCACTGCCCGCGCTCATGCCGCACGCTGCGGTAGGCCACGCCGGCCGATCCGGCGCCATGCAGCCGCGCACCCAGGGCCTGCGCGGCACCGTAGTCGCTGGCGTCATAGACGGCAGGCGCCACCACGCCGGCGGGCCGCAGGTCATGCAGCCGGGCCTCGATGGCCACGTGGTACAGGCGCATCGGCAGGTGCAGCAGCCCTTGTTGCGTGGCGGCCAGGAAGCGACCGTGGTGATAGCGCGTCTCGGCCACCGCCGTGGCGCGGTCATGCGCGGCGTAGAAGACGCCGTAGGCACCATTGGAGAACCGGCTGCCCAGCACGTTGACATGCGTGAAGGCGGCCATGACCGGCCCGCTGCCGGGGCCGAAGATGCGCGCCGCCGGCGGCACCCGCTCGATCTGGCCGAGCTCGTCGCGCACGCGCTCGTTGGTCATGGCTTCCAGTGCATACAGCGCATCAAAGTCCTCGGCGTCGGCCACCCGGTCGAACAGCGTCACTGCCGGGTGGCGCGTGGGCACGATGCGGCAGGCCTGCTGCCAGCGCAGCCGGCGCACCGCGGGTTCTTGCACCGGCATCAGGACCACCCGCCGCCGCGCACGCCGTCGAGATAGCGGCGCACCAGGTTCAGGTCGCTCACGTTGCCGGCCAGCATGCGCGCCAGCGCGCTGCGCCCACCGAAAGGCGCCGCGCTGTTGGGCTGGCGCACCCAGGCGTCGGCGGCCGCCGCATCGGGCAGCAGGATCTGCAAGCTCTTGTAGACACCCAGCAGGTTGGACAGGCGCTCCAGCGTATCGCGCGGCAGCGCCACCCGGTCAGGCTGCTTGCGCCAGGCAAAGTAGGTCGAGCGCGGCGGCTGCCCCAGCAGGCGCAACTGCTCGTCCACCGTCAGGCCCCAAGCCTGCGCGACGCGCAAAGGCGCGCAGGCCAGCGCCGGCGAGGCGCTCGGGGCTGATCTCGGCGGGCGCCGCGGGGCGCGGGACGGCGCTCATGGCAATAATCCAATACCAGACATACCGTCAATATTAGTCCATCTTTGCACTTTTGCCGGCTGGTCGCGCGGCGGCGCATCGATGGCCCCGCTTCAGCGCCCGTCGTCGTCGCTGCCCGGGTGGCCGCCGCGCCACATCGAGCGCATCAGCCACAGCCCGCCGACCACCGCGCCGGCAAAACCCAGCAGGCCGAAGGCGGGCAGGCCGAGCAGCGTCGGCCCGCCGCCGACCGTCATCACGATCGACGAGCCGATGATCAGCGCTGCCACCACCAGCGCCAGCGCCAGCCGGTTGGCGGCGCGGTCGAGCTGGTCGCCGGCACGCTTGAGATGCGCGATCTCGACGCCCACCTGCAGGCGGCCTTCGCGCGCCCGCCGCAGCAGCTGCGACAGGTCACCCGGCAGCCGCCCGGCGTCGGCCAGCGTCTGGCGCAGTGCCTGCCAGCCGCGCAGCGCCAGCGCCTGCGGCCGGTAGCGCGCGCGCACCACCTCGCGCAGCAGCGGCAAGGCCTCGCCCGCCATGTGGAAGTCGGGGTCCAGGCCGCGGCCCATGCCTTCGAGCGAAATGAAAGCCTTGATCAGCAGCGCCAGGTCGGCCGGCAGGGCCAGCCGGTGCTCGCGCAGGATGGTCGTCACCTCGGCCAGCATCTGGCCCAGGTTCAACTGCGCCAGCGAGGTGCCGTGGTATTGATCGACAAAGGCCTCGATCTCGTCCTCCAGCGTCGAGAGCCGCGCGGCGCGCTGGTCGTCGGTCCAGTTCAGCAGCACCTCGGCCACCTGCTGCGGCCGCCGCTCGACCAGGCCCAGCAGCAGTTGCAGCAGGTCGTCGCGCCGCCGCGGCGAGAGGCGGCCGACCATGCCGAAATCGATGAATGCGATGCGGTTGCCGGGCAGGTAGAAGACGTTGCCCGGGTGCGGGTCGGCGTGGAAGAAGCCGTCCTCGACGATCATCTTCAGCACCGCATGCGCGCCGCGCTGGGCCAGCACGCGGCGGTCGAGCCCGGCCGGCCCGATGCGGTCCAGCGCCTCGCCGGGGATGCCATCGATGTGGTCCTGCACGTTGACGCGCTCGCCGGTGTAGGCCCAGTGCACGCGGGGAATCACGATCTCGCCCAGGCCGGCCAGGTTGGCGGCGATGCGCTCGGCGTTGCGGCACTCCGCGGCCAGGTCGAGCTCGCGGCGCAGCGAGCGGGCAAACTGGCGCACCAGCTGGCGCGGCCGATACGGCCGCAGGGCCGGCCATTCGGTGTCGCCCAACGCCGCCAACCGCTCGAGCAGCCGCAGGTCGGCCTCGATCACCTCGCGGATGGCGGGGCGGCGGATCTTGACGACGACCTCGGTGCCGTCATGCAGCCGGGCGCGGTGCACCTGCGCAATCGACGCGGCGGCCAGCGGCTCGGCGTCGAAGCGTGCGAAGACGGCATCGGGTTCGCCCCCCAGGTCCTCGCGCAACTGCGCCAGCAGGTCTGGCAGTGGCACGGCGGGAACGCGGCTGTGCAGCCTGGCGAACTCGGCGATCCACTCGGGCCCGAACAGGTCGGCCCGCCCGGCCATGATCTGGCCCAGCTTGACGAAGGTCGGGCCCAGCTCTTCGAGTGCGCGCCGCAACTGGACGGGCGGCTCGAGCCGTGCCAGTTCGCCCGCGCCGTCCAGGTGCAGCACGTGGCCGGCGCGCGCCAGGATATCGGCCAGCCCCATCCTGTGCACGGCGTCGCCGAGGCCGTGGCGCATGAAAACGGCAGCGATCTCATGCAGGCGGCCGAGATCACGAGCGGTGCCGAGCGTGTCGATCAGCATGGCGTCGAGTATGCGGCAGCGCGTGGAAACGGCGCCGTGCCTATTCGGTGACCGCTTCGTTCACGATGGTGGTGGCGGTGGCGCGGCCACGGACCCCGGACGAGGGTCATCGGCGTAGCGGCCGCCTGCGGCCGCCTGCTCGACCAGCATCGCCGCCGGCGCGAAGCGCGGACCGTAGCTCGCCGCCAGTTCGCGGGCGCGGGCCACGAAGGCGGCCGCCCCCATCGCATTGATGAATTGCAGCGCGCCGCCGTGGAAGGGCGCAAAGCCCCAGCCGAAGATGGAACCGATATTCGCCTCGGCCACCGAGCGCAGCACGCCCTCTTCGAAGCAGCGCGCGGCCTCGTTGGCCTGGGCAAACAGCAGGCGGTCGATCAGCTCGCGCTGCGCGGGCTGATCGGCCACCACGGGGTACAACGCACCCAACCCGGGCCACAAGCGCCTGCCCTCGTTGCCATCGCCGGCGGGCCAGTCGTAGAAGCCCACGCCGGCCTTCCTGCCCACGCGGCCGATCGCGCACAGCGCGCGCACGACGGCCATGCCCGGGTGCTCGGTCCACGGTTTGCCCTCGGCGGCCAGATCCTTGCGGGTCTGCTCGGCGACGTGCAGGCTCAAGGACAGCGATACCTCATCCTGCAGCGCCAGCGGCGGCATCGGCATGCCGGCCTGCAGGCCCGCCACCTCGATGCTGCGCGGGTGCACGCCCTCCTGCAGCATCGCGATGCCTTCCATCACATAGCAGCCGAAGACGCGGCTGGTGTAGAAGCCGCGCGAGTCGTTGACCACGATCGGCGTCTTGCCGATCTGCACGACGTAGTCGAAGCCGCGCGCCAGTGTCTCGTCGCTGGTCTGCGCACCGACGATGATCTCCACCAGCGGCATCCTTTGCACCGGGCTGAAGAAATGCAGGCCGATGAAGTGCTGCGGCCGCTGGCTGGCCAGCGCCAGGCCGGTGATCGGCAGGGTGGAGGTGTTGGAGGCGAATACCGCGCCGGGCGCCAGCACGGCCTCGGCCTGCCTCGTCACATCCGCCTTGACGGCGCGGTCTTCGAAGACCGCTTCGATGACCAGATCACAGCCCGCCAGCAGGGCGTAGTCAGCCGCGGGCGTGATGCGCGCGAGCAGCGCTTCGCGCTGCGCGGGCGTGCTGCGGCCGCGCTGCACCGCCTTGTCGAGCAAGGCTTGCGCGTGCGCCTTGCCGCGCTCGGCGGCCTCCTGACTGGTATCCAGCAGCACCACCTCGATGCCGGCCTGCGCCGATATATGGGCGATGCCCGCGCCCATCATCCCGGCGCCCAAAATGCCGAGCTTGCGCACGCCCGAAGCCGGCACGCCCTGGGGCCGCGAGGCGCCCTTCTTGATGGCATTCAACTGGTACCACAGCGTGCCGATCAGGTTGCGCGATTCGGGGCTCATGGCGCAGGCCGCGAAGTAGCGGCTCTCGACCACGCTGGCGGCGTCGAAGTCGAGCAGGCCGCCTTCGAATACCGAGCTCATGATGTGCTGGATGGCCGGGTAGTTGCCCCAACTCCTGGCCGCCGCCACGCTGGGCGCCAGCGCAAATAGCTGCGCCACGGCGGGCGATCGCGAGTCGCCGCCGGGAAAGCGGAATTTCGGCGCGTCCCATGGCTGCTTCGCCCTTGGGTTGGCCACGATCCAGGCCTTGGCCTTGGTCAGCAGGTCGTCGCGGTCGGCTGCCAATTCGGCCAACAGGCCCAGCGCCAGCGCCTCGGGCGGGCTCAGATCGCTGCCTTCGATCATGATCCGCAGCGCCTGCTGGATGCCCACCAGCCGCGGCAACCGCACGGTGCCGCCGCCGCCCGGCATGAGACCGAGCTTGACCTCGCGCTGGCCGATCTTGAGCTGCGCGTCGTCGATGGCGATGCGCGCGTGGCAGGCCAGCGCGATCTCCAGCCCGCCGCCCAACGCGTGGCCGTTGATGGCTGCGACCACCGGCTTGCCTTGCAGCTCCAGCCGGCGCAACACGGCCTTCATGGCCATCGTGGCTTCAAAGGCCTGCTCGGGCCGTGTCCAGGCCGACATCCGGTCGATATCGCCACCGGCGCAGAAATCGGCCTTGGCCGAGGTCAGGATCAGTCCCTTGATCGAAGCCTCGCTCGACAGCCGATCGACGGCCTGCGCAATGCCGGCCATCAAGGCCTCGCCCACCACATTCGTGGCGCGGCCGGGCAGTTCCAGGGTGGCGACGGCGATGCCGTCGCTGCCCACTTGGAGCTTCACTGCGGTCATCGTCAGACCCTTTCGATGAGGGTGGCGATGCCCATGCCGCCACCCACGCACAGGGTGGCACAGCCGGTGCTGAGGCCGCGCCGCTCCAGCTCGTCGAGCAAGGTGCCCAGGATCATGCAGCCGGTGGCCCCCAGCGGGTGACCCATGGCGATGGCACCGCCGTTGACGTTGACGCGCTCGGCATCGACGCCCAGGTCGCGCGCGGTCTTCATCGGCACCACGGCAAAGGCCTCGTTGATTTCCCACAGGTCGATATCGCGCGCCTGCATGCCGGCGCGCGCCAGCGCCTTGCGGCAGGCCGGCGTGGGCCCGGTGAGCATGATCGTCGGCTCGGAGCCGACCACCGCCGCCGCACGGATGCGCGCGCGCGGCTTGAGGCCGGCCCGGGCGCCGCCACGTGCGCTGCCCACCAGCATCAGCGCCGCGCCATCGACCACACCCGACGAATTGCCGGCATGGTGGATATGCTCGATGCACTCGACGGTGGTGTACTTGCGCAGTGCGGTGGCGTCGAAGCCGAGGCCGCCCATCATCGCGAAGCTCGGCTCCAGCCGGGCCAGCGCCTCGAGGCTGGCGTGCTCGCGGATGGTCTCGTCGTGCGCAAGCATCAGCAGCCCGGCGATATCGTGCACCGGCACGATGCTGCGACCAAACCGCCCCTCGGCGCGCGCCTCCGCCGCGCGCTGGTGCGAACGCAGGGCATAGGCATCCACGTCGGCCCGGCCCCAGCCCTCGAGCGTGGCGATCAGGTCGGCGCCCACGCCCTGCGGCACGAACCCGAGCTTGTGGTTGATGCGCGGGTCCATGAACCAGGCCCCGCCGTCGCTGCCCATCGGCCAGCGGCTCATGCTCTCGACGCCGCCACCCACCACCAGATCTTCAAAGCCGCCGGCCACCTTGGCGGCGGCCAGGTTGACCGATTCCAGGCCGCTGGCGCAGAAGCGGCTCTGCGTGAGGCCGGCAACGGTCTGCGCCCACCCGGCATCCAGCACCGCGGTGCGCGCGATATCCGCGCCCTGCTCGCCCACCGGCGTGACGCAGCCCAGCACCACGTCGTCCACCAGCCCGGTGTCGAGCTGGTTGCGCTCTTGCAGCGCCCGCAGCAAGGTGCGCAGCAGCCACACCGGCGTGGCCTGGTGCAAGCCACCATCGCGCTTGCCCCGGCCACGCGGCGTGCGCACATGGTCGTAGATGTAGGCGCCGGACATGGTTTGCTCCCTGCTGGCCTGCTCAACGTGTATCGAGCTGCTTGCGCACGGTGGCGTTGATCACGCGCAGCTCGGCCAGCGTGGCCTCGATATGCGCGCGCCGGGTTTCCAGATGCACGATCGCGATATCGGTGCGCTCCAGCACAAACCGCAGTTGGCGCACCCGGCCTTCGCCATGCGCGCCATACAGATCGAGGTAGTGCTTGATCTCGGCCAACGAGGCGCCGATGGCCTTGGAGCGCAGGATCAACGCCAGCCGGGCGCGGTCTCTGCGCGTATAGACGCGGGCGCCATTGACGCGCCGCGGGCTGAGCAGCGCCTTGTCTTCATAGAAGCGGATCGTGCGCAGCGTGATGCCGAATTCACGGCACAGCTCGGTGATGCCGAAGATCTCACCGGGGGCTTCCTCGCGGTGCGAGGCCACGACCTCGTGGGCGCTGGCAGTGGCGCTGGCACTGGCGCTGGCGGCCTGCGCCCGGCGGGTCGGCGCGAGAACGGTATTCACACCACGCGCTGCGGTTTCAGCGCCACACCATCGGCGCCGCAATCGAGCCCTGGGGTGGCGTCCAGGCCGCCGGCATCGCCGACCTCGGCGCTCAGGGTATCTGTGCAGGCTTGCATATCCATGGGGTCGCTCCTTGAGGGTCTGCGCATCGTAGCGATGACATCTGCCGCAATCATGCGCGTAATTCCCTAGATGTGATCGTGTTGACGTTAACGTCACCCTACCGCCTAATGCGGGATCTCGCCATCCGCACGAGCCCCCATGCCCGAGCCTGCCAGCGCACCCTCGCCCTACCTCAGCATCTTCCGCCCGGGCCTGTTTGCCGGCCAGGTGGTGTGGGTCACGGGCGGCGGCAGCGGCATCGGCCGCTGCGTGGCGCACGAGCTGGCCGCGCTGGGCGCCACCGTGGTGATCAGCGGGCGCACGCCGGACAAGCTGGCCGCGGTGGCCGCCGAGATCGCGCAGGACGGCGGCGTCTGCCACGCCATCGCCGTGGATATCCGCGATGAAGACGCGGTGCACGCCGGCGTGGCCGCCGTGATCGCCAGGCACGGCCCGGTGGCCGGGCTCGTCAACAACGCGGGCGGGCAGTTCGCGGCGCCGCTGGCGACGATCAGCAAGAAGGGATTCGACGCGGTGCTGGCCAACAACCTCACCGGCGGCTTCCTGATGATGCGCGAGCTGTTCAACCAGTGCATGCAGGCGCGCGGCGGCGCCATCGTCAATATGACCGCCGATTTCCGCAACGGCATGCCGGGCATGGGCCACAGTGGCGCGGCGCGCGCCGGCATGAGCAACCTGACAGCCACCGCCGCCTTTGAGTGGGCCCATGCCGGCGTGCGCGTCAATGCCGTGGCACCGGGCTGGATCGCCTCCAGCGGCATGGACACCTATGGCGGCGCCATGCGCGCCTTCATCCCCCAGCTCAAGAACCACGTGCCGCTGCGGCGCATGGGGGTCGAGGCCGAGGTCAGCGGCGCCATCGTCTTCCTGCTCTCGCCGGCCGCCAGCTTCATCACCGGCGTCACGCTGCAGATCGACGGCGCGGCCTCGCTGGGCAGCGGCATCTTTCCGCTCGGGCCCGAGGCCAGGTCAGCACCCTACGGCGGCTTTCACCGCGCCGTGGTGCCAGAGGTGCTGAAGTAATGCCCGCGCTCGACTCGCGGCTCGACGTCGGCTGCGCCACGTTTGCAGCCAATGCCCGGCGCATGCAGGCGCGGCTGGACGAGGTGCGCGCGCTGGAGGCCGCGGTGGTGGCCGAGTCCGCCTCCAAGCGCGCCCGCTTCGAGGCACGCGGCCAGTTGCTGCCGCGCGAGCGCGTGGCGAGGCTGATCGACCGCGGCAGCGATTTCCTGGAGCTCAGCCCGCTGGCCGGCCTGGGCATGCACGACGACGACGGCAAGGCCGGCGTGCAGGGCGGTGGCTCCATCATCGGCATCGGCGTGGTCGCCGGCAAGCGCGTGCTGGTCTCGGCCAGCGACAGCGCGGTCAAGGGCGGCACGGTTGCACCGATGGGCCTGAAGAAGGCCCTGCGTTCGCAGGAGCTGGCGCGCGAGAACAAGCTGCCGCTGATCGCACTGGTCGAGAGCGGCGGCGCCAATCTGATGTACCAGGCCGAGATCTTTGTCGATGGCGGGCGCACCTTTGCCAACCAGGCGCGGCTGTCGGCCGCGGGCATCCCGCAGATCGCCGTGGTGCACGGCGCCTCCACCGCTGGCGGCGCCTACCTGCCGGGCCTGAGCGACTACATCGTCCTCGTGCGCGGCCGCTCCAGCATCACGCTGGCCGGCGCGCCGCTGGTCAAGGCCGCCATCGGCGAAGACGCCAGCGATGAAGAGCTGGGTGGCGCGCTGATGCACGCCCGCATCACCGGACTGGGCGAATACCTGGCCGAAGACGATGCCCACGCCATCGCCCTCACGCGCGAGCTGGTGGACAAGCTGGGGTGGGATGCGGCAGCCGCCGTGCCGCAGGCACCCGAGCCGCTGTTTGCGGTGGCCGAGTTGATCGGCGTGGTGCCGGCCGACGAGCGCGAGCCGTACGACATGCGCGAGGTCATCGCCCGCGTCGTGGATGGCTCGGACTGGCTGGAGTTCAAGGCTCCCTACGCCACCGATACGCTGTGCGGCCACGCCCGCATCCACGGCCATGCGGTGGGGCTGATCGGCAACAACGGGCCGATCCAGCCGCAGGGCTCGGGCAAGGCGGCGCAGTTCATCCAGCTCTGCGATCAATCGGGCACGCCGCTCGTCTTCCTGCAGAACACCACCGGCTATATGGTGGGCAAGGCGGCCGAACACGCGGGCGCCATCAAGCACGGCAGCAAGATGATCCAGGCGGTGGCCAATGCCCGCGTGCCCAAGTTCACCGTGGTGCTGGGCGGCAGCTACGGCGCCGGCAACTACGGCATGTGCGGGCGCGGCTTCGACCCGCGCTTCATCTTCAGCTGGCCCAGCGCACGCACGGCGGTGATGGGCGGCGCACAGGCGGCGCGGGTGATGGATATCGTCAACCGCAACAAGCTGGAGCGCCTGGGCCTGCCCGCCGACGATGGCGCCCTGGCCGCCCTGAGCGACGCCTTGCGTCAGCGTCTCGACGCCGAGAGCACGGCCCTCTTTGGCACCGCGCGGCTGTGGGACGACGGCATCATCGACCCGCGCGATACGCGCCGCATCCTGGGCCTGTGCCTGGCCATCGTGGCCGAAGCCGGGCAGCGCACGCTGCGGCCGAATACCTTTGGTGCGGCGCGCTTTTGACGCCTGCGATGGGAGCGAGCCATGAACTTCACGCCCGAACACCGCCAGCTCGAAGATACCGTCATCCGGTTCTGCGACAAGGAGCTCAACCCGCATATCGCCCAGTGGGAGGCGGCAGGGCAGTTTCCCAGCCATGAAGTCTTCAAGAAGCTCGGCAATCTGGGGCTGCTGGGGCTGAAATACCCCGAAGAATTTGGCGGCGCGGGCCTCGACTTCAGCTACTCGATGGTGATGGCCGAGGCGCTCGGCCAGTGCAACTGCGGCGGCGTGCCGATGGCCATCGGCGTGCAGACCGATATGGCCACGCCGGCCCTCGCGCGCTTCGGCAGCGACGACTTGCGCCGCGAGTTCCTCGCCCCCACCCTCAGCGGCGACTTTGTCGCCTGCCTGGGCGTCAGCGAGCCCGGCGGCGGCTCCGACGTGGCGGCCCTCAAGACCAGCGCCAAACGTGAAGGCGGCACCGCTGGCGGCGACTACCTCATCAACGGCAGCAAGATGTGGATCACCAACGGCATGCAGGCCGACTGGTGCTGCCTGCTGGCCAATACCTCCGAGGGTCCGGCGCACAAGAACAAGAGCCTGATCGTGGTGCCGATGGACGCGCCCGGCATCACGCGCCAGAAGATCAGCAAGCTCGGCATGCACAGCTCCGACACCGCGCAACTGTTCTTCGACAACGTGCGCGTGCCCAGGCGCAACCTGATCGGCCAGGAAGGCCTGGGCTTCACCTTCCAGATGCTGCAGTTCCAGGAAGAGCGGCTGTGGGGCGCCGCCGGTTCGCTGCGCAGCCTCGACCGGCTCATCGACCAGACCATCGACTACACGCGCCAGCGCCAGGCCTTCGGCAAGAGCATCCTCGACAACCAGGTCGTGCACTACCGCCTGGCCGAGCTGCGCACCGAGGTCGAGGCGCTGCGCGCGCTGACCTACCGCGCGGTGGCGATGTATATCGGCGGCAACGATGTGACCCGCCTCGCCAGCATGGCCAAGCTCAAGGCCGGCCGCCTGAACCGCGAAGTGGCCGATGCCTGCCTGCAGTACTGGGGCGGCATGGGCTATACCGCCGACAACCCGATCGCGCAGGCATTTCGCGATGGCCGCCTGATCTCGATCGGCGGCGGGGCCGATGAAATCATGCTCGGCATCATCTGCAAGCTCGAAGGCACGCTGCCTTCCAGGCTGGCGGCATGAGCGTGGACCTGTTGGAGTTCATGACCCTGGCGCTGCGGCGTGACGGGCCGGTGCTGCATGTCACGCTGAACCGGCCCGAGGTGCGCAATGCGATGTCGCTGGCGATGGTGCGCGAGTTGCGCGCGGTGCTGGCGCAGTCGGAGATGACAGCGGGCACGCGGGTGCTCGTGCTGCGCGGCGCCGGTGGGCACTTCTGCGCCGGCGCTGACTTGAAGGATATGGCCGAAGCCCGCATGCGGCTGGCCGGGCAGCCGAATGCGCTGCTGGATGCCAGCGCCGCATTCGGCGAACTCTGCGTTGCCTACGCCGCCACCGGCCTGGCCACGGTGGCGGTGCTCGAGGGCACGTGCATGGGCGGCGGCCTCGGGCTGGCCTGCGTGGCCGATATCGTGATCGCGGCCGACGACACGAGCTTCCGTCTGCCCGAAACGTCGCTCGGCGTGGTGCCGGCGCAGATCGCACCGTTCCTGTTGCAGCGGCTGGGCTATGCCGAGGCGCGGCGCCTGGCGGTCACCGGCGGGGGGCTGGGTGCACAGGAGGCGCTGGCGCTGCGGCTGGTGCACGAGGTCCACGCGCCTGCGCAGATCGACGCCGCGCTGGCACGCGTGCTGCAAGGCATCCTGCAGTGCGCGCCGGGCGCGGTGGCCGCCACCAAGGCGCTGATGGCCCGTGCACTCTGGCAATCGCCGGCGTCGCTGGTGCAGGAAGCGGCCGAGGTATTTGCCCGCGCCGCCTTCGGCGCCGAGGGCGTGGAGGGCAGCACCGCCTTCTTGTGCAAGCGCAAGGCGTCGTGGGTGCCGCAGTGACCTTCAACACGATCCTCATCGCCAACCGCGGCGAGATCGCCTGCCGCGTGATGCGCACGGCACACCGCCTGGGCTACCGAACGGTGGCGGTCTTCAGCGACGCCGACGCCGGCGCACCGCATGTCCTGCAGGCCGACGCCGCGGTGCGCATCGGCGGCGCGGCGGCGAGCGTGTCGTACCTGAATATCGAGGCCCTCATCGCCGCCGCGCGCCTGACCGGCGCCGACGCGGTCCACCCCGGCTACGGTTTTCTCGCCGAGCGCGCCGACTTCGCGCAGGCCTGCATCGACGCCGGCCTGGTCTTCATCGGGCCGCCGCCGGCGGCCATCCGCGCCATGGCTGACAAGGCCAGCGCCAAGCGCCGCATGCTCGCCGCCGGCGTGCCGTGTGCCCCCGGCTCGCCGGGCGGGGACCAGAGCGATGCCAGCCTCACGGCCGACGCCGCTGCGCTGGGCCCGCCACTGCTCGTCAAGGCGGTGGCCGGCGGCGGCGGCCGCGGCATGCGCCTGGTGCGTGATCTCGCC
>CXWL01115644.1_pt1 | contig 14503 bp, 9 predicted proteins | sample 590931 | NCBI WGS metagenome assembly CXWL01 (sample SAMEA3498368, study PRJEB10139) | groundwater metagenome | biome: water well; material: biofilm material | place: Germany | collected 2015-04-27 | reverse complement strand
ATGATCGATGCGTCGCATGCGAACAGCTCGAAGAAGCCGGAGAACCAGGTGCCGGTGTGCGAGTCGATTGCCGAGCAGGTGGCCGGTGGCGATGACCGCATCGTCGGCGTGATGGTGGAGTCGCACCTGGTCGGGGGACGCCAGGACCTGATTCCGGGCAAGGAGCTGGTGTATGGACAGTCGGTCACCGATGGCTGCATCGACTGGGAAAGCAGCGTGAAGGTGCTGGAGGGATTGGCGCAGGCGGTGCGCCAGCGGCGTGTGCGCCAGGACCAGTAAAGTCAAGACGGCGCGGGCGCGCCGCGCGCTTGCCCGCCCCGTCGTAGCGGCCGCTTGGCCGGCTGGTCTCCACGGTGACTTCGGGAAATTTTGGCAACGTGCGGGGCTTTTTGCGTTATCGTTACGACTTTTTCTACGGTGCAAGCCCACGCGCCGTCGTCGTCATCGCGAAACCGGCAGATCAATCATGTTAGCTTTCATCCTGCGCCGCCTCTGGCAAATGCTGCCCACCATGGCCGGCGTCGTCCTGCTGGTTTTCCTCCTGTTTAACTGGGTCGGCGGCGACCCGGCGTACATCCTGGCCGGCAAGATGTCGGATGCCGAGGCGATCGCCAACATCCGCCGCCAGCTCGGCGTCGACCAGCCCTACCATGTCCAGTTGTGGATCTTCGTAAAGCAGATCCTGACCTTCGACTTCGGCAATTCGTGGGCCACCGGCGAGAGCGTCTCGCACATCATGACGACGAGGCTGGGGCCTTCGCTGACGGTACTGATCCCGCTGACGATCCTTGAAACCGTGTTCGGCATTGCGTTGGCGCTGGCCATCGCCTTTGTGCGCGGCTCGCTGACCGACCGCGCCGTGATGATCGCCTGCACGGTCGGCATGTCGATCAGCATCCTGGTGTACATCATCGTGTTCCAGTACGGCCTCGCCTACCAACTCGGGCTGTTCCCGGTGCAGGGCTGGGGCGCCAGCCTGGGCGAGAACCTGCTGCGCTACGCGCCGCTACCGATCCTGATCGGCCTTGCGGTGTCGATCGCGCCGACGCTGCGCCTGTACCGCAGCTTCGTGCTTGACGAAGTAGGGCAGGACTACGTGCGCACCGCGCGCGCCAAGGGGCTGCCGGAACGCCGCATCATGTGGGTACACGTGCTGCGCAATGCGGCCATCCCGATCATCACCCATGTCATGGCGAACCTGCCTGCGCTGCTGATCGGCGCCTTCCTGCTCGAACGCTTCTTCGGCATTCCGGGCATCGGGCGCGAGGTGATCCTGGCGGTCGAACGCAGCGACTTCCCGGTCATCAAGGCAATCACCGTGTACGTGGCCGCCGCCACCATGATCTTCAACCTGCTGACCGACCTGCTGTACCAGGCTGTCGATCCGCGCGTGCAACTCAAGTAAGGACGAGCCGAATGACGAATCACCCAAGCTCGCCCGGCCTGTGGGCGCTCGCATGGCGGCGCCTGCGCGGCGACCGTGTCGCGATGGTGGCGCTGGCCGTTGTCGGGCTGTTCCTCGCCATGCTGGCGCTGTCCTCGGCCGGCCTGATTGCTGCCGACTGGGAGACGGAAACCGGGGTCAACTACGCGCCGCCATCGTTCCTCGGCGCGCAAGAATCCTTCCTCGCTGGCGCGGCCGGGCCGGACGCGGGGCCGCCGCCGTCCAATGAATTCGACCCGCTGGCCGGGGACATCGCCCAGCTGCGCGCGCAGGCCGGCGCAGCGCTGGCGCCGGCGCCGCGCCGCGAGACGCTGCCGTTCGGCGCCGACAAGTGGGGCCATGACGTCATCAAGAAGACCATCAAGGGCGGCGAGACGTCGATTGTCGTCGGGCTGGTCGCCGCGCTTCTTGCGGTGTCGCTCGGCACCGTGTTCGGCGCGCTGTCGGGCTACTTCGGCGGCGTCGTGGACGACGTGTTCAACTGGTTCTACAGTATCTTCACGTCGATCCCGTCGATCCTGATGATCCTGACGGTGGCGGCGGTGCTGCAGCAGCGCGGCGTGACGACGATCGTGCTGATCCTCGGCCTGACCGGCTGGACCGGCCCGTACCGCCTGATGCGCGCCGAGTACATGAAGCACAAGGCGCGCGAGTACGTGATGGCGGCCGACGCCATCGGCGCTTCGCATATGCGCAAGATGTTCTCGCATATTTTCCCGAACGTGAGCCACGTCGCGCTGGTGCAGATGTCGATCCTGGTGGTCGGTTTCATCAAGGCCGAGGTAATCCTGTCCTTCCTCGGCTTCGGCGTGCCGGTCGGCGTGGTCTCGTGGGGCAGCATGCTCAATGAGGCCCAGAACGAACTCATTCTCGGCAAGTGGTGGCAGCTGACGGCCGCCGCGACGGCGATGGCGCTGCTGGTGACGGCGTTCTCGCTATTTACCGACGCTCTGCGCGACGCGCTCGATCCGAAACTGAAATAGGCGGCCACATGACAGACAACGACGACATGCTGTTATCCGTGCGCGACCTGCGTGTGCGCTTCCGCATCGACAAAACGAGCACCTTCGAGGCGGTCAAGGGCATCTCGTTCGACGTGCCGCGCAACTGCACCGTGGCGCTGGTGGGCGAATCGGGCAGCGGCAAATCGGTCAGCTCGCTGGCCGTCATGGGACTTCTGCCCGCCGGGACCACGCTGATCGACCCGCAATCGCGGCTGCTGTTCGACGGCCGCGACCTGCTGGCCATGCCGGATGCCGGGCGGCGCGCGCTGTGCGGCAAGGACATCTCGATGATCTTCCAGGAGCCGATGTCCTCGCTGAACCCCGTGTTCACGGTGGGCTTCCAGGTTGGCGAAGTGCTGCGCCGGCACATGGGCATGAATGCGCGCCAGGCGCGCGCCCGCACGCTCGAACTGCTCGATGAAGTCGGCATGCCCGACCCGTCCAAAAAAATCGATGCGTATCCGAGCCAGATGTCGGGTGGACAGCAGCAGCGCGTGATGATCGCGATGGCGATTGCGTGCGAGCCCAAGCTCTTGATTGCCGACGAACCGACGACCGCGCTCGATGTCACGATCCAGAAGCAGATCATGGAGCTGATCGCTAGCTTGCAGCGCAAGCGCGCGATGTCGGTGCTGTTCATCACCCACGATCTTGGGCTGGTGGGCGAGATTGCCGACCGCGTGATCGTGATGCGCCATGGCGAAGTGCGCGAGGAGGGCGATGCGCGCCAGGTGCTCGATGCGCCGCGCGATGCTTACACGCGCGCGCTGCTGCATTGCCGTCCGAAGCTCGGCGAGCGGCCGATCCGGCTGCCGGTGATCGACGACTACATCAGCGCTCAGGCGGCACCGGAGGTGCGCGCGCCGCAACGTGCGCGCGGCTACACGCCGGGCGAGGACAGCGTGCTGGTGGTGAACAAGCTGTCGAAGAGCTTCTACCTGCGCGAAGGCCTGTTTGGCAAGCGCGAGTTCAAGGCGGTCAAGGATGTGTCGTTCACTCTCCCGCGCGGCAAGACGCTTGGTGTTGTCGGTGAATCCGGATCGGGCAAGACGACGGTCGGCCTCACGCTCCTGCGCTTGCACAAGGCGACTGGCGGCACCGCGATGTTCGAGGGCAGGGACCTGATCTCGATGAGCGCGCGCGACTACATGGCATACAAGCGGCGTATCCAGATCATTTTCCAGAACCCGTACGCATCGCTCAATCCGCGTTTCACGGTGGGGCAGATTTTGCTGGAGCCGATGCGCATCCACGGCATCGGCGCCAATGATGGCGAGCGCACCGCGCAGGCGATGCAGCTGTTGGACCGGGTAGGGTTGCCGGCGCAGGCGTTCCACCGCTATCCGCATGAATTCTCGGGCGGCCAGCGCCAGCGCATCGCGATCGCGCGCTGCCTGACCATGAAGCCGGAGATTCTCGTGTGCGACGAGTCGGTCTCCGCGCTGGATGTGTCGGTGCAGGCGCAGGTGCTGAACCTGCTGCAGGATCTGCAGGATGAGTTTGGAATGAGCTATATCTTCATCTCGCATGACTTGTCGGTGGTGAAGTACATGTCGGACCAGGTGATGGTGATGCATCAGGGTAGTGTGGTTGAGCTGGCTGATTCGGATGAGCTTTATCGGAATCCGCAGCATGCTTATACCAAGGCGTTGTTGAGTGCTATTCCGAAAGGCGTATAGCTTCGGCAATTCAAGCTGAGTGCGCTTCTGTTGCTAATTTACCCGCCCTCCGGTGGTTGCCGGCTTTTTCAGCTACCATTGACGGATGCCCGACCTCATCGCCCTCCTGCAGACTTACGGCGTTCTCATCGTCTTTGCCATCGTACTGGTCGAACAGGCCGGCATGCCCATTCCGGCGTTTCCGATCCTGGTGGTGGCAGGCGCGTTGTCGGTCGGCGGCGGCGTCAGCTGGCCGGCGGCGATCGCGGTCGCGGTCGGCGCCTGCCTGATCAGCGACCTGTTCTGGTTCCGTGCCGGCCGCTTCTACGGCAAACGCATCCTCAACCTGCTGTGCAAAATTTCGCTGTCGCCTGACTATTGCGTCAGCCAGACGGAAGACAAGTTCAGGCGCTTCGGCCCGAAGTCGCTGATCGTCTCCAAGTTCATTCCCGGTTTCAATATCATCGCCTCGCCAATGTCTGGCGCGCTTGGCGTGCCCACGCCGCGGTTCCTGGCATTTAGCATCACCGGCAGCCTGTTCTGGAGCGGCACCGGGGTTGCGCTCGGCGCGGTGTTTCACGAGAGCGTCGACAAGGTGCTGCAGACGCTGGGCGAAATGGGGACCACGTCGTTGCTGGTGCTGCTGGGCTTGTTGGCCCTGTTTATCTTGTACAAGTACGTCGAACGCCGCCGCTTCCTGCGCGGCGTGCAAATCGAACGCATCGGTGTCGGCGAGCTGGTCAGCCTGATGGCCGGGGGGCATGAGCCGGTGATCATCGACGCGCGCAGCGCTACCGCGCGCCAGCTTCAGCAAGCCATTCCCGGCGCGATCATCTTCAATGACTGCGAACCCGAGACGCTGATGGCGACGCTCGACAAGGACCGTCACGTGGTGGTCTACTGCAGCTGCCCAAATGACGTGACCGCCGCCCAGGTGGCGAAACAGTTCCTTGCCAACGGCTTCCATCGGGCGCGCCCACTGCGCGGCGGACTGGATGCGTGGAACGGCCACCACGGTCAGCTGGCCGAGGACATTGCCGAGGCCTCCGAGGCGAAGCTGTGCTGAGGTAGGAAGACTACGTGGACTGGTAAGACATCGAATGGGAGGGCAGCGCGATTCCTGGCAACAGGTTCTGTACTAAAACTACAAAGAATGCTTGCGTATCCGGCGGGTCATCCATTAAGCTCTGGAAGTCCGTATCCGATTCCAAGCCATGACAGTTCAGCAACAAACTCCGCCGCTTTCCCCTGCCCAGCCTGCGCCCCATGCTGATGGGCCGCGCCTGCTCGCCGATGTCGGCGGCACCAATGCCCGATTTGCGCTCGAAGTTGCCCCCGGCCAGGTTGCCCTGATCGATGTACTTGCGTGCAAATCGTATCCGACCCTCGCCGACGCATTGCGCGCCTACCTGGCCTCGCCGAAGGTGCTGGCGGCCGGTTACGGCGCTATCCGCCATGCGGCAATCGCGATTGCGAACCCGATCACGGGCGACTTCGTGCGCATGACAAACCACCACTGGGAATTCTCGATCGAGGCAATGCGCCTTGAGTGCGCGTTCGATACCTTGCTGGTCATAAACGACTTCACCGCGCTCGCGCGCGCCGTGCCTCACCTGTCGTGCGGGCAAAAGCGCCAGGTCGGCAGCGGCAGCGCGCGCGAAGGCAGCCCGATCGGCCTGTTGGGAGCGGGCACCGGGCTTGGCGTGTCGGGCCTGATCCCCACCGCCGATAGCTGGACTGCGCTGCTGAGCGAAGGCGGACACGTGACGTTCTCACCGGCCAATGAAACGGAAGTAGCAATCCTCCAGTTCGCCTGGCGCGAATACGAGCACGTGTCGGCCGAGCGGCTGATGTCGGGCGACGGCCTGGAGCTGATCTACCGCGCACTTGCCCATCACACCGGCCAGCACGATGAAAAACTGACGGCGGCCGACATCTCGCGCCGCGCACTGGCCGGCGATTGCCAGCTGTGCGGCCAGGTCATCGACACCTTCTGCGGCATGCTCGGCACCGTCGCCGGCAACCTGGCGGTCACCTTGGGCGCGCAGGGCGGCATCTATATTGGCGGTGGCATCGTTCCGCGCCTCGGTGACCGCTTCGACCGCTCGCCGTTCCGCAAGCGCTTCGAACAAAAGGGCCGCTTCGTGAATTACCTGTCGCAGGTGCCGACATTCGTGATTACTGCCGAGTATCCCGCCTTCCTCGGCGTGTCCACGATCTTGGCGGAAAAGCTCGGCGTTTGATCTGCGGAGGGGGGAGTCCTCACGCGCCAGTCCCGCCATTTGTCCGCTTGCGCGTTTTATCAGGTACAATTGGGCCCAGTTGAAGGAAACGATGTCAATCGTTCATGTAGTGCGCACCCCGGAGCCAGCCTCCTGCCACTGCGACGAACCAGCGTTTCACTTGTAGAGTCAACGGCTTGCGCCCAGCCTTGGTGCGGCGCAGCCGGGTGAGCGAGTCCAGATCTCGCCACGGCAACATTCCGCCCGCGCACATCAGCCCGGGCGACGGAATCCAGTTTTAACGTTTCTCGTCCTGCCGGCGCCTCGATGCGACGGCCGCTGTCATTCGTTGACTGGTGTGGTCTTACACTACCTGCCATAGAATTTTTAGCCCGATCCGCTTACGACATCGTTATGAATACTGATGAGGCCAAGATAGTCCTCGAAACCGCCTTGCTGTGTGCGCGCGAGCCGATGTCGATCCATTCGATGAAGAAGCTGTTTGTCGACGTGGATGAAAACGGAAAAGCGCTCGGCGCCGGCGTTGGCGCCGATACGATCAAGCTGCTGCTGGAAGAGCTGCGCCACGACTGGCGCGACCGCGGCATCGAAGTGGTCGGGCTGGCCAGTGGCTGGCGTTTCCAGAGCCGCCCGGACATGAAGCAGTACCTTGACCGGCTGAGCCCGGAAAAGCCGCAGAAGTATTCGCGGGCCACGCTGGAGACGCTGGCGATCATCGCCTACCGCCAGCCGGTGACCCGGGGCGACATCGAGGAGATCCGCGGCGTGGCCGTGAATTCGCAAACGATCAAGATGCTCGAAGACCGCGGCTGGGTCGACGTGCTCGGCTACCGTGAAGTCATCGGCCGCCCGGCGTTGCTGGGCACGACGAAACAGTTTTTGGATGACCTGGGACTCAATTCGCTGTCCCAGCTGCCAGCATTGCAGCAAATCAGCGACATGCCGGGCAACTCCGCGATCGAAGAACTCGAAGCGGCCCTGCAGGAGAATTTTGAAAAAGCTGCGGCCGAAATGACGGCCGCCAACGACGATGGTGCAGGCCGCAGCGACGCGCAGGAAGTTCCTGAAGCAGTCCTTGAGGAAGCCGGCGCCGACACTTCACCTGTTGAAGTCCTCATTCCCGACCCTGCGCCAGAATCACCGGTGGACGCTGCGCCAGGTCAGCACGACCAAGAAACGACTAATGAACCCAACTGATACTCCAGAGATTCCTGCCGGCGCCACGCCAGCGAACGCAGACGCACCGGCCAAGCCAAAGCGCCGCACCAAGGCCCAGATCGAGGCCGATGCGGCTGCCGGTATTGAAGCGCCCAAGGCCAAGCGCACCAGCAAGAAGGTGGCCGCGGTAGCCGAAGGCGACGCGCCAGCGGCGCAGGCTGCGCCAAAGGCGGCCCGCAAGCCGCGTGCACCGAAGGCCGAAGCAGTGGAGGCCGCAACCGCGGCGCCTGCCGCCGCCGCGCCTGAAGCGCAGCCAGCGGCGCGCGCCGCCGAGGGCGACGCAGCACCGCGCGACGAGCGCGGCCCGCGTCCGCCACGCGGCCCGCGTCAGATGCGCGAGCTGCGCGGCCAGCGCGAAGCGCGCAAACCGCGTGTCGAAGGCGAACAGGCTCCCGCCGTGGCTGAAGCCGGCGCAGCGCCAGTCGAGCAGGCAGCGCGTCCTGAGCGCGCCGAACGCGGCGAACGCCCGGACCGCGGACCGCGCCCGAAGAAAAACAAGAAGGGCAATCCAGGCCTTCAGCATCATAAGAAGCCGCGCCAGAACGACGCCGACGCAGCGTTCTCGTACGTGACCTCGGACGCATACGACGCCACCGAAGGCGGCCGTTCGCAGCCTGCCAAGCCGGTGCGCCGCGACCTGACCTCGGACGACGACGCGCCGAAGCTGCACAAGGTGCTGGCGGAAGCGGGCTTGGGCTCGCGCCGCGACATGGAAGACCTGATCGTAGCCGGCCGCGTGTCGGTCAATGGCGAGCCTGCCCACATCGGCCAGCGTATCCTGCCGACCGACGCGGTTCGCATCAACGGCAAACTCATTCAGCGCAAGGTCAGCAACAAGCCGCCGCGCGTGCTGGTGTACCACAAGCCGGCTGGCGAAATCGTCAGCCACGACGATCCGGAAGGCCGTCCATCCGTATTCGACCGCCTGCCGACGATGAAGGCCGGTAAGTGGCTGGCCGTTGGCCGCCTCGACTTCAACACCGAAGGCCTGCTGCTGTTTACGACCTCGGGCGACCTGGCGAACCGCCTGATGCACCCGCGTTACAACATCGACCGCGAGTATGCGGTACGTACGCTGGGCGAGCTGGAAGAAGGCATGCGCCAGAAGCTGCTGGCCGGCGTCGAGCTCGAAGACGGCACGGCGTCGTTCACCAAGATCGCCGATGGCGGCGGTGAAGGGATCAACAAGTGGTACCGCGTGGTGATCGGCGAGGGTCGCAACCGCGAAGTGCGCCGCATGTTCGAAGCGGTCGGCCTGACCGTGTCGCGCCTGATCCGTACCCGTTACGGCATCATGTCCCTGCCGACCGGCTTGAAGCGCGGCCGTTGGGAAGAGCTGGAAGAGAATGCCGTACGCGACCTGCTGGCGGCGTTCGGCGTCGAGAAAAAAGGCGGTGCGGTCGAGCAGCGCGGTCCGCGCGCGCAAGTGCGTTCGGGCGAACCGAAAGCCCGCGAGGCGCGCGAGGCGCATGATGAGGATAGCCGCAACAACGGCAACCGCATCGACCGCGAGGACGCGAACCGCAACGCCGATCCGTTCCCGAAACAGCAGCGTAGCGGCCGTCCGGGTGGCGCTCCGCGCGGCCAGGGGCAGGGTTTCGCCAAGGGGGCGGGCTTCGGCCAGGGTGCTGGCGGCCGCGGGCAGGCTGCCGGTGGCCAGGGTGGTCAAGGTGGTCAGGGCGGCCGCGGGCAGGCTGCCGGTGGCCAGGGTGGCCAGGGTGGCCAGGGTGGCCANNGAGCGGCGCAGCGCGTGCCCAGGGGCCGCGCGGTGCCGGCCATAGCATGCCACGCCGCGGACGCCGCGGCTAAGCACCACCTTTCGCGTCGTCATCCCCGCGACAGCGGGGATCCATGCTGGGCCAGCATTGAAATGACATTGTCGGGAACGACGACGTGGCGTGGCTAAGTCCCTGATTTATTGCCTTAAAGCAGTGTTGTTTGCTTGCTCATTTGTCGTGCTACGGATTGCAGCCGTAGCGTGAACGCGCTATAATCCGCAGACTAATAAAAGTTCTTCACACCGTTTTTCGTGCAAGTGCTTTCATCTGGTCGGGAGTATAAGAAGATGGGCATGTGCCCATTTTTTTTTTGGTAAATGGTTTTAGTGGTCCGCAATTGGACCTGTGATCTGGAGAAATTTGTTTGCAGCAATTTGATTTAATCGCCAGGACAGTAAACGGCCTGGGCTATGACCTGGTCGACGTCGAGTGGGGCGAGCGCGGGATCTTGCGCGTGTATATCGATTTCACTGTAGAAGATTCCGCCGAAAAAGGCATGATCACGGTCGAGGACTGCGCCAAGGTAAGTCACCAGCTGTCGCATGTGCTGACGGTGGAAAACGTCAACTACGAACGCCTCGAAATTTCGTCGCCCGGCCTGGATCGTCCAGTCCGCACGCTGGCTGATTTCGCGCGCTTCGAAGGCCGTGAATGCACCGTCAAGCTGCGCGTGGCCATGCCTGGCACCGCAAATCGTAAAACCTTCACGGGTATTTTGCAGGCGCCGCAGGGCGAGACAATTGGTTTGGAATTTGAAAGTAAGGATGGTCCGGCGCTGTTGGAGTTTACGCTCGCCGACTTGGATAAGGCACGTTTGGTGCCGCAGGTGGATTTTAGGAGCCGCAAAGCATGAGTCGCGAAGTTTTATTATTGGTTGATGCGCTGGCGCGCGAAAAAAATGTCGATAAAGATGTCGTTTTCGGGGCGCTCGAATTCGCACTGGCGCAAGCCACGAAGAAGCGTTATGAAGGCGAGGTCGACATTCGCGTCTCGATCGACCGCGAGTCAGGCGAGTTCGAGTCCTTCCGCCGCTGGCACGTGGTACCTGATGACGCGGGCCTGCAGTTGCCTGACCAGGAAATCCTGCACTTCGAAGCTGTCGAGCAGATTCCTGATATCGAAGTCGACGAGTACATCGAAGAGCCGATTGAATCGGTTGAATTCGGCCGCCGTTTCGCGCAGGACACCAAGCAGGTCGTGCTGCAGCGCGTCCGTGACGCCGAGCGCGAACAGATCCTGGTCGACTTCCTCGAGCGCGGCGACTCGCTCGTGACCGGCACCATCAAGCGCATGGAACGCGGCGATGCGATCGTCGAGTCGGGCAAGATCGAAGCGCGCCTGCCGCGCGACCAGATGATCCCGAAAGAGAACCTGCGTATCGGCGACCGCGTGCGTGCTTACATCCTGCGCATCGACCGCAACATGCGCGGCCCACAGGTGATCCTGTCGCGCACCGCGCCGGAATTCATCATGAAGCTGTTCGAACTGGAAGTGCCAGAGATCGAGCAAGGCCTGCTGGATATCAAATCGGCAGCGCGTGACGCTGGCGTGCGCGCCAAGATCGCGGTATATACCGCCGACAAGCGCATCGATCCGATCGGTACCTGCGTCGGCATGCGCGGTTCGCGCGTGCAGGCCGTGACCGGTGAACTGGGCGGCGAGCGGGTCGATATCGTGCTGTGGTCGGACGACCCTGCGCAGTTCGTGATTGGCGCGCTGGCCCCGGCCAACGTGTCGTCGATCATGGTTGACGAAGAGAAGCACGCGATGGACGTCGTCGTCGACGAAGAAAACCTGGCCATCGCGATCGGCCGTTCGGGCCAGAACGTGCGCCTGGCTGCCGAGCTGACCGGCTGGAAGATCAACATCATGACGGCCGAAGAGTCGGAGAACAAATCGGCGGCTGAAACCGCTGCCGTTCGCGCGCTGTTCATGGAAAAGCTGGACGTCGACCAGGAAGTGGCCGACATCCTGGTGGAAGAAGGCTTTGCCAGCCTCGAGGAAATCGCTTACGTGCCGATCTCCGAGATGCTCGACATCGAATCGTTCGACGAAGACACCGTCAACGAGCTGCGTACCCGCGCTCGCGATGCACTGGTGACCGAAGCGATCGCATCGGAAGAGGGCCTGGAAGGCATGGAAGAGCAGCTGGTTAACCTGGAAGGCATGGACCGTAATACGGCCGGCAAGCTGGGCCTGGCTGGTATCAAGACGGTGGAAGCGTTCGCCGCCCTGGCGTACGACGAATTCGGCGCGATTCTGGCGCTGTCTTCCGACCGTGCACGTGCACTGATTGAAACTGAATTTAATGATGTGACCGACGACGAGATGAAGCTGGTCGATTCAAAGTACGACGATCGTGCCAAGGCGCTCCAGGCAAAAGCCTGGGCCCTTGCAGAAACGGCCAAGGCGTAATTTGCATATCTTTATCATCTCCGCGACACATAGAAAAGAGGACTGAATGGCGAGTAACAACGTAGCCCANNGGCGTCGAGAAAAGTTCGACGTCAGATCCATTGTCGAAAGATGATAAGGATAAGCTGTTGAACCACCTGCGCCGTACCCACGGTGCAGCGGGCGAGACCGAGAAGAAGAAGATCACGCTGACCCGCAAGGAAACGACCGAGATCAAGCAGGCTGACGCCTCCGGCAAGTCGCGCACGATCCAGGTTGCTGTCAAAAAAGTGCGCACCTTCGTGCAGCGCGACGACATGCCTGCGCCTGTTGCTGCAGAGCCAGCCGCACCGGTTGTCGACGAAGCGGAAGTCGCACGCCGCGCCGAAGAATCGCGTAAGCAGGCCGAGCTGATCGCTCGCCAGGAAGCGGAACTGCGCGAAAAGCAGGAACGCCTCGCCAAGCTCGACGCGGAGAAGGAAGCCCAGGCCAAGCAGGCTGAAGCCGACACCAAGCGCGAAGCGGAAGAAAAGGCCAAGCGCGCCGCGGCAGCTAGCGCCGCCGCTGGCGCCGCCGTCAACGAAGAAAGCCGCAAGGCAGTCGATGAGGAAGCCAAAGCCAAGGCTGACAGCGCCGCCAAGGAAGCCGCCGAGCGCGTGGCCGCCAACGAGAAGGCACGCAAGGCCGTCGCCGACGAAGTCGCCCAGATCAAGGCCATGATGAACGCGCCACGCCGCGTGATCAAGGCGCCTGAGCCTGCGCCTGCGCCGGTTGCCGCGATCAAGCCGAAGGTTGCTGAAGGCACGCTGCACAAGCCAGCCGCCGGCACCGTCAAGCCGGGCGAAAAAGCTGCCGACAAGAAGCCGGCGGACAAGAAGTCGATCAAGTCGGCCAATGTGTCGTCGACCTGGTCGGATGACGCGAAGAAACGCGGTGCATCCGGCGGCGTCAAGCCACGTGGCAACGTCCCGACCGGCCGTGACGGCTGGCGTGGCGGCGCCCGCGGTGGCCGCCGCAACTCGCACGCGGATGATCGCGAGACCAACTTCCAGGCCCCGACCGAGGCGATCGTCAAGGACGTTCACGTTCCTGAGACCATCACGGTGGCGGAACTGGCGCACAAGATGTCCGTCAAGGCATCCGAGGTCATCAAGCAGCTGATGAAGCTGGGCCAGATGTGCACGATTAACCAGGTGCTGGATCAGGAAACGGCAATGATCCTGGTCGAAGAGATGGGCCACAAGGCATTCGCGGCTGAACTCGACGATCCGGAAGCACTGCTGGCCGACCAGGGTGAACACGCGCACTTCGAATCGATGCCGCGCGCACCGGTGGTTACCGTCATGGGTCACGTCGACCACGGCAAGACCTCGCTGCTGGACTACATCCGCCGCGCCAAGGTTGCATCTGGCGAAGCGGGCGGCATCACGCAGCACATCGGCGCTTACCACGTCGATACGCCGCGCGGCATGATCACCTTCCTCGACACCCCGGGTCACGAAGCCTTTACGGCCATGCGTGCCCGTGGCGCCAAGGCAACCGACATCGTCATCCTGGTGGTTGCAGCTGACGACGGCGTCATGCCGCAAACGAAGGAAGCCATTGCCCACGCAAAAGCTGCAGGCGTACCGCTGGTTGTCGCGATCAACAAGATCGACAAACCGGGTGGCAACGTCGAGCGCGTGACGCAGGAACTGGTCGCCGAACAGGTTGTGCCTGAAGAATACGGTGGCGAGTCACCGTTCGTCCCGGTGTCGGCAAAAACCGGCCAGGGTATCGACGACCTGCTCGAGCAAGTATTGCTGCAGGCTGAAATTCTCGAACTGAAAGCCCCGATCGAAGCGCCTGCACGCGGCCTCGTCGTTGAAGGCCGCCTCGACAAGGGCAAGGGCCCGGTCGCGACGATCCTGGTCCAGTCCGGCACGCTGAAGCGTGGCGACGTGATCCTGGCTGGCTCCTCGTATGGCCGCGTCCGCGCGATGCTGGACGAGAACGGCAAGCCGATCAACGAAGCTGGTCCATCGATTCCGGTCGAGATCCAGGGCCTGACCGAAGTGCCGGTTGCCGGTGAAGAAGTCATGGTCATGGCTGACGAGCGCAAGGCGCGCGAAATCGGCCTGTTCCGTCAAGGCAAATTCCGCGACGTCAAGCTGGCCCGCCAGCAGGCAGCGAAGCTGGAAAACATGTTCGACCAGATGGCCGAAGGCGAAGTCAAGAACCTGCCGCTGATCGTCAAGACCGACGTGCAAGGCTCGATGGAAGCGCTGGTGAGCTCGCTGCAAAAACTGTCGACCTCGGAAGTACGCGTGCAGATCGTGCACTCGGCAGTCGGTGGCATTACCGAATCGGACGTCAACCTCGCGGTGGCATCGAAAGCGGTCATCATCGGCTTTAACGCCCGTGCCGATGCACAGGGACGCAAGCTGGCCGAGTCGAACGGCGTGGACATCCGCTACTACAACATCATCTACGATGCGATCGACGAAGTGCGTTCCGCACTGTCGGGTATGTTGTCGCCAGAGAAGCGTGAAACCGTGACTGGCCAGGTCGAAGTTCGCCAGGTCATCCAGGTTTCGAAGGTTGGCGCGGTTGCCGGTTGCCTGGTCACCGATGGCGTCGTCAAGCGCTCTTCGTCGGTGCGCTTGCTGCGCAACAACATTGTCGTGTGGACTGGCGAGATCGACTCGCTCAAGCGCTTCAAGGACGACGCAAAAGAAGTCCGCGCCGGCCTCGAGTGCGGCCTGTCGCTCAAGAACTACAACGA
>CXWL01017345.1_pt1 | contig 14511 bp, 12 predicted proteins | sample 590931 | NCBI WGS metagenome assembly CXWL01 (sample SAMEA3498368, study PRJEB10139) | groundwater metagenome | biome: water well; material: biofilm material | place: Germany | collected 2015-04-27 | reverse complement strand
AAATCAAATCCATTGCGTCAAGAGACTGGCTCTATACAGGTCAGAAATTATGAGGGTTGGTATCATTCGACGATTTTCTCCAGCAAGTTTTTTGCAAAAACTTCCAATTCTTAGGCACCCTGTCGAAAAAACAGACACTTTCTCACTCCCCCCTTGCTCCACTTCGCACTAAGCCATTGTTTTACTTAAATTTGCTGCTTTTTGACCCTGTCGAAAAAGTTGACACAACAAAAAACAACATCATTCAATATCATATAAAATCAATGCCTTACAGTAACGACTTGCAACTTGCATTAATAATGTTCCTATAAGATCATTCTGTTGTTGAATAACCATTTTTGGTAGTTGAAGAGGAGAAACGAATGAGACTCACCGCGCGTATGGTCCTCACACTCGGAGCGGGAGCCCTCTTGCTCGGCGCGAACATGGCCCCACAAGCCTATGCCGCATCAGTCGCACACATTTACGAATTAAACGGTAGCCTTGCGGATTCTCTTGGGGGACCAGCGTTGAGCGCTGCAGGCGGCACACTCAACGCCACCAATTACTCGTTTGCGGCCAACCAAGGACTTTCCCTCCAGAACGGGCTCACCAATGCCGGGGACTACTCCATCGAAACGGTCTTTCAATTTTCAGCCAACAGTGGATTTCGAAAGATCGTCGACTTTAAGGATCGCACGTCGGACAGTGGTTTTTACAATCTCAGTGCCGCGTTAAATTTCTTTCCTGTGACCACTGGACCCGGCGGAGCCATCTCACCGAATACGGATGTCCATGTGGTCTTAACCCGCGATGGAGCGACCAATACGGTCATAGGCTATGCAAACGGAACCCCACAAATTTCATTTGTGGATGGATCGAGTCTCGGCATTTTCACCGGGCCCAATCAGATCATGCACTTGTTTAAGGACGATTTTGCTACAGGACAAGGGGAAGCTTCAGGCGGCATTGTCGACCGAATTCGCATCTACAACGGAGCCCTGTCAGGCGATCAGGTGACAGCCTTGTTCACAGGTGGCACCCCTCCAGGGCTTCCACACGGCAACGTCCCGGAACCGGCCTCGTTGCTGTTGCTCGGATCAGGATTGGCCGGGTTAGCCGCATGGAGAGCCCGTCGAAGCCAGTAAGACGCTGTCTGTTCAGAAAGCATAAGGCCCCTGCTCGATGTGATCGAGCAGGGGCCTTGTCGTTTTCACCACGAGCTGTCGAAAGAGTTGGCTATTCGACCGTCACGCTCTTTGCCAAGTTTCTGGGCTTATCGACATCGGCGCCACGCAACACCGCGATGTGATAGGCCAAAAGCTGAAGCGCCACGGTAAAGAGCACCGGCGACAAGAGCGGATGCACATCGGGGATGGTGAAGATCGCATCGGCCATCTTCCCCAGTTCCCGCTCGCCTTCAGCGACAAACGCGATCACCGGAGCGCGCCGGGCTTTGACTTCCATGAGATTGCTCACAGTCTTCTCATATAGCCTGTCGCGAGGGGCCAGCACCACCACGGGCATCTCCTTATCGATCAGCGCGATGGGTCCGTGCTTCATCTCGCCCGCGGCATACCCCTCCGCATGGATATAGGAAATCTCCTTGAGCTTGAGGGCGCCTTCCAGCGCAATGGGGAAATTAATCCCTCGACCCAAATAGAGAAAGTTCCGCTTTTTATAGTAGCGCGAGGCGATCGCGACAATTTCTGCCTCTCGGCCAAGAATGCGCTTCACCAGCGCCGGGAGTGTCACGAATCGATCCAACCAGGCCTTGCCATCGGCAACGGAGAGAGTCCCTTTCACCCGCGCCAAATGCAGCGACAACAGATACAGGGCCGTCAATTGCCCGGTAAAGGCTTTCGTCGACGCGACGCCGATTTCCGGCCCACAGTGCGTGTAGAGCACGCCGTCCGACTCACGAGCGAGAGTGCTACCCACGACGTTCACAATGGACACCACGCGCGCGCCCTTTTGCTTGGCCTCGCGAGCCGCCGCCAAGGTATCGGCTGTTTCACCGGACTGCGAAATCGTGATGAACAGATCATCCTTATCGACGAGCGGATCGCGATAGCGGAACTCGGACGCGATATCCACCTGCACCGGCATCTTGACCATTTCTTCGATCAGGTACTTGCCGACTAGGCCTGCATGCCAGGACGTTCCGCAAGCCACAATCCAAATCTTGTTCACCCGCGCAATCTGTTCATGAGTCAATGCAATGTCGTCGAGCTCCGCCTCTCCGGTTTCGAAGCTGTAGCGCCCGCGCATCGTATCGAGGATCGTCTGCGGCTGCTCGTGAATCTCCTTGAGCATAAAATGGGGATAGCCGCTCTTCTCCGCCGCGGATGCATCCCACGACACCTTCGAAAACTCCCGCGTCACGGCATGCCCCTCGGCATCGGTGATCCGCACGTCCGCGGCCGTCACCACGGCGACATCACCTTCTTCCAGGAAAATGACATCCCGGGTGTGAGAGAGCATGGCCATGACATCGGACGCCACCAGGCTGGCGCCCGGCTTACGTCCCACCACCAAGGGACAGCCCGAGCGAGTGGCCACGAGCGTGCCAGGCTCCGCCTCGCAGAGTGCCGCAATGGCGTAGCTGCCGCGAATATCCTTCGTTGCCGCTTGAACGGCCTGCGCCAGACTCTTGCCCTGCTTCATGGCTCGACCGATGAGATGGGCAACGACTTCCGTATCGGTCTCGGATTTAAACTTGTAGCCTTCCTTCTGCAGCTGCTCCCTGAGCGATACGTAGTTTTCGATGATGCCGTTATGCACCAGCACGCACCCGTCTGACCGATGTGGATGGGCATTCTCCTCGGAGGGCTTGCCATGGGTAGCCCAGCGCGTATGCCCGATGCCGATCGATCCCTTCAGCCCCTTCGCATGGAGCGATTTTTCGAGATTGGCCAGCATCCCGACACTGCGTCGGACTTCGATCTTGCCCCCGTGCAACACCGCCACACCAGCCGAATCGTAGCCGCGATACTCCAACCGTTGCAGACCGCCGATCAATATCGGCACGGCCTCTTCATTGCCCACATAGCCAACAATGCCACACATTACCGCTTCCCTCCTTGGCGAAAAGCACGGCCTCCCGCCGACACCAACGTCGACTGCTCTTTCGTGTCTGGGTGCTCGGCCTGAGACGACTGCTTCTGTTTCCCACCTGTATCCTCAGGGACCATATCCGGCAAGGCCCGGCGCCGAGCCGCCCACCCCGGGCGCGTGACCTGCGTGGGTCGCGAGATGGCTAACGCATCAGGGGGCACATCTTCCGTCACCGTCGAACCCGCGGCGATGACCGCCCCGGACCCAATGGTCACCGGAGCAATGAGCTGGCTATCGCTGCCGATAAAGACATGGTCGCCCACAATCGTCTGGTGCTTATGCGCCCCGTCGTAATTGCACGTAATCGTCCCGGCGCCGATATTGACGTCCTTGCCAATCTTCGCATCGCCGATATAGGACAAATGATTTGCCTTCGACCCTTCCCCGAGATCAGCCTTCTTGATCTCAACAAAATTGCCGACCCGTGCGGCACGCCGCAGCACCGCGCCCGGCCGCAAATGGGCAAACGGCCCCACCGCTGTATCTTCTTCCAGGACCGCCTCGCGGAGCACACAGGCGTCCTGCACCACCACCCGATGCCCCAGCGACGAATCCGTGATGCGGGTCTGCGAGCGGATCACACAGTCCTCGCCGATCGTGGTCCGGCCTTCCAGCGTTACCTGGGGATAGAGCACCGTATCACGGCCAATGGTCACATCGGCATCGATCCAGGTCGTGGCAGGATCACGCACGGTGACCCCCTCCGCCATCCAATGCGCACAAATTCGCTGACGCAGCACCCGCTCGGCAGAGGCCAAATGCTGGCGTGTATTCACCCCCATGCCTTCGTCGGGATCACGCAGGGGCATCGCCGAAACACGCAAGCCTCGCGCCACCGCCAGGCCCAACAAATCGGTCAGGTAATATTCGTTCTGCGTATTCTTGGGTTCGAGCTGATCAAGCGCCTCGAACAAAAATGAACCATCGACCACGTAGGTTCCCACATTGATCTCACCAATCTGTCGCTCCGCCGCAGTGGCATCGCGATCCTCGACGATCCGCAGCACAGCGCCATCCGCAGCCTTTATCTTTCCACGACCGGTTTTGGTTTGACGCACCACCCGCCCATAGCCCTTGGGATCCTCCAACAGGGCCGTCAAAATCGTGATCGTCGCCCCATCCTTCCGATGCAACTGCGTCAAGGCGCGGACCGTCTCTTCTGACAACAAGGGCGTATCCCCATTCAGAATCACATAGGCCGGTGCGGGCTCGACTCCAGCCGCCACCATCGCATCACGGGCTTGGATCACGGCATGCCCCGTCCCCAACTGCTGTCGCTGCTCCACCACCATCGTCCGAGGCCGACGCGACGGCGCCATCTGTCGACGGACCTCCCGTGCGTGAATCAGGGCCTGCACCTGCTCCCCCTGATAGCCGACAATGGTCACCACCCCGCGATCGGCAAGTCGCTCCGCCAGATCGATCGCGTAGAGCACCATCGGGCGACCGGCGACGGGATGGAGGACTTTGGCCAACTTGGACTTCATCCGGGTCCCCATCCCTGCCGCCATCACAATGGCCCCCAACCCTTCAGCTTGCGTAGGACGTGTCATAGGCTCCCTCGGCTAGAATGCACAGCATCGGCGAGAACACGAACCGTCTCCTATCCAATCGGCACTTCTTCGGGAATTTTTGAGGTCCGGGAAAGCCCTGGAGTGCGTCCATTTCCCACCCCTCCCGGCACTGGCGTGTATAACCCACCGGAAACAATCAACTTCATGGCCTCTTCCACGCTAATCTCGATAGGAATCACATCTTTTTCGGGAACCAGCAGAAAGTACCCCGACGTGGGGTTTGGCGACGTGGGAACATAGACGTTCACTAGGGGTTCCGGCACAATCGACTGAACTCCAGGCTGCGACACGCCGGTCACAAAGGCAAAACAGTACTGGCCCACCTGGGGAAACTGAATCAACACCACCCGGTGATAGGCTTCCCGCTCCTTAAACGGCAGAATATCCATCATCGCTTTTAAGGTCGAATAGATCCCCCTGACCACCGGCACCCGATCCAGCACCTGTTCCCACCATTTGACGATATGCCCGCCGATAATGTTCGCCGCCAAGAGCCCGGCCAAGAACACCAGGGCCAGCAACGCGATGATCCCGAGGCCCGGGAAATAGAACTCGGCCACCACGGAATTCGCCAGGGCATTCCCAAGAATCCCATCCACCGTAACAAATAAGGCCTTCAAAATAAGGACGGTGCCCCAGATAGGCGTAATGACGAGCACACCCGTGAGAAAATACCGTTTCAGCGAGGCCGTGAGACGTGTCACCGGATAGGCTCCAAGGCGTGGACCGATCATTTGATGATACTGGCTTTACCAGAACCCAGCAAGCCATTTATTGCTATTTCTTCGTGGCTTCACTAGCATGCGCGTCGGGATCATATGCCGCCTAACACACCGAAACACAAGGGAACCCGAACCATGGTGTCGACTCGTCGCCGCCGCGCCCAGCCCGGCCTGTTCATCTCGTTCGAGGGGATTGAAGGCAGCGGCAAATCCACCCAACTGCGTCGCCTGGCAACCTACCTTCGCGGGATGGGTCACCGCGTCATCGAGACCAGAGAGCCGGGGGGCACGCCCATGGCCGAAGCCATTCGACAGCTGTTTCTGCACCCGCCCGCCGACGCCGAGCCCCTCACCGCGCCGTGCGAAGCCTATTTGATCATGGCCGGCCGTAGCCAACATATCGCCCATTTGGTGGTCCCAGCCCTGGCCCAAGGCGCCATCGTCCTCTGCGACCGATTCGCCGACTCCACCATGGCCTATCAGGGCTACGGTCGGAAGGTCAATCGCGACACACTGGAGGCCATGAACCGGTTTGCGACCGGCGGGCTACACCCGAGCCTCACCCTATTGCTGGACCTGCCCGTGCGTCAGGGATTAACTCGCCGCGCCCAAGATCACCAGGCCCTCAATCGACTAGACCGTGAACGGCTTCAGTTTCATACCCGTGTGCGCCGAGGCTTTCTAGAACTCGCAGAACGCGAGCCGGGGCGCATCACCCTCATCAACGCTGCCCACGACGCCGACACGGTCGCCCAAGAGATCCAGACCATCGTGGCAGGCAGGCTTCGACCGATGCGCCGGGTGACCACGAAGCGAGCCACGTCCACCCCACTGGCACCACCAGCCAGGCGCGCGAGGTCGCCCAAGTAGCCATGCCCTTCTCCGACGTCATCGGCCACGAACGCACCATCGCCCAACTCCGTGCTGCAGTCCGCCACGATCGACTCGCCCATGCCTATCTCTTTTATGGCGAGGAGGCCATTGGTAAACGCCTCGTGGCCATTCGGCTCGCCCAGGCCCTGAACTGCGAACAGCCCCCCGCCGGAGACGAGCTGGATGCTTGCGGACGATGCCAAGCCTGCCGCCATATCGAGGCGCACACGCACCCCGATGTCTACCTCATTGAACCCGATCAGGAGCTGGCCAATCCGCAAATCAAAATCGAGCAAATTCGCGCACTGGAAGAACACACCATCTATCGCCCGCTCATGGGCCTCTACAAAGTCTGGATTATCGACGACGCCCACCGCATGACGCTGGGGGCCGCCAACGCCTTGCTCAAAACACTGGAGGAACCGCCCGGTCAAGGCCTATTTATCCTCGTCACCAGCCGCCCATCGGCTTTGCCGCCGACGATTCGCTCCCGCTGCCAAACCGTCCGGTTCACCCCACCCGCGCGCACGCAAGTGGAGGCCGCCCTCATTCTCCGTCGAGAAATGCCCCCAGCGGAGGCGCACTTTCTGGCCGTCGACACGCAATCGCGCATCGGAGCCGCCTTAGTCGCCGATCTCGCCGCCACACGCGCCCAACATCAGGAACTGGCGACCTTAGTCGCCCCCAACACGCTGCACTCCATCCACACCCTGCTCACCACCGTCGAAGCCTTTCATAAAGCCGAACGCTCAACAGAAGCCATCGAGTGGCTGCAGGGCTGGCTGCACGATGTGCTCCTCGTCCAAGTGGGAGCCGACACGGACGACCTGCTCCATACCGAACAGCTCTCGACGCTCCACGCCATGGCAGAGGACGTCCCCCAGGAACGCATCCTCGCCTCGCTCGAACAGCTCGACGCCATTCAACGTAGCGCCAACCGGAACCCCAATCTACACCTGGCCTTGGAAGCGACTCTCCTCCACCTCCAACGCCCCTAACGAGCAGGATGCTGAAACAGGCCGCCGGCGGCGTGCTCAACATCCGTGAAGCGTCTCTCGTGAAGCGTCCGAATCCAGAACGAGAGACGCTTCACGCACGACGCTGCACGCACAAAGAGGACGGCCTGTTTGAGCATCCGCGGGAGGTGTCTTTCTGTGGCTCAGACGGGGAAGCTGTGAAATGCCGGAATGGTGTGTTGTGGCACTTGGGGAGCAGCCGCGCACCAGCAGCCACAACACACGGCACCGCCGCAGGAAGAGGGGTCTTCCTGCGGCGGTGTCTCATCACCCAACCGGCGACTGACTCGCCGATCATGATGGGAATGAACTTACTTCTTGCGGCGCACCACACCCATCGCCACCAAGCCCGAGCCCAAGAGCAACATAGAGGCCGGTTCCGGAACGACCGGAACAACTGGGCGACCGAAGGCCGCATCCGATCCATATTCCACCATGGAATGGGTGAACACACTGCTCAAGAACGCCGCCTGCTGCGAACCAGTCAAGACATCTGTATTGGTCGTATTCTTATTGGCATCAATAGTGAGGCGAATCTTCACCGCGTTATCGATCACCCCAAGCCCGCCTCTTGCACCCGAATCATCTAACAACCCGCCCTGAGGACCATTAAGGTTAGCGGGACCATCGAGATTGGCACTCGCCATCCGAATAACCTGTGCCTCGTTCACACTCACAAAATCCCAGTCCGCCACGCCCGCCACACACCCCGCACCCGCACAACCGATTGGACGCTTCCCGACGGTCACGCCGAACTCACCCGATGCATCCGAACCAGCCCCCAACGTCGTGATACTGAAACCTACAGAACCACTGGGAGTCACGTCAGCGCCACACAAGGCCGTGGTACACGTGGTTACGATGCCCCCCCTCATCACCGCATTCGTCGGCAGCAAAAACGCAATGCTCGTCAGAATGGCCGGCGCCCCAATCAGTGAGGAAGCGGCGGCTGGCGTGGTTTCCTCCAGCACAATGTAAAGAAAGCCGAGGTGATCAAACGTAAATGTGGCCGTCGCCGTCTGATGCGTGGCCACCCCTACATTGGTGTAGGCCGCATAGTTAATCGTCGTGGCCTCTGCCTTCGCGCTCATGCCCATGAACGCAGCCATGGCCATGCCTACCATCAGCCTGCCGATGCGTGAACCCTGCCGCATAAAACCTCCCTCAGATCGTGTGATGTGTAAGAAACCGATGGGGTATCCCCATCGGTTAGGGGGTGTATTGCAAAGCGAATGCCTGCATGGCAATCCTCACGTTTTCGGACACTTCCATCGAGTCAGCCTCACGGCCACGCTGAGACTGTCTAATTTCTCGACAGGGACATCCACGTGACATCGTTGCAAGTTGGGTGTCGATTGGTCACAGCGCAGATGGTTTGAGAGGGAAGCTAGCGCTTAGGCACGCTTGGAGTGGCTGCGAGCCGTTGGTGCAAGATCGTGCACTGTCCAATTTCTCGACAGGGGGGAGGGGCAGAAGAAAGGCGCCAGAACACAGAGCCAACACGAGAACGACCAACGCGCAGAACCTGGACGCAACTTCCCGCAGGATGCTCAGCAGGCCGTCCTCTTCGTGCGTGAAGCGTATCTCGTTCCGGATTCTGACGCTTCACGCAGGACGAACAACTCGAAGAGGACGGCCTGTTGAGCATCCTGCTGGAGATATCTTTCGGTGACTCAGCCGCGAGCGCGGTCGGATGCCGGAATGGTGTGTCCTGACACTTGGGGAGCAGCAGCGCATCAGCAGCCACAACAAACGACATCGCCGCAGGAAGAGGGTTCTTCCTGCGGCGGTGTCTTATCTCCCAACCGGCGACTGACTCGCCGATCATGATGGGAACGAACTTACTTCTTGCGGCGAACCAAGCCCATCGCCACCAAACCCGAGCCCAAAAGCAGTAAGGAGGCTGGTTCTGGCACTGTGCTCGTCTGCGTATCCGGACGCGCGATGAACTGCAATTTGTCCGTGGACGTGCCATGCAACGTTAACCCCGCATTGTACACAAAGCTGGTGCTGCCGCCCTTCACATACACATCGCCCCACACCGGCGCACGGTCCGAATCGAACTCGACGATATAGCCCGACGCCCCTTGGCCACTTGGAGAATTATATTTGACCCCGATAATCGTCCCGGCCAGGCCAACATTGCTCCCCCCTTGTGAGGTAAGGGTATAGGTGTCACGAATACCGGTGAGGGTTGTGGGCGTGCCGGTCTGGGCGTGGTATTCACAATTCGGATTGGCACCAGCGGCCGTCACACAAATATCCGACAGATCGATGATCACGTGGCTGATGTCTGGACTTGGCGCCCCGGTGGTCACACCAACAGGCCGGGTGTTATAACCCGAGAACGTATACTGGTAATGATAGGTCGTGGCATTCGGCTGGGTGATGACCCACCCGATCGTAAAGTCGGAACTGTCCGTCTGGTACGTCCGACCTGTAGCCACTCCGGCAATCAACTGCCCCGAGAACTCCGTCCGCGACCCGGTGAAATCCGGCGCGAGCACGTTGGTGTCATAGACCGGCAAGGCAAAGGCCGGAGTGCCGACCGCCGTCAAAGCGAGTAATCCAACCAAACCTGCCAGCTTGGTGCTGGTACGTGAAACCTGTTGCATAACAACCTCCTTCAGATCGTGTGATGTGTAGTAAACCGTTGGGGAATCCCCATCTGTTAGGGGATGTGCTGCAAGGCGAATGCCTACCGTGCAACTCTCATCTTTTCAACTACTTAGTTCACATCGATAGAATGGGCCTTCTTCTTTCGTCTAATTCCCCGACACTAAAAAGGTACCTTCCAAGCCTTCCAATAGATTTCATGACGAAGCAGCGCCGCTAGTTTGGGAATGACGTGTGTAGCTGGACGAAGCTGGGTGACGATGTGTGACGTTCGCAAAGGATCGTGCACTGTCTAATTGTTCGACAGGGGGGAGGGGCAGAAGAAAGGCGCCAGAACACAGAGCGAACACGAGAGCGACCAACGCGCAGAACCTGGACGCAACACCCAGCAGGATGCGTAAACACTCGATGCTTACTTGACAAGCCGTCGTCACGGCTTCGAGTTTCACGTTTCAGGTTTCAAGTTGGGAAAACATGAAACGTGAAACCTTCCACCTGCAACTCGCTTCACAAGAGACGCTTCACGGTCCTTGAGAACGCCGCTGCCGGCCTTGTTCAGCATCCTGCGAGGAACGGACGCGTCAGTCACTGTCACACGCTTACACTCGGCGAGCGCGAGCGAACCCTAACACCACAAGCCCGGTGCCTAATAAGACGATCATGGGCGGCTCCGGCACATTCGAGATGACGGGAGCGCAGCCGCTGAGGCAACGACCCGTCACCGTCCCGGTGCCGGCGGTCCCAAAGAGGAAGGCCACACTATTGATGTCGTCTTGTTCCAAACTACCGGAGATGGCATAGGTGAAGGTCAACGAGTTCTGGATGAGCGGGAAGGCACTGCTATTAAAGGAGCTGCTGGCTCCAGCATTGGGGAAAGTCCCTGCCGCGACAATCCCATAGTTGGCCCCCCCGGTGCCGCGCGTAATGCCGCCCGCCGAGAAGGCGCCGCCATAGCCAGTGGTGGCAATCCCATGGTCATAGCCATGCAAGGGCTCTTCCCCCAGGTGGGTAGTCCACGATCCGCTCAACGCCTTGGCGTTGTTCGTGGCGGTGTTGCTGGTATAGATGGTGCTGCCGCCGCGGGAAATAGTGTTGAGGGTCACGGTCGAGCTTCCGTCCAGATCAAAGGCGAGGCCGGTCAACACGTCGCCGCGCTTCAGCGTGCCGCCAGCCGTCGTATTACTCAGCACGATCGTCAGTGTGCTCCCCGTGACATCAAACGTCGCCGAGGCGGACACGAGATGAGCCGTTTCGCCGTTCGTCCCGCTCCCACTCCAACTACTCACCGCCCAAGCAGGGCAGGCAGGGATAGCCAGTGCCGACCATGCCACGACCAGACACGCACCATTCCACAGAGCCTTCATCATAGAGCACATACACATTCCTCCTAATTGACCAGGCATCTCGAACTCCTGTGTCGTTGTCGGAGGAATCGGAACATGACTCAAGCGATCAAACATCAGCCGCGCTCAACCCCCATCGCCACAAGCCACGGCACACAACGAGCGCCATCGCAACGCTGAGACACCGTTCGGTTCACAATGCCCAGCAGCGAGGTCGAATCTTCTGCCCTGCACAAGAGGTGTCGGAAAAGACGACAGCGCGGTTCCTATTCACTACGTATGTTTCCGTGATTTTGAACAAGCTTCCCTGCGTTCCAGGACGATCTTTCAAGCACATTCAGCATAGTCTCCCCCACAAAAGCCCAACCTACTGACGGGGAATTAGACACTCCACCCCCCTTCGTACAGGTAGCCCTTCCCCTTCTTGAACAAAATCGCGCACTTCGCATCATGGCATCCGCCTTGCTTTATGTCATAGGCAAGACGTTTGGCGAAATTACTCGCTCAACATACTTACAAAACAAGGGAGGATCAGATGACAAAGTTGACGAAATCCACAGTGATGGCGAGTCTCGCAGGACTCATGGCAATCGGCGTGCAGGTGAGCTTACCCTCGCAGGCGTCAGCCACTCCAACAATACGCCTGACCCAGGGCCTGAATATCGTGACGATCGCCGATGGCAGCGGGCTTGATCTGAGTGCGGTTGCTGGCACCGTGGTGTTTGTCGGGACAGTCGGCTCCTTTACTGTGAACGTCAATACCGGCATCACCAAGCCAACCCAAGGCTCCGCACAGTACCCCTACATGGATCTTGGCGGAACAAATGTCGGTACCGGCACCCTGAGGATCGAGTTTAGCGAAACCGGCTTCACGGGGAACACCGCAGGCCTGCTCGGCGTGCAAGCAAACTTCGGCGGGACGTTGAACGGGGGGGCAACCAACAGCATCAGCTATCGCTCCTACATCGATGTCGCCGATGGCCTCTTCGTGCAAGGCCAACAAATGACCACCTATGCCAAAGTCGGTGGCGGCGTCTTCGCCAACGAATCCACAGGGATTGGAAACAGCATCAGTGGTCCCTATGCCTTGACGCAGGTCGTGACCATCACCCACAACAACGCGGGCACGACCAGCTTCGATGCGGAGTTGAAGCCCGTGCCGGAACCTGCCAGCTTGCTCCTCTTGGGTTCAGGCCTCGCCGCCATCGGCTTCGCCCGCCGCATGAAGAAGTAAGCACACGCCAGTTGCATCGCAACGAAGGGGGCTGGGAACTGGGGTCTCAGCCCCCTTCGTGTTTGCACACGCGCCCCCTACCTACTCCCAGTCAGCTCGTTGGCCGCTCACGCCCGAAGCCTGTGGCCTTCCCGCCCCTCGCAGGGCATTCGTACCGGCCCATACCGGTCGCACCACTTGTGAGCCGGGCCCTCGGCGTCACCAGCCGCAAGCAGGTCTAATCGACCTGGCCGCAGAGCAAGAGCGTCTTGCCCGCCCGTCTCGTCTGGCGCTGCAGAACGGGGCGGCCTGTGCCTGAGACACTCCCGACGCCACCCCCGATCCCCCCGGACCAGAAGGCTCTCCTGGTCAACCCCGTTCCGCATCCTGCGCGTTACGGTTGAGTCTGCGTGATTGCCCGTCCTTCGTGCACGGTCCGTCGGAATAGACAGTCGGGTTGTAGTTCGTTGGCAGGTGTTGCGACGCGCTACGCCCCGTGGCGTCGCACTCGTCGAGCGCGCCCCCCTCGGGCGCACGGCTCCCTCCGCTGCTTTCGTAGCGGGTCACCCTGTCGGCTCCCTAGACACCCGGCCGTTGACCCCACGTATCCGTTGCTGACTTCCCTTCTAGTTTCCATGAGTTCCCCGTCTGGCATCCGCCTTGCTTTACTCCTCAGCACAACCCGTTGACGAAATGACTCGCTCAACATCCTGACATTTTTAACCGAAAGGGACCTCATCATGAAGACGACCACCTCGACCGTGTATGCCAGCCTCCTGGGCCTCGCGATCCTCGGCCTCCAGCTCGGGGTGCCAGAATACGCGTCCGCGATCCCCACCATCCGCTTGACCCAGGGCCTCAATACCGTGACCATCACCGATGGCAGCGGGTTAGATCAGAGTGCGGTGGCTGGCGTGGTGGTGTTTGTCGGGACAGTCGGCACCTTTACCGTCAATGTGAATACCGGCATCACCAAACCCTTTCAGGGCTCGGCCCAGCATCCCTACATGGATATCGGGGGCTCCAATATCGGTACCGGCATCCTGACCATCGAGTTTAGCGAAACCGGCTTCACGGGGAACACCGCCGGCCTGCTCGGCGTGGATGCCAAGTTTGGCGGGACGTTGAACACGGGGGCGACCAATAGCATCAGCTATGCCTCCTACATCGATGTCAGCAATGGGCTCTTCGTCCAAGGTCAACAGATGACCACCTATACCCGAGTCGGCGGCGGCGCCTTCGCCAACGAGACCTTGGGGAGTGGGACCAGCATCAGCGGCCCCTATGCCTTGACACAGGTCGTCACCTTGACCCACCTCGAGACGACGACGCTCCAGAAGACGACCAGCTTCAATGCCGAGTTGAAGCCCGTCCCCGAACCAGCCAGCCTGCTCCTCTTGGGCTCTGGCCTCGCCGCCATCGGCTTCGCCCGTCGGATGAAGAAATAAGCTCCGCGGAATCTGATCGAGCACCATCTATGCGGCAGAGAGGCATCCTCCTCTCCGCCGCGTGGCGTTGAAGATCCTCGGTAGCACGCCTTCTTGCTTGAATGCCTGCGTCATCCAGAACAAGAGCTATCCAGCCTCATACCTGCCTCTTCCTGCTCATCTCATCTAGTTCATGACACTCAGAAAAGGCTCTGTGCTGTTATTGCGTATTTGGCTTAAGTGCTCTAAGGTATTACCTCTTTAGTAACTCATCACTATGAGGGGTACCATGGTTACTATAAAACGAATCGCTCATGCCCTGATGGTCGTCGGATCTCTCGCAGCAACAGCCCAACTCGCTCTGCCGTCTGAATCCTTGGCGGTAGCCACTCTCAGACTGACCCAGAATGGCAACACGATCACCATTGCCGACGATCTACTCGGCGATGCTCTTAGCGGGCAACAAGGCGCCATAAGTTTTGTTGGCTCTATCGGGGTCTTCACTTCGGCCATTCCAACGGGCGTGACAAAACCCATTGAGGGATCAGCCACTGTTCCGAAAATGCACCTAGTGTAGTGATTCATAAATAGCTTGACATATTATATAATACGGGTATCCTCTCCTCCAGAG
>CXWL01001361.1_pt1 | contig 14512 bp, 13 predicted proteins | sample 590931 | NCBI WGS metagenome assembly CXWL01 (sample SAMEA3498368, study PRJEB10139) | groundwater metagenome | biome: water well; material: biofilm material | place: Germany | collected 2015-04-27 | reverse complement strand
GACTGCCGCTCGCGGCGACCCGCAAATAGGCCTGGCGGCGGGGGACAGGCCGTGATGTAACCGATCGGTTACATTTGCCTAGCCGTACTTGCGCAGGTCCTCGATCACCTTGCCGTCGTTCGGCAGGCTCCCCGGCGCCACCAGCTCCACCTCGCCGCGCAGCTTGGTCACCTCCCGTATCGAAGCCACCAGCGCTTCGGCCAGTCCATCGGTGCGCGCCTTCACCTCGCACTTGAAGGTCATCCGGTCGCTGCCCACCTCGCCCTCCACCACCAGCCGCGCCTTCGAAACCTCCGCGTGCCTCCGTACGATTTCGGCCACCTGCTTGGGCGTCACGAACATCGCCCGCACCTTGGTGGTCTGGTCGGCGCGGCCCATCCAGCCGCGGATGCGCGCGTTGCTGCGTCCGCAGGGACTGGTTCCCGGCAGCACCGCGGACAGGTCGCCGGTGCCGAAGCGGACCAGCGGGTAATCGGCATTGAAACTGGTGACCACGACTTCGCCGACCTCGCCCGGCGCCACCGGGTCGCCGGTGCCCGGGCGCACGATCTCCAGCAACAGGCCTTCGTCGAGGATCATGCCCGGGTTCGGGCTGCCGTCGGGCGCGAGCGACTCGTACGCGATCGACCCCAGGTCGGCCGAGCCGTAGCTCTGCGCCACCGCGATGCCGCGGGCGCGCATCGCCTCGCGCAGCGCGGGCGGCAGGTACTCGGCGCCGACATGCGCCTTCGTTAGCGACGAAATGTCCACGCCGGACTCGGCCGCCTTCTCGACGATCAGCTTCAGGAACGAAGGCGTGCCGATGTAGCCGTGGATGCCGAGGTCGCGGATGGCCGCGACCTGCAGCTCGGTCTGGCCGACGCCGGCCGGCAGCACCGTGCAGCCCAGCGCCAGGGCGCCCGATTCCAGCATCGAGCCCGCGGGCGTGAAGTGATAGGCGAAGGTGTTGGTGACGAGGTCGCCGGCGCGGAAGCCGCCGGCGAAGAGGGCGCGCGCGGTGCGCCACCAGTCGCGGCCAAGGCCCTCGGGCTCGTAGATCGGCCCGGGCGACATGAAGAGCTTGGCCATCTTCGCTACCGGCGTGGCGTTCAGCCCGCCCAGCGGACGGTCCTTCGCCTGCAGCTCGCCGAGGTCCGACTTGCGCGTCACCGGCAGCTTCGCCAGCGCCGCGCGAGCATTCACGGTGGCGGGCTCGACATCGGCCAGGATGCGCCCCCAGCCCGGCGCATTCGCCTTCGCGTGCGCAAGATGCGCGGGCAGCGCCGCGAGCAACTGCGCCTCGCGCGCCTGCGGGTCGCGCGTCTCGAGGGTGTCGTAATGCGCCTTCACAGCCGGTGCTTCAAATCCAGCGCTTGCGGCGCCGGTACGACTTCACGTCGCGGAAGCTCTTGCGCCCGCCAGTGGAGAAGCCGAGGTAGAACTCCTTCACGTCTTCGTTCTCGGCCAGGGCCTTGCCCTCGCCGTCCATCACCACGCGGCCGTTCTCCAGGATGTAGCCGTAGTCGGCGTACTTGAGCGCGATGTTGGTGTTCTGCTCCGCGAGCAGGAAGCTCACGCCCTCCTTCTGGTTCAGTTCCTTGACGATCGAGAAAATCTCGGTGACCAGCTGCGGCGCGAGGCCCATGGAGGGCTCATCCAGCAGGATCATCTTCGGGCGCGCCATCAGCGCGCGGCCGATCGCGGTCATCTGCTGCTCGCCCCCGGAGGTGTAGCCCGAGAGCGAGGTCCTGCGCTCCTTCAGCCGGGGAAAGTAGGCGTAGACCTTCTCCAGGCCCTCGCGCGTCTCCGCGCCGCTGCGGGTGTAGGCGCCGGTGAGCAGGTTGTCCTCCACGCTCAGGTGCGGGAAGCAGTGGCGGCCTTCCATCACCTGGACGACGCCGCGCTTGACCAGGTCGGACGGGGTGAGGCCGTCGATGCGCTGGCCCATGTACTCGATATAGCCCTTGGTGACCTCGCCGCGCTCGCCCTTGAGCAGGTTCGAGACGGCGCGCAAGGTGGTCGTCTTCCCGGCGCCATTGGCTCCCAGCAACGCGACGATGCCGCCCTCGTGGACGGTGAGCGACACGCCCTTCAGGACCAGGATGACGTGGTTGTAGATGACCTCGATGCCGTTCACGGACAGCATCACGGGTGCGGCAGCAGTTGCGGACATCTGCGGCAATCCTCCCAAATGAAGACGCCGGCGCCGGGAACGTCTCCGTCCCGGCGCCGGCGTGGGTCAGCTTACTGCTGGCTTTCCTTGGCGCAATCGCGCTTGACGATTTTCTTCTCCGCCGCGTACTTCTCGGCGGAAGCGCGGATCATCGGCTTGATGATCGTCGAATCGGCGACCAGGCGCGTGCCCTTCTCCACCACCCAGCGCTTGCCGTCCCAGGTATGGATGCCGGCAACGCTGTCGCCACGGTGATCGACGCAGGAGGTGCTGATCGGCGTCATGAAGCCGGTGAAGCCGAGCCTCTTGATCGCCGCTTCATCGATCGCCAGGTTCTCCAGGCCCCAGCGCACTTCCTCGCCCTTGAGCGGCTTCTTGCCATAGCGGACCTGCGCGCGCTTGACCGCCTCGACCGTCATCATCGCGCCCACCATGCCGCGGTTGTAGAGCACTTCGCCGAAGCCTTCCTTCTTCCCGGCCGCGTCGCCCTTGTCATGGACATACTTGATGATGTCCTTGTGCACCGCGCCCTGGCCTGCGGGGGCGAGGAAAACCAGCGAGTTGTAGCCCTTGGCCCCATCGCCGGCGGGAACGACGTCCGGCTCGGCGCCCGACCACCACACGCCGTACATCTTCTCGCGCGGATAACCGGTGGCGACCGCTTCCTTGACCGAGGTCGAGTTCATCACGCCCCAGCCCCAGAGGAACACGTAGTCCGGGCGCTGCTGCCGAATCTGCAGCCAGGTGGCCTTCTGCTCCACCCCCGGATGGGTCACCGGCAGCAGCAGCAGCTGGTAGCCGTGCATCTTCGCGCGCTCCTCGAGCAGCGCGATCGGCTCCTTGCCGTAGGGCGAGTCGTGGTACACCAGCGCGATCTTCTTGCCCTTCAGCTTGTCCACGCCGCCTTCCTTCTTGCCCACGTGCTGCACCAGCATGTCGGCAGCATCCCAGTACGTTCCGCCAAGCGGGAAGTTCCAGCCGAACACGGTGCCGTCCACCGAATCCGCGCGGCCGTAGCCGAAGGTGATGATCGGAATCTTGTCGACGAAGGATTTGTCGGTCACCGCAAACGTGATGCCGGTGGATAGCGGGTGAAACGCAGTGGCGCCCGTGGGGCCCTTGCCCTTCAGGCGCTCATAGCACTCCACGCCCCGGTCGGTGGCGTAGCCGGTTTCGCACTCTTCCCAGGTGATCTTGACGCCGTTGATGCCGCCATCGCGGGCGTTGACCAGCTTCAGGTAGTCCACATAGCCGTTCGCGAACGGAATGCCGTTCGGCGCGTAGGCGCCGGTGCGATAGGACAGCACCGGAAAGAACTGCTCGCCGCCACCGGCCGCCGCGGCCTTCTTCGCCGGTGCCGCCTTCTTGTCCTGCGCGAGCGCGGAACCGGCCCCGAAGGCAACGGCCACCGCAAGGCTCGCAGCCAGCGCCACGAATTTCGCTTTCTGTTTCATATCAACCCCTCCAGGTTATGTGTGCCGCGGTTGGCCGCAGCCATGCGTTAAATGATACCCCCTGCGCCCTCAGTGAGGGAACGGCCACAGCCTCAGCTTCTCCTTGCCGACCGCCCACAAACGGGCGAGTCCGTGCGGCTCCACGATCAGGAAGAACACGATCAGGGCGCCGAAAATCATGAACTCCAGGTGCGAGACCATGGCCGTGGACATGGGGATGCCCAGGATCTGGGGCAGCTGGTTGAGCACGATCGGCAGCACGACGATGAAGGCGGCGCCGAAGAAACTGCCCAGGATCGAGCCCATGCCGCCGATGATGATCATGAACAGCAGGTTCAGCGACAGGGTCAGGTTGAACGCCAGCGGCTCCCACGAGCCCAGGTGCACGAAGCCCCACAGGGCGCCGGCGACGCCGACGAAGAAAGAGCTCACCGCGAAGGCGGAGAGCTTCGCGTACACCGGACGGATGCCGATCACCTCGGCGGCGACGTCCATGTCGCGCATCGCCATCCAGGCGCGCCCGATGTGGCCGCGCACCAGGTTGCGCGCGATCACGGTGAACAGGATCAGCACCGCGAGCAGGAACACGTACTTTTCCTGCGGCGTGTCGACGGTCCAGCCGAACAGTTCCACCGGCGCGGTCTGCACCGAACCCGAATGCGCGTAGTTGGTGAACCACTTGACGCGCGCGAACAGCCAATCCATGAAGAACTGGGCACCGAGGGTCGCCACCGCGAGGTACAGGCCCTTGATGCGCAGGCTCGGGATGCCGAACAGCATCCCGACTGCCGCCGCGATCAGACCCGCCAGCAGCAGCACGACGAGGAAATTCAGCTGCGGGATGCGCAGCACGAGGTTGTACGCGGCGTAGGCGCCCACCGCCATGAAGGCCGCGTGGCCGATGGAAATCTGCCCGCAGTAGCCCACCACCAGGTTGAGCCCGATCGCGGCGAGCGCCAGGATCAGGAACGGGATCAGCAGCGACAGGAAGACGTAGTCGCTCACCACCAGCGGCACGACCACGAACGCGAACGCGACCAGCGCGAACATGAAGACGCGGTCCTGCAGGATCGGCAGCAGCTGCTGGTCGGCAGCGTAGCTCGACTTGAACTGCCCGTTTTCGCGGTAGAACATGGCTGGGTCCCCGGCCTAGACGCGGTCGATGTGTTTTTCGCCGAACAGCCCCTGCGGCCGCACCAGCAGGAACAGCAGGGCGAGGACGTAGGCGAACCAGTTCTCGATGCCGCCGCCGGCGAGGTCGAAGGCCTTGACCAGCACCGGCCCCAGGAACACCTCGGCCATCTTCTCGCCGACGCCGATGATGAGCCCGCCGACGATGGCGCCGGTGACCGAGGTCAGGCCGCCCAGGATCACCACCGGCAGCGCCTTGAGCGCGACCAGCGATACGGAGAACTGCACGCCGAGGCGCGATCCCCAGATCACCCCGGCGACCAGCGCCACGATGCCGGCGACCGACCAGACGATGACCCACATGCGGTTGAGCGGGATGCCGATGGACTGCGCCGCCTGGTGGTCGTCCGCCACGGCGCGCAGCGCGCGGCCGGTGGCGGTCTTCTGGAAGAAGAGCGCCAGCAGCGCCACCAGCGCCACGGCGACCAGCGCGGCGACGACGTCCTCCTTGTTGATCAGGATGCCGCCCTGGAACAGCTTCTCCAGGACCATCACCGGCTCCTTGGCGATGCCCAGGTTGATCTCGTAGATGTCGCTGCCCCAGACCGTCTGGCCAAAACCGTCCAGGAAGAACGTGACCCCGAGCGTCGCCATGAACAACGCAATCGGTTCCTGGTTGACTAGGGGGCGCAGCACCACCCTCTCGATGACGAAGGCGAGTGCGATCATGATCACGATCCCCAGCAGGATCGCCGCCCACAGCGGCATGCGCTCGGCCAGGCGCGCCACGGAAAGCGCGGCGAACAGCACCATCGCGCCCTGCGCGAAGTTGAACACGCCGGAAGCCTTGAAGATGAGGGCGAAGCCCATCGCCACCAGCGAGTACAGCACCCCGGTCATGAGGCCGCCGAGGAGCACTTCGACGTAGAACCCGGGCGCGGAGGCGCCGGTGGCGAGCGGCAGCACCAGGCCCAGGAGCAGGACCGCGCAAAGCACGAGGACGGGCCAGTTCTTCTTCATGTTCTAGTGGCTCACGCCAAGGTAGGCGTCGATGACCGCCTGGCTGGCGCGCACCTGGTCCGGGGTACCGTCGCCGATCTTCTTGCCGTAGTCGAGCACCACGACGCGGTCCGAAATGTCCATCACCACGCCCATGTCGTGCTCGATGAGGACGATGGTGGTGCCGAAATGGTCGTTGACGTCGAGGATGAAGCGGCACATGTCCTGCTTCTCCTCGAGGTTCATGCCGGCCATGGGTTCGTCGAGCAGCAGCACGCGCGGCTCCATCGCCAGCGCGCGCGCCAGGTCGACGCGCTTCTGCAGGCCGTAGGGCAGGCGACCCACCGGGGTCTTGCGCCAGGGCTGGATCTCGAGGAAGTCGATGATGCGCTCGACCGCTTCGCGATGCTCGATCTCCTCCTTCAGCGCCGGGCCGACCCGCAGCGCCTGCAGCAGGATGTTCGCGCGCATGCGCAGGTTGCGGCCGGTAAGGATGTTCTCCAGCACCGACATGCCCTTGAACAGCGCCAGGTTCTGGAACGTGCGCGAGATGCCGAGCAGCGCCGTTTCGTGCGGATCCATGTCGTGGTAGGTCTGGCCGAGGAACCGGATGGTGCCCTGCTGCGGGTGGTAGACGCCGTTGATGACGTTCAGCATCGAGCTCTTGCCGGCGCCGTTGGGGCCGATGATCGCGCGCACCTCGTGCTCGCGCACGTCGAAGGACACGTCGGTGAGCGCGCGCACGCCGCCGAAGGCGAGCGACACGCCCTCGACGGAGAGGATCACGTCCCCGATGGGATTGCCCCTCTGGCTCATGCCGCCTTCTTCGAACCGGCCGGACTGAAGGTCTTCGCGTCGCGCAGCTTCAGGTCTGCCGATGCGAGGCCGGTGCGCCCGTCCTCGTAGCGCACCTGGGTCTCGATGTGCACCACCTGGCGCCCGTCATAGAGCGCCTCGACGAGCTCGCGGTACTTGTCGCCGATGGCGCCGCGGCGCACCTTGCGCGTCCGGGTCAGCTCGCCGTCGTCCGCGTCGAGTTCCTTGTGCAGGATCAGGAAGCGGCTGATCTGCGAGCCGGCGAGCTCGGTTTCGGCGGCAAGGTCGGCATTCACCTTCTCGATGCACTCGCGCACCAGCGCGTAGGTCTCGTCGCGCGAGGCGAGGTCGGTGTACCCGGAATACGGCAGGTTGCGCTTCTCCGCCCAGCTGCCCACCGCCTCCATGTCGATGTTCACGAACGTGCACACGCTGTCGCGGCCGTGACCGAACATCACGGCTTCCTTGATGTAGGGGAAGAACTTGAGCTTGTTCTCGAGGTACTTGGGCGCGAACAGGCCGCCGTCGGCCAGCGCGCCCACGTCCTTGACGCGGTCGATGATCTTCAGGTGGCCGTCCGGGTCCAGGTAGCCCGCGTCGCCGGTGTGGAACCAGCCCTCGGGATCCTTCGCCTCCAGCGTTGCCTCCGGATTCCTGTAGTACTCCTTGAACAGGCCGGGCGAGCGGATCAGCAGCTCGCGCTGCGGCGTGAACTTGAGTTCCACGCCCTTCACCGCCGGCCCCACCGTGTCGGCCCTGACCTGGCCGTTGGGCTGGATGCAGACGAACACGCTGGTCTCGGTGGAGCCGTAGAGCTGCTTCAGGTTAATGCCGATGGAGCGGTAGAACCTGAACAGGTCCGGCCCGATCGCCTCGCCGGCGGTGTAGGCCACGCGCACCCGGCTCATGCCGAGCACGTTGCGCAAGGGGCCGTAGACGAACAGGTCGCCCAGGCGGTAGAGCAGGCGGTCCGCGGCGCCGACCGGGCGGCCGTCCAGGATCGCGCCGCCGACGCGCTGCGCCAGGTCCATGAAGTACCGGTACAGGGCGCGCTTGAAGGCGCCGGCGTCCTCCATCCGGATCGAGACCTGCGTCAGCAGCGCCTCCAGCACCCGCGGCGGCGCGAAGTAGTAGGTCGGGCCGATCTCGCGCATGTCGGTCATCACCGTCTCGGCTGATTCCGGGCAGCAGACACAGTAGCCGGTGACGAAGGGCTGCGCATAGGAAAAGATGTTCTGTCCAACCCAGGCCGGAGGCAGGTAGGCGAGCGCGACGTCGCTGTCGCCCAGGCCTTCCATCTCGGCCGCCGCTGCGGCACGGTCGATGAGCGCGTGGTGGGTTAGGACCACGCCCTTGGGATGGCCGGTGGTGCCCGATGTGAAGAACATCGCGGCGGTTTCGGACCCTGAGCCCTTGGCGATCTCGGACTCGAGGAACGCCGGGTCGCGCGCAAGCGCGGCGCGCCCCTCCTTGAGCAGCGTGTCGTAGGAGGCGAGCTGCGGCTGCGTGTAATGGCGCATGCCGCGCGCGTCGTCGAAATAGATGCGCTTCAGGGGCGGGCACTTCGGCAGGATCTCGAGCAGCTTGTCCACCTGCTCCTGGTCCTCGGCGACGGCGAACTCGATCCCGGCGTTCTCGATCGGGAACGCCATTTCCGCGGCGGCGGCATCCTGGTACATCGGCACCGGGATTCCGCCCAGGCATTGCGCCGCGCACATCGCCGCATACAGGCGCGGCCGGTTGTCGCCGACGATCGCCAGGTGGTCGCCGCGCTTGAAGCCGGCACCCGCCAGGCCGCAGGCGATGGCGCGTACCTCGTCGGCGAACTGCTTCCAGCTCCAGGTCTGCCAGATGCCCAGGTTCTTCTCACGCAATGCCGGCAGCGCGCCGCGCACCTGCGCGTGGTGCGCGAGCAGCTTGGGAAACGTGTCCAACGTTGCCAGTCCGGCGAGACTCTCCGCCATTCCCGTCCTCCTCCAAGGACTCATTCTTGCACAGGCTTGACGCCGACGGAACTGTAGCCGATTCTCGCGGCCATTACGAAACCGGAACGGAACACATGGCGCAGTCGGCGAACGGCACCGAGTACCGGACCCGCAAGGGAGACGTGAAGCTGTTCCTGTGGCGCAAGCGCGCCGCCGGCGCTCAGCAGGGGGCGGGCACCATATTCTTCGTCCACGGCTCTTCCATGGCGTCGCAGCCGACCTTCGACCTGCAGGTGCCGGGGCGGCCGTTCTCGTCGGCGATGGACTGGTTCGCCTCCCGCGGCTTCGATTGCTGGACCATGGACAACGAGGGCTACGGCCGCTCGGACAAGTCGCGCCCGATCAACTGCGGCATCGAGAACGGCGCCGACGACCTGGAGGCCGGCACCGAACTGGTGCTGCGGGAGTCGGGCGCGAAGAAGCTGCTGATGTACGGCATTTCCTCGGGAGCCCTGAAGGCGGCGGTGTTCGCCGAGCGGCGCCCCGAGCGGGTGGCGCGGCTGGCGCTGGATGCGTTCGTCTGGACCGGCGAGGGCAGCCCGACCCTGGCCGAACGCAGGAAGAAGCTGCCCGAGTTCCTGGCGAAGAACCGGCGCCCGATCGACCGCGCCTTCGTGCAGAGCATATTCGCGCGCGACCATCCCGGCACCGCCGACGAGGCGACCATCAGCGCCTTCGCCGACGCCATCCTCGCGCTGGACGACTCGATGCCCACCGGCACCTATGTCGACATGTGCTCGAAGCTGCCGATGGTGCAACCGGCGAGGTTGACGGTGCCGACGATCGTGCTGCGCGGGCAGCACGACGGCATCGCCGCGTTCGATGACCTGCTCGAGTTCTATCGCCGCCTGCCGCATCCGGACAAGCAGTTCGTGGTCATGCCCGGGATCTCGCACGCCAGCTTCCAGCAGAAGAACTACATGATGGTCTATCACATCCTGCACGCGTTCTTTTCGCAACCCGAGCCCGTCTACGTGGGGTAACCATGCGAATCCAGGCCTTGCTGCTTTCCACCGCCCTGCTATGGGCAATTCAGGCAACTGCGCAATCCTGGCCCTCCAAGCCGGTGCGGGTGGTGGTGCCCTTGTCCGCCGGCGGCTTTGCCGACGTGCCGGCGCGCATCCTCGCGCCGCGCCTGTCCGCGCAATTGGGCCGGCAGTTCTTCGTCGAGAACCGGCCCGGGGCGGGCGGCACCATGGGATCGGACGCGGTGGCCAAGGCCGAGGCCGACGGCCATACCTTCCTCTTCACCGCGACGCCGCACGTCATCAGCCCGTGGCTGTACAAGACGCTGCCCTACGATGCGCTGAAGGACTTCGCGCCCGTGGCCCGCGTCGCCTCGGGCCCGTACGCCCTGGTCGTCAATCCGCAGCTCGGCGTCGCGACGGTGGCGGAGCTGGTCGCCGCGGCGAAGGCGCGTCCGGGGGAGATCGACTACGCCAGCTCGGGCAACGGCAGCGCGCAGCACCTGGTGACCGCGATGTTCGCCTCGATGGCGGGCATCCGCCTCAACCACGTGCCGTACAAGGGCAGCGGGCCGGCGATGCAGGACCTGGTCTCGGGGCAGGTCAAGGTCTCGTTCGCCGGCGTGCCGAACGTCCTCAACAATGTGCGCAACGGCCGGCTGCGAATGCTCGCGGTCTCCAGCGCCGCGCGCTGGCCGGACCTGCCCGAGGTTCCGGCGCTCGCCGAGGTGGGCGTCCCCGGTTTCGATGCCTCGCTCTGGCTGTGCGTGCTCGCACCGGCCGCCACGCCGGCCGACCTCATCCAGCGACTGCATGCAGAGGTCGGCAAGGCACTGCAGGAGGCCGACATCGTGCAGAGCCTGCGCGCGGCAGGCATCGCGCCCGCCCTGCTCGGCCCCCGGGAACTGGGCGCCTTCCTGCGCACGGAGAGCGAGAAGTGGGGCCGCGTGGTGCGCGAGACCGGCGCCACCATCAATTAAGGAACCGCCGCTTCTCAGTCAGTGCAGGCGAGGCTTGAGCAGGTAGTCGGCGCGGTCGGCGGATTTCGCGCGCACCTCGATGCGCGTCTCGCGGCGCGACAGCGTCAGCGGCACCTCGGTGCCCGCCGGCCCGAGCTGCCAGATCTTGCGGAACAGGTCGGCCAGGCCGTTCGCGCGCGCGCCCGCCACCGCGAGCACCGCATCGCCCAGCTTNNCCCGCCGGTGGCCAGGCCACCCACCACCAGTCGACCGCCGGCCTCCTGCACGTACAGCCCCAGCCACGCGCGCGGCGGACGATTCGGGCGGCCGCGCTGCACCATGTCCTCCAGGATCGGCTCAAGCAGGTCGATCGGCACCACCATGTTGCCCTGCACCTGCCGGCCGTCCTGCTCTTCCTGCAGCAGCAGCGAACCGATGCCGAGCAGTTTCCCGTCGCGGCCCACCAGCGCCGCGCCGCCCCATTGCGGATGCGCGGGCGCAGTGAAGATGGCCTCGTCGAGAACGTACTCCCAGTAGCCCGCGAACTCACGCTTCGCGAACACCGAAGCCTTGAGCGCATGCTCTCGGCCGCCTTGTCCGATCAAAACCACCTCGTCGCCCACGGCGCAGTCCGCTGCGGAGCCGCGGGCGATCGGCTTGACGCCGACGGGACCGAGCGGCAGCACCAATCCGAATCCAGTGACCTGGTCGTAGGCGAGCGCGTGGCCCGCCACCACCGTGCCGCGATTGGTGGTGAGCCAGATGGATTGCGCCTCGGTGATCAGGTAGCCGATGGTCAGGATCAGGCCGTCGGCGCGGATGACGACGCCATTGCCGATGCGCTCGGTGCCGAGGATCCCGGCCGTGAACGCCTCCTCCGGCACTTCGGCCTTCACCAGCACCACCGCGTCCAGCGCGGCGCCCAGGTCGAACCCGAGCTCCTCTGCCTTCGGCTGGAGGCTGGCGGGGAAAGCCCAGTTCTCGGCGGCGGCCATGCGCCTAGGCTACACCACCAAACCGCGCCGGCAGGCGATTCGAGATCGCCGCGGCGAGGGCCTGCGCCCGCGCGCGATCGGCGAAGCTGCCGAGCGTCTGGTCGGTGCCAGCATAGCGGATGACCACGTCGTGGCGCTTGAAAAGGTACATGGCAACCGCGGCCGCGATCAGGAGGACACCGACGACCACGGAGAGCAGGATGACGCCGGCCAGCAACGCGTAGCCGGCCCACTTGCGGCTTGAGCGGCGCTCGCGGACCTGAACCGACTCAATGCCCTCGAGGAAGTAGCGGCGGTCCGCGGCAAGGACCGCAATGCCGGTCACCTGCACGCCGTCGGCCTCGTGCGCCACGGCGGATTCATAGTCGCGCGGCGCGGGATTCTCCCCCGCAGCGGGCCGGCAACAGGACGCCAGGCGCTCCAGGTCCACCGACAGGCTGTAGCCCTGGTACTTGTCCATCCGCGGGTCCACGGTGCCGACCAGCCAGGGTTCGAGTTCCTTGTAGCGCACCGGGACGAACACCGCGGCGGTCGCCCCGTCCGCGAGATCCGCGTTGCACTCGATCACTTCGCCCGCTGGCACCACTGCCGGATGGCCCGTGCTATAGGGCGCCGCCCACCAGATGCCGACGTCGCAGGCGAGCGGCCGCAGGACCAGATACTGCTCGCCCTTCGTCATCGTCGGACCATCCCTAGGCGAGCGCCACCTTGATTCTCTCCGCGTAGCCCGCGAGCGCCTCGCGCGGCGGGTTCTTCACCGGCCAAGTGAGTTCCATGCCGTCGCCGGCGTGCCGCGGCAGCAGGTGCACGTGGTAGTGGAACACCGTCTGGCCCGCAGCCTTGCCGTTGGCCTGGTATACCGACAGGCCCTCCGGCGCGAACGCGTCGCGGATCGCCTGTGCGACGCGATGACAGGTACGCGCGGCCGCGGTAGCCTGCTCCGCGTCGAGCTCGAACAGGTTCGCGGCGTGCTTCTTCACCGCCACCAGCACATGCCCCGGGTTCACCTGGCCGATGTCCATGAAGGCGAGGGTGTACTCGTCCTCGTGGACCTTCGTGGACGGAATCTGCCCCGCGACGATTTTGCAGAACACGCAGTCGGTCATGCTGTCACTCCTATGGGCTGATAGCCGGGCGAGGGTACCTGCGCGAGCCACCGGTCTTCAAGCCGCAGCGCGGTCAGGCTCCCGCCCCAGACGCATCCGGTGTCGAGGCCCACAGTGCGCTCGGTGAGTCGCAGCCCCATGGCGGACCAGTGGCCGAACACGATCGCGGGTTCGTCGCGCCCGGGCCGCACGTCGAACCAGGCCTCAAAGCCCTTTGGTGGCTTCTCGCCCTTGGACTGGAAATCCATCCTGCCATCGGCCTTGCAGAAGCGCATGCGCGTCATCGCGTTCACGATCACGCGCAGCCGGTCCCAGTCCCGGAGGGAATCGTCCCAGCGCTCCGGCTTGCTGCCGTACATGTTCTCCAGGAACGCGCGGTAGTTCTCCGCGCTCAGCGCGGCTTCGACTTCCTTCCCCAGCGCGAACGCCGTCTCCACCGTCCACTCGGGCAGAAGTCCGGCGTGGACCATCGCGTAGCGGCCTTCGACATGCATCATCGGCCGCGTGCGCAGCCAGTCCACGAGTTCCCGAGCCTCCGGTGCCGCAAGGACGTCGTGGAAAGTATCGTCGCTCCGCTTCTTTTCGAAGCCCTCGAATTGCGTGATGAGGTGCAGGTCGTGGTTGCCGAGGACGACGATGGCGTGATCGCCCAGTTCCTTGACGAAGCGAAGGACCTGCAGCGACTTCGGCCCGCGGTTGACGAGATCGCCCACGAACCACAAGCGGTCGTGGATGGCATTGAAGCCGATGCGTGCGAGCAGCGCCTCGAGTTCATCGAAGCAGCCCTGCACGTCGCCGATCGCGTAGGTCGCCATGCACGCGAGTATAGGCGGTGCCTACAGCGCCGCGTCCAGCCGCCGGTACTGGATCGCCTCCGCGATGTGCGCGCTGCCCACGCCCGCTTCCCCCGCGATGTCCGCGATCGTCCGCGCCACCCGCAGCACACGGTGGTACGCCCGCGCCGACAGCGACAGCTTCGCGATCGCCTGCCGCAGCAGCTCCGCCGCCGCGGCATCGCAGGCGCAAAGCTTCTCCGTCTCGCGCGGACCCAGCCACGCGTTGGGCTTGCCCTGCCTCGCGAGCTGCCGCTCGCGCGCGGCCGCGACACGCGCCCGGACCGGTGCAGAGCCCTCCCCCAATTGCCCGGTCAGTTCGGTCTCCCGCGGCGCCGGCGCCTCCACCTTGATGTCGATGCGATCCGCCAGGGGCCCCGAAATCCGCGATCGGTAGCGCGCGATGGCCTGCGGCGCGCAGTGGCAGCGGCCAGAGGCTTCGCCGAGGTAGCCGCAGGGACAGGGGTTCATGGCGGCGACGAGCTGGAAGCGCGCCGGGAAGACGGCCTGGCGCGCGGCGCGCGCGATGGCGATGGTCCCGGACTCGACCGGCTCGCGCAGCGCCTCCAGCGCGGCGCGCGGAAACTCCGGCAGCTCGTCGAGGAACAGGACGCCATGGTGCGCGAGCGAAATCTCTCCTGGCCGCGGCGGGCTGCCACCGCCCACCAGCGCGACGCTGGAGGCGCTGTGGTGCGGGGCGCGGAACGGCCGCTCGCCCCAGCGCGACGGATCGAAGCCCGCGTTCGCCGCGCTCTGGATGGCCGCCGATTCCAGCGCTTCGGCTTCGGTCATGGGCGGCAGGATCCCCGGCAGGCGCGCGGCGAGCAGCGACTTGCCGGTGCCCGGCGGCCCGATCATGAGCAGCGCGTGCGCGCCCGCGGCGGCGATCTCCAGCGCGCGCCGCGCCTGGGCCTGGCCCTTCACGTCGCTGAGATCGGGATGGCTCACCGCCGCGTGCGCCGCGCCGTTGATGTATTGGCCGAGCGGCGTTTCACCCGCAAGATGGCCGCAGACTTCCAGCAGGCTTTGCGCCGCGACGATGCGCGCGCCTTTCGCCAGCGCCGCCTGCGCCGCGCTCGCCATGGCGCTGGGTGCCGGCGGCGCCGGGCGCGCGTTC
>CXWL01007615.1_pt1 | contig 14513 bp, 13 predicted proteins | sample 590931 | NCBI WGS metagenome assembly CXWL01 (sample SAMEA3498368, study PRJEB10139) | groundwater metagenome | biome: water well; material: biofilm material | place: Germany | collected 2015-04-27 | reverse complement strand
CCGCCGATAATGTAGCATTCCGCCGATAATGCAGCGATCCGCCGATATTGTCGCATTCCGCCGCTAATTCTGATATCGCCGATCATCTTTGAAGAGGATCGACCACGAACTGATACGAAAAGAAGGCACGAATAAGAAATGATTCGTGTGTTTTCGTGTCAATTCGTGGCTAAACAGTCTTGTTGGATGGATCAACAAAAGGACATCAGACCGGGTTTACGGCAGGAAAGGTGTCGACAAAATAATGGGACATTGGGAAAACACGAGAATCAATCGTAAGTGTCAGAAATTGCGATTTATTACAGGAATCAGTTCGCGCGAGAGCTAGCTAAAAAGGGTTATAAAATCTTCAATGTTTAGGTTTCAGTGACCTTTCTGGTTGAGTTCAAGGCATCTTTGGATGGGCGTTACGCAGCGACAGCTCGGGCCAAGCCCGGATCTATCGGTCTTCCCGCGTCGATGTCTGCCATGACGTCCCGCAAAGTTGGTTTTTGGGATCCGTCAGGTTTCGTCTTAGGTCGTCAATGTTTGCCATAAAAAGAACACGAATAAAGGCTTCAATATTTCCAACGGCGACGGTGAACATGTGAATAGCTGTGGGTTATTCGCATTTCCGCCCGTACATTCGTAATATATCTAAATGCCTCTTTTACCGATAGTCCATTATCCCGAGCCCGTTCTGTTGACGGTAGGGAAGCCTGTGCATGAATTTGGTGAGGATCTTGAGCGGCTGGTCGCGGATATGTTTTTGACGATGGAGGATGCGGGTGGTGTTGGCCTCGCGGCGCCGCAAGTTGGGTTGTCGAAGCGGCTCTTTGTGATGGATACGCCTGAGCGAGACGATCATGCCGCAGAGCGGCACGTGCTTATTAATCCTGAGATAATTCATGTCGAGGGCGAACAGACGGGTGACGAAGGGTGTTTGTCCTTTCCCGGGTTGTATCAGACGGTTCGCCGCGAGATGCGTGTGATCGCGCGGGCACAAAATGTAAAAGGTGAGCAGATAGAAATAGATGTACGCGATCTGGCGGCAAGGTGTATACTGCATGAAACGGATCATTGCGACGGAATTGTCTTTCTCGATAGGATGACGCCTTTAAAACGTCAATTTGCCAGGCGCAAGATCAAGGCTCTACAGAAAACGGGGAAGTGGAACTGAGTTGAACAATATACAGGAAACCAAGCTGACCGCCGAACTCTCATCGAGCGGCGAACTCAATAAATATCTGAGCGAAGGCTGGGTTTTGATACTCAGCTATGTAAAACACCAGAGCGATACACAGCAGCCGCGCTTTGTCGTCGCATGGCAGGAAGACGGCCCGGCGATCTTTCCGGAAATTCTCGACGAATGGGAACAACGCGAAATGGCGCGTCAGCGGAATCGTTGACGAAATAGCCACGAAAATACACGAAAGTACACTAAAACTGGTTGTTGTTTTCGTGCGGTTTAGTGTATTTTAGTGGTTCAGTTTCCAATAATGTTTCCGGTTGCCCGAATTGCCCCGGCCCGCCGGTCGACACGACATATAAGCAAAGAGTGCCGACTGAAGAGAAGCGTTATGTTTAGGCCTACTTTCTTTTTGTGTACGTTGCTTGTCTTTAAAGTGGCCGCCGCGTCGGCACAGACGACCTTATTCAATATTCCTACGGCCGAGACTCTACAGCGAGGTTCGTGGGGGCTCGAGGTGGATCTCATCACAAAGCCTGTTCCGTATCGCGAGGGCGGCTACCAGACGTATGGCTATCGTGTCGCCTACGGCCTGAACAACCGGACCGAGATCGGATCAAATTTCTACTACACGTGGGATGGAAACAAATCGACGGGCCAGGCAGAGTTTAGCGTTAAGCAAAACGTGTATCGCAGTGAGAAACTCGGTGTCAGCGTCTCGGGCGGCGCGGTTGCCTTTGTTCCGATCAGGAGCACGACGGGTGATAAGACATCGGTAATGATATACGGAGTCGCTAGCAAGACGGTCAACCCGCTTAATGGCATGACCGTCACCGGCGGTGCGTACCATTTTTTTGGCGGTAGCGACACATTTGGCGATAAGACCGGAGCGATCGTCGGCCTTAACCAGCCGATCGTAAATCGCGTGAGCTTTGTAGCGGACTGGTTCTCGGGCAAGAATCGAATCGGATACGCTTCGGCAGGGTTGAATTTCGCCGTGACGAAACGACAATATTTGACCGGCTACAGCTTTGGCAATTCCGGCCGCGGGAACAATTCGTTTTCGGCGTATTACGGGATAACGTTCTGATATATGGCCAAACCCGGCGATCCTTATGAGAAGATAGTCTTCTGAAGCGAGGAAGATCAAATTTTCATCGGAATGTTCCCCGAGCTGTTTTACGGTGGTGTTCACGGAGACGATCCGGTCGCCGTATTCAAATAGCTTCTCGAAGTGGTTGACGAATGGGTCGAAATCACTGAGCAGGATGGGAAAGAATTTCCTCCAGCAAAACGTGCGGCAGCTTTGCAAGGGGTAGACGTTTAGTTTTATGCAGACACAACGAACATTGGACGAATTTCGAAACGAGCCATTTACCGATTTTTCTAAGCCCGAGAACGCCGACGCAATGCGGGCGGCGATCGAGAAGGTGCGGTCCGAGCTTGGCCGCGAATATCCGATCATCATCGGCGGCGAAAAGATCGCGCTTGGATCGAAATTTACAAGTAGGAATCCGGCGAAGAAGGACGAGGTTGTCGGCGTCTTTTCTGAAGGCGATACCGACACGTCGCTGGTTGAAAAGGCGATCGCGACGGCCAATGAAGCTTTTAAGACGTGGCGAAATGTGCCGGCGGCCGAGCGTGCCGAGTATCTATTCAAGATCGCCGACCTGATGCGGCAGCGAAAGCACGAGCTGTCGGCATGGATGGTTTTTGAGGTGTCAAAAACGTGGGCCGAGGCCGATGGTGATACGGCGGAGGCAATCGATTTTTGTGATTTCTACGGCCGCGAGATGCTTCGTTGGGCGGCGGAACAACCGGTTACGCCATATGCCGGCGAGAAGAATCATTTCGAGTACATTCCGCTCGGCGTCGGAGCCGTGATCCCGCCGTGGAATTTTCCGCTCGCGATAATGGCGGTAATGACGCTGGCGGCGGTTGTGGCTGGAAATACGGTTGTTCTCAAGCCTTCGTCCGATTCGCCAACGATTGCGGCGAAGTTCATGGAATTGGTCGAGGAAGTCGGGCTCCCGCCAGGCGTTGTAAATTTTATCAGCGGCAGTTCAGCGACCGGCGAGGCAATGGTCACGCATCCTAAGACACGATTCATTTCGTTCACCGGCTCAAAGGGCGTGGGCCTGCACATTAACGAGGAAGCAGCAAAGACACGGCCCGGCCAGATCTGGATCAAACGCGTTGTCGCGGAGATGGGCGGAAAGGATGCGATCGTGGTTGCCGACGACGCAGCTGATCTTGATGCGGTCGCATCCGGTGTAGTCGCGGCGGCTTTTGGGTATCAGGGGCAGAAATGCTCTGCCTGTTCTCGCCTGATCGTTGATGAAAAGATCCACGACGAACTGATGGAAAAGGTCGTTGCGTTAACGAAGAACCTAAACATCGGCCAACCCACCGAGGGCAAGACCAATGTCGCAGCGGTGATCAACAAGCGATCGTTCGATAACACCCTTGATTACATCAAAAAGGGGATCGATGAAGGCGGGGAGCTGATAGCCGGGGGAAGTGGCGATGACTCCAACGGCTACTTTATTGAGCCGACGATCATCGATAATGTCGCTCCGGGCGCAACTATTGAGCAAGAAGAGATATTCGCACCCGTTCTTGCTGTGATAAGGGCGCGCGACTTCGAACACGCGCTCGAGATCGCAAATGATACGGAATTTGGGTTAACCGGAGCCTTGTATTCCGCATCTCAGGAAAGGCTCGACCGTGCGCGTCGTGATTTTCACGTTGGTAACCTTTATCTGAATCGTAAATGCACGGGAGCCTTGGTGGGCGTTCATCCCTTTGGTGGTTTTAATATGAGCGGTACGGATTCAAAAGCGGGCGGCCGCGAGTATCTGCTCCAATTTATGCAAGGGAAATCGACTGCCCAAAAGATCTGATCGATTGGAGAAAGTTAATGAAATCACGTTTTATGTTCTGCATTTTGCTTGGGATTGCCGCGATCGCGGTTTCTCCCTATTTGGTTCTTGCTCAAAAAGCGGCCGCAAAGCCTGTTAAGCCCATAATTTTCGCGGTGCTTAATGATGGAAGGTCGCTTGAACCCATCGCGTACGTCACCAAGGGCAAACTTGAAGCTCCGGTAAACGGCAGCGACGAGAGCAGTATTATTGCCGCGTTTAACAGGACGTATTACAAGGCAGGAACGGCTTATCGATTGATATTTGGCGGCGCAAATTCGGGTACGGTGACAGTCAAAAGCTCGAATTCCAAGGCTGAGTGTGCCGCGAATATGGCTACCGCGACGACCAAAGCTCTAAAGACGCCGCTTAAGGGATTTGTGATGGGCCTCGCGACCAACGTTCTGAGCAAATCGACCGCTGCAAGCTATCGCCGAAAGCCGACAGATGCTGAAAGAAACGAGATCGAGGGATTGGTTCGTGCTGAATTTACAAAGCAAAAGCTTACGCCGGGAACGCTCAGATACCACAATCTGACTGCTCTCGATGTCGATAATGACGGCAAGGCCGAGATGATTGGTTCCTACTGGGTCGAGATCGACAAACTGACTCGAGCGATGCTCTTTTTTATTGCCGGAAAGGGCAGTAATGGCAAATACGCTTTTGGCCACCACGAATATCGTACGGTCGATCAGGCCGGCGTGATGAGCGGCGATATCAAAAATGTCGACGAAGGCGTTTATCACGAATTATTGCTCGACGTTTTTGATTCGAATGGCGATGGCACGGCTGAGGTCTTTACCTATGTTCAGTCTTTCGAGGGTTCCGGATTTAACGTTTATGGACGCTCGGGCGGTAAGTGGACAAAGGTCTTTGACGGATCGAATTACCATTGCGGGTATTGATCAGCTACTCAGCCCATTTTTTGTTTTTTCAATTCAAGTGTTAAGTTCGTAATTCGGGCTTGGCACTTTTTTATTAGATGAAGATAGTTTTTATGGGAACACCGCAGGCCGCTGTGCCGTCGCTTGAGCGTGTGCTAGCCGATGGCCACGAGGTCGTTGCAGTTTACACACAGCCCGACCGGCCGTCGGGCCGGGGGAATAAGATCACATTTTCGGCGGTAAAACAGTGCGCCCTTGATAACGGTTTGACGGTTTGTCAGCCTGAGAAGGTCAGGACTCCCGAAGCGATAGAACTCTTCAGGTCGCATGCCGCCGACATTGCGGTCGTCGTTGCTTACGGCCGAATCTTGCCGGAAAGTTTTTTGACGGCGTTTCCACACGGAGCGATAAATGTGCATTTCTCGCTTTTGCCAAAATACCGCGGAGCAGCACCCGTAAATTGGGCTATCGTTAACGGCGAGACAGAAACGGGCGTAACGACCATGCAGATGGATGTCGGCCTCGACACCGGGCCGATATTGCTCCAGAATTCGACGCCGATCGGTGAGGACGAAAATTCTATCGTTCTGATGGAGCGGTTGTCGTTGATCGGCTCTCAAGTGCTTTCTGAGACGCTTTCACACCTCGGCGAAATGACTCCGGTCGAGCAGGATCACGCCGCGGCGTCCTTGGCGCCGATGATGAATCGGGAGAACGGGTTGATCGACTGGACAATTAATGCACGCGGGATCGTGAATCGAATTCGCGGGTTCCAACCGTTCCCAACGACATTTACGCGATTTGCGGATGGCAACCTGACATTTTGGCGAGCTTCGGCTGTTTCGGATGTGAACCAAGGCGAACCGGGTGAGATAATAGATGCGAGCGGCGACGATCTGGTGATCGCTTGTGGCGAGGGAACGGTATTAAAGGTCGTCGAACTTCAACCCGAGGGCAAACGGCGAATGGCGGTGCGCGATTTCCTGAACGGCACGAAGCTTAAGGCCGGAGATATTCTCGGAAGATAGATGGAAGAGCAGACTCAGATAATCGCATTTTACGAGTTCAAGCGGATGGCCGAGGTCGGGCCGCTTGATGAGCTGCGCTCCACGTTGCGAAATGCGTTCTTCGATCTTGAGGTGCGCGGGACGATAATAATTGCCGATGAAGGATATAACGGCATGGTTTGCGGTTTGCCGCAGAATATCGAGAGATTTATCGTCTTTACTGAAGCCCTTTTTAACACAAACCTCAAGTACAGATCCTCGTTCCATGCAAGGGCTCCGTTTCGCAAGATCGACGTAAAGATCAAGAAAGAGATCGTCACGCTAAAGCAGGAGGTTGATATCTCGCTTGGGCATGGCACGCACGTAAAGCCGACCGAATGGAATCGGCTGATAGCTGATCCCGAAACGATCTTGCTCGATACGCGCAACGATTACGAATACCTCTCGGGCACATTTCGAGGTGCGATAAATCCGGGCACGGCAAAGTTTAGCGAGCTTCCAGCCTATGTTGCGGAACATTTCGATCCCGAAAAACACAAGCGTATCGCGATGTTTTGCACGGGCGGCATCAGGTGCGAAAAATTTGCCCCATATATGAAGCAGATCGGCTTTGAAGAGGTGTATCAACTCGACGGCGGAATTCTGAAATATCTTGAGGAAACCCCGGTCGAAGAAACACTCTGGGAAGGTGAGTGCTTTGTCTTTGACGAGCGCGTGACGGTGGACGCAAATCTGCAAAAAGGTACGGGCCCCGACCATTCTCAACGCCTTACCAATCGTAAAAAGGCTCAATACAAGGTCGCTGAATGAAGGTCTCACCGGCACGCAAGGCAGCGTTTGACGTTCTTTTCAGGATCGAGTCGGAACGAGCGTATTCGTCGGCCTTGTTACCGGTTGTTGAGAGAGACCTGAGCGGCGCAGATCGCGGGCTTTGTCATGAATTGGTCCTCGGCACGCTTCGCCGGCAGATATACCTCGACCGTGTGATCGACAGCTTCTCGGGCGGGAAAAACATCGATATCGAGGTGCGGATCGCCCTCCGGCTTGCTCTATACCAGATCTATTTTCTTGATCGTGTCCCGCAGTATTCAGCGATAAACGAGAGTGTAAATCTCGTTCAAGCGGCCCGTAAGGTCTCCGCAAAGGGCTTTGTGAACGCGATCCTAAGGCGATCGACGCGTGAGAAAGCCGTACTTAAGTTTGTCGATGATGCCGATCGTATCTCAGTCGAAACTTCGCATCCAAGATGGCTGATCGAAAAATGGATAGGCGATCTCGGTCTGGCTGAGGCCGAATCTTTAGCCGGTGCTAATAATGACAATCCGCACACAGCTTTTCGTTTATTGACCGAATTAAGCAACGAAGGCGCCGAATTTGTGGCCTCCGCCCGAAGATCTGAGCAGGTCAAAGGTTGCTATATCGCGGCCGACGGCAGCAGACTTTTTGATCTCGCCGAGCGGGGCGAGATATACATTCAGGACGAAGCGTCACAGATGGTCGCCAGTTTGATCGAGCTCGCTGAGAACGGTAAATTCCTTGACGTTTGTGCGGCTCCGGGCGGCAAGACTGGCTTAGGCGTCCTTAATAATAGGCATGCCGGCCTGATGGTTGCCGGTGAACTTCATCGTTCGCGGGTTGGTTATCTTCGTGAGAATTGTCGACGCCAAGGGGCAGATGATGTTCAGATCGTACAGTACGACGCCGAAAAAGGCCTACCGTTTGCCGAACAGAGTTTTGATTTTGTTCTGGTCGATGCGCCGTGCTCGGGAACTGGCACGATCCGGAGCAATCCGGAGATCCGATACCATCTAAACCCTGATGATCTTGCCGAGCTTCATTCGAAACAACTCACTATACTCACTAACGCATCAAAACTCGTTAAGGTTGGCGGTTCATTAGCTTACTCGACGTGTTCGCTTGAACGTGAGGAGAATGAGGCGGTTTGTATGGCCTTTCTTAAGACTGGGCAGTTTGAGAGTTTCGTTCCAAACCTCGCAGGCCGCTTCATTACACCTGACGGATATGCCCGGACATGGCCTGGTCGCGATGGCATGGACGGATTTTTTATCGCACAGTTCGGCCGCCTAAAAGACTGATTTTTTGCCATTTTGGCGTTTTTTGTTTATGGCAAAGGTGTTAAACTTACGCTTTGGTTTGAGGTGATTTACGGTGAGTATTATTAGCTCAGGTTTTTCGGCGATAGGTCGGTTAGCGGTGATCGGTGTCCTTGCCGGTGCGTTTCTCTTTGGAATGGCCGGTGTTGTTTACATGTCGCTGCAGGGGAAGGAAGTGCAGGTTCCCGAGATTACCGGTAAGGAGCTCTCAGAAGGCGAAAATGAGCTTGCCTTGCTTGGGCTCAAGATCAAAAAGCGGGCAGATAGATTTAGCCAGGAAAAGCCCGGAACGGTAATTGAGCAGCTTCCAAAACCGGGCGAAACGGTCAAGACCGGACAGATGATCCTTGTTGTGACCAGCAAAGGCCCGGGTGAGGGTGATCAGCCGGCTAGTTTGAAAAATACTTCAGACGAAGATGACACCGAGAAGATCGAGGAGATGATCTCGGATAAACCTAAGAAGCCAAAGGCAAATTCGAATACGAATCGTAAAAAGCCGGATACCGCTCGTGACGTGAATGCCGATATCTCGAATTCTAACTCGAATTCGTCGGATTCAAATTCGAATAAGAAGGAAGGCGGAACGAGCAACAACTCGTCCGATAAACCGAATAAGAACACTCAGACGCCGGCGACAAAGGTCCCGAATCCGACGACCACGAAGCCGGGTGACACGCGTCCAAAGCCGGATAGACGGCCCTGACGGTGCAACGAATATCACCATTTTTGCAACCAAATAAGAGACGAATCGTAAATGTTTGAAATAGCTCCGTCGATCCTTTCGGCTGATTTTACAAGACTTGCTGACGAGATAGCCGCGGCAAGGTCAGGCGGCGCCACCATTTTGCATGTCGATGTGATGGACGGGCATTTTGTGCCGAATATCACGATCGGTTTGCCGGTCGTAAAGTCGATCCGCAAGGCGACCGACATGACGATCGACACGCACCTGATGATCTCGGAACCGGGACGTTATGCGGTTGAGTTTGTCAATGCCGGTGCGGATATGGTCTCGGTGCATGTCGAGGCCGACGATCATCTGCAGCGGACGCTGACCGCGATCCGAGAGGCAGGTGCTAAAGCTGGGATCGCGATCAACCCCGCGACGCCGATCGAAACGCTGAGCGAAGCCTTGCCGTATGCGGATTTCGTATTGCTGATGTCGGTTAATCCGGGTTTTGGCGGACAAAAGTTCATTCCGACGATGCTTGATAAGCTGAGGCGGCTGCGACGGATGATCGACGAGCGTGGGCTTGATGTACGTATCGAGATCGACGGCGGGGTCGACGGGACGAACATTGGTGAGATAGTCGAGGCCGGGGCCGAGATGATCGTTGCGGGATCGGCAGTCTTTGGACGTGGCGATGCGGTCGCATCGGTCAAGAGCCTCATCGAGAAGGCTACGGTTTGGGTTTAATGTCGGTTGGTTTTTGGGACTGAAAAAATGATGTTGTTTGATTCAAGAAAACTTTTTGTTCTCTCCTTTGTGGCAATTCTGGGCCTTGGGTCCATAGTTCTCGGCCAAGCCAAACCGGCAGACGGGACGGGGTTACAGCGACTTGAGGTCATGCGCGACAAGCTCGAACGGATGCGCCGCTCCCTAAGCAGCGTTATCTCGGTGCTCAAGGAAGAGAACAAAGAGGACAAGAATAAGAAGGACGACGAAAAGAAACTCGAGACGCCGCTTGGCCGGCTTGTTGCTTTAGAGAAGGATGCGTCACGCCTTCAGTCTGATGTCAACAGCCTCCGCGGTAAAGTTGATCGCGCTGAGAAATACGAACGTTCAGATATTGATTCGATCGAGCAGCTGGTTGGCGAACTTCAGGTTCGAGTGGACACGGCTCTGTTAGAGACCGCAGGTGCGAGAGCAAACCCGACCTCCACCATCGGCCAGCCGCGTGAAAAGAAAAAGAAGAAGAAGTTCCTCGGTATCTTTGGCGGCGGCGGCAGCGATGAGTACGAGGAGCTACTTGGTAGCGTTCAGGTCGGGCGCGATCGTGAGCTATTTATTGTCGCGACCCGCGAGGTACGCAAACGCAATTATGACGTCGGGCGCCTCCTTTTTCAGACGATCATTACAACCTATCCGGATTCGCCTTATCTGCCGATGTCAAAGCTGGCGGTGGGCGACTCTTTTTACCTTGAGGGCTCGACGAGTTCGTTGATCCAGGCCATCGGTGCCTATCAGGATTGGCTTACGTTTTTCCCTACTCATCCGCTTGCGGATCGTGTCGTATTAAAGATCGCCGAGTCAGAAATGCGTCAGATCGGCCTGCCCGACCGCGATGCAACCCGTGCAAAACGGGCGGAAACGCGTCTCAAGGCCCTGCTGCAGCAGTATCCTAACTCGATCTTAAAACCAGAGGCAGACGCTAGACTCAAACAGGTACAGGACAATCTAGGGCTCCACAATCTGCTCATCGCAAACTACTATTATGTGCTGTCAGTGGATCAGAAAAAGGGCGGGCTTAAGGGGTCGCAGTCCCGCTACCGCGAGATCCTCGACAAGTACCCGAATTTTAGCTTCATGGACGAAGTGTTGTATAAGCTTGCCGTGACCTATCTCGTAGAGGAAGAGACCGACCAGGCGGCAAGGTACTTTCAGCGGATCGTCAGCGACTATCCTAATGGCGAGTATGTTGCCAGATCAAAAGAGCAACTTGAGCTAATGGGCGCAACGATCCCGGCCGCAAACCCGGAACGCACAAAAGTACTGCCTGCGGAAGATGTATCGTTCTTTCAGAACTTCAAGAACCAGCTTTTTGGTATTTACCCGATGACGATCGATAAGGATGGCGTTTTGATGACCAAGGATTTTGACAAGGAGAAGTTTGAGATGATCGACCAGATCATCGACAATCAAGGCGATATCCTTGTAAATCAAATTCCTCAGGCACTCACCACCGTCATTACAGCACGTCAGGCTGTAGTTCAGCCAAAGCCGAGCCCGCAGCCGCCGCCGGATAAGAAATAAGAAAGGGAATTAATCGCGATCAAGAAAAAACACGAACCGCACTTCTACGGTTCGTGTTTCGTTTGGTTCATTTAAAACTAGGGTTGCGGAGTAGGTGTTGTTTGCGGCGCAGGCTCAGTCTTTTTCTTGAGTTTCGGCGGCCCGTCTGACGACGAAGAACTGGAATCGCCGTCGGTCCCAGCCGAGTCAGTTGAGTCTGGCTGACGCTTTTTCAATGTTGGACGGCTGTCATCGGTTTGGTCGTAGTCAACCAGAACCCCCGCCTTCGCATTGGTCTGACGCATCAGATGACTTTTAACTCGCTGAAATTCCGAGGTGCTGATCGTGTACTCTTCTTTCTCAGGGAAGCGGGCGACAAGCTGAAGGCTTTCGTCGCGGCGGTCAATTGATTGCGGATGCGACATGAAGAGCTTTGACAGCGTGCCCGGTTTTTTCCGATTCTGCGACGCAAGTTTCTCAAACATCGTTGACATTGCGGTCGGGTCATAGCCCGAGGCATAAAGATACTGGACGCCAAGCCTGTCGGCCTCGCCCTCTGCGCTACGGCTGAACTTGAAAAAAGCCAAAGCCTGAGTAATACCGCCTGCATTCTGAAGTACGGCGCTGGCGATACCGCCGCCAAAGAGAATCCCGGCGAGCATTCCGTATTGCAGCAAAGTGCCTTTGCCCTGATTTTCCATCGCGTGCCTTGCCGCGACGTGGGCTATCTCGTGGGCCATCACGCCGGCAAGCTCAGCTTCGTTTTCTGCCGCGAGGATCAGGCCTTTGTTAACAAAAAAGAAACCACCAGGCAAAGCGAAGGCGTTGACCTCATCGCTGTCAATGACCTTTATCGTGAACGGGATCTTGGCGTCGGAATGGAGGACAACGTTTTGGCCTACCCGATTAACATACTCGGTGATCACCGGGTCATCGACCATCTTTGCCTGCTGCTCTACCTCCAGGGCCAGCTGACGGCCGATCTGCATCTCTTTCTCTTGCGAACCGCCGAGCCATCCAAAAAGCTTATCAAATCCGCTGTTGATCTTCCGCTTACCGATCTGAGCAGGATCCTCTTTTGTATCTAAAGCAGCGGGCGCGGCCGGTGTCGGTGCGGGCTTGACATCCTTTTTCTTGCTGTCCTTCTTCGCGGCCGAGGCATCCTGCGCGAGGCTTGCCGCCGGCAGGACGGTAATGACACTTGACCAGACACTGACGGCGAGTATCGAAGCTCCAAAACGCCGAAGAAATGTGCTCTGCATTGTAGTTCCTCCAAAAAACCTGTTCGTAACCGTGATTCTATCCCCAATTTAGTTCTAATACAACGCTGGTTTTGATGCAGATTTCCAAGGTTTAGTTGTGAAACTTGAAAAAAAATGAGAAATTGCCGGGCAAACCGAAGATTAGGTATTCTATAAACTGATAAAACTTGTTAAACTATTCGTCGCGTGCCCTTTTTGTTGGGCATTGACCGGCGAAAGCCGGCGGTTCTGGCGAGTTGCTCGCCACGCTCTCGGACGCTAACAAGCATAAAAATTTGCAGATGAAACGTGTCGTAGAAAAGGTAAGGGACATCGTTGACGTACGCCCGTTTACGCACCTGAGTGATTTTAGTGCGGATCCGGCTCTGACGCTCGGCGGCTACCATTTTACCGATATCACTGCCGATCTGATGGGCAAGTGGATCGATCGGATATTTCGAGTAAAACCGGGGCAAGGCGCGGCTCTTGCCCTTGCGGGTTTCCGTGGCGTCGGCAAGAGCCATTTTCTTGCGGTCGTTGCGGCGATCGTTTCAAGACCGGAACTGCGTGGCCGAATTTCCGATTCTCACGTTGCGCAGAGTGCCGAGAGCCTGTCGCGTCGGCATGGCAGTGTAGCATTTGTCCGCCGTGGGCTTGGAACATCTCTGGTTGACGAATTAAAGCGCGCGGTCGCCGAACTGCTCGGGGTCAATCCCGGAACGCTCAGCGATTCGCTCTACGACCTTCTTCTAAAGGCGTCTGAACACGCCGGAGATTCGACTCTTGTAGTTTTGATCGATACTGCCCAGGGCCGGGAAACACGCGTCGCACGCGATGACGGCCCGGTGATCAGCGAGATCGCAGAGGCGGCTGATACACTCGGCATTTTTGTCGGTGTTGCTCTCGATGATGATATCTCAGGCGCAGATGGGGCGAATTCGTCCATATCGGGCAGCTTTTCGATCAATTATCTCGATCAGGAACATCTTTATCGGATCGTCGATACCCACGTTTTTACAAAGAACAGTCAGCAATTGCCGTTGCTTCGCGAGATATACGCCTACTATCGCGAAATGATGCCTGGCTTTCGCTGGAGCGAGCAGAGATTTACGTCGCTCTATCCTCTGCATCCGGCAACGGTCGAGATCGCACCGCTTATTCGTCTCTACATTCACGACTTCGCACTGCTGGGTTTTGCTTCCGAAGCCGGCGTCAAGATCCTCGGCAGGCCGGCGAATTCGCTGATCGGGCTCGACGAGGTTTTTGACAGCGTCGAGACGAAATTACGTGCGGTCGGGGAATTAAAGGACGTATTCGAATCATTCGATGGGATTGAGCACCTGGTTATCGCCAAGCTGCCGGTGCATCTGCGTCTACACGCAAAACTGGTGCTGAAAGGCCTCCTGATGCTTTCGCTCGATGGTCAGGGAACGACCGCCGACGAACTTGCGGCGTCGATGATGATCTTTAGCGATCCTGAGTCAGGTATGGCACAGATCGATGTTGCGGGGTTGCTTGATTCGATCGTCGAGGCAATGCCAAACGCGGTCGAGCGGAGCGAGCAGAGCGAACGTTCTGCAAAATACTCCTTCCGGCTTGCCGGCAAAGGCGAAGCGAACGATGCTCTCTCGATAGCCGCAAAAGCCGTCACGGATGAGACCGTATGGCTTGCTCTACTTAAACAGACCGCTGACAAGTTCTCTGATGTCGACCAGTCGGCGGTCGACGGAAGTCATCCGACGATCTGCAGTGTCGAGTGGCGTGGCAGTATTCGTCGTGGCCATGTCAGGTGGAATCGTACGGTCGAACAACTCGATCCGCGAACCTCCGACTGGAGCATCCAGCTAAAGTGGGCTGGTGAACCATCTACAACCGGCCCGGGCGAGGTGATCTGGCAGATCGCCGATCTGGAACAGGACGAGCGAGATGCCGTCTGTCGAAACTATTTACTACAAACCGATGCGGAGGTTCGTGAGAGTCTGGGTGACGGCCTTTCGACAGCGCTTCATGTTCACAGCATAGCGATAGAAAAGATCTGGCAGCGCGCATTCCTAAATGACGCCAAGATCATTGCCGACGGTGCCGAGATAGTTTTCTCCGATGGCACGGCCGGCTCGCACAGCCTCTCGCAGCTTTTGACACCGGTACTCGGCCCCGTATTTGAGAATCTGTATCCCGAGCATCCAGTCTTTACGGTTACCCTTGGCCAGAAAGAAGTATCTAGC
>CXWL01098333.1_pt1 | contig 14514 bp, 16 predicted proteins | sample 590931 | NCBI WGS metagenome assembly CXWL01 (sample SAMEA3498368, study PRJEB10139) | groundwater metagenome | biome: water well; material: biofilm material | place: Germany | collected 2015-04-27 | reverse complement strand
CGTCTATGGCCACCTTCACGGGCTCCAGCTTGCGCAGCCGGTCGTCCAGCGCCTGGCCCACATCTTTTTGGCGGCGCTGGATGTCAGCGATGTCACGCGACAGTTGCTCGTCATTGCCACGCAGCTTGGCGATCTCGCCGCGCATGGCTTCAAGCTGGTTGTTCAGGTCAAGCAGGCTGCGGCGCAGGGCCGACAGCTGCTCGGTCAGCTGCGTGTTCAGCGCCGCTAGCTCGGTGGCGCGCAGTTTGCCCTGGTCGTCAACCGCAGTGACGCGGTTGCGCAGGTCCACGATGGCCTTGCGGGCCTCTTCGTCGTCAAACAGGCCGGCCTGGGCAGCCGGCAAGGCGCCGCCCAGACACACCAGCACCGCCATTGCGGCACGCCACGGAGCCAGTCGCATTTCAGCGGTCCTTCAGTTCGGCGCGGCGGTTGCGCGACCAGGCTGATTCGTCGGCACCTTGTGCAGCCGGGCGCTCTTCACCAAAGCTCACCGCCTCCAATTGGCCCGCGCCCACGCCCAGCAGTGACAGTGACTTGACCACCGCCTCGGCGCGCTTCTGGCCCAGCGCCAGGTTGTATTCGCGGCCACCACGCTCGTCGGCGTGGCCTTCAACCACGGCGCGCTTGGTCTTGGCTGCAGCCAGCGCCTTGGCGTGGCCGTCCAGCATGCCCTTGAAGTCGTCCTTGATGGCAAAGCTGTCGAAGTCAAAGTAGACGACCCGTTGGGCGGGCGCAGCCAACAGGGCCGTGCCGGCGGCACCAGCGCCACTGCCCGGCGCACGGTTGCTGCCGGAGAAGGCCCCGGCACCGGCCGCGCCGCTGCCGCCCTGCTGGCCGGCCAGGTTGACGGAGGCCACTTGCGACTGCGGCGCGCCTGCGGTGGTGGCTGGCGTCGCGGCCGGTGTGGCGGGCGCCACGCTCCGGTTCTGCGTGGGCGCAGCGGCGGTCGGGCGCGTGGCTTCGGGTGAAGTCTCGCAGCCGGCCAGCACAGCCAGCGTGGCGGCCAGGGCGAGCGCGGTCTGGGTTGATCTTTTCATGAGGTCTCCTTCAAGGGCGGTGGGTGGGAAGTGGGGTCAGGTTGGTCGGCAAGTCCTGGGTGCCAGCAGCCCCTTGCCAGCGGACTAAGCCTCAGCGGCCATAAGGCCCCCAGGCGGGTTCGCGCATGTCGGACCCGCTGCTGAGCAGGCGCGTTTTGATCTTGCCATCAAGCGTGGTGGTCATCAACACGTCACTACCCTGCCTGCGGGACGCGTAAACCAGAAGTCGGCCATTGGGCGCAAAACTCGGGCTTTCGTCGTCTTGGGTGTCACTCACCTGGGCCACGTTGCCGGAGTCCAGCTCTTGCGTCATGACGCGGTAGGCATCACCTTCGCGCCCAATGTAGGCCAGCAGTTTGCCGTCGGGGCTGATGGCAGGGCTGATGTTGTAGCTGCCCGCAAAAGTGACGCGCTCCACGTCACCACCGCCGCCAGCGGCCACACGGTAGACCTGCGGGCCACCCCCACGGTCGCTGACAAAGTAAACCTGCTTTCCGTCGGGCGAATAAACGGCCTCGGTGTCGATGGCGTTGCTGCTGGTCAGCCGCACCGGCGTGCCGCCAGCCACAGGCAAGGTGTAGATCTGCGCCAAGCCGTCTTGCGACAGCGTCAACGCAATGCGTGTGCCGTCGGGTGACCAGGCCGGCGCGCTGTTGGAGCCACGAAAGTTGGCCAGCATGCGGCGTGCGCCGGTGGACAGGTCTTGCACCCAGACCACGGCCTTTTGCGACTCGAAGGACACGTAGGCCAGTTGTTTGCCGTCGGGCGACCAGGCCGGCGAGATGATGGACTCGGGGCTGGCCAGCGCCACCTGGCCACCTTCGCCATCAGCGTCGGTCACATGCAGCGCGTAGCGGCGGCCGGTGCGCACGACGTAGGCAATGCGTGTGGCGTAGACACCGCGCTCGCCGGTGAGTTTTTGGTGGATCTCGTCGGCCACGCGGTGCGCCACCAGCCGCAAGTCAGCCGCCAGCACCACCTTGCTCTGGCCCAGCAGTTGTTCGTTGCGCACCGCGTCCCAGAGCTTGTAGCGCACGTCAAAGCGGCCGTCGGCCAGCTTGGTGACCGAGCCTGCCACCACGGCGTCAGCGCCTTTGGCGCGCCAGGCCGGCAAGTCCAGTGTGCTGCGCTCGTCCATGGCCATCTCGGCGGGCAGCGTGCGAAAGAGGCCGCTGCGCTGCAGGTCAGCACTCACCACCTCGGACACGGCCACGCCGGCTAACGCTTCGTCGCGCAGCGGCGCAATCACCACCGGGATCTGCGTGGCACCCACGCCGTTGATCTCGACCCTGAACTGCGCCGCCGCAGGCCACGGCGCCGTGGCGCCTATTGCGCCCAAGGCGCCTATTGCGCCCAGAAACCGCCTGCGGCGGGGCTGCGTGACAGCAGGTGCGGGGGGGTCGTATGGGGTCGGCATGCCGGCAGGTGAACGCTTGAGCTGCGCATTGTAGGCAGCCACCCTGGCCCCCCGGGGCGCCGCGATAATCCGGCTGCCCGTGTTGGCCCCGCCTGGGGCCGGGCCTGTTGCCCATGCCCACACTCCTGCAGCGTTTTGCCCGGCTTCAGCCCTACATCCGCGCCAGCCGCGCCGGGCTGGTGGCGGCCCTGCTGGGGGCCATCGTCACCGCCGCCACCGAGCCCATGATTCCGGCGCTGATGAACCGGCTGCTGGACCAGGGTTTCACCAAGGGCACGCTGCCACTGTGGATGGTGCCGGTGGCCATCATCGGCCTGTTTGCCATGCGCAGCGTGTCGGGCTTTGTGGCGCAGTACGGCCTGGCGTGGACGGCCAGCCGCGCCGTGCTGAGCCTGCGTGAACGCATGTTCGCGCGGCTGCTGTGCAGCCAGCCGGGGCTCTTTGGCCAGCACACGGCCAGTGGCCTGACCAACACACTGGTGTACGAGGCGCAGACGGGCGTCAACACGCTCGTCAATTCACTGCTCACACTGGTGCGCGACACGCTCACGCTGGCGGCGCTGCTGGGCTACCTGATGTGGCTCAACTGGCAGCTCACGCTGCTGGTGGCGCTGGTGTTTCCGGTGGTGGGTTTGGTGATGCGGGCGCTGGGCAAGCGCCTGCACAAGCTGATCCTGCAGGGGCAGACGGCCACCGACGAGCTGGCCTACGTGGTGGAAGAAAACATGCTGGCCTGGCGCATCGTGCGACTGCACGGCGCCGAGGCCCAGCAACAGCAGCGTTTTTTTGGCCGCGCCAATCTTGTGCGCCAGCTCATGGTCAAGGCCGTGGTGGCCGGCGCCACCATGACACCGGTGACGCAGGTGATGGCCGCGTGCGCGCTGTCGTCGGTCATCACGCTGGCGTTGTGGCAGGCGGGCAGCGGCGGCTCGTCGGTGGGCAGCTTTGTGGCCTTTGTGATGGCCATGCTGCAACTGGTGACGCCCGTGAAGCACTTGTCGGACGTGATGGCACCGCTGACACGGGGCCTGGCGGCGGTGGAACGCGGGCTGGACCTGATCGACACCAGCCCGGTTGAATCCGGTGGCAGCTTTGACGCCGGCCGCGCACGCGGCGACATCAGCTTTGAAGGCGTGGGCCTGCGCTACCGCGAAGACGGCCCACCCGCCGTGCAAGGCCTGACGCTGCACGTAAAGGCCGGCGAGACGGTGGCGCTGGTGGGGCCTTCGGGCGCGGGCAAGAGCACGCTGGTGAACCTGCTGCCGCGTTTCATCGAGCCCACCACCGGGAGCATAAAGCTGGACGGCGTGCCGCTGGCCGAATGGGACCCCAAGGCACTGCGCCGGCAGTTTGCGCTGGTCAGCCAGGACGTGGTGCTGTTCAACGACACCGTGGCCGCCAATGTGAGCCTGGGCGCGCCCATGACACGCGGGCAGATTGAAGCCGCATTGCGTGCCGCCAACCTGCATGAGTTTGTGTTGAGCCTGCCGCAAGGCATGGACACGCCCATCGGCCACAACGGTGGGCAACTTTCGGGCGGCCAGCGCCAACGCCTGGCCATTGCGCGAGCGGTGGCCAAGGACGCGCCGGTGCTGATCCTGGACGAAGCCACATCGGCGCTGGACAGCGAAAGCGAGCGCGCTGTGCAAGAAGCGCTGGAGCGGCTGATGCAAGGCCGCACCACGCTGGTCATTGCACACCGCCTGTCCACCATTGAACACGCTGACCGCGTGCTGGCCATGGACCACGGCCACCTGGTCGAACAAGGCACACGCGCCGAGCTGCTGGCTGNNGCAGGCGGCCTTTACGCCCGCCTGCATGCCATGCAGTTCAGAACTTGAAGCCGTTGGAGACCCGAGCCATGACCGCACCCATCTCACGCTACCCCATGCCCGAGCTGAGGGACCTGCCTGAAGACCTGCGCACGCGCATTCTTGACGTGCAGGCCAAGGCCGGTTTTGTGCCCAACGTCTTCTTGGCGCTGGCGCACCGGCCAGCCGAGTGGCGTGCCTTCATGGCCTACCACGATGCGCTGCTCGTCAAGGACACGGGCAGCCTGACCAAGGGCGAGCGCGAGATGATCATCGTGGCCACATCGGCCATCAACCAGTGCCTGTATTGCGTGGTGGCGCACGGCGCTATTTTGCGCATCCACGAGAAAAAGCCGCTGCTGGCCGACCAGGTGGCCGTCAACCACCGCAAGGCCGACATCACACCGCGCCAGCGCGCCATGCTCGACTTTGCGATAAAGGTGTGCACGGCCTCGCACACGGTGGAAGATGCCGACTTTGCCGCGCTGCGCGAACACGGCTTCAGCGACGAAGACGCCTGGGACATCGGCGCCATCACTGCCTTCTTTGGCCTGAGCAACCGCATGGCCAACCTCACGGGCATGCGGCCCAATGATGAGTTTTATCTGATGGGGCGTGTGCCCAAGACCAAGGGCTGAGGCCGCGCGAGCAAGGCCGGAAGGCCTTGCTCGGCTGCCGAAGGCGCGAGCCCGATTTCACGGGCGAGTGCTGAGGCCGCGCGACTGGCCCGCGCAGACGCGGCCGAAGGCGGCCCATCGCAATGCGACGGCGGCAAGCGCGATGCGCCTGGGCTCTGCCCCGAGAACCCTAAAGGGTCAAATCACACTGAGCGACTAAGCGTCAAATTGCTCGCCGGCGCGCCGCCACCAGCACCCCCGAAACGCCCATCAGCAGCACGGCGTAGGTCTGTGGCTCCGGCACAGCGGCGGTCACATCGCCAGGGCGCACGGCTACGGCGTAGACCTCATAGCCCTGGCCGTAGAAGTTCTGGTGGCCGACGTCCGCACGGAAGAACCACGCGGCGTCCGCAGGGTACGGCGCGTAGGCAACACCGACCAGTAGCCCGAAGCCTGCAAATTGCTGAAGCCACCGGTGTTGGTCAGTCCCCAGGCGGGTTGCGCCGAGATGCAGTTGGCATCGCTTGGCGTGCATTACGACTTGTTGCCCAGGCTCACGTGGTACAGGTGCGCCCGGGCCTGGTGGCCTGCCGTCGTCGGGCTTAGCTCGAACATTGGACGCTTCGCGAGCGCAGCTTGCTCGGCCCTCATCGATGTAGTAACGTGGCTACATTCAGCCAAGCTACCACTGGGGATCTGCCTTGACCACGACCAAGCTGTCCAGCCGCGAGTTCAATCAGGACGCCAGCGGCGCCAAACGGGCGGCCCAACGCGGCCCTGTCATCATCACCGACCGTGGGCGGCCGGCCCATGTGCTGCTGACTTTTGATGCCTACAGCAGGCTCACACGCAAGACAACCGGCATTGCTGAATTGCTGGCCATGCCCGGGCTTGCCGACATCGAATTCGACGCTCCACGCTTGGACCCCATCGCCAGGCCTGCGGATCTTGGCTGATGTTCCTTCTTGACACCAACGTCGTCTCGGAACTGCGCAAGGCCAAGGCCGGCAAGGCCAACCCCAGCGTGGCAGCCTGGGCCGCCGGCATGCCCAGCACGGCGCTGTATGTCTCGGCCATCACGATCCTGGAACTGGAAATGGGCGTGCTGCTGGTGCAACGGCGGGACACCGCACAAGGCCTTTTGCTCAGAATCTGGCTGGACCAGCATGTCCTGCCCGCGTTTGCCGGGCGAGTGCTGGCCGTGGACGTGGCCGTGGCCCGGTGCTGCGCCGCGTTGCACGTGCCCGACCCCAGGGCCGACCGTGACGCGCTGATTGCCGCCACGGCCCTGGTCCATGGCATGACGGTGGTCACCCGCAACGTTGCAGACTTTGCCGCGACCGGCGCCCCTTTGCTCAACCCGTGGGGCGCTGCGGGCACCGCAAAAGCCAAGTCCAGCCTTCGGTGATCACCCGGCCACAGTCTGCGCGATCAGCACATTGGCCGGGATGCCCAGGCTCTGGTGCAGTCTGCGGATCATGGCCAGCGTGAGCGGCCGCTTGCGGTTCAGAACTTCATAAACGCGGTTGCTCTTGCCAATAAGCGGCGCAAGATCTTTGACGGACAGTGCCAAGCGCTACATCGAAGAAGACGGGTCAGACCTGGTGCTGCAGTGGTGCGACATGGCCACGGAGTTGGCGCTCTCAGTGATTGCCGTGCCCGAGCTGGTGTCGGCATTTTGCCGGCTGCAGCGCGAAGGCAAGCTCAGTCGGGAGCAATACCTTGAGATCAAGCACCAACTGCTGGCCGACATCGGCGACGCACTGATCTGCGACACCACGCCAGGCAGCATCCGTTACGCCGTGAGAGCGCTTGAAACCCATGCACTGCGTGGCATGGACGCCATTCACATTGGCGCGGCGATGGGCTGCCTGGCCGATGTGTTTGTCACTGCCGATGCGCGCCGGGCCAAGGCAGCGCAGGCGCTGGGTTTGGTGGTGCACACGCTGTAGGGCCGACGCGGGAGGTGTGGGTCTCCCGGTCACCCGGTGGCCAAGCCCGGCGCACCACCGCCACCCTCACCCCTACCCGCAGGTGGGAGAGGGGAAATGCCTCAGGCCGCCTACTGCCACCCAGTTGCCGGGCGGTGGGTTGTGGGCCAACTGATGGATTCGAGTTCGACCCGCCCGTGTACCCAACAATAATGTGTTTTGTTGGGTATTGTCAGATGGCCCGTGGTTGTACCCATTAAACTCGCGAATCGTTGGGTATTTTCTCTCCACCGCCCGCCATGGCCACTTCCCCCCCTGTCTCGCTCTACCGCATGCACGAGCCAACATTCCGCACCCAGTACATCGAGGTGAAGGAACGTTGCCTGGCGGCGGGCGCGCTGCTGCCAGGCACGCCAGGCCAATTGGTCCGCCATGAGGCCGCCGGCCGCAGCTACTGGTACCGACGCTACTACCCGGTGCAGGGCGGCAAGCCGATGGATGCATTTGTCGGCAGGGCAGACGATGAGGCGGCCTACGCCGATGCCATGGGCGAGATTGAGTTCTCCGACTGGGTTGTGCGGCAGGTGCGTACCCTGCGCAAACTGCAGTTCCAGGCTGCGGACAAGGATGCCGCCCGTGTGCTGGTGGAACTGCACAACAAGGGGCTGTCTTCAGCCGGCTTGGTCGTCGTGGGCACCCTGGCCTTCATGGCCTGGCTCAACGAGCTGGGGGCGCATGCCGTGGCCTCGCGGACGCAAGATATCGACCTGGCCCGCCGCCAGCCGCTCAAGCTTGCTGCACCGTTATCGTTTCTGCAGACGGTGCAGGCCACGAGCTTGAAGTTCTCTGCCATCCCCACGCTGTCACTGAAAGCGCCTTCAACCTCGGTGAAGTTGCCTGGCGCTGCGGGGCTGCGTGTTGACTTGCTGGCTGACGGCCCTGAAATCGGCCAGATCATCGAGGTGCCCGAGTTGGCCTGGCATGCGCAGACCATTCCGCACTTCAGCTACCTGCTGCACGAACCCAGGCAGGCGGCCATGCTGGCTGGGGGGCATTGCGTGCCGGTGAATCTGCCGTCGCCCGAGCGCTTTGTTTGGCACAAGGTCTATTCGAGCACCGCGCGAGTGGCCTTCAAGGACAAAGCGCCCAAGGACCTGCGCCAGGCGGCGACCCTGGCCGCCGTGCTGGTGGAGCAGGATGACGCCGGCCCGGGCCTGGGCGATGCGCTGGCGGCCGCGCCCGCAGCGGTGCGCTCGGCAGCGCAGACCCGACTGCCTGCGCTGCGTGCGCTTCTGGCATGGCACCCGCAGGCGCTTGACNNGTCGAGCAGGCCGTGCAGGCGGTGCAAGCGGCCTGAAACCGCCGCAGCGTTCAAGCCGCCTGCTGCAGCGCCCGGATGCGGTCTTCCAGCGGCGGGTGGCTGGACATCAACGCCATCATGCCGCTGGCTTTGCCACTGATGCCCATGGCCGCCATGCTCTGCGGCAACTGGCCGGGGTCCAGCCCGCCCAGGCGCGCCAGCGCGTTGATCATGGGCTGCTTGCGGCCCATCAGTGCAGCGGCGCCGGCGTCGGCACGGTATTCACGCTGGCGTGAAAACCAGGCCACGATGATGGCGGCCAGCACACCCAGCACGATGTCGAGCACGATGGTGGTGATGTAGTAGCCGATGCCCGCACCTTCGCGGTCATTGCGCAGCACGACCTTGTCGACAAAGTAGCCGATGACACGCGACAGGAAGACCACAAAGGTGTTCATCACACCCTGGATCAGCGCCATGGTCACCATATCGCCATTGGCCACGTGCGAGACCTCGTGCGCGATGACGGCTTCCGCCTCTTCACGGCTCATGCTGTGCAGCAAGCCGGTGGACACCGCCACCAGGGCCGAGTTCTTGAAGGCACCGGTGGCAAAAGCATTGGGCTCGCCGTCGTAGATGGCGACTTCGGGCATGGTGATGTTGGCCTTCTTGGCAAAGCCTTGCACCGCGCCCACGATCCAGCGGTGGGTGGGGTCGGTGCTGTCGTTGATGACCCGTGCGCCGGTGCTCCACTTGGCCATGGGCTTGCTCATCAGCAAGGAAATGATGGCGCCGCCGAAGCCCATGATCAGCGCAAAACCCAGCAGCGAGCCCAGGTTCAGCCCGTTGGCCGTGAGGAAGCGGTTGACGCCCAGCAGGCTGGCAGCCAGGCCCAGCACCAACATGACAGCCAAGTTGGTAACGACAAACAGCAGGATGCGTTTCATGGCAGTGGCGGCCGGCATTGAACCGGCTTTGGATAACGGACAAGCGCAGATGTTAGGGCGGCGGGCCGGCTTTCAAGCAGGCCCGGCCTGCGTGGGGGCTTGGTGGGCAACAAGGCCAGGGCCGACGCCAAAAGCGCAACCAGCGGTGCGCTCAGCCACGCAGGGCCGGGCGGAATCAGCGGCGCAAACGTACTTGCGAAGGCTTGTCGGCCGGCAACAACTCAAACTGGTCTGACAGCTGCGAGAAGAGCTTGAGCGACGAACTGTTCTTGCCCAGCAACTGCGCTTCGCGCAGCCGCTGCACGGCCACGTTCAGCGCCAGGCTCTGGCCGGCGCCCAGCTCTGGCAGGCAGGCCAGCACCGACTGCATGGAGGCGCCCGTGCGGCCCCTCTCGGTGGGCTGTGCCGCTGCGGGTGCGGGGGCTGACACCGGCACATCCACCGGCACCACCTCGGCCGCCTTGCTGCTCTTGCGTGCGGCAGTCTTGCGCGGCACGGCCTTGGTGGCCGCCGTCTTTGCAGCAGCGGTCTTGGTGGCTACCTTCCTGGCCGCCGGTGCCTTCTTGGCCGCCGCCTTGGTTGGGGCCGGCGCCTTGGCGGCGGCCGTCTTGCGCGCTGTCTTGCGGGCGGGCGCGGAGCGGCCTTCAGCCGGCGCGCCCTTGTGGTGTTCGAGCACCGTGAAGTCGTCGTAGACGTCCTGTGTCTCGTCGCCCGTCTTGCCGCTTTGGCCAATGCCACGCACCACGCAACCCTTTTCACGCAGGCGGTGCACCAGCGGCGCAAAGTCGCTGTCGGACGAGGCAATCACCACCACGTCGGGCCGCTCGGCCAGCACCAGGTCAATGGCGTCCACGGCCAAGGCGATGTCGGTGCTGTTCTTGCCCGCCGCCAGGTTGACCATGGGCTTGATGCCCAGGCGCTTGAAGATGGACTGGTGCTTGACCGCACTCTCTGCCGTGCAGTAAGCGCGGCGCACATGCAGCGCACCGTGCTGGTTGAGCAACAGGCGCACGGCCTGCTCCATCACGTCCACCGACACGTTGTCGGCGTCTATGAGCAGCATCACGCGGTCGGTGGTGGTCATTGCAGTTTCCAGTTCAGGGTGTCGCCGGCACGGAAGGGTTTGATGCGCGCGTCGCCAAACGGCAGCGTCTCGGGCAACGTCCAGGCCTGGCGCTTGAGCGTCAGGTTGCCGGTATTGCGCGGCAGGCCGTAAAAGTCAGCGCCAAAGTGGCTGGCAAAGCCTTGCAGCTTGTCCAACGCGCCCACGGCGTCAAAGGCTTCTGCATACAGCTCCAGCGCAGCCGGTGCGGTGTAGCAGCCGGCGCCGCAGACCGATTGCTCCTTCATGGCGGCGGCGTGCGGGGCGCTGTCGGTGCCCAGAAAGAAACGCGGGCTGCCTGAAGTAGCCGCAGCCACCAGCGCCTGGCGGTGGCGCTCTTTTTTCAGCACCGGCAGGCAGTAGTAGTGCGGGCGCAAGCCGCCAATGAACAGCGCGTTGCGGTTGTAGAGCAGGTGGTGGGCGGTGAGCGTGGCCGCCGTGTGCGGGCCGGCCCCAGCCACGTACTGCGCCGCTTCGGCGGTGGTGATGTGCTCGAATACCACTTTCAGCTCAGGCATGTCGCGGCGCAGTGGCTGCATCACACGCTCGATGAACACGGCTTCTCGGTCGAAGATGTCCACCTCGGGGTCAGTCACCTCGCCGTGCACCAGCAGCAGCAGGCCGTGCTCCTGCATGGCCTGCAGGGTGGGATAACACTTGCACAGGTCGGTCACGCCCGCGTCGCTGTGGGTGGTGGCACCGGCCGGGTAGAGCTTGAAGGCCACCACACCCGCTGCCTTGGCACGGGCCACTTCTTCGGGCGTTGTGTGGTCGGTCAGGTAGAGCGTCATCAGCGGCGTGAAGTCACTTCCTGCCGGCAAGGCCTGCACGATGCGCTCGCGGTAGGCCACCGCAGCGGCGGCAGTGGTGACCGGGGGCCGCAAGTTGGGCATGACGATGGCGCGGCTGAATTGCCGTGCCGTGGCGGGCAGCACGGCCGCCAGCGCGGCGCCGTCGCGCAGGTGCAAGTGCCAGTCGTCGGGGCGCGTGAGCGTGATCACATCGGGCATGCGGGGATTCTCGCACCCGGGGTCACGGCAGCCCCGGTGCGCATCGGCCGGCCGGCACGCCTGTCAGTGCTGCAATATCTTCGACAGAAAGTCCTGCGCCCGCGGCGAGCGCGCTGAGGTGTCGCCGAAGAATGCGTCCTTCTTGCAGTCCTCGACGATCTTGCCCGCATCCATGAAGATGACGCGGTCGCTGACCTTGCGTGCGAATCCCATCTCGTGCGTGACAACCATCATCGTCATGCCTTCCTTGGCCAGCAGCACCATCACGTCCAGCACCTCGCCCACCATTTCGGGGTCCAGCGCCGAGGTGGGCTCGTCAAACAGCATCACGATGGGGTCCATGCTCAGCGCACGCGCAATGGCCACACGCTGCTGCTGGCCGCCGCTGAGCTGGCCCGGGAACTTGTCCTTGTGCACCATGAGTCCCACGCGGTCGAGCATCTTCATGCCACGCGCCTTGGCGTCGTCCACGCTGCGGCCCAGCACCTTGATCTGCGCCAGCGTCAGGTTCTCGGTGACCGACAGGTGCGGGAACAGCTCAAAGTGCTGGAACACCATGCCCACACGCGCGCGCAGCTTGGGCAGGTTGGTCTTGGGGTCGGTGAGGCTGATGCCGTCAACCACGATGTCGCCCTTTTGAAAAGGCTCCAGCGCGTTGACTGTCTTGATGAGCGTGCTCTTGCCGCTGCCCGAGGGTCCGCACACCACCACGACTTCACCTTTGTGAATGGCGGTAGTGCAGTCGGTGAGCACCTGGAAGGCGCCGTACCACTTGGAGACGTTCTTGATGGCGATCATTTCGTCAGCACCCTCTTATCGAATGATTGCAATCTGCTTCTGCAGGCGGCGCACAAGCATGCTCAGGCTGAAGCAGATCACAAAGTACAAAACAGCGGCCACGAGATAGGTCTCCACAGGCCGGTTGAAGTTCTTGCCAGCGATCTCAAAACCCTTGAGCAGGTCATACGCGCCAATGGCATACACCAGCGAGGTGTCCTGGAACAGGATGATGGTTTGCGTCAGCAGCACCGGCAGCATGTTGCGAAAGGCCTGCGGCAGGATGATGAGCTGCATGGTCTGGCTGTAGCTCATGCCCACGGCGTAGCCGGCATGCACCTGGCCTTTGGACACGCTCTGAATGCCGGCGCGCATGATCTCGCTGTAGTAGGCAGCCTCGAACAGCGTGAAGGTGATCATCGCCGACATCTCGGCGCCCAGCGGTTTGCCGGTAAGCAGCGGTATGAGCAAAAAGAACCACAGGATCACCATCACCAGCGGGATGCTGCGCATGGTGTTGACGTAGGCCGCTGCGGGCATGACCAGCCAGCTCTTGCCCGACAGGCGCATCAGCGCCAGCAAGGTGCCCAGCACAATGCCACCGATCATGGCCACCAGCGTGAGCTGCGCCGAGAAGATGAAGCCCTTGATGACAAAGCTGGAAACAACGGCCCAGTTGAAGAAGGAGAAGTCGAGACTCATGTCACTTGCCCCCGATCATGCCGGGCACGCGGACACGGTTCTCGATGACCAAGGCCACTCGGTTGATGACAAACGCCGACACAAAGTACAGCGCCGTCACCGCCAGGTACATCTCCATCGGGCGCGAAGTTTCTTCACCGGCTTGCATGGCAAACATGGTCAGCTCGGCCACGCTCACGGCAAAGGCCACCGACGAGTTCTTGATGATGTTCATGCTCTCGCTGGTGAGCGGCGGCACGACGATTCGAAACGCCATGGGCAAGAGCACGTAGCGGTAGGTTTGCGGCAGCGTCAGGCCCACGGCCAGGCCCGCGTGCTGCTGGCCACGCGGCAGGCTCTGGATGCCGGCCTTGACCTGCTCGGAGATGCGTGCGCTGGTGAAAAAGCCCAGCGCCAGCACCACCAGCATGAAGCTCGGAAACGCCTGCAGCACCGGAAACATTGACGGCACCACGTGGTACCAAAGAAATATCTGCACCAGCAAGGGCACGTTGCGGAAGAGCTCGGTCCAGGCGTTGCCCAAAAAGACGAGCCGCCGATCTGGTGTGGTGCGAAAGATGCCCATCAACGAGCCCACCACCAGCGCCACCACCAGCGCCAGCACGGCCACACTCATGGTCCAGCCCCAGGCCGAAAGCAGCCAGTCGAGGTAGGTGATGTCGCCACCGCGCCCAAAGCAGCTGGCCACGGCGCTGCCCGAGGTGGTTTCCTTGCAGAAGACCTGCCAATCCCAGACCATGTGCCACCCGAGGTGAGGGCGCGCCAGGCGGCGGGCCCAAGAAAAGAGGCCGCCGCAGCTTGTGGGCTGCGGCGGGCAGGTCAGGCGCTGGCCTTACTTCTTGGCGAGGTAGTCTTCAACCGGCTTGTCGTTGGGGGCCGCCCAGGCCGCCTTGGTGGCGGCGCTCACGGGCAGGCCCACGCGGGTGTTGCTCGGCGGGATGGGCTGCACAAACCACTTGTCGTAGACCTTGCCGATCTCGCCAGACTTCATCATGGCCATCAGGCTGTCGTCCACAAACTTCTTGAAGGCCGGGTCGTCCTTGCGGATCATGATGGCGATGGGCTCCACCGAGAGCACTTCGCCCACGATCTTGAAGTCAGCCGGGTTCTTGGCCTTGGCGATGTTGCCGGCCAGGATTTGGCCGTCCATCACAAAGGCGTCGGCACGGCCGGTTTCCATCAGCAAGAAGCTGTCAGCGTGGTCCTTGCCAAAGACTTCCTTGAAGTCCACGCCCGCACCGCGCTCGTGTTTGCGCAGCAACTGCACCGAGGTGGTGCCGGTGGTGGTGGCCACGTTTTTGCCGTTGAGCTGGGCGATGCCGGTGATGCCGGAATTGGCCTTGACCGCGATGCGCACTTCTTCAACGAAGGTGGTGACCGCAAAGCTCACGTCCTTCTGGCGCGTGGCGTTGTTGGTGGTGGAGCCGCACTCAATGTCCACGGTGCCGTTTTGCACCAGCGGAATGCGGTTTTGCGAGGTCACGGGCTGGTACTTCACGTCCAGCTTGGCCAGGCCGAGCTTCTTTTGCACGTCAGCCAGCACGTGCTGGCACAGCTCGACGTGAAAGCCCGCGTACTTGCCGTCACCCAGCGTGTACGACAGTGCACCCGACGACTCACGCACACCCATGGTGGCCGAGCCGGTGTCCTTGATCTTGGCCAGAGTGTCCGCAGCGTGCGCTGCGCCGGAGGCCAGCAACGCCAGGGCGGCGGCGGCAAACAGGGTCTTCTTCATGAACTGTCCTTTGGTCGGGGATGAATATCGGAAAGGCAAAGCGCGAGGCAAAGCTGCGCATTCTAGAAAGCCGGCATGCGAATCGGTTCAGGTAAAAGCCCGCGCTTGCCGCAGGTGCCATGCACCCC
>CXWL01004564.1_pt1 | contig 14514 bp, 12 predicted proteins | sample 590931 | NCBI WGS metagenome assembly CXWL01 (sample SAMEA3498368, study PRJEB10139) | groundwater metagenome | biome: water well; material: biofilm material | place: Germany | collected 2015-04-27 | reverse complement strand
CCCGGCGCAATCACTCGCCTGGCGTCTTGGTACAATCCACCGAATCCTGTGTAGTCTTGCGTCAAGACTAACGCGTCGGGATGAGGCTCAGTCTTGACGGTGACCGTTCCGAGCGGTCCAAATGAATGCTGGCTAAAATCTCGTGCTTCCGTCATAGACCAAAACACCAACGCGCCCCGTTCAACCGCCCGATCAATCAAGGCTTGGTAAGGCCGATACCCCCCCGTGCCGTCATGAGAGCTATAGACAGGCATCCTCATTGGCCAGGCATTGGCCATCAGGACCACACATGCGATCAAGAGAGAGACAGCGAGCACAGGCCTGAGGCGACATGCAGGCCCTTTCCAATCAGAATATCTCTGATCTTGAGACTTCCACAACCAAACGGCAGGAACCAACAGCAGCAGTGGAACCCCATTGACCACACTCTGCCAGCCCCACACAAACGAGTCAGCACTTCCACGAGCAGGAAGATGCTCATAATCCTCGGCCTTTTCGAGCCCGATGACGAGGAGATTCCGCTGGGCGTTGTGCATGGTGAGATCCCCCTGCAGCAGCGAACCAGTCCAGTAATAATGTGGGGCGACCTCAACCCCGGGAATAATAATCAGATTCGGATGGCGGTCCTGCACTGCACGCACTTCATCGAGAAATCCTTGGACGCCGTACTCCATGACTGAGGGAAATGTGACCTGGTACTTCAGAAATCCTTCAAGCGGCTGGAAACCATAGTCATATCGCAACGTGAAATTTTCTGAGAGAATCAAGACATCCAGCTGCTGTTCCTCGGCTCTTCTCGCCAACGATTCCAGGCTGAAAGATCCCGTACTCATCGTACTGTGCACATGAATGGCGGCCCGCAGAGAGTACTGTCCCGTGGCTGGTGCAGCAGTTAAACCCGCTGCATCCCCTACCAGGCTCATTACGACACCAAATAGGGCGATTGCCATTCTACGGCTGGTTCTACGCATGGCCCACTGCTCCCCCTCTATAGATCAACTCAATGGCGCGAACCATGGCAGGGACGCCGTAAGCTGACCCAATACTCTGCATCGCGTTCTGTCCTAATGTGCGGGCCCAGAGAGGATCGGACAATATCCGTCGCACCGCAACGGCGAGCGCGAGACTATCTCCGGCTGGAACCAGGAGACCATTTTTCTCATCCTCAATCAGGGCAGGAATTCCTCCCACTCGGCTGGCAATCACTGGAAGTCCCCCTGCCATGGCCTCAATCAAGGCCCGCCCCATCCCTTCATTGAGCGACGGTAAGACGAAGCCATCCATCCCAGCCAGAGCACGTTCGACATCCTCTCGATGGCCTACCAGATGTACGGACTGACTCATTCCGGCGTTGCGTGCCTGGTGCAAGAGGGCATCATACTGCCCCCCGCTACCAAGAATGACGAGATGCAGATGAGGATATTCCTGTTTCAATCGAGCGACGGCATCGACCAAAAACCGATGCCCCTTAATATCCGTCAACCAGCCGACAGAGCCGATGACTATCGCATGAGGTGGGCAGTCGAACCACTCCGGCATCACCTTTCCAGCCTTCCGAACCTGTTTGAATCGGTCGATGTCGATCCCGCTTGGTATGACGGCAAACCGATCGGCCCACCCAACTCCTCGCTCAAGGTGCTCAGTTTTTTCAGCTGCTGTCAGTGCGATCAACACATCGGTGATCCATGCCAATGCGCGCTCGATCTGTAGAAATACCCAGGAGAGGATCGAACCGAAGTGGCCGTAGAACACGTGCCCGTGTGGCGTGTGGACAATCACGGGAACACCTGTGATCCACGCCGCCAATCTACCCAACACTCCAGCTTTGGACGTGTGCGTGTGCACGATGTGTGGGTGCTCCTCTCGCAACAGCCGAACCAGATGCCACAGTGCTCTTAGGTCAGCCAGTGGACTAATATGACGAACCAGCGACGCCACCATGTGATACTGGATCGACTCTTTCTCTAAGAGCCGAAGGTTACCAATGGTCGCTGTGTGCCCTCCTTGTGCATCCCACCTGCCCACTTCTCCGGTGATCACAACTGGTTCAAAATGCGAACGATCATGTCCAAGTGCTGTGAGCATCGTATTTTGAGCAGAGCCTCCGCGATCAAGCCGAGTGATAATATGGACAACTTTCTGGGTTGCCATCATGCCTATGCTGCGAGCCGAGCCGACATTGTGCTGTCCAACATTCTGGCGAGCTCGCTACAATGTTGCGTCCAGTTGTAGCGTCTCTCAACAAGCGACCGACCTTTTTGGACGAGACGGGCAGCTTCTCCAGAATCCTGCAATCGTCTGAGCACCCGTTCAAGAGCTTGAGCAATCGACCGACCATCAGTTCCTTGAGCGACGAGGATGGGATCGACCTGGTTCAAGACTTCCGGAATGGCTCCAACCGGTGTTCCAAGTACGGGCGTGCCGCAGGCGAGTGCTTCGACCATCACCAGTCCAAACCCTTCAAGCTGGAGGCTTGGCATCACGACGAGATCAGAAGCCTGATAGTAATTGTTGAGTTGCGACTCAGGTACGAATCCTACGAGACGTACGACCTCGTGCAAATTCTTCTGGCGTATGACCTCTTGAAGCTGCGCTCTCAAGGGGCCCTCTCCTCCAATAACAAGCATGAGTCGTGGCTGAGCAGGGATCAGCATTTCGAAAGCGGATAGTAAGTTCTCCAGTCCCATTCGTGGAACAAGGTTGCGAACGGTGAAGAGGATGGTCCGGTCATTCGGTAAGTTGAGGGTCGCCCGTGCAACATGACGTTGTACGGCAGGTTTAAAGAGCTCCGGGTCAACCGCTCCTGGGATCAGTCCGATTCGGGTGGATGAGATACCGTGCGCGGCCATGACCCGTTGACGCATGAACTGGCTCAGGACAACCACGCGATGGCATCTGGACATCACGGCGCCTTCTACTGACCGTCTCGCTCGAAGATTTGCATATCGACGCAAGCTTGCAATCGCCGACTGGGCCGAGGTGTTTCTCGTGTCATACTCTTCGTGCGCGAGGGAATGGCAAAGATATATCCATCGAGGGGCGGCATGACGGCGAGCGAGAATTGGTCCAAGTCCAGCCATAGCTTGATGAATGATGACGGCATCCAAGGGTTCAGTCGCACGGAGGCGATCGAAGTACTCAACCGAGCGTCGTACCGAAGACCAGACAAACGCAGCTTCATGCTTACGATTGACAGGGTAGCGCCATTCCCGAATTCCATTCGTCTCTATCATACTCGTTGATGCTGCCTCAGGAGCCCGCGTCAACAACTCCACACGATGTCCAAGTGCCGCTAATCCACTCGCCTGATTGCGAAGCACCCGTTCCGCACCACCAATGACTCGCTCCGCCGAAACTTCAGCCAGCAATAGAATATTCATGAGGTAGCCACCACGGCCATTCGCTCAGAGGAGCCTGCACGCAACCCTCGATGCCACAGCTCCAGCACCATCAACGCATACAACTGATCTGAACAGTTTCGGTGCCCACGCTCATGTGTCTCCAGTAACCACCGCACGTACGCCGGTTTGACATACCCCCGGTCCTTGATCACATCGTCTGCTAACAGATCGTGTGCCATCTCGCGAAGGTCCTCTCGAAGCCATCGGGCCATAGGCACCATGAACCCTTGCTTGGGTGCACGAAGAATGCGATCCGGCAGAAGGCCTCGCAACATTCGGCGCATAAACCCTTTCAATTGCCAACCAGTCAGACGTACACGGGCGGGAATTTGCAGAGCTGCAGCCAAGAGATGATGATCGCAAAATGGGACACGCAACTCGAGCGAGTGCACCATACTCATTCGATCAGCCATGCGCAGGAGATCGTCAGGCAGATAACTCTGTATGTCGACGCCCATGGCACAGTCCGCCGGGTCGGACGATGGCCACTGGTCGAATAGAATCTCAGCCGGTGCAAGCGGCCGATCGTTGACAAACATCGCCTCCAAACGGTCTCCCCAGAGGCTGCCCTCCCATTCGGCGGGAATGAACGTAGTCCAGCGTCGGTATTGCTCGGGAAGCGCCAGATGCCCATTGCCGAGAAATCGCTTCAAACGGGCGGCCTGGTCGCGAGCGTTTCCATGCTCACCGAGACGACTGCTCCACTGGGCCATGCGCTCACGCAACACACGGGGAATTCGTTGATACTGCGCGGCTGTGCGGAGGCCCAAATAGCGAGGATACCCACCGAAGAGCTCATCGCCGCCAATTCCAGAAAGAGCAACTGTGACGGTCTGTCGCGCAACCTCCGACACGAGATACGTGGGGATCGCTGACGAGTCAGCAAATGGCTCCCCCATGCCCTCCACCACTTTTCCAATGAGCGTGACCGCATCCGGCCTCAGAATCGTCTCCGAATGAACGGTCTTGAAGTGATTGGCCAACCATCGTGCCGAATCCAGCTCACTGAATGATTGATCGGACGGATGTTCATATCCGATCGAAAAGGTCTTGACCGGCTCACGATGTTCTTTCGCCATTATGGCTAATAAAGACGCCGAGTCGATCCCGCCTGAAAGAAATAACCCCAAGGGGACATCGCTAACCAGATGGGATTTCACAGTCTCTTCAAAAGTATGCAAGACCTCTCTGCTGGCCTCTTTGATGGTCCATTGGTCGTGATGGTAGAGTGTTTCGTCAGGACGGTAGTACCCCACCAACTCCACTCGTCCGTCCGAGATATTCATGGCTTCGCCAGGACGCAATTGGTGCACGCCAGCAATCATCGTGCTCGGCCCCGGCACATACAAATGCATCAGGTACTCGGCAACCCCTTCCGGCCGAAGCCGCCAATCCGGCAAGGCTTCGAGCAGAGAAGGAATCTCCGAGGAAAATACGACGGAGGTACCCCGACCGGCTTCGTCCTGACGAATCGCGTAGTACAGCGGTTTGATACCCAGGCGATCACGAACCAGCCACGCAACACGACGTTCATGATCCCACAGCGCCACCGCAAACATGCCTCGCAATCGACGGAAGGCCTCAAATCCTTCGTCCTCATACAGATGGACCAGAACCTCAGTATCACTACGAGTCGCGAGTCGGTGCCCTTTACTCAACAGCTGTTCCCGTAGTTCTCGATAGTTATAGATCTCGCCGTTCATAACGGCCCACACGGTACCTCTTTCATTACGAACCGGTTGTTGTCCCCCGGCCGGATCAATGACCCGAAGTCTTCTCGCACCAAGCGCGATTCCAGTCTGACGATAGATACCCTCTTCGTCTGGGCCACGATGGATCAGACGCTGCAACATCGGCTGGAGTGCTGCGCCATCATCTTGTCCGATAACCCCGCAAATTCCGCACATTTCTCTACTTCCCCTTTTCAAGCACGCTACGGTCTCGCCGTTCCAGCTCTTGCCGTTCACGTTCATGCTGCGGAGAGACCGATGAAGGCGGAACGTCTACCGGTTCATATCGAGTGTGCTTGGCGTTTCCGACCGATTCGAGAAGTGCCCGCACGCCAAGCGCCGCCACCGCCCCGAAGAGGCACAGCAAGACAATCACTCCCCATCCGCGCATCGTACGTTTCCAAGACCGATGGTAGGTGAGATACGAACTCATCTCTCGTGTCCTGATCGTTGGGCGACGATTTCAAATGACGGAGCGCAGACAACGCGGCCATTCGTTGCGTAATACACGGTCTGGGCAATCGGCCACAGCAACGCACGACTGACGGTCCATTTCAATTGGCTGAACCAGGGATGCACGGGGGAAAGCGGCCCTCGACTTGGTCGGGAATTGCGCAGACTGACGATCGTGAGACCCACACGTTCCATGAGGGTCTTCAAGGATTTGGCCGTATACAGATACCAATGAAACGCTTGGTCATATTGCGACCCGATCCAGCAAGCGGGTGTCCGCATCGGCAGATGAAACAGACCGTTTGTGGCCCGTACAATCACAAGCCCACCGGGTGCAAGGACTGTCGTCGCCTGTCTCAGCATGCTCACCGGATCAGCTACGGTTTCAAGCACGTTAATCAAGGTCACGACATCAAAGTGCTGGGCCCATTCCCCCCTCTCAAGCACATGGGGTGGCAACACCGTGATTCCCTTCTGCGCCGCACGCATGGCGGCCTGTTCCGACAACTCGACCCCTGAGCAGTTCCACCCTGCCTGTCGACAGAGGAGTAAGAATCCTCCATCTCCGCATCCGATATCGAGCACAGATCCTGGTGGCGTACGATGCAAGGCCATGTGCCGTACTACACTCTGGTACACGGGCTGCCGATCATCGGATGCCTCGACCTCGCCGTAATCGCCATCGTAGGCCTCGCGAAAATAGCCTTCTACCAATTCACGAGTTGGACGAGGATGCTGAAACACGAGGTCGCACGCAGGACAGCGAACATATCGTCGCGTGGGGGTCGCAAACACCTCAGTAACCGGCTCGACAGTTTCACAGGGACAGCCGAGATTTGGTTCTTGGTTGGTGATGTCCGTAGTCATGCCGCTTCTTTCTCTCTCTGTATCTGTCCCTGAGCAACGTGTGTTGAACCACGCAGCGCAGGCATCGCTTCTTCCATGACCTCGACCGTATGTTGCACCATCTTCTCCGCTGTAAAACGCGCTGCGACATCTTGTTGCCCGGCTTTTCCCAAACGAGCAGCCAAACACGGATCACGAAGCAGAGTCCGAAGCGCTGTCTCCAATGCCTTGGGATTCCGTGGCGGAACGAGCAAGCCCGTGCAGCCGTCGTGGATAATCTCCGGTACGCCATTTACATTCGTTGCCACGACCGGGCGGGACATGGCAAGAGCTTCAAGCACCACAAAGGGACATCCTTCGGAAAGAGAAGGCAACACGACCACATCGGCTGCCGCATACCAGTCGACCACGTCGTCCTTTGATCCGACAAAACAGCAGTACTGATCAACCCCATACTCTCTTGCCAAGTCTAGAAGCGCTTCTCGAGACTCCCCTTCTCCGACAAATACGCACACGAGTGATGGCCATTCAGCCAACAACTCGGGAAGCACCTGGATCAGAAACTGATGCCCCTTTTGTTTCGTGAGTCTCGCAACCGTAAGGAGCACAGGTCCCTCGCCTGCACCGCATTCCTTCCTGATCTTATTTCGGTTCCCGCGTGCGGAGAGCCACACCGAGTCGACACCATTCCAGACCGTCGTCGTCAGTGCAGCAGGACAGTCGGCACGCACGTCCTGCGCGAGTGCCTCCGATACACAAATCACTCGATCTGCCCACGGAAGCGTCAGGCGCAACAGTCGTCGATATATCCAGCGCTTCACGAGGCTCACGTCATAATCTCTGATGGAATTATGTACGGTCGATATCACACAAGGAACTCCGGCCAACCAGGCTGCAAGACGTCCATACACGTTCGCACGAGCCCCATGGGTTTGAAGAATCTTGACCTGTTTCCGCCTCAACAACCACGTCAGCCGCATCAGTGCGAATGGGTTGAAGAGTGGCGCCAACTGCACCACGTTGATCGGAATCCCTTTTATTTTCATCCTCTCAACGAATGGACCAGGCTCTGGGCAAATCAACAATGGGGCAAATCTGTAGCGGTCCAAGCGATCAAACAACAACTCCAAATACCGTTCTCCTCCCCCATAGCCGGCTGATCCGGCAAGTTCGGCTAACACAACCGGCTTCATGGTTTCCTTCCCACAATCAGAAGGCTGCCGCGTAAATGCGGCACAAGATAGAACGGCCATTTGGCCCCATTGATGCCGTGCTGCCTCACAGACTGCCGACATTGCTGTGTGTCCTCTCCTAGAAAGAACCGGGACTCAGCGATGTCGAACCCAGTTTGGCACAGCATATCGGCCAGCTCATGCATCGCATATTCACGAGCATGGGGCCTCCATTCATCATCCGGATTGTTGTACCCCGGAGGAGCAAGCCGATCGTTCGGCGTCCGGCCAATCAGAAGCTTGAAAACATTCCCGATCCGCGTCACGTTCGGGGTCGTGAGCACCACATGGCCGCCCGATCCTAATACACGGTAGGCTTCTGAGAGCAAATGGAACGGCGACGTCAGATGTTCGATGATTTCCAACGCGAATACCAACTGGACGGAGTTATCCGGAAGCGGTACTTTCTCGGAATATCCTTTACTCTGAAACTGTCCCCCTGCCGGATCTAGATTGACGGCATGAATGTCTGCCTGCACATCTCGCTGCATGAACTGAACAAACTCGTCCGAAACCATCAGACCAGCACCACACAATTGGGCCGCGTGTGTGTAGTCCAGTCTGCGCAAGAGTCGCAACAGGCTTCCAGGAAATGGTCCCAGATCGACAATCGTCTGTTTCTCAAACGGCAATCTGCGTAAGCCGCTCTTCAATGCCACGTGCAATCGGTCTCGACATTTCATCGCATGGTACATCGGCATTGAGAAACGCGCATCATCCGCCCCGAAGGCTTCATATGAAGACGGATGGTATGCGTGCAAGAGATCGACAAAGTGCCGTCTGGTGAGCTCGTATCCCATCATGCGCTCATTGCCGGTGAAGAAATGGGTCTTGTCGAACCTACCGCTCGTGTGTCCCAACGATGCACCATTAGGGCAACCGCCAACACCATGAGGCACGGTAACACGGGCAAGGCATAGCGCCCAGCTTCTACCGTGAACGGAACATAGCCCGCCGTCAGGCCGATGGGAAACATGTAGAGCGGAAGAAGATCGCGCCATCGTTCTCGATGAACCCAGACACTGTAGAGCGCGATGACAATGAAGCCAGGCATGAAAAGTAGTCGTTTAAGCAGACTGTAGAATGCCACCGCCCATCCTCGCGCTGCTGTGTCCTTTCGAAATCCCTGCGCCAATTCTCCCTCTTCATTCACCAAATAGAATGAATTGCCGATCCAGAAATCCCATACCCTTGTAAGGGTTAGGCCCACGTATCCAACCGGGTCTGCCGAAATCCGGTTTAGACCTTTTTCCCGCAACAGCTGATCGATCTGCACATCGTACATAGCATACGCATAGGGAAGCGGAGTGATACCGGCGCTTTCCCAGATAGCTCGCTCGCGCTCCGGCGCCATTGGCCAGCTTCCGCGACTAACTGGATCACTCCCCATCCACAGTCCTACCCCCATTCCAGACGAGACGGGAATGAACTGATGGAGCATGATGTAGTTTCGTACTGACCATGGCAGAACAAGCACCGCACAGGTAGCTCCATACACGACTGCATAGGCTATCTTTTGTGAAAGACGATCCGTTCCGATCCATATAAGCCCCACCAGAAATAACGCCAGAACCAACACCACCGGCTTGCACAAAATGGCCAGGCCAGCCGCGATCCCTAGAAACGCATATTGATGCCGAGATGGACTTCGACCGCACAGGACGGTCGCCCAAAGCCAGAGGCTGACCAAAAGCGTGAGAAGTGCTTCACTGCGAATTCTTGAGTCAAACGTCCAGTATGTCGGATAGAGAAATACCAAGGCGGCGGTCCAGGCGCCAACCCTTGAGCCCCACAATGTTGTTCCGACTCGATAGATACACCACACGGCGCCGAGATCGAAGAGAACGTGCAGCATCGGAACCCATTCCGGTCGATGCCCCACGATGGAGTAGAAGACGGCAAGCACCGTAGGATACAGAGGCCCCACATGGGCAGCGGGGTTCACCCCGTCGAGTGTGAATTGATGCAACGTCACTAGATTCCAAGCCAACGTATCGAATAATTCATCCACAGCAAAGGCATAACCCGGACCATGCCAAATGACCCAAGCTCGGGCGAATAGCCCGACGAGAATTGCCGAGAGAAGGAGTCTCTGTGGCCTTCCTATGAGTTGACAATCAGAAGAATTCATTTGATGCAGATCCCGATCAAATTGGTATCGTCCCCAATCCCTTCGCGATACTCGATATCGTCAGGAACAATGTCCCGTAAGGCCGGTCCTCCCTGCAGACGACTGATCACACTTCCAAGCCAATGGCGAATAGGTCGTGGCACACAATTGCGGAGTCCCGCGGGATCCCAATTGCGCACGGAATCCATGGAGCGTTCAACCGTCTTGAGGCGATGCCCTTGGCGACGCCCGTACCATTGAATCGTCGAAAAATGAGGCGCCAGCAGGGCACTGAATTCATCTCGCGTATATTCGCGAATGTGAAAGGGATCGCTGGGCGTGACAGCCCGTCCTTTTCCGTGGGGCGTAAAGATGATGAGCACGCCGTTGGGTTTCAGCACTCGAGTCACCTCGGACACGAAGCGATGATCATCCTGAATGTGCTCGATGGTGTCCTGCGAAACGATGCAGTCGAACGACGCATCACAGAATCCCAGCGCACACCCATCCATCGCGAGAAAGGCCACGTTGGGGCGAAGATAGTCAGCCCGGCTCTTGGCAACGACGTCTGGGGCATAGTCAATTCCCACAATGCGACCGGCCCTGGAGCCGAGATAGTCCGCGCCATACCCGGTTCCGCAAGAAAGGTCCAAGATGGAGCGCTGCTCGAGCGGTCCGAGTTGGCGGGCCGCCCACACATAGCCGGACAAATTCACCATATGTTGCGTATCGGTCGGATAGGCTGCACGTCGTTCCACGTCAGATTGCTCCTCTTACCGCCCCACTGTCGCTTCAGCCATCTGTGGTCGTTCTTCCGCTACCCTCCGCTGCCACAGCCGACGCACAACTGACCAATAGACCGAGGCGGGCTGCTGCACTCCTGACACACTCGATCGATGCACCAATCTCACGAAGGCACCGACAGTGATCCACATTTTCATGATGAACCGACTCAGCGGAGGAAAATGACGTTCCACATAGCGAATGCGGCTAAACTCCCACACGATATTGAGCTTGTCACGATCCCGCGCTCCGCTCTTGCCGATCAGATGCACGATATCGGCGTCAGCCAGATGCCGAATCCGAAAGCCATGCTGATGAATCGCGCGACATAGATCGACATCCTCGAAGTACATGAAATATCCCTCATCCAAACCACTACATGTTTTCATGAGATCAGTTCTGACCATCAGGCATGCACCATTGATCCAATCCACATCTTGCGATCGTGTGCAGTCGATGGCCTGCTCTGCTGCCAGTGCCACTTGCCATGCTGGCGCACAGGTTCGAAAAAAGGATGCGTGGATGAGATGGTCCCGGATCGAAGGAAAGGGGAAACAAGACTGGTACAGCTGGCCATCTCCCGTCCACTGTTTGCACCCAACTGCCCCGATCTCTGGATCTTCATCGAGACATATCACCATCCGATCCAACGCAGACTTCTGTAATCGTGTATCACTGTTCAGCATGAGCACATACCGTCCAGCACTTACCGCCAATGCTTGATTGACGGCTTTTGAGAAACCTCGGTTCTCGTGATTCACGATAATCTGCACTGTGGGATAGCGTGCTCGAATGGCGTCCACCGTTTCGTCTTTGGAGTTGTTATCGACGACGATCACTTCGAATTGGATCTCAGCCCCGGACGCGAACACCGCCCTGAGACAGTCGAGCATGAGCACTCTGGTGTTATAACTCACAATCGCAATGGAGAGATCTACAGAACCATCAGCCATTACACCCCCACCTGCGATTGATAGTTCCAGAGCGTCTGGAGTCGCGGCCGCTCGATCCGCCAGAGATACCAGCCGAATACTCCGGCCATCACCATGGCTAGAATCTCCGGAGTCCAAGGGATGGCGATAGGATTCTGACCCGTTCCATTCCACAGCAATGCACCGACTACTAGGCCAATAAGTCCAGTTCGCCCAAACGATACAAACGTCTCATCGATCGACCTGCCAAGAAGTCGCCGCGTCTCCATCGCTTGCAGTACTGTGCCAACCAGAAAGCTGGCCGTCAGCGAGATTGCGGCGCCGAACACTCCGAATGAGAACGTCATTGGAACAATCATCGTCACGTACAGCGCACATTGCGCAACCCAACTTTTCACCTGAAGATCCGGTCGTCCCACGCCATAGTGCAATGAGGCCATGACGCTGGCATAACCAGCGCACACAGAATACAGGCACAAAACCCGCAGAGAGTCGGTGATGCCGATCCATTGCGTACCAAACACGATCGGGACCATGATGGGCGCCAACGACCCTATCGTAACGGCAAGTGGAATATAGACGATGCCGATGAGTCCCATCTGCAGATCGAAGACACGGATCACACCACATTGATCCTGCTGCAACGCGGCATAGGTCGGTACGCTGATTTGCTGCATGAGCGCTGTGGCACGAGCCCCGATCAAGAGCGGAATCGCGAGTGCCACCTGATACAATCCCAACGACTCAGGCCCCAGCAGGCGACCGATCACCAGCTCTCCCCCGGTCATGACGCCAAAGGCGCACAGCGTGGTTAGATTCAAGTGTCTGCCGTACCGGACAAAATAGGAGAGCGCTGATCTCTTGAGAGACCAAGAGGGACTACACGGCGCGAGTCGGAAAGAAAGAAGGCTCCCAATCGTCAAGCCAATCAGCTGTCCGATGACTAGTGCCCAGACGGTCCGATAGAGGATGGCGATCGTAATCGTCGCGACTGCTTCAACGATGCGCCGGACGAGGTCGATCGCGACTTTTCGGCGCAAGTCGAGCTTCTTCATCATGAGCGCCAGTGCCGGGCTTTGGACGCCCTGTATGATCAGGGCCCATGCATGGACTCGCAGCAGAGACTCCAGCGCCGGCATGCGCATGACCTCACCGATCATCCCTGCCATGATCCAGATTCCAGTTGCCATCAAGAACCCTCTGGCAGCCGATAATATCCAGGCCGCGGCGAGGTCGTCTTCGCTGACAACCTCTTTGGCAATGAGTGCCGAGTCCACCCCAAGCTCGCTGATCGTGAGCATCATCAGCAATATGGCGGCAGATACTGCCATCACACCGAAATCAGCGGGAGTCAAAATTCTTACCAGCACCGCCAATTGAACAGCTGCGATCACTTTATCGAGTACGAATCCTCCGCCGGTCCACCAACCAGCACGGAGAATCCGATGGCGTAAACGTAACGGCCTCGATTCAGAATCCTGGATGTTCATCGCAGACAAATCAGCCATTGCCTTTTGACATTGTGACGTGTTTAGGCTCCCTCTTTCATTCCGGCAATCGCGTAATCGCACACCTGTTCAAGCTGCGCAGCTCGCGCCGACCAAGTATGGCGCTGAACCACAGCCGTTCGCCCCTGTTCTCCCATACGTGTGCAAAGATTGTGATCGTCCAAGAGACGAATCAGTTGACGAGCCAAGTCATGTGGATCATCGGCCTTGGCCGAGACACCACAATGTAGCGCCTCCACCGTCTCCCCATATCCAGGTCCCGCTGTCGCAACAACGGGACGCGCACAGGCCAGGTATTCCCAAAGTTTCATCGAGTCACCTGGGTAGGAACGCGTCTGCCGATGCAACACAACACAGACATCAGAAGCAGCGATCCACTTTGGAACCATGTCGAAGTCGGCACGCCCGGAGAATTGAACGTGAGCCGAGAGTCGTAACTGTCGAACCAGTCCTTCAAGACTGCTTTTTGTTTGTCCATCACCGACGAGAAGACACTGGACCGCCTTGAACGACTGGACGACGATGGCCATGGCTTCAATCAATGTTTCAAGACCATGCCATGGGAAAAATCCACCGACGAATCCAATATAGGGTCCCGGCGAAGTGAGACCAAGCTCTGCCCTGCTTTTCTCAGGCGACTGAGGAAAGAAATGATCCGAATCAACTCCATTTCTGATGACCGAACATCGCTTCATATTGATCGGTTCTAGTTTCCCAAGACTGCTCAACACTTCCGGACATACACTTACCAACACGGTCGCCTTCCTGGAAGCAAGACGAAGACCGTAGGATAGGAGGCCGCGAAGAGGGGGAAGATGCCACACACCTCCAACTTCCTCGACGGGAAGTCCATTCACAAAATACACGACTGGACAAGTGCTGTTTCTCAGGGCCCACAGAGGGGCCATCTGCCCCGGTGAATCAAACCAGAGCAAGACGTCCGGAGGCCGACCTTGTAGGAGCTTCGCCATCATCCGCATTGAGCCCCAGAGAAATGACAGAGGACGTAGTGCTCCTAGTCGCACCACTGAAACAAATTGCATGTGCAGCTGATCCGAGACAGCAAGGGCTCCCATCTCTCGTTCTGGCTGCGGAGCCAACACGGTGACCTCATGACCACGCGATGCCAGCGCTCTGGCAAGTTCCAACACTTGCCGTGAACCACCAGCCGCCACCCCGAAGTCTTCATCGCAGTAAATGAGAATGTGCATTCCGGATGACTCCCAGGTCTTGGCCGACCCCTTGACGAAGTTGTTCTACGATCGCCGTCCAGGAGAACCGCTCTTCGACAAATTGGCGCCCCTGCCTGCCCAACACCTCACACAGACCTGGATCGTTCAACAGGGCAAGGATCGATTCGGCTAGCAGACGAGGATCGTCTGGCAGGACAAGCTGCACACCACTATCCTCAGTAAAAGTCGTGACGACACTTGGAATCGCGCTGGCGACAACCGGGCGATGACAGGCCAAATAGTCAAAGAGTTTCACCGGCGACGTTTCTCCTCGATTCCCACAAAAT
>CXWL01017198.1_pt1 | contig 14515 bp, 14 predicted proteins | sample 590931 | NCBI WGS metagenome assembly CXWL01 (sample SAMEA3498368, study PRJEB10139) | groundwater metagenome | biome: water well; material: biofilm material | place: Germany | collected 2015-04-27 | reverse complement strand
GCAAGTGACAGGTTACCCTCTTAAACTCGATGCATTATTGTCTTGACCGAGGGGTCCACTATACTTGTGCGATCTATTTTTTGATATAAGGTTGATGTAATTGAGCGCTTAATTGAAATAAGAATAAAATGATATAAGCCATGAAGATACCTGTAAAACGATTACTTGTGCCCACGCTATCGAGCGGTGGTAAGCAAAAAAAACCACATTATATTGCTTATACAGACTGGGGAGATCCAAAAAATCCACATATTGTTATATGCGTGCATGGACTAACCCGTAATTGTCGTGATTTTGATTATTTGGCGCGTGTGCTTCAATCGGATTGTAGAGTGATTTGCGTTGATGTGGTGGGGCGTGGTCAAAGTGACTGGTTGGAGCATGCTCATGATTATGATTATTATCCATTATATCTTTCTGATGCTATGTCTTTAATTGCACATATTCAGGAGCAATACAATACAAGTATTACGTTAGACTGGGTGGGTATTTCCATGGGTGGTTTGATCGGAATGTTTTTAGCTATCGAACCTAACGTTCCTGCTCCGATCAATAAATTGGTGATGAGTGATATTGGACCATTAATTCCTAAAGTTGCCCTCAAAAGAATTGCTGATTATGTTGGCAAAGAGCTTCGTTTTGATAGTTTTGATGAATTTAAAAAGTACATGAAAGTAATTTCTGCTTCTTTTGGTCCATTAACTGAAGTTCAGTGGAATCATATGGCAATTCATAGCGCTCGAGAATATGCTGATGGATCCTACGGTTTCCGCTATGATCCAAAACTTTCAATAAGTTTTAAAGAGATTGAGATCAGAGACATTGATTTATGGGAACAGTGGGATAAGTTACATATAGCTACTTTGGTTTTGCGTGGAACTGAGTCGGATGTATTAACGTCTGAAACTGCTGCGCAGATGCAGGTGCGTGGTGCAAAAGCCAAGATTGTTGAAGTACCCGGCGTTGGCCATGCCCCCATGATTATGGACGACAATCAGATTAAAATTGTTCAGGATTTTATTTTGAATTAACTTCCGGATTGTAGATTTGATCTTGCTAATAAGCTTGGGAGACTATCCGAGAACAGATCACGCTATTCTCGGATAGTCTCCTAGGAGTCTGTCGGACTTAAGCAATCGTAGCGAGCCAAGTGGGAGAGCGAGAGCAGATTTTCTCGATTTTAAGGCGCATAGCGAGACTATGCAACGAAAAATCGAGGAAATATGAGCCGCTATTCCATTGGCGCAGTAGATTAGTCTTAAGTCTGACAGGCTCCTAGAATCGGATGTTGTACTGAACATAGACAAGATCAGGATGAATTCCTGGTCTCTGATTCTCTAGAAAATTACCAGTAAACAGTTTTGAGTATCCCACCAATACATCCTGGTGACGACTAACGTGGAAGTTCATCCGAAAATCAATCTCGTCCCCTATATGGCTACCTGATGCACCTGTGATGTCTCTAAATGTGGCTTGTCCAGCAGCGTTATACAAATAGTCACGATTATCCGCAAGGTAGAATCTATGATATTGGGAAATAAATGTAACCCATGGAGCTGGGTGTAAAGTAAATTGCGCATTTAAATCATGTACGTTTTGACGTCCTACCCGATCCATAAAGCCTAGATAATAGTGTCCAAAAGGAAAGAGCTGATTAAATGTATTGCTTTTCCCATCGTTAGGGTTATTATCACCTGACGCAAAATCATAACGTATCCAAGCTTGTGGATTCATCGGCATGGGCAAACGATAACCTACACCAGTAGCGACTGCAAAGGCAGAAACATCCAAATTTGATCTTTGACCAAACTGATACATACCTTCCAATTCATATAAGAAATTATCTATATTTCCAGCAAGGCGACCACCCAAGGTATGAACAATTGAGTTTCCCTGTAGAATATTTCCCTGCGTAATATTTGCTGCAGTAAGGTTTCGATTGTTATCCAAACTTAGAAAATAGAGATCAACTAAATGACCTGGTTTAGGTTTGTGGGTGGCCCATAGTCCATAAAAATTCTGTTGTGTGTCCCAGTTATCAAAATTTCCTTTTTCGATAATCATTGGACGTACCCAGAATGCATCAAGATCCCATGTTGGTGTGCGCCAGAAAGTTTTTACACCTTGAAAGGTTCTCCGTGTATTGGCCCAGTCCAATGTAGAAAGCAATCTTTGAGATCCATAAAGCAGTTCTTGACGTCCTACACGAACATAAACAGGACCATTATTAACACTGGACAGTTTTATATCTGTAAACAGATTTAACATATCTGTATAGTTTCTATCAGTCGTCAGTGGAGGTAAATCATAACCGAAGGTACGAGCATCAATAAATTCTGCAAATAAACGTACTCTATCCTGGTACCATAAATCTGCATGGAATCGTGTGCGTAACAGATTGAAATCATTATTAGTGTCTGTTAAACGACTATCTGTTTCATGCACATACCGGTGCCAGAAATTACCGCCAAAAGAAAGAAGCCAATCATTGCCAAGATACATTCTTTTGACTGGATCAAAAAAATCTTTTTCATGCTCCGGGTTATCCAGATAACGAAAATCAATGTCAAATGCTGAAGTAGGCAGTAGTGCAAAGGGAGCATAAGGTGCGACCGGCGGTTTCTCGCGCTTATTACCGGTGACCATATCCCAGAGTGAATAATAGCCGGGGCTGGTTGGGGGCATAATGAATAAACCAGGGCGCGGCATAGGTGTTACCGGTGGAACTTTTGACAGGTCAAACTTGCTTTCGGCAACTTTTGTTGCAGAAGAATCAGCAGAAGGTGCAGAGGGGTTTGATGCATAAGCCTGAAGGGTTACACCTGACAGGCTGAGCACACATAGGCCTAGTTTAGGCAACCAATGCTGAGAACTTTTTACCAAACGCACTTTTAATTCAGCAATAAGCTTTGCTGAAAAAGGAAAAATGCTTGATGAATTCATTACGGGACTCCTGTTGTCTGAATGTTAACGCGGGTATTTCAGCGTTATGCTGTGCAAAAATTTGCGGTTTATTTTTATTAGCAAAACACTTTTCAATACGTACGACATTACTTTTCTTAAATAATCCAGGCCGCTATTATAAGTGATAACAATTTATCTTAAAGCCTAGATTGGGTGTCTTTACTCTGATCTATTAATGTGTTGCACATAAATGCAATTTATATCAGCTATATAGGGAATGAACATTGATAAATATCAAAAAATATTCTTTGTTGTAAATTAGTTACAAGGAATCTGGATGCCGGATTTAACGGAAGTTATTATGGATTAAGCTTAACAGTCAGGCCCAGCGCTTTGATTTTATCGCCATAAGCGATTAACCATGACTCGTTGACTCGGGATAGTAGGGGCGCTTCGGGTTGTAATGAGGGGCGTGCGATGCCATACAATAAAACGCCTTGAAGCGGTAATCCTTCATCTTTTAGGCTCCTGATAAACTTAAGGTAAGCAGTGATTTCCAGTTCGCCGGGGAGTTCTCCGTTTATTTGGAACACGCAGGTTTGTAACCAGGTGGGGCAAAGTGAGGTTACGATTTGCAGGTGATCGCGAATCTTTTTCAGGCTTATGTGGGTATTATTGATGCGCTGTCTCTCTTCAGATAACGCGCGATCAAATTTGAACCAGACTTCTCCATTCAGTTTGGCCAAATGTTCCAGGCCTGCCTGTACGATGGGCCGATTCATTAAACTGCCATTGGTAATGAGCACTGTTTTTAGATCAGCAGGTAATTCAAAATCTTTTTTTATACGGGAAATCAATGCGATGACTTGATCAAACTCTTTTGCACTGGTTGGTTCGCCATTACCGGACAAAGCGATATCATGAATTTTCCGTGCTTCCAGCGGTACATATTTTTGCATGAAATCGCCGTTTAGCAATTTATGAAGAAAAGACCGCAATTCAATTTCCAGTTTTTTTAAATCAATGCGAGGTGCGGAGCCACGTTTAAGATCAGGCACCTGACAATAAACACATCGCCAATTACACGCGTTGTTAGGATTAAGGTTAATGCCTATTGAAACGCCACCCGCGCGACGTGATATCACGGGATAAACATAAGTGAGCCCAACGCTATCGCGACTGTGGTCGGTCGTATTCAATCGTTCAGATTTTGATTGCAATGTTACAATCCTACCTATTTATTTCGCGCTATTAAAATTGTTACGTATGTTAATCACACGCAAGCTGGAATTTGATGCTGGTCATCGAATTTCGACGCATAATAGCCAGTGTCGCCATTTACATGGTCACCGGTACACGATCGAAATTACACTATCGGGTAACATTATCTCTGATGAAGGCATTGCTGAGCAAGGCATGGTTATGGATTTTTCAGAAGTGAAGCGTATTGCCAAATCCGTACTGGTCGATCAATGGGATCATGCATTTCTGGTTTATTCGGGTGATACACTTGTATTACAATTTCTTCGGTCTATTGAAGGTCACAAAACTGTTGTACTTGACGTTCAACCAACGGCAGAAAATCTGGCTTTAATTGCTTTTAGTATTTTAGATGAAGCTTACCAGGATATCTATGGTAATCATCTCCAATTAGAGCAGGTGCGTTTATTTGAAACCCCCAATTGTTGGGCTGATGCGCTACGCGGGGCGCTATAATTTTCTGAAGATTCTTTATTCCTATGTTTATTGATTCACATTGTCACCTTGATTTTCCTGATCTTGTAAAGGATCTGGATGAGCTGTTACTTAACATGCGGGAAAATCACGTGACGCACGCACTTTGTGTCAGTGTTAATTTACCGGATTTTCCTCGTGTACGCGCTTTGGCGGAAACGCATAAGAACTTGTTTGCCTCCGTTGGGGTTCATCCGGATTATGAAGATCAGATAGAACCGCAAGCGGCTGAATTGGCTGACTTGGCCAATCACCCCAAGGTGATTGCAATTGGCGAAACAGGTTTGGATTACTTTCGCTTAAAAGGAGATATGGAATGGCAGCGTGAACGCTTCCGCCAACATATACGCGCAGCACGAAAAGTTAATAAACCGTTGATCATTCATACCCGTTCAGCGGCTGCTGATACGTTGCGGATTATGCAGGAAGAGGATGCTGATCAAGTGGGCGGTGTCATGCATTGTTTTACGGAAAGCTGGGAAGTTGCTCAACAGGCTATTGCAATGAATTTTTATATTTCATTCTCAGGAATAGTTACATTTAAAAATGCTGTGGCTTTAAAAGAAATTGCGAAGAATATTCGATTAGATAGAATGCTGATTGAAACAGATTCACCTTATCTTGCGCCGGTACCTTTTCGTGGCAAGTTGAATCAACCTGCATTTGTGCGCCATGTGGCTGAGGAAATTGCGCAGTTACGGGCGATGAAAGTAGAAGAAATAGCAGCTGCAACCACCGATAATTTTTTTAACTTATTTAACCCGGATATTTCATAAATTCACGTGATCATCACGTGAATTTATGAAATATCCGGGTTAAGGTGCCTGGAAATGAATTTTATGCTTACTAAATCCCGTTTTTTATCTGTTTTAGTTGTAACGGTTCTTTTTTGTTTGCCGCTGAAAGTCCTCGCTGGCATTCAAGATAATTTTCTTTGGGCCATAGAAACAGGTAATTTATCAGAAGCATCCAGATTACTTAATAAAGGCGCTAATCCTGATATTCCAAATAGGGAAGGGTACACACCGCTGATGATTGCTGCACAAACAAAGAATTTGAAACTTGCACAACTTTTGATCCATGCAGGCGCGAAACTGGATATCCGCAATAAATATGGCGAAACAGCGATTATGTTGGCCAGCTATTTTGGCCAGACTGAAATGGTGAAGCAGTTATATATCAGTGGGGCGGAAATTAATCATAATGGATGGAATCCTTTAATTTATGCCGCTTCAGGCGGGCATTCGGATACGGTTCAATTACTGCTGACCGGCGAGGCGGATATTAACTCGACTTCAGACAATGGAACCACAGCACTAATGATGGCGGTTAGAGAGAATCATATGGATACTGTTATATTACTGCTCAACAATGGAGCAGATCCTGGCATTAAAAATGAACATGGTGACAACGCCTTAAATTGGGCAGAAAAACGAAATCATCAAAATATCGTAAAGTTTCTTAAAAGCCATGGTATATCTGAATAAATCAGGCATGTTCTTTGTTATCCGAAAATTTTAATAATGAAATCGCTGCATGGAAAAGTTGCAATTGTTACTGGATCCTCGAGAGGAATAGGTTCGGGGATTGCGCTCACTTTAGCCAATGCAGGAGCAAAAGTAGTGATTAATTATGTAGAAAATAAATTTGCAGCCAACAAAGTTTGCGCGGCAATTTCAGATGCCGGTGGTGAGTGTCGGGTCATTAAAGCCGATGTAAGTGATCCTGTTGCGGTAAGAAAGCTTTTTGAAGCGACTTCTGAACATTTTAATCATATCGATATACTCATTAATAACGCTGGAATTCTCCTTTTTAAAGAAATAGCAGAAATTCAAGACGATGAGTTTAATCAAATTGTCGATGTTAATTTTAAGAGTATTTTTTATACCCTGCGTGAAGCGGCAACAAAACTCTCTGATCATGGGCGTGTGGTTAATATTTCCAGTACGGTCACGCGCATGATGTTACCCAAATACGGGGTTTATGCAGCCACTAAAGCAGCGACTGAGCAATTAACGCGTATTTTTGCCCGTGAGATAGGAAAAAGAGGAATTACAGCCAATACAGTTTCACCGGGACCAGTAAATACTGAATTGTTTAGAGCAGGCAAAACAGTAGAGGATATTAAACGAATGGCTGCAATGGCTTCATTAGGACGGATTGGAGAGGTCGATGATATCGCTCAGATTGTTTTATTTCTTGTCAGTGATGAAGCCCGTTGGGTGACAGGGCAGGATATAGGCGTCAATGGTGGCATCATATAATAAATAATCATAATTATTTGTAAAGATTGATTTCATGACTACCTGATTCAATACACAAACCGATCATATCGCAACACTATCGTAGTGCCCTGAAATATATTTATCTTTAACCAAATCGATTATTTTTCAATTTGTGGAGAATCAAATGCTCATTGGTGTGCCCAAGGAAATTAAAATTCATGAATCCCGTGTGGGCCTGACTCCTACAGCGGTACGTGAGCTGAAAGCTAATGGCCATCATGTGATGGTACAAAAGAACGCGGGATTTGAGATTAACTTGGGGGATGATAAATATCTGGGTGCAGGTGCAGAGATTGTTGAAACAGTACAAGAGATATTTGCCAGAGCTGATTTAATTGTAAAAGTTAAAGAACTTCAGCAATCCGAGATTCCCCTGCTACGTGAAGGGCAGATATTATTCACCTATTTGCATTTGGCACCTGATCCTGTACAAGCCAAAGGTTTAATGGATTCAGGCTGTATCGCGATCGCGTATGAAACTGTTACTGACAGCTTCGGTGGTTTGCCGTTACTTGCGCCGATGAGTGAAGTTGCAGGTCGTATGTCGATTCAAGCAGGCGCGCATGCACTTGAATTGGATCAGGGAGGCCGTGGTATGTTGCTTGGCGGTGTGTCCGGGGTACCTTCTGCACGAGTCGTTGTCATTGGGGGCGGTGTAGTGGGTACCAATGCAGCACGCGTGGCAATGGGCATGGAAGCACATGTCACAGTGCTGGACAAATCCATTCATCGATTACAACAACTCGATTTTCAATATGGCTCAAGACTTAATACCGTATTCTCAACAGTGGATGCAATTGAAGAACATGTCTCAACAGCTGATCTTGTCATTGGAGCGGTACTGGTTCCAGGGGCTGCAACACCCAGGTTGGTCAGTCGTAAGCTAGTCAGTCTAATGAATCGTGGTTCTGTGCTCGTTGATGTCGCTATAGATCAAGGCGGTTGCTTTGCTACATCAAAACCCACCACACTGGCTGATCCCATTTTTACCGTTGATGGTGTGGTGCATTATTGTGTTTCCAATATGCCCGGAGCAGTCGCTCGTACTTCCACCTTTGCACTGAATAATGCCACACTGCCCTATGTTCTGGCACTTGCCAATAAAGGCTATCGAAAAGCATTGATTGATGACCCGCATTTGCGCAATGGTTTAAATGTTTACCGTGGTCAGTTGACACATGAGGCGGTAGCGCATGATTTGGGGCTGGCTTATATAGATGCACTTGATACTTTGACATGAGTGTCATAAACATGATGAACGGTTTGATAGGGATACTTAGAGGCAGCTATGCCATCCGCAACATTGAAAATCATTTTGCAGATTGATGCTGTTGACGGTGTTCTTCGCTGCAAAAAAAGTATTTTTTATCTTGAATCGCTTCATCCCGTGGAACAGATAAGTGACATTGAGCGCATGGAACTATTTCATACGATTTTTTTAATTTGTCTTCTGATGTATTTGATTCTGGTTTTGCTTCATTTTCATTTTTTAATGGTTCTTCATCAACATTAACCGAGTTTGTTTTTTGATAATCCTGTTCGGGCTGGTTATTTTTAAATCTAAGTGGTTCGGCTAGAAAAATGTCTTTATAACTGACATAAATTGAAGCAAAAATAGTTGGAATCAGGACAACGAGCCCGGCTCCATAAGGCATCAGACAAAGAATGGTTAACACAATGAGCGTAATACCATAAACCTGGAACGGAATGAAGTTTTTTAAACAGGCAAAAAAGCTTCTTTGCATGGCAACAATAGGTGGAACATTATGAAATATTACAAGCAAGGGTGAAAACCAGGAAGCCATCATGAGTGGAATGGAAAGTGCCAATGCGAGCAGTGAAGCTGTAAGCATGCTGCTCATAACTTCCATTAATTCACTTTCGTCTACTCTTTTTCCATATAACAACATGTCTGCCATCGTGGTGCCCCCGATCAGCATGACAAGACCAATGATCAAAATTTGTCCAATCAGATAGATGCCACCAATAGTAATTAATGGCGCAGAATTTGTTTTGAAGGCAACAAGTAAATGAGTGATTTCAAGTTGTTTGCCTTGTTCCATATCTTTGCAACCCACCATGATTCCAGCTAGAAATACAGGCGAAATTAAAGTAAAAATAAATTTTCCCAGTAATGGCAGTAAAGACATGATCATGGCGATCAGGATCAATGTAAAGCATACTAATACCCAAACCAATGGAGCTTTACGGAATAGATAGAAACCACTTAAGATCCATTGCCATCCTTGCTTTGCGTTGACTTGATGAATTTCCATTCATGTTTCTCCCGTTAAGTTCAATATGATAGACTTTAATTGTTAGTTATATCCAGAGTTGTCGAAGTCTGGATGAGTCTGTAGCATGATTTTTCAATATGTCTCTGAAATGGACAGGATCTTTGGCATGGATAAGTTCTCCCTGACGTGGTAAATAAAAATCATACAGTCGAGAAATCCAGAAACGTAGAGCACCTGCACGCAACATGACTGGCCAGGCATCCTGTTCGATCGATGATAATGGCCGAATCATGTGATAGGCCTCAATGAGTGAAAGTGTCCGTGTCTTATCCAAAGTTTTATTTTCGGTCATACACCAGTCATTCACAACAATCGCCAAATCATATAAAAAGGCATCGTTGCAAGCAAAATAAAAATCGATGACGCCGCCAATTTTATTTTCAACAAATAGAATGTTGTCACGGAATAAGTCCGCATGGATAACCCCACTGGGTAATGTTATAGGTTGTTGCGATAACTGTAAATTCAACTCATTGTTAAGTAAAGATTTTTCATCTGTTGATAAAAAAGGTGTAATTTCAGGTATCTTGGCTTTCCACCATTTTAACCCACGGGGGTTGTCCATTTTACCGGGATAAGATTTTCCGGATAAATGCATTCTCGCCAATACCTTTCCAACCTCTGCACATTGCTCTGCTGTCGGGTGTATTAATGATTTTCCCGGTAGGCAGGTAACAATAGTAGCTGGTTTGTCATTCAGTTCGCCCAATAGCTCATTGTCTAATCCGGGAATGGGAGCAGGGCAGGGTATGCCATGGCGTGACAAATGTGCCATCAGATTCAGATAATAAGGCAACTCATGGTGAGCTAGCTTTTCAAACAAGGTCAATACAAACTTACCCTGTGAAGTCGTAACAAAGTAATTGGTATTTTCAATACCAGAAGAGATACCCTGTAGACTTACCAGTTGGCCCAGCGCATAGTTGTTTAACCAAACCGTGAGTTGGTTATCAGTAACGGGTGTAAAAACAGACATGAGTTAGTAGGATAAAAAAACGAGAAGGAAGTAAAAGTTGATGAGTTTCATGAGATCACATTTTCTTTCGTCTTTTATTAAAAGTTAAAATTTCAATAGTTGCCACATGGGTGGACTGACATCAATGCCAGCATCACCTGGATGAGTGTCATGTCCTCTGCTAATATTTTTCTTCAGGTAGTAAGGCGGGCCGATACGCGGAATAACCTTGATCATAAGAAGCTCACCATTAACACGGTGTTCCTCAATGGTATCCTCACCTCGTTTAATAATTGTAACTTGTGTTTCCAGTTCAGGGTCAGGTTCAATATCGGGTGGAAGTGGTGGTGGATCGGATAGATCAGGAATTTCCGGCAAAGGAATTAAATTGTCCGGCTGTGCGGGTTTTTTCGGTAGCTCAGATTGCGCCATGACAGGCATTGTAGAAATTAACAGCAATATTATTATAATAAGTCGGTACATGACGGTTCCCGGTGGGTCAGGATCATTTTATATTCTACCTAAAATCGTAGATAACAGTTATAGATTGAGTTGAATTTCTCTTTCAGCAGCAGTGGGTTCAAATCCACTGGTTTCATAATACTGAAAAATTGCGTTGACTACCTGACTGGGTTCATCAATCATTTGGATTAGATCCATATCTTCAGATGAAATGAAACCTTCAGAGATTAATGTCTTCTGGAACCAGTCAAGTAATCCGCGCCAAAATTCTGAGCAGACTAAAATTATAGGCATTTTGCGAGTTTTTCCGGTTTGCACCAGAGTCAATGCTTCCATTAATTCGTCTAATGTTCCAAAACCACCGGGTAGTACTACATAGGCAGTAGCAAATTTAACAAACATGTATTTGCGCGCGAAGAAATGCCTGAAAGTCTGGCTGATGTCCTGATAAGCATTACGATGTTGTTCATGGGGCAATTGAATATTTAAACCGATGCTGGGCGATTTTCCATAATAAGCACCTTTATTGGCAGCTTCCATGATACCAGGCCCCCCGCCGGAAATAACTGCAAAGCCCGCATCAGAAAGTTGTTTGGCAATTTGCTCGGCTAATCTATAGTGTGGGTTATTTGGACTGGTACGCGCACTGCCAAAAATACTGACAGCAGGTTGAATGGTATCAAGACGTTCTGTTCCTTCAACAAACTCTGCCATAATTCCAAATAAGCGCCATGACTCTTTTGCTGACCAGGGTTTATCCAGAGATAAGTGAGTGGTCGGTTTATCTTGTAGGCTCATAGGAAAATCTTATAAATGAAAACATTGTTGCTGGTTGATGGCTCATCCTATCTATATCGCGCTTTTCATGCATTACCTGATTTGCGTAATCGTAAAAATGAACCGACAGGTGCAATTCATGGTGTGCTCAGTATGCTTCGGCGCTTGCACAAGGACTACCGCCCTGATTATAGCGCGTGTGTGTTTGATGCAAAAGGTAAAACTTTTCGTGATGAGCTATATCCTGAATATAAAGCACATAGACCCGCCATGCCACATGATCTGGCAGTCCAGATTGAACCTTTACATGCCTGTATCCGTGCAATGGGTTGGCCCATGTTGATTGTTAATGGTGTGGAGGCTGACGATGTCATCGGCACCTTGGCAAAACAGGCAGTCAAAGAAAATATGCGCTGCATCATATCAACAGGTGATAAAGATATTGCTCAATTGGTGAATCCGAATATAACGTTGGTAAACACCATGAGCAATGAAGTGCTTGATGAGGCGAATGTGCTGGCTAAATTTGGAGTGCCGCCGGAGCGTATGCTGGATTACCTGATGCTGGTAGGTGACACTGCTGATAATGTTCCGGGTGTGCACAAAGTGGGCCCCAGGACTGCCGTAAAATGGCTTACAGAGTACGGATCGCTGGGTAATATTATTGTGCATGCTGATGAAATTAAAGGCGTTATTGGCGATAATTTACGTAAAGCGTTAGATTGGTTTGATACGGCGCGCCAGTTAATTACGATTAAATGTGATGTGGAATTACCGATTGGAATAACAGATCTTGAACCAAAGATTCAGGATACAGAACAACTTATCATGTTGTATGAGCAACTGGACATGAAGGCTTCACTGCGCGAATTGCGTCAGCAAGGCGATGCAGGTCAATTCGATTCAAATGATTCCAATAAAAACTTAACAACACTGGCGGTAGATAACGAGAAAAACAATACCGTTCAGACTAATTCAGGAACTTATCAGACTATCTATACTGAAACGGAGCTGGATGATTGGATAATCCGGCTCGATGCAGCGCAACTGGTATCCGTTGATACTGAAACAACCAGTTTAAATCCCATGCAAGCAAAACTGGTGGGTATTTCATTTTGTATTGAAAGTCATTATGCTGCTTATCTCCCCTTAATGCACAATTATGCCGGTGTTCCCCAACAACTTTCGATCGATGTGGTGCTAAATAAGCTCAGGCCCTGGTTGGAAAATGCAGCAAAGCCAAAATTGGGTCAGAATTTAAAATATGATAAACATGTTTTTGCGAATCATGGTATTCAGTTAAAAGGTATTGTGCATGATACGCTACTCCAGTCTTATGTTCTGGAATCTCATCGTCCCCATAATATGGATAGCATGGCATTGCGTCATCTTGACATTAAAACAATAAGTTATGACGATGTTACAGGAAAGGGTGTTAATCGAATTGGCTTTGACGAAGTAGCGATTGATACCGCAACTCAGTATGCAGCGGAAGATGCTGACGTAACATTACGTTTGCATCAGTTTTTATATCCCCGTATCAAAAGTGACAATCGACTGGATTATATCTATCGTGAGATAGAAATACCTATCCTGGATGTGCTGTTTGAAATTGAATGCAATGGCGTCTTGTTGGATTGTAAGCTTCTGCAAAAGCAAAGTTACGAGCTGGGTGGAAAATTACAAGCTTTGGAACAGCAGGCTTATTCAATAGCCGGGCAGCCATTTAATCTGAATTCGCCCAAACAGATACAAGAGATTTTATTTAATCAACTAAAATTACCTATCATCAAGAAAACACCTACGGGTGTTCCTTCTACCAATGAAGATGTATTACAGCAACTTGCGTTGGATTATCCCTTACCTAAACTATTGCTTGATTATCGTAGTCTTGCCAAATTGAAATCGACTTATACCGACAAGTTGCCACTGATGATAGACCGGAATACTGGTAGAGTACATACTAATTATGCACAAGCAGTCGCTGTGACAGGACGCTTAGCCAGTTCTGATCCAAATTTGCAGAATATCCCGATTCGTACTAGCGAAGGCCGGAGAATTCGAGAAGCGTTTATCGCTCCTCCAGGATATCGTATTATTTCAGCTGATTATTCACAAATAGAATTACGAATTATGGCGCATATTTCTCAGGATGAAGGCCTTCTCAAGGCTTTTGCAGCGGGTGAAGATATTCATAGAGCGACTGCCGCAGAAGTATTTGGAATTGCATTGGATCAAGTGGATCAGGAGCAACGCCGGTATGCCAAAGTGATTAATTTTGGTTTGATATATGGCATGTCTGAGTTTGGTTTAGCTGCACAACTAGGTATTGAACGTAGTGCTGCCCGTGCATATATGGAGCGGTATTTTGCGCGTTATCCGGGGGTGGAAAAATATATGCAACTTACCCGAGAAAAGGCCAGGCAACTGGGCTATGTTGAAACCGTGCTGGGACGCAGATTATGGTTGCCTGAGATTAATAATGCCAATGGAAATCGCCGGCAAGGCGCGGAGCGGGCTGCAATCAATGCGCCTATGCAGGGAACTGCTGCAGATATCATCAAGCTCGCGATGATCGCTGTGCGAGATTGGTTAAAAAAGGAGAAATTACGCAGTAAACTTATTATGCAGGTACATGATGAATTGGTTCTGGAGGTACCTGATGATGAAATTGCATTAATGAAAAGCACATTACATAAATATATGAGTAATATTTTACAGTTAGATGTGCCATTATTAATAGAAGTTGGTGTTGGAGATACTTGGGAGCAGGCACATTAACCTAACCCGGATATTGCATGAATTGCACACGCACTCACTTGTCTCTTAATTCCACAAGGGATTTGTCTCAGTCGGGTGTATGAATAACTACACCGCTTCTTCTAAAAATCCCTTGTGAAACCAATATCATGCGTGATCATCGTGCGAATTCATGCAATATCCGGGCTAATTCCTCTGTTAGCCTGAATGTTGCATAAACTTTCTGCTACTGCAATTTCATCGCCCCGTTGCAATTTTTTCGATTTTCAGGCGATAGTCCCCTAACCCCCACTGGCGGGGTGAAGCGTGAAGTTGTTATTGATAAGGGTGGATGGCGTCGT
>CXWL01008674.1_pt1 | contig 14515 bp, 14 predicted proteins | sample 590931 | NCBI WGS metagenome assembly CXWL01 (sample SAMEA3498368, study PRJEB10139) | groundwater metagenome | biome: water well; material: biofilm material | place: Germany | collected 2015-04-27 | reverse complement strand
GAGCCCAACTTGAAGCCAGAAGTTCTCCTACGGAAGTGTCTCCTTGACAGGGGAGCTTACGTACTTACTCAGTGGATCGCTGCCGCCATTGCCCCTGAAAAAATCTGCGTGATAGGATAGCGCGTCAGGAAGTGCTGAGACGAAGCGAAGAAATGGAGGCTGCGATGAAACGGATGATCCTCATTCTCTGCGCGTTACTGGCTCCCGTTCTTGCAGCCCAGCTGGCTTTTGCCGCAGGACTGTTCAAGGTGGGTGAGAAGGCACCCTCGTTTGCGTTGACAGCCATCACCGGTGAGACCTTGGGGCTGGATACCTATAAGGGGAAAGTTGTGGTGCTTGGGCTGTTTCATATCTGCGACCCTTGTATGGTGCAGGGATCGGCGCTCCAAAAAGTTTCTGAGATGATGAAAGGGAAAGATGTGGCCGTGCTCGGCGTCAATTCTTCCGGCGATTCCAAGAAGAATGTCGGTGAGTTCTTGTCCGCCTTTCCGGTGAAAGTCACGTATCCCTATCTGCTGGATCTGAACAAGGTGACGGACAAATTGTACGGCGGAGGGAAGTTTATTCCCAACGTGTATGTGATCGATCAGCAGGGTGTGATTCGGTGGCAGCGGGTTGGCAATATGGATCTGGCAGGTGAAGAGGTGATTGTGGCGGAAGTTGAAAAGTTGTTGGCGGCTGGAAGCAAGATGTAGGAAGCGGGTAGGATGGAGCCTGATGATCTCCCTTGCTCGCGCAACGCGCGGCCTCAGAAGGCCCTCGTTGGACGCGCGCAGTAGGAGATCAATCAGCCCCCATCCCTTAGGAGATAACGAGCGAGCTTGGCAGGATCATCTGAAGGAATAGTGCTCGGTCGATGCGCGCATTCGGAGAAACCCCGCCTCCCCGCTTGGAAACTAACCAACTTCCGCAAGGGAGAGGAAAGAAGACGATGGATGAGATGGAAGAGGGGAAGCAGAAGTTTTTGGAGGTGGTGAAGGGGGTTGATGCCGCTGTGCAGGTGGTGATTCCTGTGACGCCGTCTAATAGCATGTTTCTGATCTCTCTGACGAAGGGGCCGAATCGAAAATTCATTACCGTCTCGGAAGACGACATCATCGATCTGCCGAACGAGGCGAGCATTTTGGCTAAGGTCACAAAAACCGTCAAAGACGCCATCGCGGCGCTGTGAGCCGGCGAGACAAGCGCGAAAGGCGCGAAGTGCGGACAAAGAAAAATGATTAAGGTTGTCCCGGCAAGTCTCGCTTGTCTCGCGACTCTCGTGCGTCGCGCCCGTGTATCATGAAAAACATTCTTCCCGGCATCTGGCAGTGGTCCTGGTTCTCTGAGGAGAAGCAGCTCGATTTCAACGGGCTTTTCTTGACGGTCGGGGAACACAAGATTCTGGTCGATCCTCCGCCGATGACAGGCGATGCGAGTTCGGTGATTCTCCGCAACGGTCCTGTCGATTACATCATCGTGACGAATCGGGACCATGCGCGTGAAGCCGTGAGATACCAAGGCGAGTTTCGCTGCCAACTGCACGTGCCGGAGGCGGATGCAGCGCAGATGGATCTCAAGCCGACTAAGACGTTCAAAGATGGAGAATTGCTCACGGGTGGGATCTGGGTGATCCAGTTGAAAGACCAAAAGTCACCCGGTGAATCGGCCCTGTTCATTCAGCAGGGAAAGGGTGTGCTGATTGTCGGCGATGCCTTGATCGGAAAGCCTGCCGGATTCGTGCGTATGCTCCCCGATGAAAAATACGTCGATGTGACGAAGGCTCGAGAAGGATTACGCCGGCTTCTCAAATACAACTTCGATAGTCTGTTGGTTGGCGACGGTGTCTCGATTCTGACCGGCGCCAAGCAGGCAGTCGAACGATTGTTTCAGCCCTCATCATGATGCTGCGCAACGGACTATCAGAGGAACTGAACCGCCAGGGTAATGAGCATTTCTCACGCGGGCTCTACACCGATGCCTATACCTGTTATGCGAAGGCTCTGGAATGTGACCGGCTGACCGGAGATCAACGGGCGTTGGCGGCCACGCTGGGAAATCTTGGAAACATTTGCGCGGTGAGCGGGCGTCGGGAATCGGCTCAGACGTATTACCAGGAGGTATTGGAGCTCCAGAAGATTCTTGGGGATGAAAAGGGAATTGGCACGACGCTAGGCAATTTAGGAAATTTGCGAGCCGATGTGGGTGAATGGGATCGCGCCAAGGCGTACTATCTCGAAGCCTTGGATCTTATGTGCAAGACGCAGGACGATGCAGGCAAGGCGGTGCTGTTTTCCGATCTTGGCTTAGTGGCGCGCGAGACCAAAGAGTTCGAACAGGCGATCGGATACTATGAGCAATCGCTGGTGTTGATGCGGCGGTTGGGGAATGAAGGCGGCGTCGCCGATGCCTGGCGCATGATTGGCCGAACGTTTTTACTCCAGCAGCGCTACGACGACGCGATCGCGTGCTGCCAAACGAGCCAATCCATTGCCGAACGCGCGCGCGATGAGCTACGGACAGGCGGCGCTCGTTATGTGCTGGCCCAATGTTATGAGGAGACCGGCAAGCTGCGTGAGGCGGCGGATCTTCTTGAACTGGTGGTGCATATGGATCGCAAGTATCAGCTGCCGAAACTTCAAGAAAATATTCAGCGGTTGGCGGCTCTGCACGCTCGTCTTGCCGAGCAGGGCGGACTGACGCCACAGAGAAAGGCGCACACATGAGTAACGAAGCCTCGCCGGCCTGGGCCTCCCTTAGGGCCTCGCTGACTCCCACCTTCCCTCAACTATTAGAATTGGAAGCAGGCGGCGCGCTGACGATGGATCTTGGCTCCGATGGTTGGCTGCTGGAACTGACGCCGGATGGACGGTTGCTCTGCCAGTATGGGATGGCGCTGGACGATGTGATGACGCTTCTGTCCGATGGCACGCCGGAGGATCTTGGCACCGACGAGATTGCGAAGCAGGCCAAGTATTACATCCAACCGGAGGTCTCAAAGTACCGGCCGGTGCTGCTGAAATCCGGTTTTTCCGAACAGACCGAAATGACGGATGACTATGTGGCCGCTCTCTTCGAGCGGAACGTAGATCTGACAAACCCCGTAGCCGTGCAAGACCTCATGCGCTGGTGTGTGCGTACGATCGGCGTAGCCCGGTGAGCGGGCACATTGCCACGTTCGACGATTTTCGTCATGCGATCACGGCGTACCGGTTGCCGCGAGTGTTGATTGCCGCGATCGAACTGAACCTCTTTACGGTTATCGGAACTCGAACCTGGACTATTCCCGACCTAGCTCGTGCGATGCAGGTGAGTGAGCGGGGGCTGGCCATTCTCTGCCGGAATCTCGCGATGGCTGGGCTGCTGAAAAAACAGGGTGAGACCTATCGGAACAACCGACTGGGCGCCACGGGGCTGAACGCCGATCACCCGGCCTATCGGGGGGACTACCTCAGACTGATCACGAGTCATTGGGCCGATTGGGGACGCCTGCTGGAATCAGTGAAGACAGGGTTACCGCTCGATCACGATGAGCCGGAGGAACCGAACTATCGTTGTCGGTTCACGTGGGCCATGCATCACCGGACCCTGGAGACGGCTCCGAAAATTGCGACCCAGATCGACCTGCGTGGGGCGCGGACTCTGCTCGATCTTGGCGGCGGACCCGGCACCTATGCCATGGCCTTTCTTGCGAAGAATCCGACGCTTCGTGCCACAGTATGCGATCGCCCTGCGGCCCTCGACGTGGCGAAGGAGATTGCGTCGACGCACAAGGCCGGTGAGCGACTCTCCTATCTACCGCTGGACTTGCTGACGGAAGCCATTCCCGACGCCTACGATGTCATTTGGTATTCGAACGTACTCCACATCTATTCGCCGCAAGACAATCAGGCGTTGTTTTGCCGTCTGTTGGCGGTATTGAACCCCGGAGGCCGTCTGCTGATTCAGGATGCCTTTCTTCACGATAGGGAGGGCCTCTTTCCCGAAGAAGCCAGTCTCTTTGCCGTTTCGATGTTGTTGTTCACCGAGAAGGGGAACACCTATTCTACGGCTGAGACAAGGGCCTGGTTGACGGATGCCGGGTTCGAGCGGATCAAGGTCTTGCGGATGAAGAAGGGGACGGAGGACTGGGAGGGCGGGATACTGGAAGCGCGGTCCCCTGAAACGAACAAAAAAACGCCCGCCCTCCGAACAGGATCAGTGAAAAGTTCACGGCCCCGCTCATTGAGCTGAAGTAGAGCAGCGCGCCGAGTTCGCCTTGTCCGCCCAAGATACTCGTGATTGTGGCAAGGTCTAAGGCCAATCCCACCGTTCCATAGATGACGCAGACCATAGCGGTCCAGGCCCATCCCATCCACACAAGGCCCGCAAGCGCGATAGGAAATGCGAGGAGATAGAGCATCCATCCGGCTCGGGCGGCCTCCGTCGTAACCGGTATAAGCTGGGCGGTATTGGCTCCGATAAGGCAGAGTCCCGCAAGCAGGCCGATCAGCGTCCAGGTGTGTCGCATGTACGGGATGATACCTGCGTCTGCCGTGCACGGCAATAGCACGATTGCCGCTGACTGACTAACGAAGATTCATAAGCGGTGGTTGACCCTCCAGCTCTCCCAAGCCCTCTCTTACCCCCTCTTTCGAAGGGTTTTCTCCCCACAGTGGGGAATTTACGCTACTGGGCGTCAATGCGAGACTCCAGCACAAGCAAGGGGGTGCCGCATATGACGATCATCCAGTGGCTGTCTGACGTAATGGACGAAGTGAGGGGATGGTTCCATCCGGTCAGATATGGGCTTGTAACGGTGTATCGAGAACAGCGAATCGATAGTCGGACACGAAAGGTGTTCGGTACAGCCTTAATTACCTGTGCGATGATCGGTTCGATCATTCCATTTACAGCATGGGCTGAGGATCTGCCGTCTCTTACCCCGGCGAAACCTAGGACAGTCGTGGCTGCTGGCGTGGGGTATGAGAATGCCGAGACATCGACGATTACTGTGAAAACCTATGACGCTGAAAGTGGTGAGGTTCTCTCCGAGGAAACGTACGATCTAAATGTGAGAGAGGATGCCGCGTCGGCGGACAGTCAACCGAGTGAAAGGATCTTTGCGGGCGGGGTCGGTCCGGGAGCTGACGGACTTTCAACTTTTTCGCTCCGTGTCTATGACGCAACGACAGGCCGATTTCTTTGGGAAGGTCTCCTGAATCTCAGTGGGGGAGATCAAGAGACCGGTTCCACTCATCGAGTCGTGGCCCAGCTCGTTGCGCCACAGGCGGCGGTGACCCGGGTTCATAGCCGAGGCGCAATCGAGAGTCAGCCGCAGTTTTTCCTTCGCGCTGTCGATCCGATAACCGGACAGCTTGTCTGGTCCGATCATTTTTCAGCCGGAACCAACAGGCTTGCGCAGGTGGAACATGTCAACAGTGCGGTCGTCGGCCAGACAGAGGGATTGACGGCGCCATCTCAGCAGATCGAGTTTCGCGTCCGAATGACAGAGAATCGAGGCCGACTGATATTATGGGAGGACACGATTGAGCCTGCCGTGGAAGAAACGGATGTAGTAGCCGGACACGACGATGCGGCTGAGATTCTCCCGGCTTGGCATGGCGCAGAGTTTGAAGAGACGAAGGAAGAAGCGATCTAGCCGTTCTTTCCCTGTGCCTGTAGCTGATCCACCCACCGTGACTGGAACTGTTCGTATGACATCGAGAGCTGCGATTGCATGGCGTTCGAGAGGGACTGCCGTGCCTTGAGGTGTGTGAGCAGCCCTTGTACCTGGCCCATACCGAAACGGTCGATGAGATAGTGCACGGCCGAGTTGGCCTCCAGATACGCGACGGTTGCAGCATCGCTGGACAAGCCTCCCCATCCTCCTTCCAAGGCAGTGAGAGGAATCAGTGTGAAGTCCTGCTTCATCACCTGATCGAGATCCGACCACCGATCTCCGGACAGTTCCATCGCTAACCCTTCATTGAGCCAGGTTGGGAAGGCGTTGCCGGCGGGACCGAGTTGGTCATGCAGGAGGGCATGGACGAACTCGTGCCGCAGCACCCGTGTGAGCCAGGCACGGTCTGCCAAGGCATCCTGCATAGGAACTTGAATGCGTCCGAGTACTGGATCGAAAAGCCCGTCGGCCCAGATGGGACTGCCGGTTGCGTTTTGAAATGTCGCCTTGGCGTGCAGGACGACGACGATGGTTTTTGAGGGGAAGTGCCCGAACTTTTGGCCGATCTCTCGATAGGCCTCTTCAAGAATCTCCAACACCGTGGCCCACGTCTCCTGATCGGTTTCCCCATCGAATTTCACGATAAAGTGCGCGCTGTCTCGACTGGCTAGCCGCGCGTCGCTTTTCTCGGTTCCGCGAACTTTGGCTGTGACGGTCCGCAGATAGGATTGTGTTGCCGGGTCTTTACCCGATCGGGCAGTGGCCTGTTCGAGATGACGAGCCGCTTCGCCGAGCTGATCCCGCGCTTGAAAGAGTTCGGCCAGGGCCAGATGGGGGAATGGCTCATTCGGAGCCAGGGAGACCAGCTGCTCTAGAAACTCCTGCGTCATAGCCGGATCGCGCTGTTCCCAATAGGCATGGGCGAGATTCAGTTGGACGACGGGATTCTTCGCGTCGAGCGACGCAGCGTTCTTGAAGGCCTTGATCGAGACCGCCGTGCCGCCGTGTTTTTCCTGTTGAATACCCAGATTGTTCCAGAGAATGGATATATAGGGGCGCGTGTGGCTGTCGTGTGTGATGGATGCCGGCAGATCGGCCAGTTTCGTTTCCGCAGTCTTGACGTTTCCTTTTTCGATTTCGTCGCGGATCGTGCTCAACAGATCGTGATGTGTTGTGTTTGGCACCACGCTGGGATCGATCAAGCGGGTCTGTTTCGGCTCTAGTTCTGTTGGATCATCACGTCGCGTCGCCGGCGGCGCCTCCTGCGACTCTTCCACGGCGGTGTTGGGCTGATCTGGCGCCGAAGTGGGGAGGTAGGTCGGTTTGAACCAGGCTTGATAGACGACGAACAGCCCGATCAGGCATGCGATGGGAAACAAAATATGAAAAATATTGCGACGGTACATCGTGAGCCTCTTCGGTCTGAATTTACTGTATCACTCTGGGCAGGAGAGACAAAGAATTGTTGGCTAATCGGCAAGGCTGGTGATTTGGTCTATTCGGTGTATTTGGTTTGTTTGGTTGAACTAAACTAACCAGATGAATAAAACAAACCAAACAGACCACATAAACCAGATCAACCAGTCCTGCTCGTTGAGGAGGAGGAGAGGCTATGATACGATCCGCCACTGTGATACGGCGCTCTTCCGAGCCCAACCATCCCGAACAGTTTCAGCTATGGCTGAACCGTGTCGCGCGTCCGATCGAGTTCGCGACACGCGATGCGTTCGCGCATTTGCCCACCGTCAAGAATCTGAATCGTTTTGTCTGCACACAAGTCATGCAGGTTTTGTCAGATCGTGTTTATCCACGGGCGATTGAAGCGGCGTTGCTCCGGCTGCGGGAGTTGTTTCTTGAAGACCAACAGCGTCTTCCGGCAGAAGACCAACAGCGCCGGCTGCAGGAAGCCCTGGTTATTTTGAGAGTGTTGCGCAAGGCTGTTCACGATCCAGTAAGTACCTGGCAGGAGCCGGAGCCAGTCATTATACGTGAGCCTGCCACGTGCGAAACTTCATCGCGCGCATGGTGGGAACAGCCCATCCGTTTCGCGAAGGGAGTCGGCCCGAAGCGCACAGCGTTACTGCAACGATTCGGAATCGAGACGGTTGAGGATGCGCTGTGGACCCTGCCCTGGCGCTATGAAGATCGCTCGGTCATGACTCCGATCGGGCAACTGGTGCCGGGTGAGCAGGCCTCGGTCTGCGGCACAATCGTCAGAAGCGAGGCGAAGCGCGCCCGCAGTCGCCGCCTCACCATTCTCGATATTGTGGTGGAAGATGCAACCGGGCGTCTTCAGTCGGTATTCTTCAATCAGCCGTTTCTCGAATCACTTTTTACCGTCGGGACGAGGATTATGCTGACCGGACGGGTGGTGGCGGGCGCGCAGGGGTGGGTGGCGATGAGGATGGAGGTCACGCAATACGAAGTCGTGGGCGCAGAGGCAGAAGCGCCGCTGCATGTGGGCCGTATCGTTCCCGTATACCACGAAACCAAGGGGTGGACTTCTCGTCAGATGCGCGTGCTCATAAAAAACTTGCTGGATGCGCATGCCGTTCAGGCGCAGGAGGTGTTGCCGGTCCCGCTTCGCGCACGCTATCGATTACCGCCTATTCAAGAAGCGATTCAGGATGTGCATTTCCCTCAACCTGGGACGGACGGTGGACAGCTCGATCGTGGCCTCACGCCGGCGCATCGCCGCTTGGCGTTTGAAGAGCTGTTCGTGCTCCAGCTCGCATTGGCCTCGCGGCAGCGCGTGATGAAGGAAGAGGTCAAGCAGGTGTCGTTCAATCTGAAAACACCGCTCCTCGGCAAGCTGGATCGGGCAGTGCCCTTTCAATTAACTCTGGCGCAACAGCGGGTGATTCGCGAGATACTTTCGGACATGGCGTCGCACAAACCGATGAATCGTCTGGTGCAAGGCGATGTCGGGTCTGGCAAAACTATCGTGGCGGTGCAGGCTATGGTGTTGGCCTGTGGGTCGGGCTACCAGGCGGCATTGATGGCGCCGACGGAAATTCTCGCTGAACAACACTATCGAACGATGAAGGGGCTGCTGGAACCGCTCAAGCTTTCCGTCGTGCTCGTGAGCGGTGGTGGGCGCGCGGCAGCGCGTAAAGCCATTCGCGAGCAGGTGGCTTCCGGGGCCGCACAGGTCGTGATCGGGACCCATGCGATCATCCAGCAAGGCGTCGTCTTCTCGAAACTTGGACTCGCAGTGATCGATGAGCAACATCGATTCGGTGTCCTTCAACGGAAGACGCTCATTGAGAAGGGGTATAAGCCCGACGTGCTGGTGTTGACCGCAACACCGATCCCGCGCACGCTGGCCATGACGGTGTACGGAGACCTGGATGTCTCGGTGATCGACCAGATGCCACCTGGTCGAAAGCCGATACGGACGTTTCTTCTCAACGATGGCCAGCGAGGGCGGGCCTATCAGATTCTGCGCGATGAATTACGGAGCGGCCATCAGGCCTATGTCGTCTATCCGCTAGTTGAAGAATCGGAGAAGACCGATCTACAAGCGGCTATGCAAGGCGCTGAGCAGTTGCACGCTGAAGAGTTGGCCGAGTTCCGCGTCGGGCTTGTGCATGGCCGGATGAAGTCGGAAGAAAAAGAACAGGTGATGGCATCGTATAAGAAAGGGGAGATTCAGGTTCTGGTCTCGACGACGTTGGTGGAGGTCGGAGTCGATGTGCCTAATGCCACGGTCATGATGATCGAGCATGCCGAACGGTTCGGGCTGGCGCAGTTACACCAATTGCGAGGACGAGTGGGGCGGAGCGCCCACCAGTCTTATTGTTTGCTGATGGCATCGGGTGGGGTGTTGTCTCGATCGGCGAAGCCCAAAGCAGCCGGTGAGCCGCCATCGGCTGCCCGGGAACGGTTGGAGGCGCTCGTGCGATCGACCGATGGATTTGTCATTGCCGAAGAAGATCTCCGTATTCGCGGGCCCGGCGAGTTTTTCGGATTCCGGCAGTGGGGCATGCCGGAATTTCGTGTCGCGAATCTCGTGAGGGATGCCGATATACTTCAACAAGCGAGGCAGGAGGCCTTTGCCCTGTTGAAGCAGGACCCACAGTTGAAGGCGCCCATCTATCGGGTTTTGCGAGAAGCGATGTTGCGGCGTTGGGAATCGAAGTTGGATTTGGGGTCTATTGGTTGATAATAGGCGAAAGGCAAGCGGCGAGTGGGCTTATTCCAGCGACTCAAACATGACGTGAAGGCGGGGTTGGCGACGTTGCGCCATGGGACGGCGCAGGCGGCAATCCGTGCCTTGGAAGAAACAGAACTGTTGCGGATTCGACTCGATATCCGCAAGCTCGATCAGCAATTGGAAGAGTTGTATCGGGATGTCGGCGAGCGAGCGGTGCATCTTCGCGAGGCAGGCGAGCCGACCGAACGGGTGCTGTACGATACCGAAATCGCTCGATTCGTCAAAGAGATCCAGGAACTCAAAGCTGCACGCGAGAAGCTTGAATCGGAGATTGCGGAGATTCGAAGCGAGCGATGAGCAATCCGTCACGCACGATGCGTCTCGCAGGTGTCGATATCGGCACTCTCACGTGCCGGCTTCTCATCGCAGACATATCCACCGCTGGCCGACTCACCGAATTGCGGTCGAATCGACGCATCCTTCGGCTAGGTGAAGGCGTCGATCAGACCAAGCAGTTGAGCGTGGCGGCGATGGATCGGGTGCTGCAGTGCCTCAAGGAGTGGCGTGCGCTGATCGATGCCGCCCATGTCGATGCCACAGCATCCGTTGCGACGAGCGCCGTGCGTGATGCAACGAACCGCGAAGAGTTTCTCGATCGCGTGAAGCGCGAAGCAGGTTTTGAGGTCGAACTGATCTCAGGAGAAGAAGAAGCCCGGCGGACCATGCTGGGCATCCGCTCCGGCTTGCCCCATGGCATCACCGACGTGCTGGCCCTCGACATTGGCGGCGGCAGCACCGAGTTTATGCTGGATCGACCAGGACAGCCGCCAATCGTCAGATCGATCGATATCGGCGTTGTCCGTCTCTGCGAACGTCTCTTACATCATGACCCTCCGACCGACGACGAAGTATGCCAAGCGCGCGAGTGGGTTGCGCGAGAAACGAAAGCAGCAGTCGCCTGCATGGTCAACTATCAGGCAGCAACTTTCGTCGGGACGGCTGGAACGATCACAAGCTTAGCCGCCATGGCCCAGAAACTTCCCACCTACGAGCCAGCCAGAATTCATAACTACAAGTTACAGCTCAGCGCGATTCAAGAACTCGAACAGACGTTATTGAGCCGCAAGAAATCCGACCGTACCGGCCTGCCAGGCCTAGAAAAAGGCCGCGAAGAAGTCATAGCCGCCGGCGCGATCATTATTCGAACAATCATGGAGACGTTAGGTGTCAGTGAGTGTCTTGTGAGCGATCTGGGATTGCGAGAAGGTGTCCTCTTGGATTTATCAATGCGGACACACGAGTGAGAAGTTGTCGAAGGCCTGGGCGCTAGAATGATTCGGTTGCAAGACTTGTCCTCAACCAAGGATTCGCATTCAACGAGGGCCTTCTGATTCTTGCTGCCTCTCTATCAGGGAGTGGCCGAGGTTGCCCTTCACTGAGCGCGTTTTCCCCAATTCCCAGTTTCATTTTTAAGGGTAGCCTGGTCGATCCTCGAATGCGCGCGTCGAATGAGCCTGCAAATCATCCTTCCAAGCTCGCTCGTTTTCTCTTCAGGGATGGGGGCTGATGGATCTTCTTCTGCGCGCAACTTTCTCACCCGCCCACCCACTGGCACGCCGAGACGTGCCATTAGCCCAGGCGAGAGTCTTCTGAGGCCGCGCGTTGCACGAGCACAGAAGATCATCAGGCCCCATCCTTCCCTCTTTGCGCATTTGTGTTTCCGATCCACGAAGCGTATAGTTCAGATCCCTCATCCATGAGGACAAGGTTGCGCGTCTCTCTTCCGAATGAGGAGGTAGATGATGAGAAAGACCCTTGTACTCGTCGCGTTACTCTCGTTCGATCCTGACCTGACAATCGCTGCGGCGCCAGTCGAGGATAAGGCCGCCAAGAAATTTTCCAAGGCGTACGAACTCCTCACACAACACAAGTACCAGGACGCGCGCACGGCCTATGAAGGCGGCCTCCAAGACAACCCTACCGATGTCATGGCGCATTTCTATCTTGGCGATGCCTGCCGGGGTTTGAAAGCCTGGGCCTGTGCCGAAGAGCATTACGAGACTTCGCTGGAGCTTGAAGCGAAGTCCCCAGTCGCCGGTCTAGCCAAACAACGGGGACGCAAGGCCAAAATCTGGCGCTTGCTGGACGAAGAGAAGCAGGTCATCAATGAGCCGAATGTCTTACCCGATAGGCTCGCTCAGGCCGAAGACACCCTGGACCTTGTGAGCAAGCTGGGTCTCGACGATGAACAAGAGGCCCGCTACCGGCAGTTGCGAGAGAAAATTCAGGAGAAGAACAAGGGGAGCAATGTGGCGGCGGCGGCCCCTTTTCTAGACCGGTCGATGGTACTGATACCGGCAGGAGAGTTCACGATGGGGAGTGTGGGAGGAGATCCAGACGAACAACCGGTGCACAAAGTCTATGAGGGTGCCTTTTTCATGGATAAGTACCAAGTAACGGTGTCGCAATATGCAAGGTTCTTGGAAGCCACACATCATGACAGCCCGCCGGAATGGACGATCATGAACAAACCAGCGAACCAGAATCGCCCAGTCGCCAATGTGGATTGGGCGGAAGCAGATGCTTACTGCAAATGGGCTGGTAAGCGCTTGCCGACCGAGGCGGAATGGGAGAAGGCGGCTCGGGGGACGGATGGCCGGACCTATCCCTGGGGAAATGAGCCCCCGACACGCTTTCACGCGAACGCAGGGAAAGAAGTCTGGAGCAACCATTCGGCACTGGCGTTGGTGGGAACATTAGAAGGGGGCAAGAGTCCCTATGGCGTCTACGACATGGCCGGGAATGTGTGGGAGTGGGTCAGCGATTGGTATGACCCGGAATATTACCAGACCAGCCCGCCACAGAACCCATCAGGACCGCGAAAGGGTTCGCACAAAGTGGTCCGTGGCGGGTCCTGGGGTAGCGGCGGTGTCACTGATCTGCGCGCTGCGGACCGGGAGACCCATTTGCCGTCGTTCCGTGGCTTCGGCACTGGGTTCCGTTGTGCGAGGAATCCCTAGTTCTTGGAGTGTTGAAACTTCGCTGCTCCGAAAGGCTCTGAGGCTGCTCTTTTACCCCTTACCACCTTTATCCCGTCACCCTCTCACTTCTGTGAGTACCACCGATAGCCTTTGTTCTCAGAAAAGCTGGCTTTCGGAATCCCGCCTGGCTTTTCGAGGAGCAAGACCTTGAAGTCGAGGAGGCCGAACCAGGCAGGATCTGCCACGTCATGGTAATGGCAGCCATGGAGTTTTGAGAGCATCTCGCCCAAGGCCAGTTGCAATTCTTTCTCCGTATAGGCCCGCACCGTAAAAGGCCTGTTCGTAGCCTGGCAGAATCGTTGAATGGTATAGGCTGCGCCGGTACAAAGCACTTTGGTGTCTGGCTTGATGGCGAGGAATTGGGGTAGCGAGAGATAGTGCTCCTGGAAGCCGAGCCAGCGCACGGCTTGACGGAGGTGGCTGTATTGGACTTCGTATTCCGTGTGCCCAGGCAGTTTGACCGGCGCCGGCCAGCCTTCTTCGATTCCGAACTCAGTGAGAAAGGCTCTGCCGCCCGGCTTGAGCACCCGCCATACTTCTGCCACAAATCGAAAGGGGCCGAGGTTAAAGATCACGTCTTCCGGCAGACTTTGGTCCAGCGGTAGTCGCACCCGTCTGATCCAATCCAACGCTTCCTGATGTTGCGGGCTATCGCCTATTCCTTCGAGAAGCTCTTGTCTGGTCAACTTCACCGGCGTCATATCGGCCATGTTTTCATTGTCAATGACGAGGTCGACTGAGTGGTCTTTGAATGGCAGCCGTTCGCCGTTGGCACAGGTGCCGATGCCTCCCCAGCCTCCGGCCTTGGCGCGGCGCACTTGTAGGTCGAGAAAGGGCTTGGTGATGTCGAGGGAGATGTATCGCATGCTCTGTTTTTCAAACGGCAGGAGTTCCTTGCCCAATTCGCGAGCGAGATATCCGAGTCCGCCGCCTACTTCTACGATGAGGCGGGGCTTGGGCGTGAACCAGCCACGCTTCCGCAGTTGCCGCAGGAGTAGCCGGCCATAGGTCAGGCCGTTAAGTGTCTCGTTCGGCTCTCGAAAGAGATGCGACACGGTGGTTTCGATCAGATCGAAGTGGCCGTCGTCTTCGCCGCTGTCGATCAGTTCATGGTGGTGAAAATCTTCGAGATGTGTCTCTCCCTCAAATCCCTCCTGTCCTGACCACCCATCCCTGATTTGCTGAAGGAGTAGATCCCACTTGGCTTTATGACGGTGGCCTCCAGGGGGCTCTGTGCCAAAGTAGCATAGCGAGTAGGTGGGGAGGGCCCAATGCGCCAGATGCCACTGCCCAGATTGACCATCCGGGCTGCAGGTCTTCGTCCCGTATTTTTCCACCAGCGCCGCAACGGTCGTGTGGCCGTTCATCGCCTGTAACATCTCAAGGCCTGTGCGATTCACACGTAGAATCGGTAGGTTGTCATCAAGAGGGGCGAACCACCATTCGTCTGCGTTGTGCTGATAGGCGACGAGGTCGGGGATGCGCCAAGCCAGGAGGCTGAGCGTCTCCCCGGTGAGACTGAGTGGTGCGTGAGCAGCGACAGCTGGTTTCATGGTCGATGTGACGTGGTCACGCGCCGCAGCCTACAAGGGGAACTGCGATTCTCGCAAGTCCTTGTATGGGGTCATGACATGTGAGACGGCGGGCCGTGGGCGGCATGATGCGCGAGAAATTCGG
>CXWL01007295.1_pt1 | contig 14516 bp, 16 predicted proteins | sample 590931 | NCBI WGS metagenome assembly CXWL01 (sample SAMEA3498368, study PRJEB10139) | groundwater metagenome | biome: water well; material: biofilm material | place: Germany | collected 2015-04-27 | reverse complement strand
AGAGAATCGGCATGGTGTTCCGTTTCTCCACCACGCCTTGCACACGCTGGAGACCCGTCAACAATTCATCGCGCCCGATGCGTACCTTCATAGTGTCTTCTCCCTCAACAGGACGACCTCAACCCCGTAGGATCTGTTCCTTCAGTTTTTCCAATGTCGTCTGCATGGCCGGATCCGCATCCTTCGCCTTGGCCACCTGGCGGCAGGCATGGATGATCGTCGTATGATCCTTGCCCCCGAAGTGGCGGCCGATCTCCGGATAGGACGCATCGGTCAGTTCGCGACAGAGATACATGGCGATCTGCCGGGGATGGACCAGCGTCTTGCTCCGCCGGCGGGACTTCAGCTCGTTGATCTTCACGTGAAACTGGGTACAGACCACATCCTGAATATCTTCCATCGCCACGATTTTCTTCTTGTCTCCGATGAGATCGCGCAACACCGTCTTCGCCATCTCCAGCGTAATCTTCTGCCCCGTGAGCGACGCAAAGGCTCCCAATCGTACCAGGCTGCCTTCGAGCTCGCGAATATTGCTCTTCAGGGTGGTTGAAAGATACTGGATTACGTCTTCGGGAAGCTGGATACCCTCATCCTCGGACTTTTTCCGCAAGATAGCGATCCGCGTTTCCACGTCGGGCGGTTGCAGATCGGCGATGAGTCCCCATTCGAAGCGGGACCGGAGCCGCTCTTCAATATCCGGCATGTCCTTCGGAAACCGGTCGCTCGAGAGGACGATCTGCTTGTGTCCTTCGTACAACGCATTGAAGGTGTGAAAGAACTCTTCCTGTGTCCGCTCCTTGCCGGCCAGAAACTGGATGTCGTCGATCATCAGCATATCGATATGCCGATAGCGCTTCCGCAGGTCCATCATCTTGTCATAGCGAATTGAGTTGATGACCTCGTTGGTGAACTGCTCGGTCGTCAGATAGGCGATCCGGAGATCGGTTCGTTCCGCCACATGATTGCCGATCGCGTTCAGCAAGTGCGTCTTTCCAAGGCCCACACCCCCATAGATAAAGAGGGGGTTGTACGCCTTCCCCGGCTGTTCGGCAACCGCCATACAAGCGGCATGGGCGAACTGGTTCCCGGCGCCGACGACAAAATTCTTAAAAATGTACTTGGGGTTGAGCTGAATCCCCCGCCGTGGCTTGGGCGGTGTGACGGTCTTAGCAGTAGTCGCGACGACCGCGTGATCCTGCGGCTTGGCCGATTTCTGATCAACCGTGAAAGATACGGCGACATCCCCCCCGCCACGAGCGGCCGAAACCGCTTCGGCCAGAAGCGGACCATAGTGGGTCCCCAGCCAATCGCCGAAGAACTTATTCGGAACGCCGATATGGGCTGTAGAGTCTTCAATTCGATCCAGATGTACCGGAGTGAACCAGGTGTCATACACCTGCTTCGGTACCTTCCCCTGGATGAAGTGAAGCGCCTCTTGCCAAACCGTGTCGATACTCATAACCCTTTAAAATTCCTATACACAGGCTTATACACACCTGTGGACAACCTGGCAGCCCTCTTCACAATTCCGAGTAAAATGTCACCTGAGAGGAATCGCTGATTACCACGTACCTCCGTATATTGTCGAGTTGGATTTTTACTATCCACTATTACACACACCCTATACCATCCAACTCCGCAGGTTCATGCAGAGGAAATCCACAAAGTCATCAGACTGGGGTCAGACTATATTGTTCTGTTTTTCCAATAAGCTATGAGCTATTCCCACTATTCTTCTTACTACTACGACTCCGACTACTCCTACGAGTTTCTTATCTTGGTAAAGATAATAAGAAGTCAGAGCAGGATAACCTTCGTATGGGCAAACACCAATTCCAAGAGGTCTCGGTCCGTTAAACTGACGGAAGGTGAGGAGTCGTTTGGACCGCTTTTCCGCACATGCTCGGCAAAACCGGTAGAAGAAGCTGGCAATCCTTCTTCAAGAAGAACATATCCGGACTCCTGAGCGGTAAAGAGACTGGATTCAATCCCTTCCGACGGCTCACGGAGCATATACAAACAAGCTGGCACAGTGTTCCTCATACAGTGAAGATCAAAACACGAGAGTTCGGTCGACGTCCGTCAAAAAGTGCCGGATGTATTCAGCCGGCTGATACTGGACAGCAAACTGACTTTGCACCAACGATCGATCGGCATCTGATTGGACGATGAATGGAATCTCAAGATGTTCGATTGATGGGAGGTACTTTTCTAGAATTTCCATATCAATCACGTCATCGAGATCTTCTGAAAGAAGTCGAACTGCTTCATTGAGAAGCACCACAGTCGTGTCGTGGGTCCCTGCCACAAGGCCGAGCGCAATTCGCAATGCTTCCACCGGACGGTGGGTTTGACGGGGATCTTCTCGAATCACCACGGCTATTTTCTTCGCCATCGTCGGGTAGATACCTTTAAATCAGGTAAATGCTAAAAATTGATCACAGGCATCGATAATCCCGGAGAGGACAACCAGCCCACACAGGGAGATCTTGGAATGGATCCTATCGGTCGATACATGATGCTGTTGGCATCCATAGGCGCAGGCAAAGAGCTTCACGCCATCGGTCGCCAGTTCCTGATACCGGGCGTCAGAAATATTCTTGACCCCTTCATCGATGAGGTACAAATACACCTCGGTGTTGCGCTGAAGAGCCGCGCGTGAAAGACGATAAACTGTCTCCACGCTTCTATGGGTCGGAGGGACTGAAAGAAGCAGGCCGAGCTTCTTTGAATTCATAGGTAATTCACAGATATTTATATTAATTAATCAACGACTTATAATAATTATCCAGAGGGGGTGAGCCTACGAATTTTTGAAGGGAAAGTCAACCGCAAAAACCGCTGGATTAGGAAGTAAGAACCTGAGGCAAGAGAGAGGCGACGAGTGTGGAAAGAGGCAGATCTACTTGATCCTTTGTCATCATATTTCTGAGGATCGCGGAGCCCTTGTTTAACTCATCGTCACCGAGAATAAGGGTATAGCGACAGGTAAAACGATCCGCCTGGCGGAGATGAGCTTTCAATGTCGCTGAACGGAAATCCGTCACGGCTCGAACACCGGCCAGACGGAGGTCTTGGAGGATCTTCAATCCTTGAAGCGCGGCCCGTTCGCCGAATGCGGCTACATAGACCGTCTTGTCTCCGACAGAGGGCGGTGTGACGGTTTCCGGCAGCATCATCGAGATACGCTCAATACCCACAGCAAAACCGACGGCCGGGGTCTTCGGACCATCCAGGGTCTCCACCAGACCATCGTAGCGTCCACCGGCTCCTACGGCGTTCTGAGCCCCTAAACTGGTGGTCGTCACTTCAAACGTCGTCAGACAGTAGTAATCCAACCCCCGAACCAATCGATGATTCAACTGGTAGGGAATCCCGATCGCCTGAAGCCCCTCCAGTACCTTTGAAAAATAGGTTGTGGCCGGTTCTGCCATCGATCCGGCAAGCGTCGGCGCAGCATCCGTGGCGGCTCGACAGGCCGGCACCTTGCAATCCAGCACGCGCAACGGATTCGTCTCAATCCGTCTCACACAATTGGCGCAGAGCTGGCTTTCCTGCTGGCGGAGATAGGCCACGAGAACCGGCCTATAGGCTTCACGGTCGCTCGTATACCCGAGATTATTGATTTCCAGGGTGAGTGCGGGGAGTTGGAGGTCGGAGAGCAACTGCCAGAGTAAGGCGATCGTTTCAACATCCGCCCGCGGATCGGCCATGCCGAAGGATTCCACGCCGAACTGGTGAAATTGCCGCAAACGCCCGGCTTGAGGACGCTCGTGGCGAAACATTGGTCCGAGGTAGCAATATTTCTGGGGGAGCGGATCGGCCGCGCGGTTGTGCTCAATATAGGCCCGGACCGTTCCGGCGGTTCCTTCAGGACGCAATGTCAGCGACGTGCCGTCCCGGTCCTGAAACGTATACATTTCTTTTTCAACGATGTCGGTCGAGGCTCCGATGCTGCGGGCAAAGAGCGTCGTCACCTCAAAAATCGGCACGCGGATTTCGTGAAAGCCGAACGTCGAGGCCCAGAACCGGGCCTTCTCTTCAATCAGGCGCCAGCGCGGGGTCTCTTCCGGAAGAAGATCTTTAACGCCCTTGATACCCTTGATCATCGTCGGTCCTCACCATAGGCAAAACGTCGGGACTATAGCGGCGCATTCCGAGCCAAGTCAACGGAGCGGCCTTGCGCCTCAGGCAGTCGGGGGGTATAGTTCGGCCCTTGTGATTGTCAGCAGCCTCGTGAGGTCTTCGGGTCGATGAGTCAGGATCAATCCAGCCGGCGCGTCATCGCCGTGGCGCCTATGCCACCGGAGAAATCCGCCTATGCCCTGGCGCGGTACAGCCGCTCGCCCGATTCCATCGAGAGCAGTATCAAGTGGGTCCACGGCCACTCCTCGGAAAAATTCTGGGACCAGTTCTATTTCGATTATGGGCATGCGTCGATCGCCGACCTGGGCCACGTCATCATCTGTTTTGAAAACATTTCCGAACTCGCCGCCATCCGTCTCGAAGACGAACCGCTATGGGACGGGCAGGCGAAATCGAGCCGCTATCAAAATTTTGCCTCCGGCAGCTGGTATATCCCGGACTCCCTGCGCGGGTCGGAGACCGAAGGCACCTACGAAGGTATCTTGAGAAGCCTGTCCGAGGTCTATCGCCTCCTGCATCCACAGCTGACCCAGTTTCTCACCGAGCGCGAACCGCGCCCCGAATCGATGAAGCCGGCGGACTATCAGCGCACCATCGCCGCGCGGGCGTTTGACGTGACGCGCTATCTCCTGCCGCTGGCGGCGAAGACCAACGTCGGGCAGGTGGTGAGCATCAGGACCCTGGAAAAGCAGATCACGCGCCTGCTCTCTTCGCAATTACCGGAGCTGCGTCTCATCGCTGATGACCTCAAAGATGCCTGCCAGCGCGCTCCCATGAACGTGTGGGGCGAGTTGAGCGGCCAGGCGGCGGGAATGACCGAACCCATGGCTCCGACCCTCGCGCGCCATGCGAAACCGAACGACTATCAATCATCGGTGTATCAGGAGTTGGGCCGGTACGCGAAAGAGGCGCTCAAGGGAACGGGCTTGGATCAGCCTTCGACCTGGGGCGAACAGGAGTCCGTCGAGCTGATCGAAGGCCATGACCCGGTCGATGAGATCGTCACGACGTTGCTCTATCGCGCGACGCACGCTCCCTATCGGAAGATCCTTGCCGTCGTCCGCGACTGGACCGACAAGCAGAAGCAGGATGCCATCGACGTTGGGATGCGTTCACGGGGTCCTTACGACGAGCTCATCAAGGAATTCCGCAGCGGCTACGCCTTCACCTTCGACATCTTGATGGACATCGGCGGCTGGCGCGACATGCACCGGCACCGGCGCTGCCAGCAGATCCAGCAGAACTTCACGACGATCCACGGCTACGACGTGCCGCCGCCGCTCGTGCAGGCGGGGTTGGATTCCGAGTACCGGCAGGCCATGGATGCCGTGCGCATCGACATTGAACAGCTCAAGAAGACCAGCGCTGAAGGGTCGCTCTACGCCATCCCCTTCGGGTTCAAAGTCCGCTGCCTCTTCAAGATGGACTATGCCGAAGCGGAATACATCGCCAAGCTCCGATCCGGTGTGAAGGGCCATTGGTCCTATCGCACCATCGCCTGGCTCATGAAGCAGAAGATGGCCGCGCGGTATCCGATGTTAGGGAATCGCATCCAAGCCACATCGCCCGATATCGAAGACACCTTGACCAGATAAATTCCGATACGCCATGCCTGATCATCAAACCGCATGTGAAGCAGCGCTCCTCGCCGGACAGTGGGACGTGGCCGAATCAGAGGCCCGTGCCTGGGCCCGCCATCTACCGACGGGCGTCGAAAAAGATCCCCGCCCGCATTTTGCGCTGAACGCCGTGCATCTTGTGCGCGGGCAGTTCGCCGAGGCCTGGCAGGCGCATGCGCGCTGCCTGCACGAAGCGGATGACATTGCCGAGGTGAAGCAGTGGGTGGAAACGTTTGTCGGGCGGCAGCAGGAGAACGCCCACGCCCATCTGATCATGGGACTGTTCCTCGCCCAGTCCGGCGAGTCGGAACAATCCATGAAGTCGTACAAAGAGGCGGCGAAGCTCGCCCCTGAGTCGGCCTATCCGCATTACTTTCTGGCCCAGATCCACGAGCGGGCGAATCACCTCGAAATGGCGATCAAAGAATATCGCGAAGCCGTGCGGCTCGCGCCGGACTATGCCCCGGCCCGCACGAATCTCGGCGTGGCCTACCAGGAGCAGGGCCGCCTGGAGATGGCGATTCCGCAATATCGCGAAGTCATCAAGCTCAATCCCGACGATCACATCGCGCACGCCAATCTCGCCTGTGCCCTGGCGGAACAAGGCAAGATGGAACCGGCCGTGCAGTCGTACAAAACGGCGTTGAAGCTGAATCCGAAAGACGCCGAGGTCCACTTCGCGTTGGGCGGGCTCTATGAAACGCGTGGGCGGTTGGATTTGGCCGAACGGGCCTATCGTGACGCGCAGGAGGCCAATCCCGAGTTCGGATCGGCGCACTCGGCGCTCGGTTGGCTCGCGCTTAGAAAGCGGCAGTTCCAGGACGCGCAGGAATTATTCAGCCGCGCATTGAAGTGCAACGATGAAGACCCGCGGGCCTACCACGGCATCGCCGAGCTCTACGCCATCCGCGGCAAGCGCCAGAGCGCGATGGAAAACTACACCAAAGCCGTGAAGCACTACCGCGATCCCGAAATGCGCAACGCCATCATGAATCAGCTGTTCCAAGAAGGCCAGGTACCGGATTAGGGTGATGTGGGTTTGTTCCTGCTTCTGGGGTAGGTGGGACAAATCCGTGGTTGCCCGATGGGCGAAATACAATCGCACTGCGTCAGGTTCTACGTCGCTATCATCAAATGATTCGATCACAAAGAATAGAACGTCTCCTCACCGCTATTCCTGAACTCTCAGATTACAGGCTCAAGTTAATAGATCGTATTGTCGGGGTATTCTCTCTCCCGCGGGACTATTGGAAATCCAAAACGTCAGGGCTCATTACCGAGCGCGTCTTGGAGGACTTTGGTGACGTGCTGCGCCTTCACCATTGCTTCTCCCGTGAACCATTTTCAAAGGATAAGTTTGAGTATGCTCTTGAGAGCGTATTGAAGACGGATGATGTCGATGTAGCCCTTGCACCGCATGGACAGAGAGGTTACGACATACGAATCAAGGGCGAGAACTTCTCACTTAAGACCGAGGCGGCAAAAGCTATTCGGTCGGAAACGATTCATATTTCGAAGTTTATGGAGCTCGGCAAGGGTCAGTGGGGAGATGATCCCCATGATCTAATAGGCTTGAGACAGCAGTTCCTAGATCTTCTGGCAGGGATTCAGCGTATCCTAATTCTTCGAGCAATAAAGAAAGGAACTCCTCACTATTTTTATGAGTTGGTCGAGATCCCCAAGGCGCTTCTTAAGAAAGCAGCTACTGGTCGATTCAAAATGATGAGTGCGAGTAAACAATTTCCAAAGCCCGGTTATTGCTATGTCGAAAAGAACGGCGAAAATCTGTTCAGCTTGTATTTCGATGGGGGAGGTGAAAGAAAGCTACAGATCAAGGGGCTGAGAAAAGACTTGTGTGTTGTTCATGCATCGTGGAAGTTCGATCCACCTACTGACACCCCGTGAACAACGCGGGTGATGTCCCTCGTAACCTTTGTTTTGCAATATTGATATAGTCCGCCTTCACTTCAATTCCTACACATCGGCGACCTGTTTCGATCGCTACGATACCGACGGTCCCGCTTCCTAGGAATGGATCGAGTACTAGCCCGCCCTTGGGAGATCCTGCGAGAATACAGGGGCGAACGAGCGCTCGTGGAAACACGGCGAAGTGTGCTTCCTTGCAGGGTTCGGTATTGATTTGCCAGACCGTGCGCTTATTCTTCCGTCCCCTTCCGTCCGCCGTAGGTTCTTTAATGGCTTCCTGATCAAAATAGTAGTTCTCGCTTTTCGAGAACATAAACAGATATTCGTGCGAAACCGTTACTCGATCTTTGACGGACTCAGGCTGGCAATTTGGTTTGTGCCAGATGATGTCAGAACGAAGATACCAGCCGTCACGCTGGAGAGACATAGCCAGCATCCAAGCTACACCAATTAAATCTTTGGGTTTTAATCCTTCAGGGGTATCGGGACGATAGGACATCGCTCGTCCTTGATTCTTGCCATCCTTATCCCGCCAACCACGCCCACCCGAGGTATAGGTATTTGCGATGTTCAACCAAAAGGTCCCATCGGGTCTCAGCACACGACGTACTTCCCTAAAACAGGAAACTAAGTTTGAAATGTATTCTTCAATCGTGTCTTCCGCGCCGATTTGACCATGGTATCCGTAGTCTCGCATGCCCCAATATGGCGGTGAAGTCACACAACAATGAATCGTCTCATCGGGTAAGCATGACAGCTTATCTCGGACATCCCCGCTAACGATCTGAACCGGCTCACTCTCAGAGCATCGAAGAGGCCACACTGATGAACCATTAACGTATGGGACACTCATTTCTTTCTCTCGCTGGAATTCGTGGTTTGGCGGTTAGATGCGAAATAACGTGCTGGCTCTTCTTGTACCTTAGTGGTTAGTGTTTCGATGATGTAAGAGTGAAGTGTCTGGTCGGACTCGATAGCTTTGTACTTCAGCGCTTTGTGTAGCGCGTCTTCCATCTCAAGGGGAAATGTCTTGCGGCGCTTTCGCTCTAGTTTCTGCTTCATAGGTCATGAAACTTACCTTAGTAAGTAAGGTAAGTCAATGGTGCCAAGAAGCGCTTTCTCTGTGTCTAGTAGTGGCCGATATTTTGCGTAGTCGCTGGGGAAACCCGGCTCTTTGTTGATCTCACCGTGCTTCATATCCACCGGTAGTATCACGACTCGCCCACCTAGTTTGGTGGCCTTCGACGCAAATGGTTGTGCCTGCGGGCAGGCATGTTGCGGCGCGACTATCTTTCTGGCCGGTTGCAGGTAGACGCGCATGGACCTGCTTGATAGGATTTGGTACACAAGAGGTGTAACCGTGGCGACAGCAGCGAAACGACAACTGGCCCTTTCCGAAACTCTCTACAAAGAGCTGGACCGGCTTGCCCGGCGTGAGGGCAAGAGTGTGGTTTTATTTTACGCGATCTTCTAGCTGACAAAAGGAAGAAGCTGCTTTATCAGGAATACAGGACGCTACAGGGCTATTGGAGTAAGAAATCCAAAGCCAATCCAGAGCGGACGGAAACTAGAATTCAGATCGATTCCGATGTATTGCTTGCCCGAGCACGCGCGGTTCGTCGAACTCCTAAAGGCATGCGACTGACGGATCGTCTGCTCTGTTCGCTCAAAGAGAAATTGAATGGAACGCCGACAGATGCTATCCGGGGGAAACGAGAGAGAAGTTTCTAGCCTTCAGCTTGTGGCGAGATACGCTTCACGAACGACGAGCGACCGATTACAGCTCGCGAATCGCGCCTTGCAGGACGGTAATCTGCGTCACCGGATCGCCGGAGGATTTCAGTTCGGTGCGGATCTGATCTTTGAGATATGAGGAGTAGCCGACGCGGTCGACGAGAAGATCCAGGAAACGTTCTGCGGGCAGCAGGCTTTGGGTCCGGAGTTCTTCGACCGTGTCGTCGCTGACCGGAATGTAGGTGCTTCCGATGTGGAAGACCACGTTGTAGTAGCGACCCTTGCCGATCCGTTCGAAACGCAACCCCTTCATGCCGTTCTCCCCTTCCTTGCGTGCGAGGGGCCCATTCTAGACAAGTCGGGGCGCGGAAGACAAGGGCGGATACCGGGCGGTTCCGCTAGGCGCTTTTGGCCTTCTTCCCGAAATATTCCTGGCGGCTCACCGACACGTCCGTGACGAACATGACGCCAGAGTGCTTCTCAAACAGCGGCCGGAGGCCGGAGAGGATCGGCTCGACCTTGTCTTCGGGGACGACGGTCATGATCATCTCAAGACTTTCCTGCTCGCTGAACATGAAGTGCGCTTCGCGAATGCCATGGTGTCCCTTGCCGGACAGGTTGCCGATGATGGTATAACCGGACGCTTTCACGCGATCCAGCAATTCGGTCACGAAGGCCTGGTGTTCTCCCGCGACGATCACGCGGATCTCCTTCATCGGATGCAATGTCAACGCGCCCATCTGTGTGTTCCTCCCTTATCTGTGCCCACGTGAGAATGTCCGCTCGTTAGAGAGTCCCGTCGATTCGAACCCATTCGCCCGTGGGGCGATACCGATACCATACCTGGTCATCGGGGTCGAGAGCGACGAGGTGTACCCACTCGTTGTGATAATAGTGCCGCAGGATTTCGTGCCGCTCGATCAGCTTGTCGATGCGTCCGCGCGGCGCCTCTACGATGCTCAGGAGCCGCATCGGTTCGTGGTACGGAATGTCGCCGTTCATCACCGTCTGCCTGGCTAATCCCAACCGGAGGTCGCTCCAGGGGCCCGACATGATCCCGATCCGCCCCACGACGTTATGGTAGATCTTGCTGCCGCTGCCGTACACGTCGTTGTCCACCGCGGAAAAATAATGCTCCATGTTGATCCATTGCGCCACGACTTGCGGGCCGGTCAACAATACTTCCAGGAGACGGCCATTCGAATCCTGGCGCGCATCGTAGGATTGCAGAAACACCCGTCCTTCAAGGTTGAGCCCCCTCGTCAGCTCCCGCCGTCCGATCACAAAGGCCGTATTGCTGGAGAGACCCCACTCCGGCCGGACCTGACTCCAGTCCACACTCCGTTTCCGCACGTGCGATTCAGCGGCTCTCTCGTCCAGCGGACGCTCAACCTCAGGGAAGCGCGTACATCGTTCCTGACTCGTCAGGGTGGAGGCTTCCTTCAGATCTTCCTGTAGCCGCGCCAGGTCGGCGCGATGGGTGGGCGGCACATCTTCCAGGTCGAAGAGCCGGACCTCGTCGGTCGTCGTATCCATCTGACCGGCCAGAAAGTGGGTGTCGGGCGGAATCNNTTGCCGCCGCAGGCGCCGCAATCCAGGGCCGACTCATAGGGATTGTTCTCCGACGTACTGCCGTGGGCGCAGATCAAGACCAGCCGGGCCAGGTTGTTCGTCAGCCCCATCATCCGCAGCGCCGTGTCGACCGTGAGGGTCTGTTCCTCGAGCGTGAACCCGGTGCGGGTGATCCGCTCCTTCTGACGAGAGGCTGCGCGCGCGGTGAGGTCGTATTGGCGGCGGAGGACGTCGACGAGTGGCCGCAATCCTTCCGGTGAAAGCTCGGCCGGCTTCGCCGCGTCCAGGAGTGACGCGTCCAGGTCGGCCTGACCGTTCAGTGCTTGTTGGCGCAGGGCTTCGACGAGGGCCGGGGTGATGCGCGAGCTGCGCAATCCCGCATGCTCATGCAGCACTTTTCGGACGATGGCGTGGTGTTCGGCCGCCAACATCTCCGCGGTCTCGGCCGGGGCCATCTTGTCGACAGTCAGCGTGGTCGCGATCGCCGGCACAAACAGGCGCCGCAACCAGGAGGTCCAGCGTTGATAGAGCGACGGCAGGAGGGTCTTGCCGAAAATCGGGAGGCCGTAGAACCAGCCGAGCGATTCCACCATGACGTAGGGCGTCACGACGTTCTCTTTCAAATCGTGCAGCAGCGTATGGCCGGCATGGACCCACTTGGTGCGGGCCTTGTGTTTCGACACTTTGTGGTCGAGATAACTCCGGGCAATTTCGCGCACCTCATTCTTCGCGCGCATGATGACGGGGAACTGTTCGGTGTCGTGTTCCTTTCCCCAGGCGCGATAGCGTATGAAGGCCGCGAAGAATCCGGCGAAGCCGTAGGTCTCGTGCGGGCCGGTGGACTCCAGGTGCCGGCGGAACGGCTCGGAGCGCACATCGATACAATAGACCGATTGCGAATAGGGCCGGTTCGTACCCGGCTGGTCCGCCGGCAGGGTTCGCTGCTGTGCCGGTGTCCGCAACCGGGCGAGCAGACGCTGCTGGTAGGCGGCTTCTAGTGCTTTGAGCCACACCGGGCCGTGGTCCGATTCGGGAAATGACTCCATCCAATCGAAGAGCTGCTTCAGCGTGGCGTGCGGCGTCTCGGCCAAGATCGCCGGATCCAGTTCCAAGGCGCGAGCCAGCGCCACGAGCCGCTTGGCGGCGCCGCGCCGTGCGGCAATTTCCTGCCGCGGGACTACGNNACCAGTTCGCTGGCGTACCAGAGGCGGATGGCGAGAAATTTCACGAGACCGACCGGATAGGCTTTCTGCCAGGGATAGTCCCGTTCTTCCGCGCGCCACTTGATGAAGCCGGCCCAGCCGGGGAGCGCGGTCAATTGCAGCGACAAGTAATCCTGGCGCAGATCCGAAGGAATGCCGAGCGCGTCCAGGCTCTGCAGCAGCGCGTCCTCCGGATAGTCGGGCAGGCGGGAGATTTTTCTACGGCTGTCCGCGATGCCGCAGGGCGACCATTCCTGGGCCGCCAGGTCCCTCCAGGCGTTGTAGAGCCCTTTCTCCCGTCCCGGCATAGGCCAGGTGGCATGGCCTTCGTCCAGGAAGGCCTCGCACCATTTAATGAGTTCGTGGTTGATCTGCTGGACGATCTGCGTCCCGAAGGTGTCGTCGCACCAGTGCGACAGTGTCAGCCACCGGCCCAGCGCCGCCTGGTCGCCTTCCACAATGAGGTGAATCCGTTTGCGGAGATCGNNCGTGCCGGGGAGATAACTGTGCCCTCCCATGAATTGCTTGCCGCGCCGGGCCGTCTCTTCAAATGGGAGATATTCGAGGCTGTGGAGCGGATTGTGGTGGACGAAGGTCCGCATCGGCCAGTACTGCGCAATCACTTCGCCGGCGAGTTGGACCACGCCGCGCAGCTCCATCCGTCTGGATTCTATGTCGATCGCCGGGTTTATCTGTTCCATACAAGCGATCCTGAGTTTGTGCCGGTTGTGGCGGTCGTCCGGTCCGGTCCGAAAAGGCTGATCGGGGTCACCCCCAGCGCGAGCAAGGTCAAGACGAGAATGATCAGGGCCACCAGTTCTGTTTGGAGTAAATCGGCATGCCGTAAATCTGTCCGCTGCGCTCCGAACAGCAGCCCCTGCACGAGGGCGAGGATGTACCAGGATGCCGCGAGCCAGGCACAGACCAGGACAACGATGCCGGCGGAGAAAGCCGCTGTCGATGATAGGAGCAATCCCATGAAGCCCGCGAAGACGCCGAACGGCGGCAAGCCCATGGCGGCCAGCGCCAGCAGCGACAGCAGCACGGCATACTGGGGCATGGTGGCGGCCAAGCCGCTGATGGCCTGCGGATCCACGTCGTCTCCGTAGCGTGTGCGGATGATCTGCCAGGCTACCAGGAGCCCGCACATCACGAGACCGACGGCGCCGACGAAGAGCGCGGCGCGCGGCGTGGCCGAGCGTGAGGTCACCACACACCACCAGAGCATCGAAAAAAACGAGAGACTGCTGTAGGCCAGCAGGAGCCGCACACGTGACTGGGCCAGCGCCTTGATCGCGCCATAGACGGTGCCGGCGAGGGCGAGAAAGCTCATCATCCAGACGACAGGCTCCGGTAAGGTCGCCGCGAGGGGGGCCAGACTATGCAGGCCGAGCGCCGGAAAGAGCAGGACCATGAACGACGGTAAATTGCCGGGTAAGCGGGTCAGCGCGGTGAGATGCCCATCGTGAAACGGCACGACAGGCAGGAGAATCGTACAAGCCAGCAACGCCGCCATCGACGACAGCGGCGGGGCTGCGACCAGTGTCAGCAACAGGCAGAGGGCGCCGAGGGTGTAGGCGCCGAGGCCCCACCAGGAAATGGGCCAGAGCGGCGTGTGATGGCGGTAGAGCAATACGATGACGAACCCGTGAATCGCCAGCAGAAACAGTTTGCCGATGACCGGCTGGCTCGTAAGCGCGCCGAGTCCCAGGCTGAGAAATACCAGGGTCAGGACCCAGGATGTACGATGGTCCCGGTGATGCGGTTGGCCCAGGAGCGACACTCCGGCGGTGAGCGGGAGCAAAAAAAGCAGGAGCAGGCCTTCGGGCGGAGCCGTCAGATAGCCGGCGAATCCCACGACGGAAGCCAGGCTGACGGCGCAGACGCCGACCGACCAGGCCATGAGCCGGTGGGGGTATGCCCAGAGAGCCGGGCTCAACGCCGCGCCCAGCAGGGGAACACCCGCGAGGATCCAGGGAATGAGGGTCGCGTCGATCATCGAGACCACCCGCGTTCGCGTTTGTCGAAGCGATGGACGATGCGCATGACCGTCCGTCCCAGCAGTTGATAGAGTTCGTCGGCGTACAAGCGGTTCATGAACAGGACATACAATCCGTTTCGTCCGCCCTCGATCCAGCGTGCGACCCACTTCGGCATCCAGATCGTCCGGCCGTGGGCCTGCATGTAGAGATAGCACCAGCTGAGGACGGTCATGACCGTGGCCATGAGGACGATGCCGTCGAACATCCAGTTGGGAAGATCCGCAGCTTGAAAGTAGGACGCGACTTCTGCGGGATTCGGATACAGGAAGGCCGTG
>CXWL01006856.1_pt1 | contig 14518 bp, 12 predicted proteins | sample 590931 | NCBI WGS metagenome assembly CXWL01 (sample SAMEA3498368, study PRJEB10139) | groundwater metagenome | biome: water well; material: biofilm material | place: Germany | collected 2015-04-27 | reverse complement strand
ATCCAGTCAGCACGATTACGTTTCAGACCGATTGTTATGACTTCCATGACATTTATTTTGGGTGTTGTGCCGCTTGTTATCGCAACCGGAGCTGGGTCTGCAGCGCGGCAATCCATGGGCACGGGCGTTTTGGGTGGCATGATCATGGCAACCTGTGTGGCGACTATTTTTGTGCCACTATTTTTTCTGATCGTATCCAGACATACTGTTATTACAAAAAAAACTGACGCCAATCCAGAGTAAAGTGTTGTGTTGATTGAAACGGTTAGGACAGAGTGCTGGCGTATTTACGCTAATAAAGTATTTGTCATAATTGCGCTACAATGATACTTATGGATCTAAGTAAATCTAATAAAACGGAAACAGCCCAAACCGTACAAAAAAAACTGCAGGATGCCAATATCATATTGGTCGGAATGATGGGGGCAGGTAAAACCACTATCGGTAAGGCCTTGTCTGTTCTGCTTAATAAAGATTTTGTTGATTCCGATCACGAAATTCAGGATCGTACCGGGGTAAAAATTCCGGTTATATTTGAGATAGAGGGGGAGGCAGGTTTTCGGAAGCGTGAATCTGAAGTGCTTGCTGATTTAGTAAAAAAGCGCAATATGATTTTAGCGACTGGTGGGGGCGCAGTTCTGAGTCAAGAAAATCGGGAAGCTTTACGACAAAACGGTGTGGTTATTTATTTGCGAGCTTCAGTTAATGATTTATACCGTCGTACACGGCATGATAAAAATCGACCGCTTTTGCAAACTAAAAATCTTTTGGAGCGTTTGAATGAGTTGCATGCACAACGTGATGCTTACTATCGAGAAACAGCACATATCATCATAGATAGTGGTAAGCAGGGGGTGCGTTTTCTCATACAAAAACTTATTCATAAATTAACATCATTTGATTTTCAGGAATTCAACAGGAATCATTACCAAAATAATATGCAGACCATTACAGTCGATTTTGCTGCGGTATCGGAAAAGCGTAGTTATCCCATTTATATTGGATATGGAATTCTTAATCAGATAGATTTAGTGTTATCACATATTCCTCAAATGCGAGTGGCGATTATATCCAATGAAACGGTAGCGCCTCTATATCTAGGCGAATTAACGGCAGCATTGGCAAAAAAAAATATCGCTGTCATTCCTATCATTTTGCCGGATGGCGAAGTACATAAAAATTGGCAAACCTTAAATGTGATTTTTGATGCGCTACTTAAAAATCACTGTGAGCGTAATACCACCATCATAGCGCTTGGCGGTGGCGTTATCGGCGATTTAACGGGCTTTGCGGCATCAACCTATTTACGTGGAGTGCCTTTTATTCAGATACCCACTTCACTGCTGGCGCAAGTGGATTCGTCTGTGGGGGGGAAAACCGGAATTAATCATACTTTGGGCAAAAATATGATTGGCGCTTTTTACCAGCCGCGCATGGTGCTGACTGATAGTGCTACTTTAAATACCCTGCCGGACAGGGAATTATATGCCGGACTTGCAGAAGTCATCAAATACGGTTTGATTCGCGATCCAGAGTTTTTTGATTGGCTAGAGCGTAATATGCATCGCTTAATTGCGCGTGATCCTGAAATTTTGAATCAAGCAATTCAGCGCAGTTGCGAAAATAAAGCAGAAATTGTTGCGGCAGATGAAAGGGAAAAGGGTGTTCGGGCTTTATTGAATTTGGGACATACCTTTGGCCATGCGATTGAAAATGGCATGGGCTATGGAGTTTGGTTACATGGAGAAGCGGTGGCTGCTGGTATAGTGATGGCTGCTGAACTGTCGTTGCGGATGAAATTGATTAACGATGCGGATGTGGAGCGTATTCGGAACCTTTTTTTGCAAGCNNTCCGGAAGGACGTAGTGAGTTTCAGCGAGATCGTGATCGTATCATTCATTCCGCAGCATTTCGTCGGCTGGAATATAAAACACAAGTTTTTGTTAATCATGAAGGCGATTTATTTCGTACCCGCTTGACGCATAGCCTTGAAGTAGCACAGATAGGGCGTTCTATCGCGAGAAATCTCAGATTGAATGAAGATTTGGTCGAAGCCATTACGCTTGCACACGATCTTGGTCACACACCTTTTGGGCATGCTGGTCAGGATGCATTAAACGACTGCATGCGAGACTATGGGGGCTTTGAACATAATCTACAGTCACTACGTGTTGTCGATGTACTCGAAGAACGTTATGCAGCTTTTGATGGTTTGAATCTTTGTTATGAGACTCGGGAGGGTATCTTAAAACGTGTTTCCAAGAAGAATGCACAAAAATTAGGCGTGCTTGGCGAGCGTTTGTTAAAAGGTGAGCGACCTTCTATGGAAGCGCAATTGGCTAATTTCGCAGATGAGATCGCCTATAATAATCACGATGTCGATGATGGATTGCGTTCTGGTTTGATTACTTTGGAACAACTGAAGGAAGTCACGATTTTTTCTCACCATCTCAATCAAGTCAAGGATCGTTATCCCAATCTGACAGAACGTCGTATGATCTATGAAACCGTTCGCAGCATGATTAATACTTTAGTCAATGATCTCATTCAACAAAGCCGACATAACATTCAATCTGCAGGAATCGCTACACTTGAGGATGTGCGCACAGCATCCCCTTTGATTGGCTTTAGCCCTGCTGTGGATAAAGAACAGAAAGAATTAAAGAAATTTTTATTCAATCAGTTATATCGACACTTTCTGGTCATGCGTATGAATAAACGCGCCCAGCATACAATTGAACAGCTATTCACTGCATTTAGTCATGAAATCAGAATGCTTCCTACTAAATATCAGAAAAAATTCGAGCAGGAAGGGCATCAGGCAATTGCTGATTATATTGCCGGAATGACGGATCGATACGCGATTAAGGAATATCAACGATTGTTTAATATTGCTGAAACTTAGATAGAAATAGCTACTGGTGCTTAAGAAATGGCTGAGTAGCTACTGGGAAATGATCTGGGTTGTCATTACGATGTTAAAACAGACTCAAGATGCTTATTTATTAAGAGCATTTTTCCATCCCTTTTGTCTTGTATTACCAACCTTTAATAGGTTCCTCGACTCTCTGTTACATGTAATGGTAAAACACGAAATAGAGGTTCGCTGGTAAAATAGAAAATTTAACAGTGTGCCATCTTTTTAGAAAACACACGCTTACAGACTTTTTATAGGTTTTTAATGACAATGCTGATGAATGATACATTTCTGCGCGCATTATTGAAAAAGCCGGTTGAATATACGCCTATTTGGATGATGCGCCAAGCTGGTCGATATTTGCCGGAATATAATGAAACGCGAGCACGTGCTGGTGATTTTCTTACCTTGTGCAAAACGCCTGCTTTTGCTACAGAAGTAACTTTACAGCCGTTAGAACGATTTCCACTGGATGCTGCAATACTATTTTCAGACATCTTGACGATTCCCGATGCCATGGGGTTAGGATTATATTTTGCGCAAGGTGAAGGCCCGATGTTTGAACGTCCTTTACGCAGTGAACAAGAAATAAAAGCATTAAGTCCCCCGGATATAAATAAGCAATTACGTTATGTAATGGATGCTGTGTCGGAAATACGCCGAGCATTGAACAATCGGGTACCTTTGATTGGCTTTTCTGGGAGTCCGTTTACGTTGGCATGTTATATGGTGGAAGGACGTGGTGGTACTGAATTCCGTGAGATAAAAACNNGCGTATCTTAATGCGCAAATTGACTCCGGTGCACAAGCTGTGATGATTTTTGATACTTGGGGAGGAGCGCTTGCACATTCAGCGTATCAAGAGTTTTCATTGCGCTATATGCAGCATATCGTTGCAGGATTGAAGCGTGAAAAGGATGGTGCGCAAATTCCTAGTATTGTATTTACAAAAGGTGGTGGGCTTTGGTTAGAAGCAATTGCCGCTATCGGATGCGATGCGATTGGTTTGGATTGGTCAATCGACATTGGCTCGGCACGTAAGCGTGTGGGTAATAAAGTAGCATTGCAGGGCAATTTGGATCCGTCAGTACTTTTTTCTTCGCCGGAAGTTATCAAACGGGAAGTGGAGAAGATTCTTTCTAGTTATGGAAGCGGAAGCGGCCATGTATTCAATTTGGGGCACGGAATCTCTCAATTTACTCCACCAGAGCATGCTGCAGAACTGGTGAGTGCAGTTCATTCGTTAAGTCGTAAATTTCATGTAGCAGAAGAATAGTGTTAGACATGTATTTATGCATATTTTGATTATCGAAGATGATTTAGCGATTGCAGCAAATCTGTATGATTTTCTTGAATCTCGTGGCCATAGCGTTGATGCGGCTGCAAACGGGATGGCGGGACTTCATCTTGCCGTAACGCAACGGTTTGATGCGATACTGCTAGATTTGGGATTGCCCGGAATGAACGGAATTACTTTGTGTCGGAAATTACGCCAAGAATCACAAATTGATACGCCAATTTTGATGTTAACAGCACGTGATACCTTGGAAGATAAGCTCATTGGTTTCGAGCAAGGGGCTGATGATTACATGGTCAAACCATTTGCTTTGAAGGAAGTGGAAGCACGTTTACTGGCAATGCACAAGCGACATGCCGGTAAGGTGGCTAACCGGATTTTGGAAGTTGGGGAATTATTTTTTGACCCCAAAACAGTATCTATTCGTTTTGAAAATAAGAACGTTAAACTTCCACCTAAATGTATTCGCTTGCTGGCGCTAATGATGAGTGAACCGGGTAGAGTATTTAGTCGGGAGGAGCTTGAACAAGAAGCATGGGAAGAAGCACAAGAAACGAGCGATACTTTACGTAGTCACATGCATATTTTAAGGCGTGCTCTGACCAAAGCAGGTGGTTATGATCCGATTGAAACGGTGCATGGTTTGGGTTATTGCTTGATACTACGTGAACAGCTACGGGATTAAACAAAGCCTACGTTACCGCGTTGCGGTAGCGCTGGCTACATTTAGCATCTTTATTGTTGGAACACTTTGTGTCATTCTTTATTTCCTGTCCGACAATATTGAAGAGGCACATATCGAACAGGTGATTGATATGGAGATGGATCACCTGATACGTCGCTATCAGAAACATTCCGATTTTAATTCTCAGGTAGGTTTGCATGTTAGAAGTTTTGTTATCAGTAATATGGATGACGAATTGCAGATACCTGCCTATTTACGGGGTTTAAATCCCGGCCTACATCGTATTCTTTATGACACAAAAGAGCTCCATATTTTTGTGCGTATTATCGGTGAAAGCAAATTTCTGGTGGCTTATCGCATTGAACTGCATACGCAACGCTTAAAAAAATTAAGATTGTCGATATTACTGTCTTGGATTATCGTCATAGCAATTTCATTTATTGTCGGTTATTTGTTGGCTAAAGTGTTGGTTCGTCAAGTCACTGATTTAGCAGAAAGAGTGAATTTGCTAGCACCTGGAGTTGTAGGTGTCGATTTGCTGGCGAGACCAGAAATGGATGAAGAAGTAGCGCAGCTAGCAAGTGCGCTGGATGATTATCAGGCGCGTATTAAGCGCATGCTTCAGCGTGAACATGAATTTACCGCGAATATTAGTCATGAATTAAGAACTCCCATTACAACTATTTTGACCAGCTGCGAATTATTGTTGGTTGATGATAGTTTGTCGGAACGATTACACTATCGGATAAAAATGATCGAGTCAGCGGCTACCCGAATGGGTGAACAGTTGCAGGCATTGCTATTTCTTGCGCGTGAGCAGTCATTAGGAGGAACAGAAGTAGTTGCTGTTGCTGAGTGTGTGCGCGACGCGGTGGAACCCATTTATCTGGAAATAGCTAGGAAAAATTTGGAATTTGAAGTGAATATTCCACCGTCTATTACGGTTACTGTAAACCGTCAAGCATTGTATACGGTATTAATGAATTTACTGCGCAACGCAGTTCAATATACCGATAGAGGCTCTATCCGGGTTGATTTCAATGATCAGCAGCTTTCTGTATCGGATTCTGGCATTGGTATTGAGCCCGCCTATATGCCGATGCTGTATGAGCGATTTTTTCGCGGTTCATCCGATGGAGAAGGACTGGGAATTGGGTTAGCAATCGTTAAACGTATTTGTGATCACTATCATTGGCGCATTGAGGTCGACAGTATGCCCGGAAAAGGTACAACCTTTCATATCCATTTTGCTTGATCGAATTCTACTAACAGGTAAATCTGCCTTCACGCTTTCTTCACATTTCTTGTGTTAACGTTTTCAGCCTTAAGGTTTCGTAACCAATAAGTAAGCTCGAAATTTTTACTTTTNNTTTTTATAATCAAAATAAATAGGAGTTTTGCATGGCAACGATGCAACCGGTTGTGTTATTTTTTGTATTTGGGGTTCTGGCGGGTGTAATCAAGTCTGACCTTAAAATACCAGAGGCTTTATATAAAAGCTTGAGTTTGTTTCTATTGATCGCCATTGGCTTCAAAGGCGGAGTCTCAATGGCGAAGTACGAAATTATGGAAGTGCTACCCATTGCGCTCTCTATGGTTGTTTTATCGGCACTTATTCCTCTGTCGGCTTATCCGATTCTGCGTTTCGTTGGTAAATTTACCCAAGCGGATTCAGGGGCGATTGCGGCTCACTATGGTTCGGTTAGTGCGGTGACTTTTGCTGTGGGGGTGGCATTCTTGCAAGCAAAAGGTGAAACCTCTGAAGGGTACATGGTACTGATTATGGCATTAATGGAAATTCCTGCCTTGGTAACGGGTACGATTTTGGCGCGTGCGGGAGCTTCAGGTGAGAAAACCCAATGGGGTAAACTGATGCACGAAATTTTGACAGGTACCAGCCTTTATTTGTTAATTGCCGGTGTGATCATTGGTTATTACGCAGGGATTGTCAATTTAGTATCGCCGCTTGACAAAATGTTTATGGATCTGTTCATGGGGGTACTGGCTTTCTTCTTGTTAGAAATGGGTTTATTGGCTGCGGCACGCTTGAAAGCAGTCATGGCAAAAGGGGTGTTCATCATTGCGTTCGGCATCTTATTCCCGATGGCAATGGGTATGTTTGGTGCTTATTTGGGTTGGTTATTCGGTTTGTCGCCTGGTGGAACTATGTTGTTAGCTGTATTATATGCAAGTTGTTCTTATATTGCTGCGCCTGCCGCAATGCGGATTGCAGTACCAGATGCTGATCCGGCTGTTTCAATCGGAGCATCGCTGGGGGTAACCTTTCCATTTAACATTTTCGTTGGTGTGCCAATTTATTGGCAGATGGCGGAATGGTTCCATAGTATTCAATACTAATCAGACCTANNATTCAACAATAAACTATTTAAAATAAAATTGGAAAGGAAATAGTATGGATAATACAATTGCCATGAAACGGCTCGAGATTGTGATAGGTATTGAACAACTAGAGGAATTGATGATATTGCTGGGAAATAACGGTGTTCGTGGATATACCGTAATTAAAAATGCTGGAGGCTATGGGTCTCGCGGTGCTCGTAATCCCGATGATGTTTTGTATGAACAAGAAAATGTTGTTGTAGTACTTGCATGCAAGGAAGACCAAGCGCAGATAGTAGTTGGTCAGCTAAGGCCGATTATGAAACGATTGGGAGGAATGTGTTTGATTTCCGACTGCTTATGGGTTGAAGGGCCAGCTGTTTCTTATTAATCCCTGTTATTTTATTAACTATATACGCGTATCTTAGTACTATAGAAGCTGTAAAATGCGCGTATATAGTTGCATAGCAATTAATGTTTGATGATCATAGGTTCTATGAGAGTTTCTTCAGTTGATGGTAGTGCTGGTTGTGCAATCGAAAGTTTTGTCGAAGCAGTTTCAGGTTTATGTTCTAGAGCAAGATCTAGCACTTGATCTATCCATTTTACGGAATGAATATCCAATTGTTCCTTGATGTTTGCAGGAATATCCACTAAGTCTTTAACGTTTTTCTCTGGAATAATTACTGTTTTAATTCCACCTCGGTGCGCAGCGAGTAGCTTTTCTTTTAAACCACCAATGGGCAATACTTCTCCTCGCAACGTGATTTCACCCGTCATGGCAACGTCAGCTCTTACTGCAATATTTGTCAGAGTGGACACAATGGCAACACAAATACCAATCCCTGCGCTTGGGCCGTCTTTAGGAGTTGCGCCTTCCGGAAGATGAATGTGAATGTCATTTTTCTGATAGAAATCTTCTGCTATGCCTAACATATGAGAGCGATTTCTAACCACTGAAAGGGCCGCTTGGATAGATTCTTGCATCACTTCACCCAGTTTTCCAGTAGTGATCATTTTTCCTTTACCCGGCATTGCAACAGTTTCAATTGTTAGTAACTCTCCACCAACCTCGGTCCATGCTAATCCAGTTACTTGTCCTACGTGGTTTTTTTCTTCAGCGATACCATAACTGTAGCGTCTAACACCTAAGAATTTATCAAGATTACGCGATGTAACCACCGCTTTCATTTTGTTTTTCTTGGTTAATATAGCTTTTACAGCTTTACGGCAGATTTTTGAAATTTCCCGTTCCATTGAGCGAACGCCTGCCTCTCTTGTGTAATAGCGAGCAATATCGCGTAGCGCATTATCTGAAACTGATAATTCAGCATCTTTCAGGCCGTGATTTTGCATTTGTTTAGTTAACAAATATCGTTTCGAAATATTAAGTTTTTCTTCCTCGGTATAACCAGATAGTTGAATAACTTCCATACGATCCAACAGCGCGGGAGGTATATTTAAAGAATTTGCTGTGGCGACGAACATGACGTCAGATAAATCATACTCTACTTCAATATAGTGATCGACAAAGGTACTATTCTGCTCAGGATCGAGTACCTCCAACAAAGCAGAAGCAGGATCGCCACGAAAGTCCATACCCATTTTATCGACTTCATCTAATAGAAATAGTGGATTCTTTACTCCTACTTTGCTCATGTTGTGCAGAATCTTACCGGGCATTGAGCCAATGTAAGTTTTGCGGTGACCACGGATTTCGGCTTCATCACGTAGGCCACCTAATGACATTCGCACGAATTTTCTATTGGTAGCGCGAGCAATGGATTGACCGAGTGATGTTTTTCCGACACCAGGGGGGCCTACTAGACATAGAATAGGAGCTTTGAGCTTATTGACGCGTTGTTGTACAGCTAGATATTCAACAATTCGCTCTTTAATTTTTTCTAATCCATAGTGATCTTTATCAAGTTCGGCCTCTGCGGTTTTTAAATTTGCATTGACTTTATTTTTCTTCTTCCAAGGTAACGCCAACAATGCGTCGATGTAATTACGCACTACTGTTGCTTCAGCAGACATCGGTGACATAAGTCGAAGTTTTTTTAACTCAGATTCTGCTTTTGTGTGCGCTTCTTTAGGCATCTGTGCGAGCTTAATTTTTCTTTCGATTTCTTCTAAATCGGCACCATCCTCACCTTCACCTAATTCTTTCTGAATAGCTTTAACTTGTTCATTGAGATAGTAATCACGTTGGCTTTTTTCCATTTGGCGCTTTACTCGGCCACGGATACGTTTTTCAACTTGAAGGATGTCCAGTTCTGTTTCTAACAACCCGAGCATATGTTCAAGGCGTTTGGAGACATCAAATAACTCTAAGATTTCCTGTTTTTGTTCTAACTTGAGTGGCAAATAAGCAGCGATGGTATCGGCTAAACGCCCTGCATCCTCAATTTCGTTGAGCGAAGCAATGATTTCATGGGGAATTTTTTTGTTAAGTTTCACATATTGATCGAACTGAGTAACAATAGCACGCCGCATAGCCTCTGCTTCTGCGTTATTATTACCTTCAGATGTTATTTTTGTAACATTCGCAGAAAAATGATTTCCTGTATCAATAAGTTCTAATACTCTAGCGCGATAATTGCCTTCTACTAACACTTTAACCGTTCCATCCGGGAGTTTTAGCATTTGTAATAAGCTCGCTACACTGCATACATGATAGAGATCTTCAGGTTCAGGATCGTCAGTAGAGGCTACTCTTTGTGCTACTAATAAAATATTTTTATTAGATTCCATCGCATATTCAAGCGCCTTGATGGATTTTTGTCTGCCTACAAACAAAGGGATTACCATATGTGGAAAAACGACTACGTCGCGTAATGGCAGTAGTGGTAGAACTAACGGTTCAGAGTTATCGTTTGAAGGAATCATAATATTACTTAATGATGAGTTATTGGTTGATTGTATTTGCTAGTTAGATATGCATACTCCCAATAAATTCAAGAGTAGGAAAATTTTTAAGCTACTAAAGCTTCTGTAATTTACCGACTCATGAATCTTAATTAGGTTATATACCAAATAGTCAATTTCAGATCGTTGAATAAGGGAGATTATTTTGATCGTTTAGCAACTTTAGGTTGATCAGAATAAATAAGTATCGGTTTTATATCGTTATTAGAGGTGTTGTAGTCAATGACAACTTTTGAAACGTTTTCCAATGAGGGAAGATCGTACATAATATCCAATAATATTTCTTCAAGGATTGATCGCAATCCTCTCGCGCCGGTTTTTCGTGTCAATGCTTTTTTTGCAATAGATTTTAAAGCGGCCTCGCGAAACTCAAGATCAACACCGCCTTCCATGTTGAACATTTTTTGATATTGCTTAATAAGTGCATTTTTCGGCTCAGTAAGAATCTGGATCAATGCTTCTTCATTTAATTCTTCTAACGTCGCAACAACAGGCAATCGTCCGACGAATTCTGGAATTAATCCAAATTTAACTAAATCCTCGGGTTCAACTTGTGCTAACGCTTTGTTAATACTTTCACCTTTCTGGCTTTTAACATTTACGCTAAACCCAATACCACTTTTTTCAGTCCGTGCTCTAATGACTTTATCTAATCCATCAAAGGCACCGCCACAAATAAACAGAATGTTAGTGGTATCCACTTGTATAAATTCTTGATTAGGATGTTTTCGTCCCCCTTGCGGAGGAACCATTGCAATGGTTCCTTCAATTAATTTTAATAGTGCTTGTTGTACACCTTCACCTGAGACATCTCTTGTGATAGATGGATTATCTGATTTACGTGAAATCTTATCGATTTCATCAATATACACGATCCCTGTTTGCGCTTTTTCTGCATCATAATTACATTTTTGTAGTAATTTTTGGATAATGTTTTCTACGTCCTCGCCGACATAGCCTGCTTCGGTTAATGCAGTAGCATCAGCCATAATAAAAGGTACATCCAGAAGTCGCGCTAAAGTTTGTGCTAATAAAGTTTTACCTGACCCCGTTGGACCAACAAGCAAAATATTGCTTTTTGATAATTCTACTTCATCATTTTTGTTAAGATCACTAGTGTTTCTGAGGCGTTTATAGTGATTATAAACGGCCACAGATAGGATCTTCTTTGCCGATTCTTGACCAATTACGTATTGATCAAGAATTTGAGAAATTTCTCGTGGTACAGGCAAATCAGATTTAACTAGTTTAGAAGCTTCATCATTTTGTATTTCTTCTCGAATAATATCGTTGCATAGATCAATGCATTCATCACAAATAAATACTGAAGGGCCTGCGATAAGTTTTCTTACTTCATGTTGACTTTTGCCACAAAAAGAACAATATAGAAGTTTTTCACTGCTAGCTTTGTCTGGCATATTCTTTATCCTACAGTAATCGAATTGAAATACAAAAAATCTTGTTAAGTTTTAATATGCAACATTAACTCATTTGGTTTTTATTTTCATCCCTATGTGTCAATACCGCATCAACAAGACCATAGTTAACTGATTCGGAAGCGCTCATAAAGTTATCTCGATCAGTATCTTTTTCGATATCTGATATCGACCGATCTGTATGCAGTGCCATGATCTCATTGAGCTTGGCTTTAAGATACAGTATTTCGCGTGCATGAATTTCAATATCTGAAGCTTGCCCTTGGAATCCCCCTAAGGGTTGGTGAATCATCACGCGTGAATTAGGCAGGCAATAACGTTTCCCTTTTTGTCCCGCAGTAAGCAACAATGCACCCATGCTCGCAGCTTGACCAATGCACAAAGTACTAATATCAGGTTTGATATATTGCATTGTGTCATAAATGGCTAAACCTGCAGATACCATTCCTCCGGGCGAATTAATATAAAAATAAATATCTTTTTCTGAATTCTCAGATTCCAGAAATAGAAATTGTGCAACAATGAGATTGGCAGAGATTTCATTAACAGGTCCAACTAGAAAAACAACCCTTTCTTTAAGTAAGCGTGAGTAAATATCATAAGCTCGCTCACCTCTTCCACTGGTTTCGATCACCATAGGAATTAATCCTAAGTTTTTTGGCTCTAAATCTGACATTTGATCAAATACTTGTTTCATGTTGTGGCAATCCCATTAGTTCATCGAAGGTTATAGATTTAGTGGTGAGCCTTACTTTATCAAGTGCCCATTTGACGACATTTTCTTCTAACACCAATGCTTCTGCTTCTTGTAAATGTTCTTTTGAGGAATAATGCCACTTGATCACTTGTTCTGGGTTTTCATAACTTTGTGCAATATCTTCAATAAGACCTCGAACTTGTTCTGGTTTTGCTTTAAGGGAATGAAGCTTTACCAGTTCTGACAAAATTAACCCTAATTTAACGCGATATTCCGCTTTTTGCTTAAAGAGTTCGGGAGCCAGTTGTATCTCAGCCGATTTTATACCTTTATTTTGCAAATTTTCTTGGGCATCTTGCATAAGTCTTCCGGTTTCTTGCTTAATTAAAACATCGGGTGCTTCAATTTGTGCTGCATCCAATAGTGTTTGCATAATTTGCTCTTTGAGCTTTGATTTTACTCGTTTTGAGGCTTCATTTTCTAAATCTCGTTTTATCGCATTTCGTAATTCACCTATTTCGCCATTATTAATACCTAGGGATTTAGCAAAATCACTATCAATATCGGGTAGTATTGGCTTATTGATTGCAATGAGTTTTACTTCAAATGTAACGGTTTTGTTGGCAAGATCTTTATTATGGTAATTCTCCGGGAAAGTTACATCAAATGTTTTGCCTTCTCCTGCTTTTATACCCAACAAGAATGCTTCAAAATCTTTAAGGAATCTTCCTTCTCCAATGATTAAATGGACATTCTGCGCTTTGCCGCCAGCAAAGTCTTTACCGCCTAATAATCCATGAAAATCTATTTGAACTTGATCTCCTTCTTGAGCTTCCCTATTACTGGTTGGTTCATAGCGTGCTTGACGTTTACGTATCACATCAAGTGTTTTATCTACATCAACATCGGTTATTTGTATTTCGGGTTGTTCAATTGAATGCTGACTTAAATCGCTAATTGATATCTCTGGATAAACTTCAAAGGTAGCAGCAAATTCAATAGATGAAGCATTATCGTTTGTTGAATTGGCTTCGAAGTGCGGATGGCCCACAATTTTAAGGTTATGCTGTTTAACCGCATTAATAAACTCATCGTGTATCTGATCGTTAAGCGCATCTTGATGTGCTTGAGCGCCATACATTTGTGTAATAATCTTTAAAGGAACTTTACCAGGGCGAAAACCAGCTAGTTTGGCAGTTCTTGCGATTTTTCTTAAGCGATTCTCGACTTCAGCTTGAAGTTTCTCAGGAGCAATTGAAATAGCAATACGTCGTTTCAATGCACCGAGGTTTTCTATATTTGATTCCATCCAAATTCCTGATTTGTTAATATGTGCAAATATGTATCAAACTATTATCTGACAACGAATGTCGCTTTAAGCGACAAATAGAACAATGCGAGTATTCTTATTAATTGATTTGGTGCGAAAGGGGGGACTCGAACCCCCACACCTTGCGGCGCCAGAACCTAAATCTGGTGCGTCTACCAATTCCGCCACCTTCGCAATCGATTATTCTTGTCAGAATACCTTGAACCTGGCAAATTATACCTACTATTCCGACTAATCGCAGCTTGCCTTTTGTTGGATTCAACAAAATATCGTTTTACCGCTCATATGACAGCTATCTGAACCCATCAAATATAGATAGGTTGGTATTATGTCCTGAGGTTGCCGTATACTTTGCTTTACTTCACCAGGATGAGTTTTTGCTCGCTGAGGGGAATTTATTACTCCCGGTATTATGCTGTTAATACGTAGATGCGGTATCGTTTGTTCCCATTCATCTGCCAAGCTCTTTACCAAGGCTTCGATACCTGCTTTTGCTACAAGAAACGGTCCCCAGTAAGCTGTTGGTTTGGCCGTATGCGAATCTGAGGTCATAATAATACTCGCATCGGGAGCAGCTTTAAGAAGGGGCAGACACGCTTTAGTCAATGCGAAAGAAGATATGAGATTAACTTGTAACACTGTACGCCATTGTTCAATAGTTTGATTCTGCACGGGTGTTAAGCCATACAAAAAAGCAGCATTATAAAGAATTCCATCCAAGCGCCCGATTTGTTGTGCAATTGATTGTGCTGTGATTTGAAAATCTTTTTCTTCCGCTTTCTCGAGATCTAAAGGGTAAATAAATGCTTCAGATTTACCTAAAAGAGCAATTTCATCAAAAACTGATTCTAATTTCTGTACTTTGCGTCCATGCAGTATCACAGTTGC
>CXWL01020660.1_pt1 | contig 14519 bp, 11 predicted proteins | sample 590931 | NCBI WGS metagenome assembly CXWL01 (sample SAMEA3498368, study PRJEB10139) | groundwater metagenome | biome: water well; material: biofilm material | place: Germany | collected 2015-04-27 | reverse complement strand
ACATAGAGAATCGTTCATCGGATCGATAGCGCAGAGTCCAATACCGCTCAATCGTCGTTCGCCCCCGCTGATAGACGAGGGTATGGGCGGGAGGCAATTCCACGACGTCGCGATAGATGGTTTCGGGCCCTGGAATGTAGAGGTATGCCAGAAATTGATCGATCGCCGCGGGGTTCAGCTCCGCGGGAAACCCCGGAACCTTGAAAAACGCTTTGAGCTCAGATGCAAATACCAGGCGTCCGTCGATCACCGAATAATAGAGCGGCTTGATGCCGATGCGATCCCTCGCCAGCACCAGCCTCTGAGTCGTCTCATCCCATAACGCATAGGCGAACATCCCCCGCAACCGCGAGACCCCCTCCACTCCGTACTGCTCGTAGAGGTGAACGAGCGTCTCCGAATCGCTCTGCGTGTAGAAGCGGTGCCCCGCTTTCTCGAGATCCTTCCGCAGCTCCAGATGATTGTAAATCTCACCGTTGAAGACAACCCAGACCGTTTTATCTTCGTTGTGGACAGGTTGATGCCCGCCCGCCACATCGATGATGGACAAACGGCGCATGCCGATTCCGACCTGATCCCGAACGTAACGGCCGCTGTCGTCGGGCCCGCGACGGACGATCGAGTCGTTCATCGCATCGATCCATGAGGGGTCGACAGGGCGTCCACGTAGATCGAGCATGCCGACGATGCCACACATCAGTGCCGGTTTCCTCTTGTCTTGGCGGTCAGCTCAACGGACTCGAGCAGCTTCTGCTCGTCGACCGCCCAGTTATACTTCCGCATAAACGACGCTCGCCCATTCCCGCCCAGCTGATCTCTGACCGGCGAATCCTTCACACGCATCATCGCATCGGCCAAATCGCCCGCATCCTGCGCCTTGAACACGACGCCGCACTGCTCTTCTCTCACGATCCTGGCGGTAGGCTTCGCTTCCGACACCACGACCGGTTTCCCCATGGACATGAAGTCGAACAACTTATTCGGAATCGTCGAGTTCCACGCCTCCGTGTCGTAATGGGGAATCAGGCCGACATTCGCTTCGGCCATGATCTTTTGCACGTCAGAAAAACCAAGCCGCCCCAGAATCGCTACCCGATCCGTGACCTCGAGCGCTTCGGCCAGCTTCCGAAACTGGGCGATGTTCGGCCCGGTCCCGATAATGGAGAGCCTGGCATAGGCCTGACGGTCTTTCAGAAGGCCGATCGCTTTGATGGCCGTATCGACACCGCGGCTGCCATCCAGATTGCCGAGGTACACGAAATGGGGCGCCTCCTCGCTGTGCCCGTCCTTTCGATGCGTTGGCTCTCCGGCCCAGCGATCCAGCGGAGGCGTATTCGAGACAATGGACATCCGGTCTCCGGGGACCCCCATCGCAAGCAGCCGATCTCGAGACTCCTCCACCACGACCACGATGCGGTCCACCAGCGCCAGCACCAGCTTTTCGATGATTTTCGCCGGGGCCGGGTGCCGGACCACTCGACCGATGAGACTGGTCGGGGTATAGAGAAGACGGTCTTTCAACATCGCCGGGTAATTTTCCGCCAAATCCAACAATGCCGGGATTTTGAACCACCAACCGATAACGATCGCAGGCAACGCCAGCGGCAAGTCTCTCACCAGCAAAAGCTCTGTGCGTGTGCGCCGGACAGTGGACCATATGACCCAAAACCACACGGGATTAAAAAACAGCGGGAACCCTATGATGGCGTTACAGGGGCCGGTCCACTTCGGCAAAGCAGGCAATCGATGGATGTTGGTTCCGTCCAGTTCCTCATACCGGGGCAACCGTCCGGCATTTCTGCACACCAGATGGACCTTGTGCTTCAGTTGCAAGGAACCGCAGACTTTTTCGACGCGGATGTCCCACGGATAATCGGCGTCCCAAATATGGCAAATGACCATAGTCCCCCTTCACCCTACGGCCAGAAGTTCTCGATACATATCCCTAACGAGCCCTGCCGTGTTGCGGATCGAGAACTGCGTTCGCACTCGATGCCGGGCCGCCTCAACCATCCGTCTGCGCAACTCCGTGGAAGCCTGGATCTCCCCGAGCGCCTTCGCGATCGCGTAAGGGTCCTGAGTCGGAATGAGGCAAGCCTCTTTTCCATCCGTGACCACCTCGGGAATGCCGCCGACGTCGCTCGCCACGATAGGCACTCCGATCGCCATCGCCTCGAGCAGCACCATCGGCACCCCTTCGTGCAGCGACGGCAGCGCAAACACATCGAACGCCCGCATCACCCGATACACGTCGCGCCGCTCTCCAAGAAACAGCGCCTGCCCCGCCACTCCCTGCTCTTCCGCCAACCGTTCCAACGAAAGCCTCAGCGGCCCATCCCCGACGATGATCAGCCGGCTGCATTGCGCCTCTCCGGCCCACGCCAACAAGCCGAAGGCCCTGATGAGATACTCGATGCCTTTGATGGACGCCAGGCGCCCGACCGATCCGACCACGAACGCATCGACCGGGATTCCGAGTTCCTGCCGCATCTGGCCGGCATCGACGGTACCCGCGACCCGCTCAAGGTCGAGCCCGTTTCGAATACAGCGGACGCTTGTCAATGGCATACGCCGTTGCAGCCTTGCAGCAATATCTTCCGACACTCCGATGACTCCTCGAGTCAGAAGATTGGCTACAATCGTACTCAGCCATGTGTAGCCGGACATCTTCAACGAGGCCACGCCTCGAAGATTTTCCTCCAGGCCGTGGTATGTCTGGATGATGATTGGATTGTGTGACAGTTTTGCCGCAAAGGCACCTAAAATGTGTTCTTTGTATCGATGAGAATGAACGATCTGCGGCTTGGCCTCTTGAAAATAGGCCTTCAGCTCGTTGAAGACGGTCCAGCCATTCTTCCGAGATTCATCAATGAGGGTTACGGGAATCCCCGCCCCGGAAAGCTCATCTAGCAGCCTCCCTTTGTTCAGCAGAACGGCAGACACGCGAAGATCGTGAAACTGATGGAGCGCGTTGAGCAGGGAGGCCACCTGGACCTCTGCTCCGGCCCACAAATCGCCGGAAGCCACGTGACACACCGTCAGATGTCTTTGGGACTCGTCTTTTTTTGTATCAGGATTCAAAGCGATCTCGTGGAGTGGGTAAAAACCGAACGCCGGGAGACAACGTGCTCTCCCCTGCCTGATCTGTCTTTCATGATCCAAGAGAATTGGCAACTCGACGCGACGACCGCTGGACTCGCAGTCTCGCTCCCAGGGAGGACCGGCCGCCGGACAGCGCGCTGGATTACAGTGTTCGCACTTCTCTGTCCTGCGAGTTCACTTGGTTGAGCGCGGCAATGTCATGGGCAACATAGAACTTGTCATAGAACGACCGTTCGGAGAACGGACGGTCTTGCCTGACGCCGTACCAGCGATCGATGTACACTCGTTTCTGGCACCGGTTGAATTCATGCAGAGCGAGAAACTCCCCCGCTTCGCTGTAATTGAAAATGAACTCGATGTCGTCGAAATAGAGCGGCACATGCCAGAGCATCCGCACCTCGGGACAGTGAAAGATCTGCAGCGCATCTCTGGTCGAGGAATAGAGATCCAAATCAAATGACACGAACCCGATAGGCGCGGGCCTATACTTCTGGACGAAATCCTTGGCCGAGTCGCGCACGTTGCCGATAATCAGTTCGGTCCGTTTCGGATTAAGTTTCGCCTTCAATGCCTCCTCGTTCATCGGATAGTCGCCCTGGCGCCAGGCATCCGGGTGGTCGCGATGGTCGCCTGTTAACTCCGGCAGCCCCTTGGCGTCGAATCCATACACATGAACCGCCACTCCAGTCTCGGCCTCGACCGCCGCAGCCTCTGCTTGCATCGCAAGCAACCCCTGCCCGTTTGCCACGCCGAATTCGATCACTGAAATCTCGCGGATGCCTTGACGGCCCGCCTGCACAACAGCCGCGCGGATACCGGTCAAATACGCCGGTCTCGGGGAAATCTCCCACGTATCTCTGGTGGCCACCGAAACCGGCAACAGCTTCAACATCGCCTTGGTCAGAAGGCGGAATGGAGGCTCGATGGATACGCGATGGATTATCTCCGATAGGGACATGGCTCCTCCTCCTTCAAGAAACTCTTTCGCTACGTTGTCCGTTGCGTACCGTCAAATATGTCGCCGCGCGACTCATACGTTGAACACGACGTTAGAAATTTTGATCCGCGTCTGAATCTCCTCGCATCAAGTGCCAGTCCTCCATGGGAACCTGGTCGCTCGCCCTCGGCAACCGAGTATAGTAGGCGAAATTCAGGTTCCCTGGGATCCTGAAAAACCCGTTCGCGAGAAGCACCCGCCTGACCGCCGACAGGGATGCGGTGCAAAAGATTACGTGCGCGCCCTCTTGATCGAACCACCGGGATGCGTACGCGATCAACGATTGCAGGATGGACGGGTCTTCCGGATCGTAGAGACAGTCGACAACCGTTCCAACTTTCATATTCCCCATTCTCGAATCATGCGAGAACGTCTTCATCTTCACGATGCAGTAACCCATCAGCCGAGGCCCACGGCGGCAGGCCAGCAACCGATACCGATCCATCTTTCGTTCAAACCGCTCATGCAGGGACGCTTGGTCTCGTACGAGAGCGGCTTTGAACCGTCCCGCCACTGACTGCCACAGTTCGGTGTAACTTTCGTCAAACCCATGCTCTTCGCGAATCTCGGCATGAACTTTCCTAGGCCTCAGGGAAAATGCGAGGCTACGCCAAACCATGTGTCCGAAAGCGAGCCCGATACCTCCCCCCCACCGAACGAGGCCGCTCCCTATTTTCGACTCCCCCAAAAAGCTCCATCCCTTCGGCTCATGGCTCAGGGAGCCCAGGCCTCTAGGCTGAAGATTCTTCATGACCCCCCGAGCGTTCAGCACGCAAAGGTATTGGGGAAGGACTCCTATATGCCGCCACTTGAGTCCGGTCAGGATGCGTAGGACCGGCGGCTCGACATGGAGGGAAAGGGCGCAATCCAGGACGCGGTTCACCTCTTTGATAAGAAGGGGACCGACCAGGCCGTTGCGATATTCCGGCAGGACCATGAAGCCGACGATCCAATGGGCGGCGCTCGTCTCGGCTCCGGTTGCAAGACGCACCGGAATCGTCGTGACATGGCCCACGACCTCCTCACCCTTCACGAACAAAAACGTCGGCGGGCGCCGGCCTGCCGCATCCGCTACGACAGGAGATCCAACCGAGGCCTCCGGAGAAGACGCTGGCGGACGGGAATGAGGCCAGATGACCCTGCAGAATCGACCGAACGCCTCCGCGTAGCGCTCGTCATACAGACAGACCTTGGCAATTTCTCCGCTCACAGTTACCTTGACCGCTGGAATGCCACAGAGGTGAAGGAATCGCCCACTATTGGGAGACTCCATACTGTTTGAGAACGGCCTTGACCTTGGCGACGGTGGTCATCTCCATCGCATCCGCTATCGCCAAGGAGATGTTGTAGCGCTCTTCGAGGCTTGTGATCAGCGACAGATGTCCCATGGAGTCCCACTCGGCGATCGTCTCCTTCGACGACGCATCCGTCACATCGGCAGTGTCGAGGTTAAAGGCCTTGGCCACCACATCTTCCACCCTCATCGCCCCACCTCCACGTCACGCATCGTGATCCACGCGGGCTTCCGGATAGAAGAGACGCTGAGATTCAGCGTCCATTCCTGCCGCCCCCCCCTCTCTCTCTCAAGCACGAATCCATGCCGCAGATACAGGTCCTTCACGGGCTGATTTTTCTTGGTCTCCGCATACTCGCCGATGATGCGCGTGGCCTGTCCGTACGCGGCATCCTTGCAGATCCGGTCGAGAAAAGCCGTTTCGATTCCCAGCCCCATCACGCGACAGCTCATCAGCAGGCTATCGATCCGCCACACCCCTTGCTCCTTGTGCACCACGGCGACCCCGACGAGCCCGTGATCGCCGAATCGATCGGCCACGTGAAGGTCGTACAGGACATGGTCCTGCGAGGCCATCAACCGAGCCACGTCCTCGGTTTGATAGCGTCTCGTCGTCAGATTGAATTGATTGGTTTTATTGAACAACTGAACGAGACGCGGCAGCGTCTCGCGTGAAGCAACCCCGATCGCGACGCAGATCTGCAACGAATGATAGTACTCTTCCACCGACTCGGCGGAACCCTTGGCGGCTTGGCGCTTGGCATTCGCCTGATACTGCGCCACGCGGATTTCATCTTCCTTGGTCACAGCGAGGAGATCGAAATCGGTCATCTCTTCCAACGTCCGCCGATAGAGCGACTGATCCCTCGGAAGATCGACCGTGAGAACCTCCGGAAGCACCTGCCGGACCAACTCTCGCTCGTTGGGATTGTCGTCGATAAAGACCAGCGAGTCCAACCCGATATTCAGCTCTTGGGCGATCTCCCGAATGTTCTCGGCCTTGTTGCGCCAGTTGATCCGCATCGCGGCGAAATGTTCCTCGCGGAGCACCATATGAGGATGCGCACGGATCACCGGAAGCGCGTCCTCGGGATTGTTCTTCGAACAGATCGCCAGGATGATTCCCCGGCGCGTGAGACTCAGCAGAGCCTTCTGAAACTCGACATATTCCACGCCGGGAGCCGTCGGGCCCAGACCGACGCCTTCCGACCCGACCTCGCCGACGATCCCTCCCCACAAGGTTCCGTCGAGGTCGAGGACGATGCATTTCCTCGTCAGCCCCTTTAACGGCTTGATGTAGCGCATACTGTACTTCGCCAACTCTGCCAGCGCCGGTTCGGCCAGTCTCATGCTCGCCATGTACCACATTTTCGGATTGGTCCCCCGCTCTCTCCCTACAGCGGCAACGACAAATTCGAGCGGCAGCAAGAACGTTCGTTCGTGGGTCTTCAACTCTTCGGCAACGGCGTAGTTCAACGCAGAGAGCCATCGTGCAAGACCGTCCTTCTCTCTGTTGTCGAGAATCCCCTTGCCCCCTCTGTGCGGCAGCAGCGCAAACTCGTGCAAGACCGTGAGTGCGGAGCATCGAGACTCCAGTTCTCGGACAAACCCCGCTACTTGATCGAGGATGGTCGCATGAGCCTGCTCCAGCTCTTCCGCTCCCGGGGCAGTACTTACCTGAGGAAATAGGTCTTCGATTCCGAGAGCCAGAAATACAATGTCGGGGCGGAAACGATACAGTTCGCTCCCTGGATTGAGAATCTCTTGCGTGTATTGGTTGAACGGAGCTTGATAGAAACAGGGTGTGATCCTGGCCTTTCGACATTCGGCATCCAAGTAGGGAACCAGCCAATCGAGCACATAGCTGCTCAGCAGCGCGATTCGGATTTCACGAGACGGAGGAGCCGGCAGTTTCTGACGCTCTTTGTACACAAACGACATCATCGCGTAGCTGCCGTCTTTTGCCGCAAGATACTCCAGCCAATGTTGTGCGTCTTCCTGGCTGCCGGCTTTCTCCGAGAGTTCGTACAGCCCCCTGATGGCCGATAGGCTGGCTGGGTCCACGGTCAGCGCGATCGACAAAACCTCCTTGGCCTCCGCCACGCTGCCCTGTTGCCGTAACGCTTTGGCCAGACGGATACAGCAGGATACATCTGTCAAGACCTTTGCCTTGGACAGCAGATGGACCAACGCAACCGCTTCCCGATACTGTTGTGCCTCCAGCACTTTGATTTCGAGAAGATGCCCCAATCGACCGGCCTCTGGAAGACCGGCGAAGTCGTCCGGATATTTCTTGATCACGTCGACGGCTTGCGCCGGATTGGACATGATGAGCCGTTCAATCGCCTGTTGGATCAGAAACTGAGGCGGAAGTGATTCGGGATTGCCTGCGGCTTCCGACTGCAGGACGATCTCGAACAACCCGCTCTTGTCGTTATGGTGTAATTCGCTCATGCTCGCACCGTCCCTGTCATGCCCGCCGATTCAGCCAAAGCCCTCTGCGCACCCCTGTCGCTCACGCTAGGAGCTTATCCAGTAGAAATCTCGTCTCCAGGCGGAACGTTTTCCACCATCCAAGCTCCTGCCCCTTCCCCTGCCCCTGCACCAGATAGTCCAGCAAGTCCGTGGCGGGGACATACCATCCCGGCCTGCCGCCGAGGGTCCGAATGATTTGTTCAAACCGGGGATGCAGCGTTCCATCCTTGGCGAACCCTTTTCCGAGATGGGTAGAAACGATGCAGAGCCCTCCGGCTCGCTCCAGTTTATTGATATTGTCCTCCGTCAAGAGGCGAGCGAACGCGGCGGCATCAGGCGCATCGGCCGTGGAAAACCACATGTTCACGTACCTCGTCCCGGCCAGGCGATAGGGCATGTCGGGATTCACTTCCAACATGTTCAAACGGGAGAAGGTGAAATTTCTCACATGCCGGATGTGTTGCCGGCACAGGTCGCCCCAGAAAAACTCCGACTGTTCGGCGTCCCCGGCATAATGCGGCCGGGCTTCTTTGAGCAGGAGACCGGTTGCACGGCTGATCCATCCCGTTCGATACCGCTTCGATCCCCAATAGAGATTGTCCCTGTTGTACCCATGGTTGCAATGCAGTGTCGGATAGCCTCCAAACTCTCCTCGAAAGAACTCCAGCGCCTCGATGGTCCTGGCACGCGGGCTGGATTCCATCGTAGCGCCGTGAAACGCTATTTCAAATCCATCAGTCGCCAGTCGGCGTACGAACTCCAGATAGGCCTTCCTCTGAAGGGTATCCGCGGCGAAGAACAGACGGCTTCCCTCTGGACAGTCAACGGGCCAGACCGTTTTGGTCGTCCGCAACCCATACTGCTTGAGGCAGTCGTATACCGGTTTGACATTTTCCAGAGTGGAATCGTCCGTATCATCAAGAATGGTAAATGCGAAACGTTTGCCGCAGGGAAACTCCATTGGAGACCAAGTTTTCTTCAGGAAAATAATGAGCTTTCCGTCATGCTCTGATGGCACGCTCGTAACATTCTTGGTAGGCATCGACCATCATAGACAATGAAAACCGCTCTATGACTCTCCTTTTCCCACGATCTCCAAAGTCTCGGGCCCGGCGAGTGTCCCGAAGCAGATTCACCACTCGATCTGCCAGAATATCCGAGTTTTCAGGTGGAACGAGAAATCCTGTTTCACCGTCCAGAACGATCTCAGGATTCCCCCCGACATTTGTCGCCACAATCGGCAATCCTGCCGCCATAGCTTCTAGGATCGCCATCGACAATCCTTCGGAAAGGGAAGGCATGACGAAAATATCCATTGCAGATAGCAGCGTGTGGACATCGTTTCTGAAGCCAAGAAACCGGACATGGTCTTGCAGGTTCAGCTTGACCACCTCCGCCTTGAGTTCGTTTTCTAGCTCACCGCGCCCCACAATCAACAGAAGCGCCTTGGGATATTCCTTGAGAATGGGGGGAAGCGCGCGAATCAAATGTATATGGCCTTTCACAGGATACAACGATCCCACCGCTCCTATGACCGTTTCCCACTGCCCAAGCTCCAACTCGGACCGAACCTGTGCAAGCTGAACTTGATCTGAAGGAGCAGAGACATCGACTCCATTGTAGATCACGCGAACTCGTTTGCGCGCAATGCCTACACGCTCAACGAGAAACTGCCGCAAATCGTCCGAAACTGCCACCATAGTGGACATCCGACCAACACACCGGTATGCAATGCGTCGCTTGGCCTGTTCACAATAGTAATTCTTCCCATGAATCGTCGCGACAACCGGGACATTGACCAGCTTACCGAGCGCCGTCCCATAGGTATTGGCCGTAAACTCATGCGCATGAATGGCCGCCACCTGTTCCTTCTTCAGCAAGTCTGCGACATTTCTGAACCAGGGCGGATCGAAAGCTCCATTCATCCCCAACACGTAGGTTGGGAGGTTTGCTTCCTTACAGACATCGCCAAGCCACCCAGACCTGAACAGACATACAACTGAGCGAAAACGCGACTTGTCCAAGGAAACCGCGAGACGCCGGACAATCATCTCCGCCCCGCCAGGGCCGCTAGTACTGGAAAGGTGGAGGATCGTTTGGGGATTTCTACTCAAGGCGGCGTTTCTCCAGCACGAGCAATTCGCACAGCATCGGAGGGTGGTTGGTCATGAACGAACAGGACTGACCGGGTCCACCAGCAAGGAGCTGCTCTGAACCATCTTTCTCCGGATGAGAGGAACAACCCGATCGCCCAACGCCTCTGCCAACTTTTGATTCCCCAGAGGAGTGAGGTGGCAATAGTCGGTGTAGACATCTCCTTCCACCCCACCGTAGATATCGGTGAGATCGACAAACGTGCTTCCTGTTTTCGCCGTCGCTTCCTCTAGATACTTCGTGATAATCGGACGGGCTTCGTTCTTGAATTGCACAAAATTTTCTTGCCAGTGCGCACCCATTTCTCCGAAGATGTTCTGTTCGAGGGGTGAAAATTTCTTGGCTTGGCGAAAGACAATCTCAGGCTGCAGCGCGAACACCGGCTCCACGTTCTCGTATTTAAGGACTAGCCCGTTTCGTTCGACCATTTTGACGAAGTTCCAACCTGCATTCTCCCGCAAGTTTGCAAGCGCCTCCTCGACGTCGATCTGCGGTCTCTGATTTCCAATTCGAGAAATGGCAATTCCAACCGGCCGCAAGGTCTTCGCCGCCAGGTGGACAAAATGACTTTTTCTAAACAGCCACCACCCAGAGTACTTGAGCCATGCCTCACTGGACGGCTCACCCATGAAGAGATGGGCGCGCTCCTGATACGCATAGTCGGCAAACTGATCGAAGCCTTTTTTGTAGGGATAGTAGTCGTTGAATCCGTCAATGAAGATGACCATGTCAGGATCGTATTTGAGAATTGTTTGATTCAGGTAGATGAGATGATGGTGGCTATAGTGACTTGTGATAGCGGCATTGATGACTTCAATACGCCGGTCGGGAAATTTCCGCTTCAGATAGTCTTCAAGATAGTAATCGATTGTCTCCTCGTTTGTGATCAAGAAATATCGCGCTTGCCCGAACGACGACAACGATCCTAACCCGTAGGCGGTTGACCCTCCCATGACGAAAATCCTGAACACGCCTGGATCCTTTCGGCGCGGCGTGTTCTCCCGTTCTCGAAAACCTTGAGCGTTGTGATAAATGCCTTTCCAGTTAGTATAATTCGGAGTCGGCAGGATGATCTTGTAGTCGTCGAATTGATAGTTCACGAGGTGCGCCCCATCATACCCCTCATGCATCCTCAGATAGAGGTAGGCCAATCCTTCAAGGACCAGCAGGGTCAGGATGACAGCCAGCAGGGATCCGACCAGCCTTACAATCGGACGGATCGTAACTCCAGATTGTGGTCTTGAGCCGGTCGTTTCTGTCGCAAGTAGTCGTTTTGTTTCCATCCCTTACCTCACGAAGTCACTGCGCGTTTTAGTCGCGAGGTATCCTTCCCGATCATGAGCCGCCCTATGGCGTTCATTCCCATAAGCCTCGTCAGCAGCCACGAGAGCAGCACGGTCATGGCGGTAATGAGAAGCATCGTGCTCACCTGATCCGGCGGGCACATACGCGTCACCACCGCTGCGACAGCCCAGAGCACATAGGGGGCATGTAATAAATATACTCCCATTGTGTTGTTTCCCATAGAGAACTTCCACTTTGTTCGCTCCGACACGGCCAGCACCATGGCATAGTTACCCACTAGATAAAACAGCTGAGTGAGAAAGGAGAGGGACTTCGGAACGTTGCCCCAGAGGCAAGCTGTGACGCCAAGACAGATGCCCCCCACCCACAGTGCTCTGGGTTTCAGCATGCTGTCCCATTTATTGAACACAATCCCTAACAGAAAAAACTGCAACCCCCAACAGGCGAGCAAGAGAGGATCTGCCCCCGCAAAGAACCATCGCTTCACATCCCCCGACGCATAGAGTCCGATGTATGCCACACACAGTGCAAGCCATACCCATCTTGACCTCTGAAGCATGCCGCTAAAACCAAAGATCACGAGCCGAATGACAAAGAGCGACAGCAGAAAATACAAATGATGCGAGAGGCCCGAGAGGTAGAGAACCTTTACAATTCCCTGCAGGTCATTTCCCAGCAAGATGGTGTCCCGAGTCAGGCCCTTGAATTCGAGGCAAATCCGGATGACGGCATAGAGACCGGAAAAGGCTGCCCATGGCAGCAGCAGCCGCACCGCATTCTTCCATAGATACGTCGCAAAACCAAATTGCGGATGCCTCGTCCACTTATGCGCAAACAGAAACCCATCGGCCACGAAAAAAAGAGGAACGGCCACCGCTCCAACGAGAAACTGCATCACCATGTGGCTGTGAGTATCTAACTCGACCAGAGATAACGCGTGAACTGCGACGACCATCACAATGCCGCTGGCCTTTAGCCCGTCAAGAAAGGACATACGCTCCGCCACCTGATTTGCGCCAAGCACAGATTCGGTGCCGAGCGATTCTCTCTGCGGCGGGACCGCCAAATGGATTTCTTTCATCATAGCTATGAAGATCGCACTTTGATCGACGACCTATCGGTGAACCATCAAGCCACGTCCGTCGCGAATCAGCGGCCTCATGCGCTGGGTAGCCTGATCTGCACCGAGGCCGTTGGAATACAGCATGTCTTTCTTCCAATCCGCTTCATGCCCCGCCAAGACATCCGAGAGATCCAGAAATGGTACGTGCTGTTGTCGGCAAATTGACGAGCCACCGGTGAGGTGGCCTTTGCCTCCCTCTACCGGGACTCGTCCACAAAGAGCCACCTCACACCTTGCAATCGGGAAAACTCGACACCAGATTCACAATAATCGTGAAGGCTCCGTCAATCACATACGCATACCTACCTGCTTAAGATGGGAGAGCAACCCATCGCAGGCAGTCGAAAGAAATGAGTAACATCGAGTGAATTCCTCCGGCGTGCCTCCGTATGGATCTTGAATATCGGTCAAGGGTCGCTCCTGAGCAAAGTGTCCAAGGAGAAATGTTTTTCGTCCAGCATCCGGGAATCTTGCAAGGAGCTGCCTAATATGGACTAGCTCCATGACAAGAATCACATCCGCTTTCCTCACCAGCTCCGCCGACACCGAAGTCGTGCGGTGACGCTCCAGATCGATACCGTAATCGCGGGACGTGATTGTCGCCAGAGGGTATGCTTCTTCCCCCGGCGTCGTATCCAACCCGGCAGAGGCGATTTCAAGAAGCACGTTCTGCTCCGACACTCGCGCTTGGAGCCACCAAGCAGCAAAGGGACTTCGGCAGATATTCCCCTTACAGAGCACGAGCACACGATCTACCTGCTTCGGAAACCTGTACTTCAACACCATGCGATGGATGCCAACCGCCAGGCCGGCCTTCCATATCGCACGAACAAGCCCCATGTATAGATTGCAGAGACGGCTGCTAACGGATGCTCCGACCTTTCGAGCGAACGGACGGCTGTAGGCCGCCACCTCATGAATCCCTGGTTTCGGATCAGAGAGGCGGAAGACCTCGGATCTGGTGTTTCGATCGGAAACGCACAGAAACTGCCACAACGTCTTCCACCGTGATGGGCTTCCAGGAGGCAGGTTGAGTTCACTGTCCGGTTTCCACAATCGCAGCAGCAAATGGTCCACGTCGCCGAGCCACCAGCGGGATCGCACACCGGTCCGATAGGGTTGGAGATCATCGGCAAGACTTCCCGCCGTGGCAAGCTGGTAGAGCAGCCAGGGGAAATCGACTCCGGCATCGATGGCCAACTGCAACGAACCCCAAAACCGTCCGTTCACCTCCATGAGACAGGGTACCTGCGATTGCCGATCGACCTTGAACTCGACCATCGCGACGCCATGCCAGCCTGCAGACTTGGCAACCTGCACCGCATAGTCTGTCATCGGCTGCGGGAGGGAAATGCTCTCGCGCAAGACACTCACGCCGCCGGACGGCGGCTTTTCCCGAAGGCGCCGGTGGGCGAAAAGCGCGCGCGGCTTCCCCTGATCGAACAATCCGAAGACCCCCTGCCCATCGCCGGAAATTCTTTTCTGAAGAAGCGATGGCCACTTGAGATACCAGACCTCATGATACAGCCTGATAAGATCCTCCCGATCGTACGCATATAACACCGTCGTCTTCTTCCACTTCCCATTCACCTTGAGAAGCGACCGCCCCGGCTTGACCACCACCGGCCATTCCGTGATCCCTTCGCTCACCTTTGTCACCATACCGTCCGGCACGAAGAGCGTCTCAGGAATCGGAACTCCCTGCTGTTTCGCCCAGGCCGTGAGTTGATACTTGTCGGAAAGCTGTCGGTATTGTCCAAGAGAAGGGATGGAAAGAATGAACGCCTGCGCAAACCGCTCCTTGTGCTCCCCCATGAGTTCCACTGCGATATCCGTCATGGGGAAAAGCACGGTGGCGTTCCATCGCTCCATGACTTCGCGCAGGCACGCCACATAGTCTTCGGGATGGCTCCAGGGAGAGGGATAGACGAACGATTGCGCGCAATATTTCGAAGCTCCGGCCAAACTGCCGGAAGCCTCCGCCCCTACGTAGACAGAGATGCCCCGCTGCCCGAGAGAACGCGTGACCGCCAGAGCCGACCGCTCATTCCCATCGGTGACGATCACTC
>CXWL01021699.1_pt1 | contig 14520 bp, 21 predicted proteins | sample 590931 | NCBI WGS metagenome assembly CXWL01 (sample SAMEA3498368, study PRJEB10139) | groundwater metagenome | biome: water well; material: biofilm material | place: Germany | collected 2015-04-27 | reverse complement strand
TGGCGGTGTAGCTCAGTTGGTAGAGCAGCGGACTCATAAGCCGCGGGTCTCCCGTTCAATCCGGGACACCGCCACCAAATTTATTTTAGGGCCAAAGACCAGGTTTATCAGCCCGAAGTAGTCCGCCCCCACTTCCGCCGTTAGAAAGCGCTCCGCTCCATCCGATGACGCATGGAGCCGGATTTGCCCGCCGACAAGTTCCCGTAATTGCCCCCGTGCCCGATCTATCTGCTGTTGGGTGACGGTCGTCAGCCCTTCGACCAAGGTCTTGAAGCGTTCGGCCATATTCGGCAGAAACGTACTGATCTTCTCTGCCTGCTTCTGCTGCCCCTGGGTCATCGGAAGGAGCCGAGTGCGCTCTGCTTCGGCCTGCTCCAACGCCGCCTTGGTCGTCACTGTGAGAATGCCTTGCTTGATCGCGGCCATGATGTTGGCAATCTCCGCCTCAACTTCTTGCAATCGCGCCTGCGCCTTAGCCTGGTCCGGCTTCCGTGTCCGCCGACGCTCGGCTAACAGCTTCACCGCTTCAGCCTTAAACGCCGCCAGGCTTTCGTCGGTGAGCAGATCGTCTCTGATGGACTGGAGCAACAAGGATTCGACCAAGGCCCGTGAAACCTTGAGCGAATTTGAGCAGACCGCTTCCCCACGGGTGCGCCAAGTGGAGCAGGCATACTTGGTCGTTTCGCAAATGACGAACTTTCCCCCACATTGTCCGCAGACCAACAGCCCTGAGAAGAGATATTTAGGACCGGCTCCCGTACTTCTCGCGCGGCAATGGAGGGAGGCACGCAGAGCGGCAACACCTTGGCTCACCTCTGCGCGACGTGTCTTGACTCTTTCCCACAGATCCTCATCTATGATGCGAAGATGCGGCGCGGGCGTCTCGATCCACTCGCTCTTGTCCCGCACAATATGCGCTCGACGGCCCGTATCTGGATCTTTCTCCCGTCGCGAGCGGTTCCAGACGTACCGGCCCACGTACAAGGGATTGTTCAACAGGCCTGTCCCTCGGCTCAGATCCCCATGCAAGGCGGCAGCGCTCCACGTCGGTGTGCGAGTGTAATGCCGACGATAGGCGGCCCCAGGAGCAGGCACCTTCAGGCGATTTAACTCAGTGACAATCTTGATCGGTGATTGCCCCTCGGCGTAGCGTTCGAAGATCCACTGAACCCATTTCGCCTGTTCCGGATTGATCGCGAGCTTTGTGCCGATACGGTCAGGCTGCCCATAGGGGTCAGTCTTCGTGGGATGGAGTTCTGGCACCAGGTTGTAGCCATAGATCCGGCCCCCACAGTGAAAGCCTTGCAACGCCTGCCCCTGCATCCCGCGCGCAATCTTATCTTTCATGTCGCTGATGAACTGCTCGTTCATCATGTTTTTGAGCCCACTGAGCATCTTGTGGCCCTTGTCCGCCGTGTCGATGCCGTCACTAACACCAATGAGCCGCACACCCCAATGCACGAACCGTCGGCGCGTCTGCTCTGCCTCCATACTGTCGCGGCTCAACCGACTGAAATCGTCCACGAGTAGAATGTCGAACTGCTTGGCCTTGGCCGCCGCAAGCATCTGCTGATAGCCAGGGCGCTCGGTCGTAGTGCCGCTGATGGCCCTGTCTTCATATCGCGCCGTGATCGTCCAGCCTTCGCGCGTCGCTCGCGTCTCGCAATTGCGGAACTGGTCGGTGATGGAGCTTTCCTTTTGTTTGTCGCTGGAAAACCGCGCGTACAAAGCAACTCGTGTCATGGTATTACTCCTCTCATTCTCCGACGACTTCGACGCAACGCTCACTGAAAACCAAGAATGCAACCTCTGTGGACTCGACACGCCGAACTTTAGTTATATGAAGACTGCCGTGAACATCTGGAAATCCAGGTGAAAACCCTCCAACGGGTTGGGCATTGGCCTTCGCTTGTTCTATGGTGGCCGTTCCTAAGCCGAATCCAAGAATAATTGGAACGCAGTCACTCCCTTCGAGGACCGCTTCCACGGAAGTGTCTTCTGGTTGAATGCGCGTGCTGATATTGCTGCAGCCGCCGAGCAAGAAGCCAGCCGCTATCAGGGAGGCAAGAATAACTATGGGCTGGCGACCATATACAGAGGCGATCATCCTATTTCACCCCATCAATCCCATCAGGCGGTGTCTTGAGCGTCTCTTTGAAGCAGACACCTTCCGAACTGTAACTGTAATCAGGTTGTAGCGTGCCCTGTAACTTACAATCTGTCTTTGTCCAAACTTGAGTATCACGGTTCAATTCGTAGGTAACCGATTTGGCAGCACCTCCCGTAGTCTTGATGGGCGGCATGCAGCCAGTGAGAGAAAGGAGAATCAGGGATAGGAATGCAGCGGTTCCGTCTCGCCTCAAATTAAATCCTCTTTGACTTGCAGTTTTCATAATCCCTCCTGTCTTAGTGGTTGCTCACAGTAATTACTCCACCAACTCCGCCACCGTCACCTTCAGCGCCTTCGCCAGCTTTGCCAGGGTCGCTTTGCTCGGTTTCGTTGCGCCATTTTTCATATGATCCAAATAATTGACCGTGATGGACGCTGCCTTTGCCAACTCCGTGTCGGTGAGGCCGCTCTTTTTCTGGTGATAGGCGAGCCGAAGCCCTAACTTGCTCGGTATATCGCTCAACCGCTCAACAATTTTTCGTAGGCGCGTTCTTCCACGCATAGCTTTCTATCCCACCAACTCCTCCACCGTCACACCGAGCGCCTTGGCGATGCGTAGTATGTGCACCACGCTCGGCGTCGGTTTCGTTCCCGCTTCGAGTTGGGAAATAAAAGCCTGGGTCACGCGGGCCTTCTTTGCCAACTCCACCTGGGTCCAGCCTTTGGCCTCCCGTAACCGCCGCAGCCTCATCTTGAGCTTCCTTGTGAATGCGCTCATATTATATAACGATCATTATATTAAAGTAAAGCACTGCTCTTTCCCCTCTGCCTCAGGGGCCTCCTTGTCATCACCTGTCCCCGTCGATTCCTCACGATCGCCAAATGCACATGCTCACTGCCTAACAACTTGAAATCGCCCTCTCAGTAAAGCCGAAGTTCTGAACGATGCCTTGCTCGACATAGCACACCCAAAAGTTTTTGGATGTAACACCAGAAAAGGCCACGGCTTCGGCATAAAAATACTGGGCGATCGTCCGATGCCCTGCCGCTGGACGGACCTTCATCGTTCCGCGGGTGATCTTCTTGCCATCCTCAATCTTCTCCTCGGAAATGCTCTCATATTCCGTCGAGAACATTGTCGCGGCTGATGGGACTTCTGGGAAATTGGGAGGTCCCAACTGTTTCAATATCTCGTCCCGCGTCGTTACGCCTTTTTGGATCCAGGTAACCTGTTCCGGCGTGACTAGCTTCCCATTTGATGCACAGGCCACGAGTGAGACGAGACCCAAAATACACAACATGAACTTCATTGGATTTCTCCTCGTTGAGCAACTCCCACCATTGGGTCCTAGGGACTTTTTCTCTCAATTTTCCTGCCTGCAATGGCTGATGCGGTCCATCCGCGAATCGTCCCAACCAGCTCTGAGGTATAGCTGACATCAATTTCACCGATGACAATCTGGTTTTCGGCAACATCATAAGTCCGTGCCGCCTTTTTTCGAATTGCAGCTTGGTAAGTAGCGGCTGGCGGTGGAACCTGTAAGCTGATAGGCCATTCTGTCCTGCCAGTCTCATCGTTTTTGCAATACGCTCCTTGACAGCAACTCACCTGCCCAAGGACTTCGACTCCAGATTCTGTCAGATCAAATGTCGTACCAGTCCCTGGATAGACCGACTTACTGGTAACCCCACATCCTGATAGGCAGGCGAGTCCGATAATTAACATTACAACGGTTGAGGTCTTGCATCTAAGCCCTTCGCTAGTTGACATACGTTCACACCTCCTGGGTTGTGGCCGCACGATACGCCGAACGGGACTGCGTGACAATCCCTAGCGTCGGCACGTCATAAGGTCCGCGCCTCACCTGCCACGTCTTTCGCTGCCCTCGTGAACCTTGATTCGCCCACGACCCGGCCTTGATGACGAAGCTACCGACCGTGTGCCGAAATACTTGCATTGCCCACCACCCCCCCCTCCTTTGGGGGATATGCCAATCGGTACCAAGAGCAGAGACTCCCCCCAAGCTTGCCATCGTAACTTCAAATAGTTTGTAACGCTCATATCCCGAAGAAAGGACTCCACCATGATTCGCCCCTCTCGTGTGCTGACACTCTCGACTGCGCTTGTTCTCATAGGATCACTATTTGTTGCACTGGAGGCCACCGCTCAAGTTCGAGCCGAACCAGACCCCGCTCGTTTTGACCGTAAAACTGGCGCTGTCGGTATCCCGATTCCTGATTCTCAAACCGCGTTTCCAGGTACAAACTGCGGGCTCGGGGATCGAGGCCCCACTGGCAGCGGTGTGAGCGTGCAGATTCCGTTCGGCACTAACAGGGTCGTGATCACCCAGGCTGTCGCTGGAAGCTCCGCGCTCTGCATCTTCGACGGGGGCACGACGATCATCTCGGCGATCAATACTCTGCCAAACTTCATGACGGCCAACACCATCGTCGGAAATGGGGAGGATGATTTTCTTCTTGTCTTTGATCGCGAAGTGTACGCGGTCGGGTTCACGCTTCTCACCAACCAGTCAGCCCACGAAGTCGTCACGTTCAAGGGCGTGAGCGGAAACGTCATCGATACGATCAACATTGACAGGTTTACCCCTCGCAACGACCGCGTATTCGTGGGTTTCATGTCCAAGATTCCCATTAAATCGATTCTCCTCGATACTGCCGATGGATCGGTTCAAAACGAAGGTTTTCAGGCCATAAAAATTGCAGAGACAATGCCAGGTGATCTAGATACCCAATAGCAGGCTGTCCCTGTAACCGATAAAACGCACGCCGGACGTGGCTAAGGCAGGAGGTCATAGCGCCTCTTGTTGTTGGTGCCATTCATCCAAGAGTGTCGGGATGCACGCGGCAAAGGCGAGCTTCTGTACCCCGATCCAGTTGCGCCCACCACTTGTCAGCGCAAAATCCACGATGGTTCGTGCCCATCCCAAATCAGCACTCTGACAGGTCTGTGACGCACGCTCGATGAAGCCCTGGGCCTGTTGGAGTGTGGCCTCGCGCCAGGCAAGATCCGGCGTCTCGCACACCAGGCAACGCACATGAAACTCCGTGTGTCGCCACCACCAGAACGACCGCCCGCAGCGTTCGCAAATGACCGGAGCCCGCGGGATCTCCTCCGGTGAGACTTCCTCTAAGCCTGCACGTCCTACGACCAGCACACGGTCGGCCTGGAGGCGTCCCACGACAATCCCCAGGCCATCTGTCAGCCGAACAACCGTGGCACATTCAAGAAAGCTCAGCGCCAACTGTCACCGTCCGTTCAGTAAAATGGGGCATCCATACCGGGGTTGGAGGGGTAGCGCGCGGCCCCCGGCATGGTTTGGGGAACAGGACGGCCCCGCGCCCTGCACAATTGCCACGCGCCTGGGACATCGATAGAGCTGATGCTCGCGTGCTTTGTCGTGCAGATATTTTGCATCGCACAAATGGCACTCGTAGAGTTTCGTCTGTAGCCAAGGATTCATAACCAGCCTTGCGCCCTCAAAATAGCTTTCATACGGTCCACGGAGGCAGCCGTCACCAACGGCTCAAGCATCGTCCTCTCCACGCCAGGCTGCGTCGTGTCGCGATCCACATCCCACTGAGTGTCGAAGGCCAACACGGCTTCTCGCGCTGCAAGCAAAGTATCCAGCGCATACGCCCATTCGCGCACCAGCGGCGTGCGCTGCTCTCGCCTAACGGCATCCAACTTGATAACGGCCTCAGCTCGTCGGGCTTGTAGTTCTTGCAAGGCCTGCTGCAAGGCCACACGTGCTGGCGCAAGTTCCTCCAAGTACCAGCCGTGTTGTGTACCCTTGCGTATGTCCAGGCGGGTAACGGCCTCCTCACGAGCCGCGTCGCCTGGGTCGGGACTATTGGCAAGTGGGTTCAATACGCGCAACAATCGCGTTTCGTCAGTCGTCAGTGCTTCGACCAGCGCCTGCTTTTCGCGCATGACCTGCATGGCGGCTTGCACGGCTGCATCTTCTAGTGTTGGCACACCGTCAGTTGTTGTAAGTCCAAACATGGAACCTCCTTATGATCGTTGATGTGATTGTTTACCGAACTCGCCCGCGTGCGTAATCGATTGCATCCCGAAGGCTTGTGCCAATTTGCTCGGTGATGACGTTGGCCAATTCGCGTTGTACGACACGACCAATTGCCTGATTGAGTTGTCGCGTGTCGTCCATGTCGATGAAGTTTTCCAAATCCAAGTGCGTCGGCGGTTCGATGATTTCTAATGCCAGGCTGTCGTCGCGAATCTCCAGCACGTTACCGTTCCCGCATGAGCAGGACGATTTTGCGCTCTTGCTCGTCACGAGACAGGTGGGGCAGGCCGGTAACGTCACCAAACTGATTTCGAGCAGCTTGGTCTTGGTATGCGTGACGCCTGTTTGGCCTGGCAAGATCGGTGGGCCGGTTTCTAGGCTTAGGAAGCCGATGGACACGCCATTCAGCAGCCCTGCCCGCACGTCGGCCAGCACTTCATTGGAACGTGGACGATCCGGCAAATACGCCTTTCCAACCATGGCCGGTGTGCCCAAGAGCATCGTCTTGGAGAGGCTCCGAACCTCACCAACGGCTGCCTCTCGCGAGGCGTGCTGTTCCAGCAGGGTCGGATTTTTAAGAAAGTCTGTCGTGTCGATTCCTGAGATCAAGATCACTTCGCCGTCGCGATCCACTAGTTGATGACTGCCGACAAACTCGATGAGGCGGCCTGCCTCTTTTGTAATCGTCGCAAGGAATTGTTTGGTTGACATGTCAGGCTCCTTTTGTTTTCAAAATCATTTGCTCTAAAAATGCAGGCCCAGGGGTCGGCCTCGGCTGGGGTTTCGGCTTCTTCGGTTTCTTCTTTTTTTCGTTCATAGCTCAACCCAATTCGGCGCGGTGAACTCCGTTTGCTGCACCCCAAGCAACCGGACCGCTTCGGTATAGATCCGCGCATGCTGGGCTCTCGTCCAACCGTGAATGCTCCCGTAGTGTTGCGTGATGCTGATCAACAGCGCCGAGGTGCGCCGCAACATGTCGAACGCCGCCAAATCGCCAGGCTCCGTTGTGCCCAAAATCCTGAAGTACCCATCCAATTCCGCTGTCATTTTTTCGGCGCATTTGTACTCGTCGGAATGAATCGAAAACGAACCAACCAGCCGATGCATGGGATGTTGGTTAAAGTTCATCGCACGACCTCCAAGGCCAGCGCCACGACGATTTCAATAATGAGAATTGTGGAGAAAATACGAATCATCAGCATGTTGCCTCCTCATGATCGGAAATTGCCGTTCGCCAAGCCGCGCATGGCATAGAGCACGACTTGATCCACAGTTTGTTCGCCAACTTGCACCTTGTCGATGAGCGCCTCTTTCGCCTCATCTGTGAGATCGCCAGGGCCACGGCCCACGCTGATGTCGAACTGGGGGCGTCCTCCGGCATCCAGCGCCGCCACACAAGCCATGCTCAGGGCCACAATCGCGTCAATCTTTTTAGAGGCTTTCTCCTTGGCGATACGGAAGCCGCGTGGTGTTTCAATCGCAATTGTGTTGAGCGCTTGCTGACGCAATTCGTCATCCTGGTAAAGCACCAAGTTCTTGCCCTTCAGGAGGTCGTAGAGCACCTGGCCCATGCGCGTGGTATTGCTGACGGTCTGGGGGAATTCTTCAATCGGCAACCCTGCTGCTTTCAATCGCTGAATGCTCGAATAGGCCTGCCAGGGATCAACGAGGATGCGCCGGACGAACCCTTGCCCGTGGATCTCGCGCAAGTAGGCCTCAACGGTCTCTTCCAGGTTCAAGGGCTCGCTCTTCGTCGGTTTCCAGAGGCGATAGCCTGCCAGGACAATCTGATTCTCCCGCCGCCGCACACGTAGCACCGCAGCAAAGTCACTCTTCACGCCAATATCGACGCCGACGGATTCTTCTTCGCTCGCGGATGGCAACAAGGGTCGGTGAGTGCCATCGACACAGGCATCCCAAAGTTCCGGCGTGATGAAGGCGGACTCGGACGATACCCAGATATTTCCATGGAGCCGATCAAAGGTCGAAGGACGAAGGATGGCGCGTTGAGATTCGTAGTAGGCCGGTGTCTGCCAGGGTTGCCGAGGCTTCGTGCCCCAGAACATCACCAAGTCGCCGTTGCGGTAGAGTTCTAGCTCGTCGTCGATGCGTGCACCGGCTAAGCCACGTTTATAGAGGCGTTCCAGCAAGACCGATTCACCCGTCCATCCGGCATAGGTGACAACCAGCACCCAAGCGTTCGGCTCAGTCGGGGGCGGCGTCAGTTCCTCGAACAACCGCTCGGCCCGCTCCAGGCTGAAGCCCCACAGCTCGTCATACACGACCAAGGAATGACGCGAGCCAGCAGCGCCTTTGTAGTCGGAGGAGATCGCCGCGATGGTCGTCCCATTCGTCAACGTGATGCCTTCCGCGAGAATCTTTGCCGACCGCAGGAGTAGGGCATTCTGCTTCAGGATCTTGACGGCAGTTTGAAAGACACGCCCCACTGATTGCTCTAGGTCGTTTGCCGCTATGATGATCTCGGTATTTGGTGTGACGAAGGCCCACCAGAGAACTAATGCACCTGCAAGAAAGGTCTTGCCGGACTTCTTCATTTCGCCCCACAACAGCATCCGGAGGAGCAACCGCCCGTCCTCGTCCCACTGCATCGCCCGTTCGAGCACTCGCCGTTGGTGCGGACTCAACCGAAACGGACGGCCCTTCTCGTCGCGTTTGACGTACTTATCGATCCAGGCGACCGGATTGCGGCTATAGGTTAGCGACCGGCTCATAGTTGGCTCTCCCGTTCCAACTCCCGCTGGATTTCTTTTGCCAAGTCTCCGCCGCCGTGATGCCGTGCCTTGATTAATTCCACCTGGCGGAGAAGGCCGAGCCAGCTCCTGGTAGCATCGTTCATCGCAGCCTGGTCAATCCCCCCGCCTGTCAGTTCGGCCTCCTCCTGCTTCCCGATACGGCGACAGAGATGGGCAAACCGACGAAGGGTCTCCAGCTCCAGCAGCCCCAGAACATCTACGCCGCCGCACTCTTCAACGAAGGCATGGAACAAGTCCCGCTGATCCCGAGCATCCCGACACCGCCGATCTAAGCGAGAAAGGAAGTCCTGTGCATATCGCGCCGGGATCTCCATGCCTTTGCCGCTCTTCTGTCCTTGCTTTCCCGCCACGCCTCTACCCCTTCCCCGCTACAAAATCTTGAGAGATCCGGTAAGCCGTTCTTAGTGACTTGACGTAACTACTTGTTTTCCTTACAACTCAACCGTTTTTAGTTTAACCAGCGCCTGTCAAACTCAGCCGATTCAATAGCCCCAGGTTTTTGAAGGGTCGTTCCCGCCACCCCTTCCCCTAAGGACTCTTTTAGCTCCTTTAGTTCTTTCTAGCCTCCCGTACTTTTAATTTGACTCTCTCTCCTATAGAAACGTGGTGGAGGTAGGCTAGAACTCTTAAAGGTCTTAAAAGAGTCCCAGGTTCTCATGCCCGTTGCCCTCCATCGCTTTCATAACGGCTTCAACGCTGGCCATGAATGCCTTCTTATCGCCCTGAACAAACGCCGCATCACATCCGTGGATCGCCGCCATGACGGGGGACAGCCGAGGATCGTCAGGCTCCAGTCCGTTGGAGACCTCAGCAACGAACCGCCAGAGGGAGAGCCAGTCTGCTGTAAGGGAGAGGGCCAGCCGGACCCGCCCCTTGGCTTGGCGGAGCAGCTTCCAGGCAATCTGTGCAGGGAGATCGACCGGCGTCCCAGGATGGAGCATCACATCCCCGCCGTCCCGTGGCAGCGTGACCCGTAACGGTTTCATGAGCGCTTCAATGAACATACCGTCTCCCTATGAAAGCGTGATGGCCTCGACTGTTTCAGTGGTCGATACAGCGACCAACTGCAATCGCCACTGCACCCCGTTTGCGTAAGTACCCGCCTCCTGGACCCGGAAGCGATCGACGATCTGGTCCCGATGCTTTCTAAGCGTATGTCCGAGGACCGTCTTTTGTCCGCGTTCACTGGACCCGCGCCCTAAATAAAACCCGTCGATTGACGTTGCGATGTCGAAGAGATCTTTCACCCCCACCGTTTGGCCTTGGTACACGTCCCACCACGAACTGACAAACAACCGCCAGATTTGCCCGTCGCTGTCCGCTGCTTCATAGAATGCCAAGGCGTTGCCCAAGAAATTCTGATACCCGGCGAACTCCACGATGCCGCCCACGATGTTCGACCAGTCCTCGAACGAGCCCAGCGGTTTCGCCACAGGCTTCGGGCGTCCGGCCTTCAGCCACGCCTGGACGAGTGTCAGTAATGCCTGGATCAGGGCTGGCCGCTCCTGCTCGATGAATCCGCGAAGGTCTGGATGTCGAAAGCCATCGCGCAGCCACGGACGATCCATCTTCGGATCGAGTCGAATACGGATCGAGCGGCGGGCAATTTCCATGGAGAGCACAGGATTGTTGGCCGTGCAGACGAAAATCGTGCGGACAGGTACCTCAACAGTTTCGCTCTTTCCGAGTAGACGGTCTTCCCAACGGCGCGCGGTCAGGACTGCCGCCACGGTACCGGAATCCAGAGGCCGCGAAAGGTTATCGATCAGCGTGACCGGGCAGCCCTCCCGGAGTCGAGCCGTGAACCGTTTTCGCCATTCATCGTCATCCCTTGCCTCCGCGATGGCTCCGATTCGCGTGCCAACACTCGGATGGAGGACGCCTTCTACGAGAAGGTTTTTCCCTGTGCCAGGGCTAGCCGCTTCCACCATATGAAGCGGTACCGGCCCGTTGATCATGTCCCGCACGAACATCACGATGCCCAGCGCCACGACATGCGCCCGATCTGCGTCACTCACGAGCGGGAAATCAATCAAGAGATCATCTATCAGCGCCTTCGCCTCTGCCACTTCCAGGGGAGTCGGTTCCGAGGGAACAGACACCGCCGTCAACTCAGCGCTGTAGGGTTGGTAGTAGATCTGCGCTGTCGCATCATAACCAGGGCGTTGCACGAGGGTTCCCCGGCCTGAAAACACAGGGACCTCAACGATTCTCGATAGGATCTGCAAGGGAATCTCAGGAGCGGCTAGCATGTTTTTGATCACGTCCATCGGGGGACGGCACTCGACGCGCTGAAGATTTTTCGTCTTGGTCCAGCGGGCCAATTTCGCAGCGTGATGCCGTAGCCGATCTGCCGTCAGTTCGACGATCCGCAACGAGCGTCCGCCTTCGTCCAGTTCGATTCGGGAAGGTGTGGACCCGAAGAGAAAAAGTTGTGGTGGCTGATTGCCGAGTCTGATCGCGTCCCATGCACGGCGAGTGCTTTCATCAAGATCGCCGTTGTCACAGTCGAGTTCGGGGCGATTGTCTGCGGATTGTTCGCTGGTCCCATCTTGTCGCGAGCCTGTTTCGGCCTCCGGTGCCCAGAGCGGTGCAGATTCGGCCAACGCTTGCAAGTCGTCTACGGTGCCGCCCGCGTCTAGAAAATCCGACACATCACCCTTCGGCGGAAGGCCAGGCAGTCCGAGAATCTTCGTGGGAATTCCAGCGGCGACACATGAATTGGCAACGGATTCCGCATGTTTGCGGCCAGGGTCATCGTTGTCAGGCAAGACCAAAACTGTTTGGATACCCGCCACTTTTAGCTGGGCCGTCAATTCATCCGTCCAGCGACCGGCTCCCCCCGCATTCGACGTAGCAGGCAACCCGATTGCCCATAGCCGATCCACATCTTTTTCGCCTTCCGTGATAAAGACGGATGCCCGCCCCGCGAGTTCTGGCAGGCGATACACGACGCGACGGGTGTCCTTCAAATTCCACACCAAGCCGCCACTACCATCAGGCCGACGTTGGCGGAAATCCTTGGGTTCAAATCTGACAACTTCGTAAAGCAGCTCGCGATTTTCGTTCCGATATTCATAGGTCGCAATAATTCGCTGACGAATGCCGGACTCATTGCCGTTCATAGGCGGTGCCGTGTCGAAAAACAGATCACGGATTTTCACGCCGAGCGCCTCACAAATCGCTTCGGGGCGGCACCCTGCAAAACATTTGAGCAAGACGCCTTTCTCGCCGTCACGGAACGTCAGGCTAGCTTTCTCGTCGGCGTGTCCCGGACAGATGGCCCACCACTCATCACCGCCGCGCGACTTCGCACTCTGAATTCTTGCGGCAAGGTCAATCGCGCGCATCAGTGTCGAGCTCCTCGTCATTCATATGATGCTGTTCGGTGTGGGCAGTCTCCGCCGCTTCCAGTTCGCGCAGATAATCATCGACGGCAATTTCAGCCAATATACGGATCAAACCGCGATGGCCGGGCTGAAGTCCTGTTGATTTGCGCTGGAGGTTATTAGCGGCCACGGGCAGCAGCGACCTCCTGTTGGATTGCCAGCAGAAGTTTTGCCGCTACGTCTGACGTAATCGGGTCATGGCCTCGGACGAGGCGAGATACCTTGATGGGATTTATGTGAGCTCGACCGGCGATGACATACGCAGGGATTCCGCTGTGGGCGATGGCGGCACGGAGGTCTTCGGGTGAGATCGATTGTGGCGTCTTCATGACGCCTATACTATTTAAGCTTTACCTGGAGGATATAATTGAAAAAAGTGCGGCTACAGGAGGAGGGTTATTATATTTTGTCGGCACGCGGATTGGGGCGCACTGATTTTCTCCATTCGGCATAGGCAGCGTTGATTTTTGAGCCGAGAGTCTTGGGTGAAGCTATCTTCGTGGGACCAAGCGTAGTTGTCACAAAATCATAGAATGCACCAGCGAAGCCCGCTCCGTTCTTGCCATAGCTGGATGGGTAGGCCGTTGGTTCTTTGCCCGTGGCCTGCTCAAACACATACCACAGTTCGCGCACGGCGTACCGGACCGCCCGATCTTTTGGGGCACCTGTCTTGGGCACATCGTGTAGCAGTCGCGGGGCCGTGGTGTGCTGGATGATCGCGCCTAGAAGCAGCCGGAACCTTGTTGGCGTGAGTAGCTTTTTCAGTGCAGGCCTTTCCGATTCGCGCAGCGACCGAATCAGCAGGGGGGCAATGCACTCGACATCGGCATCGTTAGGCAGCAGCCGAAACTGCATTTCAGGCGGCAGCGCGGCATAGCCCTTCAGCGCTTTGCACAGGCTGTCGATAATTTGGTCCCGTTGCTTTGCGACGACGCCAGCATAGAGCGTCGGGGCGAGCGTGTCGCGAAGCTGTATCGCTTTTGCATTGCCAGCAATCGCGGTGATTGTTTTGAGAAGCGCTGGCCATTCGGCCTTGCGAGCGAAGCCCGCGAGCACAAGGTTTTCGCGGATCTTAGATGCTTGGTCTGGTGTGTATTTGAATGAAACAAAACCTGACGGGTTCATGTGCATCTCTCTTGCACCTCTCTTAATAAGTGGGCCGCAGCCAGTGAGAGTAACCAGCGTTCGGGAGCTACCCTAGCGGCCCCGAGTGCTATGTCATTTTGGCTTGATCCCTTGTTCCCTTCGCTGGCTTCGGTAACGCCAGATGTGGACGCACCACACGAATGATTGCCAAGATCGTTCGAGCATCCACTATGAGTTGCGGATGGAGGAGCATTGGTGCGCACGCCTCCTCGCTTGAAAACGAATGCATGAAGGCCGGATGAATGATGCCGACCTTGTGCTTTTGTGTGTGGAGTTCCAGTCCAAGTGCAAAGTTCCCTTCCTTTATGGCTTGTTCACCTCGCTCATGCAGGTCTCGAAACTCCTGCTCATGCTCCGGTGTAAAAGCTGCGGGTGGCAAATAGGGAGGGATTCGGTGCGCCAGAGCATCCCGATAGTTTTTTGCATAATCCCGATGCCAGCTACTAATAGCGTCTGAGGCAAGATAAGTTTGCACCTCGACTGGAAGGTGCGCTTTTGTCTTCTTCACAAAGAGTCCAACATCCCGAGGGGAAATGTTAATTCTTCGCTCTAGCACATATGCCCAGGCCAGGTTATCTGGGAGTCCGTGGACATTGATCAGGAAAGCGTGAAGATTGATTTCAAGATCATTCCTTTCTTCGTCGCTCAGTAGTTGCGTCCTTCGCACTGGAAAGATAGCGAAGATATTCTTTAGGCATCGCTCCATTATCATGAGTCTTCGAGCAACGCCGTGCGCAATATACTCTTGTGCCCGCCCTTCCGTGAGCGAAGGCGAGATATCGCGCGCCAGCGATACCCACACATCGGGCAGTTCACAGGAGAGACTGCCCCACGCTTGGTCGAGTTCTGTGTGCTGTTCGGCAGAATAGTGCATTAGATCAACATGGCCCCAACGACCCAGGAATTGCTATATTACGCAGTCCGCTGGCCTTGAGCTAGCCTAGGGCCGACTCGTAGCGGAACCTTGATTGTCGGGCTAAAATAATATGTCTTCCGGGACACCGCCACCATATTTTCCAGCGGCTGATTACTTGGCTGCCCATTGCTGAATTACC